>Ga0210057_1000031_pt1 | contig 333763 bp, 304 predicted proteins | sample CryGeyCG2114_010_2_FD_183968 | JGI IMG/M metagenome (GOLD analysis project Ga0210057, IMG submission 183968) | Groundwater microbial communities from aquifer - Crystal Geyser CG10_big_fil_rev_8/21/14_0.10 (SPAdes) (version 2) | ecosystem: Environmental > Aquatic > Deep subsurface > Groundwater...
AATTTTTCCACCGCCCTTTCAGAGCATTAATAGAGCGAAAAATCAGTGTTTTAAAACCGAGTGTATTATGCCTCGAAACCAAGAAACCAAGAAACCAAGAAACCAAGAAACCAAGAAACCAAGAAACGAAAGCGAAGGCTCTATGAAACCAGACAATATCTTTTTAAGAAAGCTTCACACTAACGCCGTCGAAAAAACCGCAAAGTACCTAACTGCCGAAGCCGAGCTTATCGAGGCTTTAGACGCAGTAGAAAAATATAAGGCCTTCCTTCGCCTTGGCTGCGGAAGTCTTTGGACTTATTGCACAGAGGCTTTGAAACTGTCGGAGTCGGTAGCGGCAGGTTTCATTGGCGTTATGAGGAAATCTCGTGAAGTGCCTGAATTAAAAGAAGCCATTCGAGCAGGTGAATTCTCAGTATCAAAAGCCAGAAAAATCGTCAGCGTAATCACACCAGAGAACAAACAAACCTGGATAGAGCTATGTAAAACTCTTCCATGTAAAAAACTAGAAAAAGAAGTCGTGCTGGTTAACCCGAAAGAAGCCGTTCATGAAGGAGCCAGGCCGGTGCAAGAAAATCGTATTAAGCTAACAATTGGCGTCAGCGAAGAGCTGTACGAGAAGTTTCAAAGGGCTCAAGACATTTTGTGTCGAAGAACTCAGAGGCCACTTAACTACGAAGCTACACTTGAGCAAATCGTGGAGTTTTTTGTCGAAAAAGCGGACCCCGTAAGAAAGGCCCAAAGGGCTGCCATAAAGAAGGCGGCAGCAGAAAATCAAGCGCCAAGCGACGACAGCAGTCGCGCTGGAAATTCTGAAAAGTTAGTAGCTGAAAAAACAGGGGAAGAAGAAGCTAGAGCAAGGGGGCTGCCTGAAACAAATAGTCCTATTGCCAAAACAAGTGCGAAGGAGCTTCAGAAAAAAGAAGAGTCATTAAGCAATGCGAGCAAATTAGGGGCGGTGAAAAATGCAAAATACGGAGCAAACGTACATAAACACAATGAGGACCATTTAAGGAGTTCAAAGGAAAGTGCTTCAAAAGTATTGTTCACAAGAACAGTAAATCTGCAGCCACCATTTGGAACCCCAAACCTCGAGTATGAAAATAAAAAGGACGGGCTTAATAACGTAAGCGAAAGTGCAGCGAATCAACTGTTCTTAAGAACAGTAAAGCTAAGGCATAAAAGAAGAGACCTCACCCACGAGCAGCGAAGTCATCGGAAAAACCTTCCGGCTGAAGTTCGTCACACAGTGATTCTACGCGACGGAAATCGCTGCACTCACAGAAACAATCGAGGCTTTCGATGCCCTGAAAAAAGGTGGCTAGATTTACATCATATCATTCCAGTATCACATGGAGGAAAAGACAATCCAGAGAATGTGACTATTCTTTGCAAATCCCATCACTTGCTACATCACGAAGGCGAGGGGCTTTTCAGTGCGAAGTATCACCGCATCGATAGTAGTTTACGATAAGTATGCGACAGCTTCTACCGGAACAAATATATTCACGCTTTAAGTAACAATCCCTACGGGCAGGTTGGCAAATCAACAATCGAAGGGAACCCGGTGCCGTCTAGCGGGACTTCGGGAGTGGGACCAGTGGGAGCGGTAGGAGTGGGGGTCGTTGTTCCTGGGTTACCGCTGCTTGAAACCTGGTATTTGATAGAGCTATAAAGCTTCTTGATGTTGATCCTGCTTCCATTCTTAAAATAGCTTTCGAGCTTAGCGGAATGGTCGTTAGACTCATAGAGAAGCATCCATTTTTTAATTTCATCGGCCTTTACATTTTCGCTGCCGACGCGTTCAGCAACATATCCCCATGCAAGTGCGGCAGCACCGGAAACTTGTGGAGTGGCCATCGACGTTCCCGATAGAGGGTAGTACTCAATGGGCGTTTGCCCATTTTTCAGCCCCAAAGCAGCGGTAGACCAGATGCCTTCACCGCCGGAGCCGGGTGCTGAAATTTCAACGACACTTGGACCGTAATTTGAAAAAGAAGAGAGGTTGGTTGTTGCAATCGGATTCTGATCGGTAGACCCAACTGCTATCACCTTAGAATTTGTTTTTGCAAAGTAAGCGGGGTACTCCCTAGGTTCGCTTGTGCTATCCATGTTTGCACGCTTAAGTGCTTGTGAACATGTTGAAGAAGGTTTGAGTTGGCACTCTACGTAGCCGTTTCCTGCCGCTGTAATAACAAGGCGATTTGCAGCCGTAGCTTTGTCAACAGCTTCCTTTAAAAGTGAAGGTGCCTGAAATCCAGACGGGTAAGTAACTCCAAGGCTCATGTTAATAATATGAGAAGTCTTTGCGGCTTCGATGATTGCATTGTAAAGGACATCATCTGGAAAATGCGCAACCCACTCCCCGCTTTCTTGAGACCACTTAAGTCCGTTGTAAGAAACCATATTCACACGCGGCCCGCCGACGCCAGCCACCCCGATGGAGTTTCCGATGGTGGCACCAATAAGTCCGGCCACATGAGTTCCGTGAAAAAACGTGTTAAGGATTGATTCGGTAACGCTCCCAGACTGTAGAGGCATTTCGGGGCGTCCTTGAAGGCTTCTTCCGCTCACCATATCTTTCGATAGTGATCGATTTACCTGCTCTAGATCAGTGTGATTCCAGTCCACTCCTGAATCTATTATTGCCACTGTGACGTAGCCGGCGGCACTGATTTCGTCACTCAGAAATGAATTCACGCCAGCTTGACTTTCAATGGCCGAATGAAAGGTTTGTTGCGGAAACTTTGGATCATTCCAGACGAGAGACGGAACAAATCGCGGCACAGATTCTGTAATGCCAACAAGGCATCGATCTTTCTTAGCAAGTTCACTTATCTCAGAAAAGGTCATTGAGGACCTAAGCACAATTTCAACAGCTTTCTCGTGAGACAGAACTGGCGATCGATCAAGTTCTGCCTCAGCAATAAGAGAGTCGACAGGCGAAGAAGACAATGTTCTGAGGTTCAGAGAAAAGTAAAACTCGGAGTCGGAGAGGCCGCTGCCGCCGGTGAATACGTCTTCCAAATTTTTCACACAAACAAGGTCGATAAGAACATTCAAGCGTGTGCCGGCGAGAATTTCATCGGCGGCTTTAAAGGCAGTGGGCTTTGAAAGATCAAAACTCATAGAGACTTTAGACCCTTCTAGAGTCTCGAGTTTTCCCTTCTGGGCAGAGTATCCTTCTTGAGCATTGTGGATCGTCTGCGGAGAAAGTTGAACCTTACTCTCACTAAAAGAGCCTTTGCCTGATGGCCTACAAGCCGACTTAAAACTGTCACTTTGTTGGTTAGCTAGTTTGAACGGCACCCCACAATTCTGATAAACCATCAGAATAGCGGCGCCCCATAATACAAGATGAAAAAGCCAACGAAACATATACAAACAGATATCGGAATGAGATGTGCCTGGCTTGATCGCTTTTGAGACGATGCTCAAAGTTTAGCGACGAGAGAACTTGAAGAGTCGTGTGTAGCTGCTACGAAAAGCATCTTCCATTATTCAGAGTCTCAGAATGAGATGCAAATTCGCAAATCATCTCGCTCTTAACTCCATCTTCGACCTCAAATCTATTTTAACCCCTAACCCCACCCAAAACAGAAGGAGGCCTGGAACTGCATAAAATAGCTACGGCTGCTGGACTTTAGCTGTAGATTCCACTACTAAATCGATTTGAAAATCTCCCTAAGGTCTAGATTCTGCTTACTCTTCTGCGAGTTTTTGCCGAAAAAACTTATGATTAGAAGAGAAGTCCCGGCTGCTCCAAAGCCACCGACTCAAACTGAGATGAGCGGCAGGGTGAGGAGATCCTATTTTGGGCCGCAATCAGAAAAACCAAATTTTAAAAGAAGATTTATCAGAGAACTCAGCGGAGGTTTTATTGCAGTCTCCTGGGCAATTCTTTCACGAGTCCGTTAGGGACGCACTGGCTGCCAGAAGTATGGAGACATTTCCTCTTGCGGAGTCCTACCTTGCTGACATTTTGGAAAAGTACATGGTAACAGATGCTCTCTACGAGCTCGACAATGAAAGCGGTAAGAGGCGCCAAGACACCCTAGCCGAAATGTTTTTACGAGCGCAAAATGCCGAAACCAGTTTAAAGCTCAACCTTTTAAAAAGACTGGCTGAGACTTCTCTTTACGTGGGCGGCTTTTTTGGAGAATCATTAGATCGAAAAATTGTCGATATCGACTACTATGCCGAAATGGGCGGGAGTGCTTACCAAATGCTCTCGCGGTTAGTTGCTGAAGACACTTTTGCTCATTTGTATAAAGAGTATTCGTATAGATTTCTAGAGTTCGTTGATGTGCTCTCGCATATCAGTCTTAAGAGCCGCCCGAACTCCAATAAGAACCTTCTGCACCACTATACCAGGTATCTAAAGACCGGCTCAGAACAAGCTTTAGAAACACTTCTTGAACAGGGTGTTATTCCTCCAGCTGGACCTACCAAGATTACAGAAAATTAATAGCACTTGTTGCTTTCTTGATTAAGAGCGGCCAAAGCAGGATTTGTGGGCGGCACCAGGGGTTAAATCTTTGTCTCAAAATTAAAGTTAAAAGTTGCCGTTTGCTACACTGATTGGTTTGTCTACTTATTCCCCGAAGACAATAAGAACAGCGCCCGATTCTACACTTTGGCCCTTTTCTACCTTAATCTCTTTTACAACAGTATCAGCCACTGCTTTGATCTCGTTCTCCATTTTCATAGCTTCCATGATAAGCAAGGACTGACCGGCTTTTACCGCGTCTCCGGCCTTAACATAGATATCTACGATCTTTCCCGGCATGCCGGCAGCCAAGTTATCACCCGCGCCAAATCCAGTTCCTTTTTTCAAACTTTCATGAAGAAGCATTTCATCGTTGTAGAGTTTAATTTCGCGATAACTGCCACGTGTATATACATTGAAGTGTTGGCCTTCACCGGCCACATCGATCATGTAAGAGGAATTTTCAAACAGAAAACTAATCGCATCATCCATCCGCATGTATTGGCTTTTCGGTATACGATGTATCTCTTTCTTTTTATCGTCTTCTTGAAGGCTAACAGTCCAATTGCTGCGTCCTTCTAGAACTTCCATATGAAATTTCCGACCATTCATTTCTGCCAAAAAATACATCTTTCTCTCCTAAAAAAGTTTCTCAAAGCTATTTCAAACAGCACTCTTTCTTTGCAGGTCTAATTCAAAAATAGTCTTCGTGTTTAGGCCTCGATAACAAAAAGCAGTAACTAGTAAAAAGTGGACATACTTCTAACGCAAAGAGGCTTCGCGGCCGACTTTCTTCCATTGGCTAGCCAAGTTAACATCCCAAACCCCCAAGGACTTTTGTTGATTGTAGGCTTCAATCGCGGCACTGATCAAAAATACGCGATCGTCTACATACTTAAATAGATCAATGTATTTGCCGCTAAAATCCTTTTCAATAAATTGAGTCGTGTAGCTGCCATCCAAGAACTTGGGATGCGCCAAAATGCTTTTGTGAAGAACGATGTTCGTCTTGATACCAGTGATGGAATACTCATCCAAAGCGCGACTCAACCTTGAAATAGCCTCTTCTCTGGTGTGCCCGAACGCGATGACTTTCGCAAGCATAGGGTCGTAATGAATCGGAACTTCGTAGTCAGGGTAAATGTAAGAATCCACGCGAATAAAAGGTCCTTGAGGGTTGCGACACCGACGGATGTAACCAGGTGAAGGCACGAAGGTGAGAGGGTCCTCTGCACAGATGCGCGCCTCAACGGCGTGCCCTCTTTGAACAACGTCCTCTTGTTTGAAGCTAAGCTTTTTTCCAAGTGCGACCATTATCTGCTCTTTAACGAGGTCGATTCCCGTCACCATTTCAGTGACAGGATGTTCAACTTGAAGCCGCGTGTTCATCTCCATAAAGTAAAAATCTTGTGTAATGCCATCAAAAATAAACTCAAATGTGCCAGCACCAACGTAGTCAATGGCTTTTGCGGCCTTCACTGCAATCTCACCCATACGAGTACGCACCGCTTGCGAGACAGCGGGCGATGGTGACTCTTCAATGATTTTTTGGTGTCTTCTTTGAACACTGCATTCGCGATCAAAGAGGTGGCAAACGTTCCCGTGTGTATCTCCAAAAACCTGAATCTCAATATGTTTCGGGTTGCTAATAAAGCGCTCTATGTAAACTGTGTCGTTTGAAAAATAATTGAGTGCCTCTGAGCGCGCTGCTTGAAAGGCACGCTCAAGCTCGGAGTCTTCACGAACAAGTCTCATGCCTTTACCGCCGCCCCCTGCGGACGCTTTGATCATGACGGGATAGCCGATTTCTTTTACAACAGCTCTGGCTTCGTCTAGAGTTTTAAGAGAGCCTTTGCTTCCAGGTACAATCGGCACTCCGGCATTTTCCATTGTTTCACGAGCCATGAGTTTATCGCCCATAACCTCGATATTTTCTGGTGTTGGCCCAATAAACTTTATACCCGCTTTTTCAATTGTTCGGGCAAAGTTTGTGTTTTCACTTAAAAAACCATACCCGGGATGAATGGCATCGGCCTTAGAGTGCTTGGCAACCTCAATGATCTTTTCAACATTCAAATACGACTCTCTGCTAGGGGCAGGGCCTACGCAATAGGCTTCATCTGCTAAAATAACATGTAAGCTGTTTCTGTCGGCCTCGGAGTAAACTGCGATAGAACGAATTCCCATTTCACGACAGGCTCGTATGACTCTAATTGCAATCTCGCCTCGATTAGCGATCAGAATTTTTTTAAACATTGTTCCCTCTCAATCGTTCACTAAAAAGTCAAACTGGCATCGTCAGAACGAAAAGTTACCCCAAATCTCCTACTTACGAAAACCCTCAATTCAATTTCCTTCTTTAAAGCGGAATGTTTCCGTGCCGCTTTTTGGGCATATAATCTTTTTTGTTTTTCAAAAGCTCGAGTGCTTCAACAATTCGCTTTCTTGTTATTGCAGGTTCAATGACCTCATCTATGTAACCAAGCTCTGCAGCCTGATAAGGATTGGCAAACTTACTTTGGTACTCCGCCGTTAGCCGGGCTCTCTCTTTGTCAGGGTTACTTGCTTTTTTAATTTGCTCTCTAAAAATGATATTCACGGCTCCTTCAGCTCCCATCACCGCAATCTCAGCAGACGGATAGGCAAGGTTAATATCTGATCGCAGATGCTTTGAAGCCATCACATCGTAAGCTCCGCCATAGGCTTTTCGAGTAATCACTGTGATTTTTGGCACAGTCGCTTCTGCATATGCGTAAAGCAATTTGGCGCCGTGAGTGATGATGCCATTCCATTCTTGCTCAACACCCGGCAGGAATCCGGGAACATCCACAAGCGTTATGAGTGGTATATTAAAAGCATCGCAAAAGCGTACAAATCTAGCAGCTTTTATACTGGCTTTGATATTCAAACAACCAGCTAGAACCTGCGGCTGATTGGCCACAATACCTACGCTTCTTCCGTTAAATCGAGCAAAACCCACGATGATATTGGTGGCATAGTTTTGGTGAACCTCTAAAAAGTACCCTTCATCGACGACAGATCGAATCACCTCTTTCATGTCGTATGGTTTTTTAGGATTCGCTGGTATGAGGTAGTTCAGCGATTCTTCTACACGATCGGGCTTGTCTTTTGTAGGTAGCACCGGTGGGTCGTCAACATTGTTGCTTGGTAGAAAGTTAAGAAGTTCACGAATCATCAAGAGGGTGTGCTTCTCATCTTCGCAGGCGAAGTGTGCAACTCCTGATTTCTCGGCATGAGTATGTGCGCCACCGAGGCTTTCTTTCGAGACATCTTCGTGAGTCACCGCCTTGATAACATCGGGCCCTGTCACAAACATGTAGCTGGTGTTCTTAACCATAAAAATAAAATCAGTAATACTTGGGCTATAAACGGCGCCGCCCGCGCACGGCCCCATAATCGCGCTGATCTGCGGTATCACGCCTGAAGCCATCGTGTTTTTCAAAAAGATGTCAGCGTAACCACCAAGTGCTTCAACGCCTTCTTGAATGCGCGCCCCCCCGCTGTCGTTGAGCCCAATCATTGGGGCGCCTGCCTTCATCGCGAGGTCCATTATCTTACAAATCTTCTTTGCTTGAGTTGAAGAGAGTGAGCCACCAAAGACAGTGAAGTCTTGTGAATAGACGAAAACTTGTTTTCCGTTGATGCGTCCGTATCCGGTGATAACTCCATCACCAAGAAATTTTTTATCTTCCATTCCAAAGTTAGAACAGCGGTGGGTCATAAAGCGGTCAATTTCGACAAAGCTTCCTGGATCGAGCAGAATGTCTAATCTCTCACGAGCTGTATATCTGCCGCCTTCTTTGTGTTTTACTGCCTTATCTTCGCCGCCCCCGACAAGAGCCTCTTCGTTCTTTCTCTCAAGCAGTGTTAGTTTTTCATCTGTAAGATGTGATTCAGTTTCCATTTTCTTAACGCTCCTCTTAAGGCATTTCTCAAAACTACTTTTACGGATGCAGTCGTCCGTACATTCGCGGGAAAGGAATAGCTTCGCGAAGGTGAGGCGCGCCTGTGATCCAAGCTATTGCCCTCTCAACGCCAAGTCCAAAACCCGCGTGTTCAAAGCTACCATATCTTCTCAAATCCAAATACCAGCTAAAAGCTGATTCCGGAAGGTTATGCTCTTTTAGTTTTTTAAGCAGCACTTCAAGATTGTCCTCGCGTTGACCCCCACCAATAATTTCGCCGTAGCCGTCGGTGGCAATCAAATCGCAGCTCAAGCAATATTCTGGCTCTGCCGAATCTTCTTTCATATAGAAAGCTTTGATTTTCGTGGGGTAGTGATGAACAAAAACAGGTTTCTCAAACTTTGCACTCAAGATGGTTTCATCTGGAGCCCCAAAGTCGTCACCCAATTTAAACTCAGGGTTTTCTTTTAAAATGATTTCGCAAGCTTCTCTATAATGAATTCTCGGAAAGGGCGGCTTAATTTTTTCAAGGCCACTAGTGTCTCTTTCAAGAACTTTCAATTCTTCGACCCGGTTTTTTAAAACCGACTGCACGATATGAGTTACAAACTCTTCTGCAAGCTCCATGTTGTCGTAGAGGTTGTTAAATGCGACCTCTGGTTCAACCATCCAAAACTCAATAAGGTGTCTACGAGTTTTTGATTTCTCTGCGCGGAACGTGGGCCCAAAACAATACACTTTACCAAAGGCTGCGGCGCCGGCCTCCATGTAGAGTTGTCCGCTTTGCGAAAGATAGGCTTTGTCGTCAAAATACTGCGTTTCAAAAAGTGTCGAGGTGCCCTCGCAGGCATTCGGAGTAAAAATAGGAGCATCAATGGGGGTAAACCCTCGGCCATCAAAGAATTCTCTTATCGCGTGAATGACCTGACCGCGCACACGAAGCATAGCATGCTGCTTGCGTGAACGAATCCATAGGTGTCGGTTGTTCAGAAGAAAGTCGATCCCATGTTCTTTAGGCGATATTGGATAGGGCTCTGCCTTAGAGAGAATCTTCAGTTCTTTTGCGGTGATCTCGTAACCACCTACGCTGCGGGGCTCTTTGCGAACGCTTCCTGTAACTTCGACCGTGCTTTCTTGTGTGAGAGATTCGAACAACTCAAAGGCTTCTTCTGCGCATTCACCTCGAAAGTAAACGCATTGGCAAAAGCCTGTACCATCTCTCAACAATAGAAACTTGATTTTTCCAGAAGATCGCGAATTGAAAACCCACCCCTTAAGGGTCACTTGGTTGCCTTCTTGCTTCGCCAACTCAGCAATCGTCATCAGGTGCCAGCTCCTATTTGCGGACGCAAAGCGTCTTATCCAGTTCAGTAAGCCAGCAAGGTTAGCACAGCGGGCTGGCCTGTGCCAGGGCGGAAATCGGGCGCACAGCGCTATACTGGGTCTTTAAAGATCCCGGGATGCTTAAAGTGGGACTCTCCGGTTAGGGAAAGGTAGGCCGAAAGCAAAACTAGATTTTTATAGAAAAATCTAGAAAAAAAAGCTAAAATACTAACTTGGAGGTTTCGAGTGGGCGCAAAGCAACTAGCCACAAAGATTGATTCTCAGATCAAAGATGCATTAGATTCTTTTTGCCAAGAGCGGGGTTTGAAGATTGGTCGTTTTATTGAAGATGCGATCTTAGACAAACTTGAAGAGTATGAGGACGTCTCCGATCTCAAGAACCTAAGAAAAGAAACCTATCGGCCATTCGATGATATTTTGAAAGAACTTAAAAAGAGTGGCAAAGTATAAAATCCTTGTCAGCGCGTCGGCAGAAAAAGTCTTAAAAGGACTTCCAAAAAAGGACCTTGCTAAGGTTGCCATTACTGTTCAATCCCTTGCGTCGGATCCCTTTCCGTTAGGATGTAGAAAGCTTGCGGGTGAAAAAAATGTATTTCGCCTTCGTCAGGGCAGTTACCGAATCATTTACGAGGTTTTCAAAAGCGAACTCATTATTCACATCCTCAAGGTAGGCCATCGAAAAGACGTATACAGAGGCATATAGGGGAAGAGTGCAACAGAGCCATTGGTACTGCTCCAAAGCTGCGATCTTTAAATAGATTAATTGATGGAGGTGTGGCGAAAATAAATTCAGGTCGTTAAGTAGCATTGAAATTTGGAACAATAGGAGTTGAGAGTGCTAAATATTTACATCGACGCCGATGGTTGTGCTGTCAAAGATGAAGTTTACAAGGTGGCCTGCCGCTATAAACTTGAGGTGTTCGTTGTGGCTAACAAACCGTTGGTGATTCCAATGAGTGCCAAAATACATATGCAGGTCACTTCTGGCGGCTTTGATGCAGCCGACGACTGGATTGCCGAGAACATTTCGCAAGGTGACATTCTGATAACGTCCGATTTGTTGCTCGCTGATCGCTGCATTAAACGCCAAGCCAGGGTTCTCGGGCCCAAGGGGCATGAATTCGATGAAGAAAATATTGGTAGCGCGTTGGCCTCACGCGAATTGATGGCCCATTTGAGACAAATGGGAAATGTGAACACAGGGCCAGCCCCAATGGCAAAAGCGGACCGCTCAAAATTTTTGTCAAAACTTGACCAAATTATTCAGTCTATACGCAAAACCACTGCGTAATGTGAATGCGTAAGTAACGTAACCGGTCAAAGTAGGATCAAATCAGCGTGATTCAGCCCACGAAACGGCAGAGTTCGGGTGATTTGCTTGCCTGCCTAGTGCGCTTTAAGCTTAAAGGCTTTTATCGAATCTGCTTGCATGCCTAGATTAGCGAGTTATTCATCAGCTGTTTCGAGTTCGTCGTCGTCGGTGTGGTAGCGCTGGAATTCTTCAGTAAAAGCGAACTTCGTTGGGTCTTTGATGCGATCGACGTAAAGAGTGGCAAACAGGTGATCGAGCTCGTGTTGAAACACGGTTGCTAAAAAATCTTCTGCCACAACGGTGCGAGGCTGAGCTTTGTGATCTAAAAAATCAATTGAAACTTTGCGTGGTCTCTCAACAAAACCTCGGAGTCCTGGCACTGACAGACAGCCCTCCCAAAACCCTTGCGCAGTTTCATCGAGCACTTTGATCACAGGATTTATGATAACGAACTGCTCAGACTTCACTTGATTCGGATACCGCTCGTTGTCTTCTTGAATGTCGATGACGGCAAGCTGGTAAGGTTCATGTACCTGCGGAGCCGCAAGCCCCACTCCACCGTATTCTGTCATCGTATCAAACATGTCAGCTATCAGTCGCTGGATCTCATCCGAAAGGATCTCGTTCTTCGAGAGGGTTCTCGCCGGCTGCCTCAGTACGGGGTGGCCCATGCGGGCGACTTTTCTAATAGCCATTGTTCAGGTCCTATCTATTTGAAAGAAGGAATTCACTCAGTTTCGCAATCGGAACGCGATTATCAAGTATACGCACGCCCTCTTGATGACAAACAATAGCGTGCGGCACACGAGTGCGAAAGACCTTTTTTACTTCATGGTGACTGAGAATCTCGAATTTTGGAGGTGCAGTGACCTTTGCTTCAACAAACAAAAAATCTTGCGGGCTCTTCTGAATCAAGAAGTCGATCTCTTCTTGATCCTTTGAGCGCCAGTGATAAATCTGCCAGCCAAGTTGAAAGTTTATATTGAGTTTATAAATCTCTGAAAAAACAAGATTTTCAAACAGTCGACCTTGTTGAGGAGAAGTTAAGATTGGCTCCGCTGAGCTCCAGCCTTGAAGGCGGCAGGCCAAACCAGTATCTACAAAATAGACTTTAGGTGATTTGATCAGCCTTGAAGACAAATTTGAACGAAAAGGCTCTACAAGGGCAATTACACGCATCGTCTCAAGAACAGATATCCAATCTTTAATTGTTTTAGAATCGACCCCGACATCTTTCGAGAAGCTGGCATAGTCGATAAGTTCACCAATTCGACCAGCAAGAAGTTTCGTGAACTTCAAGAACTCATGCCGTTTTTGAATTCCTGCAGATAAAACTATGTCCTTTTCAATGTAGCTAGAAATATAATCGTCTAAATATTTTTTAACTTCCTTTTTTTCGTTGGTGTAGAGCTCAGGCCAACCGCCTTTATAGAGGATGTCTTGAATTCTTTGCTCTCTAAAAGCCAATACTTCAGAGACGCTCAACGTGTTCAAGTCAAAAAAACTAGCTCTACCAGCAAGACTCTCTTTAACATGTCGATCCATGAGAATTTGATTCGAACCAGTGAGGCGAATGAAAGTGTGCTCTTCAATGTTATCTCGCTTCCACAAGTCGACTTGTCTCTTGAGAAGGGGGAAGATTTTGGGTGCATATTGAGCTTCGTCTATGAAAAGCTTGGGAGCGCCGAATTCTTTCAGAAACAAATGCGGGTCCCTCTCTGCAAGGTCCCTTATATCTGGATCATCAAGTGAAACCTCTTTAAAGGAGGGGTCGAGATGCAAAAGCAATGAGGATTTGCCACATTGCCGAGGCCCCCTTACAATTTGAATCGGATCTTGATTGGCGCGCAAAATGCCTGAAATATCTCTGTTAATCCACATACTTGGCCATTATGGAATCCGATTCCGTTTTGGTCAAGATATTAGAATCCCTGTCTAGAGTGTCTAATTACTGCCCAGCCCAAAGCAATGCTGTCCCGCCAGCGGGTGCGAAGGAGCGAGCTACAGTTTTCGTCCAGGTATCACTTATTTTTAAGCACTGTGGCTGCTAGTCCAAAGCCGGTTCAAAAGTCTTCGGGTAAAACGACCGTTCCGTTGGTTTTGATTCTGTAAGGTCCGGTGACGAGACTGCTTACAATCTTTTCACGAAGGTCTGAAACTTTCATCTGCGGATACTTACTCAAATAAAGTGCGGCAATCCCTGAGACAAACGGCGCGGCCATGCTTGTTCCATCCTGACGAGAGAAGCCTCCGGGGACTGTGCTAATGATTCTTTCGCCGGGTGCTAATACGTCTACCGGGTTTCCGAAGTTAGAAAACCACGTGCGCAGGTGAATCGTCCCCAGGGCTCCCACAGTGATTTGATTGCTCAAGTTGTATTTAGCGGGGTAAACATCGTAGTACTCTAAATTTAAACCTTCGTTTCCGGCGGCGGTGACAAACAGCACGTTCTTCTCAGCAAGCGCTTCAATAGTTCGCTTAAGCTCTGCTGAGCAGCCAGGCCCGCCCCAGCTCGCATTAATGATATTCGCACCCATCTTTACCGAATAGTCGATGGCTTCAATCGAAGACGCCGTTGATCCTGATACAGCGCTCATAAAGTCTGCAGGTAATATCGTCGCTTGAGGGGCAACACCCCGCACAAAGTTGTTGTCGTGATTTGCTGCAATGACGCCAGCGACGTGAGTGCCATGTTCGGCTTCATCAACGTTGGTAGGGTTTCGGTCGGCGAAATTGTATCCGTAGATGTCATCCACATAGCCGTTGCCATCGTCGTCGACCCCTTCTTTGCCGTTGAGCTCCGCAGTATTGGTAAAAATGCGACCCACCAAATTGGGGTGTGTTAGATCGACACCGGAGTCGACGACTGCGACCACAACACCTTGCCCATAAAATCCTTTTGACCACACATGTTCGACTTCTATGTTTTTAACCCCCCAAAAAGCATCATCCGGTGAATTTTGAGTAGATAAAATACTCGCTTCTGAAAAAGTTTTTGGTACATCAATGCGGTAGTTAGGTTCGATAAGCTCAATGTAATCTGAGTACTGGGCCACAAGTACAGAGTCGATTTCTTGTGAGGTCCAGGATTCAAGTTTTTGTAGATAACCGCTACTCCACCTGACAACATAGCTGCCCGGTATAACTTTCGCATCACAGCTAGCGGAGGGCGACTCGACTCGGGTGCTTTGAGCGGTTGTGTTTGAGGGATTTTGCTCTTTTTTTGCGCATCCAAATGTAACGAACAAAAGTGTAACGATGCCTAATAAAAGTCTCATGTGCGGCAGTCCTTTGCAGTGGGCCTTTCGAGAGTCATTCTCGGCCCATTTCTCACATTGAGATCGGCATGTGGTTTAGAAAGCTTGAACCTAAAGCTCGCTTGGCAAGGGCTTACTTAGTCAAAGGTCTTGAAGAGTCGGCTCTGATAGAGAACGATCTTTCAATAGATACTCTGCTGCATAAATTTTCTGATAGAAGCATGGCAAAAATAATTTAGGTCGGGATTGAAGCTTGGAACTATTGGAGTTGAAAGTGCTACAGTCTAAAGCAGCAAAAAGCATAGGCTGATCCAGGCTCCCGAAACTGCGAGGAAGAGCAAAAATGTTCTTATTGCAACTGTGATTGGAATCTTGAGGTAAATCAAAATGGGCAAAGCGAAGAAGGGCTGAATGAGATTTGTCCATGCATCTCCCCAAGCGACTGCCATTGCAAGTCTAGATATGCTGAGTTCGTGCTGTTTGGCGAGCTCTACAATCCACGTGGCCTGCGCTACCCATTGGCCTCCACCTGAAGGAATAAACAAGTTAATAAAACCTGAAAACAGAAACACACCAACCTCAAGAAGCCCTGTTGGCCAAGCACTCATGCGTTCCGCGAACAATGCTGCTAGGCCAGAGCCCACCATGATCTTCATTATCATAGAGTAAATGGGGTATTGAATCAGAAATGCGCCGGTTATAAGAGCTGCGTCTTGAACATTCTTTACGAAGTAAAATATTGAAGGCGTTAAGATTGCAGACATAGCAAACCCAACGTAAATGACAAAGTTGAGATCGATCGCAAGCGCCGATCGCGAGTAGGCTACAGTGAGGGTGCCAAGCATCAATACGCCGATCCAAAACGGGAGCGATTGCAGCGGCTTCGCTTGCGAAAAATCCGCTGACACAAAGTGGGGGGCGGCACTTGGGCAAGATAAATCGGAACCTTTGTCGGCAGTTAATGGAAGCAACTTGCTGTGCCTCTTGAGCAATAGGGCGTGAATAAGCGGGAACAAAAAAGCCAGTCCAAGAACTATGACGATGTTTAAGCTTGAGAAAATCGTATCGCTTAGGCCAATTAAGCCCGTATGTTCAGCTACGATATGCCCGGCAGTATTTAAACTCAGCGGTATCGAACCCGACAAACCCCCATGCCAAACAATGAAGCCTGAGTAAGCCGCTGTAAGAATTAGACTTGGCGGAATATCCTTGTGGCGGGCAGAAATTTGTTTGGCAAAAAGCGCACTGGCGACGAGGCCAAGTGCCCAGTTGAGGTACGAAAAAACAAAGGAAGAAAGATTAAGTACTGCGAGTGCAGCGACAGGGGATACCAGCTGAGCAGACAAAAAAGTAATGAGCCTTGAAACTACGGGCGTCGATGCAAAGCAGTGTCCGGCCACAAAGACCAACACCATCTGCATGGTAAAACCAAAAAGTGAATGCCAACCCAAGACCGCGTAAGATGCAATTTCACTAACATTCGACGACGTAAGCAGCCGCGTAACCGTCGCCGTAAGAACCAGAAGTGTAAGCCCCAATAATAGGGTGACAACTTCATTGAAATTTTCTTTGTGAGCTAAGTGAACCCTTGTGCTTGGCTTAGCCACCATATTTTGCAGCCCCCTTACCCTAATCTCACATAGAACATCACTTCCCAATAGAGCCTAACGCTTTAGAAAATGCGACGCAAACTAAAGGCCCACACCTTCGGTCAAAATCAAAGTAGACAGAAATGATCCCTTCAGAAGGGGAATGCAATTTGCACCTTCAATCGCGGCTATAAAAGAGTCACAAGTTTGGGAGCGCTGGATGAGGCGGTTTTTGGTTTTTTGGCTAATTGTTAGCCATATTTTTACTTTAGACGTTGTTGCTCAGTCGGTCCGAGTTCGACCTGGCATTGAGACTTCCAAGCGGGGCGTCATTGATGTTTCAGGACAGACACCGCCTAAAGCAGCTGATGGAACAAGCTATAGCGGCTCGACTGCTCCATCGCGCACGCCAGGGCGCAGGGGTGGCGATGGGGGCCACGGAGCCCAAGCGGATAACCCAGGTCAAATAGAGGTCTCCCTGCGTGACCTAAGGTCGGCGGCAGAGATTGAACAGGCCAACGAAAGAGGCGCGGTGGCGGGTGGTGACGCCGTAGCTAATGCAGATGTGCAACGCTTTTACTCTGAAACCTCAATAGATGGCGAAGTAGAAGTTCAGGTAACGGTAAAGAAATCTGCAAAAGGATTTCTAAACTCTACATTAGATTTTATTCGGGGCGCATGGAGTGGAGGCACTCAAAAAATAAAAGTAAGCTTTGATCAAACTCTGCGTTTGATCGCAAGAGGCGGTCAGGGTGGAGACGCTGGCGACGGTGGGCATGGACAACAGGGAGGCAGAGGCAGGAATGGTGCAGATGCAACAAGATACAGCGAGGGTGAAGACGGAGGTCCGGGAAGTGAAGGTGGGGCTGGTGGCCATGGTGGCAAAGCCACAGATGCTACTGATGGAGGGAAGGTTTCTGTAGAGGTATCAGCCAATCAAACATATTTACTGATAATGATTGATAAGCAGTCGTCTGATGTTGCCGGCGCAAGAGGGGGCTACGGAGGCGCTGCTGGGCGCGGCGGCGAGGGAGGAGACGGCGGAAGTGGGGGAAGTAGCTACTCTTGGAGTGAGACTGAAACCTATACTGACAGTGAAGGAAAAACACAAACCAGAACTATTATAAGAAGCAAATCAGGGGGCAGCGACGGGCCAAGAGGAAGTGCTGGTCGAAATGGAATAGATGGGGGAGACGGTCGAAGCAGCAGCGCAGGCACTTACAAGTTTTCTGTGAAAGATGAATTCGGGCGCATAACTTCCTACGATGAAAGGTTTAAAATACATATTTCTCACTATGAAATGGTCACCCCTGATCATGACAATGTGTTTGAACCAGGTGAAGAAATTGAACTTAAGAATCTTACTATAACTAATGCTAGCACGATGCCATTTCCGAAAGGCACGAGGCTGCTAATTGCCGCTGTCCATGATGGTTTAATTCTTAACCTTTCCAAGCCCCTAGTTCTCACGCAGGGTCTAGAAGGAAACAGCACGCACACTTTTTCTGAAAACTTACGCGTTTATCCAAGAGAGATTCGCGAGGATGAAATCAAGCTCAATGAAACCCATGTTCGAAGACACAGACTACAGCTGTCGGCGCAAGTAACAGTTATTGGACGTGAACTCCCCGAGGCTGACAACACAATAGAGGCTAACGAAACTATAAGTCTGAGGTTCCCAGTTGAAATAGTTTGGATAAAGTCGTTAGAGGCAGCTATACCAGGCGAGTATCAAAGGGTTTTAATAAGAATAAAAAATACATCCTCAAAAGAACTCGGCTCGGCCTCGGAAGTCAAAAGAGCCGTAATGGCTCAGCTAAATGCGAATGGCCAGGGAGATCTAACTGAGGAGGATCTTGACTTACAGTTTACTAATTTGCAGGTCACAGAATTCAACGAGCAGACCATTGGCACCTCCGCTACTGATCTCATCCGCAATGCTGCAATATTGGGCCGGAAAAACTCATTTATTTCTGATCTGTTAGCCCTAAAGCCCGGCGAAGAGAAAACGATGGTAGCTGAGGTCGGAGTGAGAAGAGGCGTCAAGGCAGGTCAAATGTTTGAGATAACTACTCGGCTGAGTCAACAGGCCCATCTAGACAACAAAGAGCCGAACGAAAGAGGCGCGACAGAAGAGAACAAATTGCTTGAACAAAATTCTCAAGACAACTCAAGGCCCATGCAAACTGTTGCTTTGGGCAATTTTATCATCACAACCGGCGAAAGATATCAACCGGATGAAAATGCTGACGTGCTTTTTATATCGCACACTAACATCACAACAGCTCACTACAAGGAGTGGGAAAGGCTACTGCGAAGACTAGATCTAAAGATGAACATTTGGAATATAGGAATTGAGGGCTTTTTAAACTTGCTCGAATTTGGTGAAAAAACTCACGGACTTGATAGGCTGTTTGAATCATTCTATGGTAAAACAATTGTCATTCCAACCCACCTATTTAAATTAAACGGCGAAATTAAGAGTGCTCTCGATTATCTCGATTTAATTCAAATGCGAATGGCCACACTTGAAGGGAAAGTAAATTTTCTATTTGTGGGGCCTAGTGGTGAAACGCTAAGCAGGCTAAATCAATCTTTGACTCCGCTTGATGAGCGGCCGGCGGATCCGCGCTATGCAGGTTCAGTGATAGATGGACAATCGGGCTCATCTAGCGTCGACTACCGGATGGCGTGGAGGCGCGCAGAGCTTGGCAGCTTTGTTCTCGCAATCAATTCCCAGCGTGACTCAAGTGCAGAGAGTGGCCTCAGTGCTGCAGATAGCGCCGGCAGTAGAGCGCTCGTTAGACGAGCCGAAAAACTTTCGAAACAGCTGAGGGAGTGGCGCCACAAAAACGGACTACCTGTCGCACAAAGTTTAGATTACAATTTCCCTTCCTCGAGCGTCGATGAGTTCGGGCTGTCGAAGTGGGTTTGGTTTCATGGCAAATCAAAAGGCGAATTGCTCGAGACAGCAAAAGAATTTGGCCAATATGTAGCAGACGGCGTACGTAGCCGTCAGCCCCTTGCCACGTTTTTTGCAACTCACGAGTTCTCACCTAGAATTGTGAGAAATCTCTTATTTGGCGCTCTTAAGAAGGTCGATTTCGGTGCAATTTTAATTAGAAAAGCTCTCTCCCCTTATGACGGTCAATATACATTTTTAAAAAGAGATACTTTGTCGGGTTCTCAAAGCGTTGATGATTTGCAAAAACGCGGGGAGATGTTGGCCGCAGATGCCGCTCAGGTAGAGACGCGAACGACGCGATTGGCACTTCTTATGTCCCTTCCGACGGAGACCCTTGAAAGAATGATGAAGTGGTATCAAATAGGTGCTACAGGAATTGAAGAGTCTAGCAATGAAGCAGATGCCTACGGGCTAGAGGGTTTATTAGCGGGCAATCCTACCTGGACTGAGAAAGAGAAACTAGAGATTTTCGAAGAGCTTCTTCTTGCGCTTACAGATAAAGTACTCACTGAACAAATTAAACTTGGAGCGAGGGCACAATTCTTTAGATCAAGAGCAGAATGGGAGGCTTTTGTCCCGGCGCTCATGAAATTCACTTCCATGCGAATGCCATTGGCATTCGCAGATAAAGAAATGCGAAGCCGTACACTAGACCTTGTTGCTTCACTTATGGCTGTGTTTCATTCACATCCAAGCTGGTGGGATCGGCTGTCTGGAGCCAACATCCACTGGATAGAGAGAAGCTGCCGACGAATGTTGGAGCAGTTTGTGATAGCGAATATTGTCAACTTCGATGGTCAAGAGAAAAGAGTTGTTTTAAGAGATCTTGCAGATAGATTTAATCAACACAAAAAAGCGATCTGGAAAGAAGGCAAGAAGAAAAGCCGATACAATCAAAGTGCTAGAGCCAATCGCATCAATGCAGCAACAAACAGAGTGGATCTAGGGATTATAGGCAAGCTCAATTCGTCAGAAGGCGAAATTGTTAACTCGCGCAGAATACAGCAAGGCGCTTCAGCCGAGTTGCACCCTGAATCTTTCGTATCCGAAGCACAAAGGCGTCAGAGTCAAATTGTTGAATCTAACCATAGAGCAAGACGTCGCAATGAAGGCATTCGAAAGGCTTTCGTGTGTGAGAGAATTTTTGACCTGTCGAGACAGTAGATTTCGTCTGCGAGAAATGCACGTGAGCGAACCCCAACCATCGTGAGCCAAGGCGACTTTTTAATGCAGTAGCGCCTCGGGCGAACCCACCGAGGTCCTAAAGGGCCGCCCGATATGGACGCGCAAATGTTTACAGAGCTTAGCGGTATCCATTGGTTATTGATCGCTTCTGAAAGGCAGGATCCTACATCGCTCGAAATGTAATTTAATCCTGATGCAATTCACCCTGCAAGAAATAGTGGGTCATAACCTCATATTGCGAATAAAAATTTAATTGTCTATCGTGACTACACATGAAAATTTTAGTTCAAGAAATCAAAACAGAATGGACAAAAGCCTCACGTAGTGGAAGGGCTGCTCAATTAAGAAGCCAAACTCCGCTGAAGCTTGAGATGCCTCAAACGATTTTTGCCTCGGCGGACTATATAATAGTTCATAAGCTTGAATTTAAAGAGGAGAACAACTTTGAGTGTCAGGCTGTCGAAGGCCACCTATCAGATCCTTTCTCAAATGGTAGTGAACTCTTTGGCGCAGTTGAGCTTCGGCCCGGCGACAATGGAAACATACAATTAAAGTTTCGATGGTCTAATGAAGTCGGCGCTCCTGAGCGAAAATCCAGAAATATCGGAAACATTTCAGATGGAGAATGGTTTCAAGTTATCTATAATGGTCGCTTTGGTGGAAGACATGACTGGCTGTACAGACAAATGGTTGTGAATGTTGGCCTGTCTAGCCAAATTGAGCCAACATTTTTTCTGTTAAAAGATCCAAAAGTCACCTGCGACGAACGAGCACTCCTTCGCTAAGTCGCCCATTTAATTCGCGCCCAACTGGTATCAGCGGTTTTTGTAAGGGTCGCCGGAGTACTTCCAAAGCCTATTTTTTAAAAATGATGGTACAACCAAAGAAACGGCACTAGCCATCTTCTTTAAAAGACTAAAACTTTTCATTCCCCAGGGGTAATGGCTTAAAAGAACATCGTTATCTAGTACCCTAAAAAAATAATCGAGGATTAGGGCCATAATGACAAAATCGTCCATTAGACCGAAAACAGGAATCCAGTCTGGGATCAAATCGATCGGAGAAACAATCAGTGCGACAAGGGCAAGAATCACCTTCTTGTCTCGATTAGGAATGCGCTGATCGCCCGCTACATTTTTAAAAAAGTCGACGAGGTCTTTAAAAAACTGAACCATTTGATGACTATCTCAAAAATCCTCAGATTCTCAATAGGTCCTTAGGAGCACCTAGTTATTTTGCCATTGAGTATTTGGGAAAGTACACCCATTCGTAATGGGGCAACCCTCCGGTATTGTATCTCACCCACTGAAGTAAACCGACTGAAAAACCCGTGACGACTAGATTGGAACTTTCTTCTGTGGGAATCAGCTGAGCGCTCATTTCAAAGCTTATGCGCTCATTGCAAATTCGAACGCCTCCCACAATGGCGCAGCTTATCGGCGCAGTCTTATGCAACCGAAACGTGCCGTTGGTTCTTACCTGTGCAGTATCTTCAAACTTATAATTTTTGACTTCTTCACTCTGCGGGTCCTGATACGGAATGGTCGTCGCGCACGTTATGAGCATTTCGTTAGTTGTGCATTCGACTGCAGTGACTGCGGGCGTGCATTCACCGCTCTGGCATATGTTATGATTCATCCTCACCGAAGCATTTATGACTGAGTCTGAAAGTGCGACCCCATCAAAATTTGTGACCGCATGCCCGCGAGTTCCTAAAATCGACATTAGAGTTAAACAAACGAAGAATAGAGAAGACTTGTATACAGATGATACCATTGGGCCCCCTTGAAAGTGTCTCACATTGAGAACGTTATCATTGGAACTGCCATCTAAACAACTTGAACCGTGAGGTGTAACTTTCTGAGGATACCTGTCACACACAAATAGGAGCGTTTCAGATTTAGACACTGATGTCTTGCCGCCTGAAACTCAGGACCTCTGTCTGGGCACACCTCGTGCACCTGACTGTTTACTAGTTCGAACATTTAGTGTGCGCAGAGCAGTTGTCGCGGTTTCCATTCTTATTTTGGCTTCTGTACCCGCCTCGCCTTCGTTTCACTAATCCATCTAGTAGAAGAAAACATATGAAATTTCGTGGTAGCTTGGTTGATTTGCTACTTCCGCCAATTGGGCTTGTCTTATCGATTTCACTTTTGGTTTTATCGGCTGCGAACAGCCAACATACCGTCGACAAAAAACTAGGGCGCTCCGCTAGTCGAGGATGTGGGGGTACTGAGCGGGTCTCAAAACTTGATAAGAAGACTTGTGTACTCAAGGTCACTAGTTGGAGTAAGGAAAAGCTTTTCGCACATAGCGACTTTAGCAGTAGAACTGGCACAATTATAGTTGGTCGCATTGAGCAAAATATTGACAACCAAGAAGTGGCTGATGGCTGGATAGATTTGTACTACGAATTTTTAAAAGTGAAAAAAAGTTCTAGCACTCCCAAATATGGTTTAGATGCGAGATCGCAAGACGAATATGACCAAGATTTCGCACTTTTTGAAGAGCTTGTCGCTCGGGTCCATGATAAGTCCAACGCTCTGGAAGATTCAGTTGCCGACAGGTACAAACGGCACTTAACGGAAGTTAGAAGTCAATTGCAGCGATTGGCTCCGGCGGAATCCGCTGGAGCCGCTTTCTTCTCTAGCGGTGCTCAGTAAGTAGCAACGGACTGTTCGAATGCAATCGAAGGAATGAAATCTTTTGTGGAGGATGAAATGAACAAGAGCCTAATAATTTTAATCGGTCTCATTCAAATGGGATTTTCGACAGCTGGTGCCGAAGTCGACACAGCACAAAATGTCCAAAAAATGATCGAAAGTCTAGATGATAAAGAGCTGGAAAAAGTGACTCGTTCAAACGACGAATTTTCAAAATGGTGGTCTAGCCTCTCCGAGTGGCAACGAAGGGCTTTGCGTGCAACATTGTCGACGATCTCGCCTGTCACCGGAGGAGTTCTAGCCGGAAGCGATCTCCTAAACATCATTGAGCGAAATTCTAATGCCAGGAAGGATGAGGAATCTAGAAGAGTGATGAAATTCTTCGTCAGCGAACGAAATCCAAAGATTCCCCGACCTGCGAAATCCGGCTCTTATGATGCGGACTCGGGATTAAGCCCCGAGACGATAGCCGAATTTGAAGCGGCAGGTAAAAAATTACAGTCAAAGGAAGGAACTCGCGAAAAGTGGCAAGCTATCTTGAAGAGAGTGCAATGTAGTACGGAGGACGATGCTCACATCTTAAATACCAAAGACACTGGGTGTTCGGAAGCTGCAATTGGTGATGCAAGTGCGAACCATCAAACTAAGATCACCGCGGCACCAAGGGTAAAAGCTTCTGCAGAAACCAACGCGGCCCAAGTATCAGCCGGCACAAAATAATCTAAACTTAATTGACAAAAGCCCTCAAATTCTTGCGCAGAAATTGCGCAAGACGTTTGAGAAAATCTCAGCCATCTTTGCCATCTCAGAAGTGACTTCTTCGTGAGTCAGCGCAGAGTCGGTTAGGCCCGCCGCTAAGTTGCTGATGCAGCTGAGTCCAACGATGCTGGCGCCCATGTGATTTAAAGCGATAGACTCATTCACTGTGCTCATACCAACTGCCGATATCCCAAGCTTTTGCAGATACCGGACTTCAGCTGGCGTTTCATAGCTTGGTCCCAGTAGGCCGCCGTAGACACCTGTAAAGTATTTTATTTTAAGCTCTTCCAAAACGTTCTTGAGTTTGCTCGAAAGCTCCCTGTTGTAGACCTTTGACATATCGGGGAACCTTGGGCCAAGTGGCAAACATTCTTTACCTATCAACGGGTTTAACCCAGTCAGATTTATATGATCCTCAATCAACATAAAACTTCCGGGCTTCATCGCCGTGTTGAGTCCCCCGCTGGCATTTGTTATAACAAACTGCGAACAGCCCCAAAACTTCAAGGCCCGAACCAAATAGACAACCTCATCGATGTTGTGGCCCTCGTAATAATGAACACGGCCTTGAAGAATCGCAATTTCGCTTGCGACACCTTTTGCAGATCCCCCTGCCTTGCCAACAAAGAGCTGCCCCTTATGGCCTTCAACAGTTGGTGATAGAAAATGCGGAATTTTAGAATACTCAAGCACCTTCGGCTCAGTGAGCGATTCTGCAAAAGCACCTAGGCCCGACCCGAGTACAACACATGTCTTTGGAGCAGGCCCGAGCTCTTTATCAAGGTAGGCTTTTGTTTCTTTCAGTCTTTCAACAAGTGATGCTGTTTTCATTAGTTCTCTTTCTCTAGTCTAAATATTTCTTTATAGCTCACGGATCCCCCGACAGGAAAATTCGTTACGGCTCTCATTTAGAGCCACTAGACCCGGGTAAATAGTAATTCACTTCGTCGTAAGGCTTAACGCGGCTAAAGTTTCCTTCATCAAAGCGGAGCGAGCTAAATAGACGCCTTTGCGCAGACTCCACGCCCTTGTTGTTTCGGTGGTAGAGTTTCGCTATGACTTCGCCAACGCTCACTTTCTGACCTAACTTCACAAACCATTCAATGCCGACGCTGTGATCAATCTTGTCAGAAAGGGATTTTCTCCCGGCTCCTAAGTCGATAGCAGCATAGCCAGCTTGCTCGACATCAATTGAAGTCAGCGTGCCAGAGTGCGCGGATTTAACTTCGATCACCTCGCTCGACACCTTTAGATCACTCAGTTGGCCGCCCTGATGTTTGACCACGTTTTCAAATTTCTCATAGGCTTTACCCGAACTGATTAGCTTACCAGCAAGTTGAAACCCTTCATCTAAACTCGAGGCCTTTCCGGTAATCTCTAACATAGCGCCGGCAAGAAAGAGGCTAAGCTGATAGGTATCGCTCCACGAATCGTCACGGTTGCCTTTTAAGATTTCTAGACACTCATTTACTTCTAAAGCATTGCCAATGGCGCAGCCGAGAGGTTGCTCCATCGAAGTCAAAAAAGTGGTTGCAGGAACCCCCTTCAAGGCAGAAATCTTGCCCAAGTTGTCGGCGAGTTTTTTTGCATCTTCTAAACTCTTCATAAAGGCGCCAGATCCGAATTTAACATCGAAAACGAGTGCGCGCGCACCTTCGGCCAGTTTTTTAGAGAGTATACTGGCGCAGATGAGAGGAATGCTTTCAACGGTTCCGGTAACATCTCTCAGGGCGTAAAGTTTTTTGTCCGCAGGGCAGATGCGCTCAGTTTGCCCAATAAAGGAGATTCCTAATTCTGTAAGTTGCCGCTTGAACTCGGCAATCGAAAGATTTGTGCGAAAGCCGGGGATGCTCTCAAGTTTGTCGAGCGTGCCGCCAGTATGCCCGAGCCCCCGGCCTGACATCATCGGAACAATAACATCACAACAGGCTACTATCGGACCCAAGATAAAACTTGTTTTATCTCCAACGCCTCCGGTGCTGTGCTTGTCGCATGTGGGGAGCTTAAGATCTCGAAGGTCAACTTGATCTCCGGATGTTTGCATAATGTCTTCAAGCTCAAGTGTTTCTTCTGCAGACAAAGACTGAAAGTAAACGGCCATTAGCCATGCAGAAACTTGTTCATCTGGAATTTCGCCCTTGACGTATCCTTGAATAAAAAAGGTCAATTCATCTCGAGTTAGCGAGTATCCGTTGCGTTTTTTACGGATCAGCTCGGCGACATTGTATTTCACTCTTTTTTACTCCTTAATGAAGGCTTCTACTTCAATCAATAGGCTTGAGAGTCTGGCGGAAAGGCAGCTACCTTCTAAGCCTATTCATATATCTTTCGCCAATCAAATCTCTTTCTATTTTGCCATGTCCGCGCGAAAGCTTAAAGGTTGCCTAATAGCTTGTGCCGATGTCCTTCAAAGCTCCTTTAGATGTAGGTTTTTTTTCGCCCATTAGCTCGCCAACGATAGCAACGCTCCTGCTGAGGCCCAATCGATTGGCGCCTGCGGCGATCATATTCAAAGCATCTTCTAAATTTTTAATGCCGCCAGAGGCTTTTACTCCCTTTTCAGGCCCAACAATTTTTCGCATAAGAGCAACAGCTTCACATCGGGCGCCATGCTGAGAAAATCCCGTCGATGTTTTCACAAAGTCTGCGCCGGCCGCCATCGCAATCGCCGAAGCAGCGGAGATTTGTAAATCATTGAGTTCGCTAATTTCTAAAATCACCTTAACCGTCTTTTTGTCTGAAGTAGAGCTAGATCGAGCTGCATTGTGAGGCCTAAAGCCATTGACGACCGAGCTAATTTCTTCAAACAATTTTTCGTACTGAAAGTTGAAGACATATTGCCGATTCAGAACCATGTCGATTTCATCAACGTCAAGCGATCGCGCCTGTACGGACTGAGCCAATTTTGCTTCTATGCTTTCTGCGCCAGATGGAAATCCGACAACTGTTGCGATCTTCACGCTGTTCAACGTTCTCTCATTTTGTTTTTTTGTCTTTGTTTCGCTGAGTGCCGGGGTGCTCGCCAATTCTTGCCGACAGTGCTTCACCCACTCTAGGGGTACACATACTGAGAAAAATCCAAACTCTAGCGCTTGCTGGCAGAGCAGTGTAAAGTCAGCCTCTTTTGCGTCGGGAGTTAACAAAGTGTGATCTATCAATGCAGCTAGTTCGCCGGCTTCCATATTGCGCATGTTAGTAAATCCTCCGTTTTGTTGGCTTCACGTTTAGAGGCATTACATCTAATCATGAAACGTAGGGACTATCGGTAATCACAACCCAAGAAACATTTTTTAAAGCGAAAATCGCTCCAGAAGCGAGCCCCTAACATACGACCTGATGGCAGCTACGTCCAGGTGCGTATTACAATCCGCGTGTAGAGCCAAAAAATCATTACCCCTTAGCCGTCGCCCTAGATAGTCTTATTAGATAAGCGATAACTTTTTAGGGGAGAGCTCAATGAAAAGAACTCTGAAGACGGTCTTACTTTGCCTAAGTCTGATGGCGGCGACACTTTCCTACGAGACAGTCTGTGCTCAAAAACAAAAAGGCTCCAGCCAAACCTCCGCCGACGGAGGTGGTAGCGCGCGAAGGCACTTTGCAACGATACTTTATGCAGGGCTTGGCGGTGCAGCTCTAGGCCTCAGTACGCTCAGTTTTTATGGTCGCCCGCAAGACTATCTTGTGAACATAGCTTATGGTGCCGCTGCGGGAGTTATTGCGGGTGTTGCCTATGTTACTTACGAGTGGCTAACCGAGCCAAGCTCCGTATATGGTGAGCTCGGCGGAGCAGAGAATTTTTGGGTTGGCCGACAACATAACCAGGCGCCCTCAGCAGCCGTTAATCTGGCTAGATACCAAAAGCCAGAGGCGTGGGGACTGAAGCTCTCACCTTTACTCTTATCAAACTCATCAAACAGTTGGGCTCGCCCCAGCCCGAATGAAAGCTATACTAGCGGGTTAGCAATAAATATTTCGATGTAGTAAGAAACCGTCTTTACATTAATCGTCAACACACCATCAGTACCAACTCTCATCAAAAATGCTGATGACAAAAACCGGAGATTCTTCGTTTTCTCGATTTAATTTTAATCGATGACGGGCTTAATTCGCCACCTTAACTACGCTTTAAATATGCACGACAATATAAAGCCATGTACATCAGTCTTCGTAAGCCACTGAAAACACGCAGCTTTTTGTTCGGCGCCAGAGGCATCGGCAATCAGCCGCTCTTTTTGAGAGGATTCACAGGCAGCGAAATTGAAGTCGTGTTAGCGCTTGGCTGTGCCGACTTTATTTGTGGGTTAATTTCATGAAGCGGCTTCTTGCTGGCTTCTGACGATTTCGCGTTTTGTGAATTTGAGGAAGATTTATCTAGAGGTGGTTCAGAGTGAAAAGACATGTCCTCTACTTTTTTACCCAAGAAAGAGGCACCATCTTTTGGCGTTATAAGTCCTCGTTTGATCAAATCTTTCACCGAGTCTTCAAAGGTGAACATTCCTTGCTGCCGTCCTAGCTGCATCGAAGAAACGATCTGAAAAGTCTTTCCTTCTCGAATCAAGTTAGCGATTGCAGTCGTATTCACTAAGCATTCAAGAACAGCCGCTCGCCCCTGACCATCGGCTCGAGGCAAAAGCCCCTGTGCTAAAACTCCGCGCAAACTCTCAGATAGCATGACCCTGATTTGAGCCTGTTGATCTGCCGGAAAGGCATCGATGATACGATCTACCGTCTTTGGTGCACTGTTTGTGTGAAGTGTACCAAAAACAAGGTGTCCGGTCTCCGCGGCAGTGATGGCTAGAGAAATCGTCTCTAGATCTCGCATCTCACCTACTAGTATGATATCGGGGTCTTCACGAAGCGCAGCACGCAAAGCGTTTGCGAACGATTTCGTGTGGCTCGAAACTTCTCTTTGATTCACGAGACTTTGTTGATTCTGATGCACAAATTCAATGGGGTCTTCAACTGTAAGAATATGCGCTCGTTCATTTCGATTAATATGATCAAGCAGCGCTGCAAGCGTTGTCGATTTACCGCTACCAGTGGGGCCCGTGACAAGAATGAGACCTTTGTGAACGTTGATAAGATCTAACAAGCTTTCTGGTAAATTGAGTTCAGCGACAGTTTTTATAGTCTCCGGAATGATACGAAAAACCGCACCAATTCCTTTTCGCTGCATAAACACGTTGCAACGAAATCGCCCAACTCCCTCGAGGGGATAACTGCAATCTAGTTCCCAGTTTTCAATAAACTGTCGCTTTTGCTTTTCAGTGAGAATCTCGAAAATTAGCGCTTGGATCTCTTGAGCGTTCAGCTCACGAAAGTTAAGTTTTACCATTTCACCGTGCACGCGAAGGTACGGCGGACTGCCACTCGTAATGTGCAAGTCAGATGCACTTTGCTTTTTCATTAGGCCAAATAAATCGTCGAGTTTTGCCATCTAAAATCCTGCCCGATTAACCTTGAGTTTCTCCAGTGATTCCTCTAACTTATCGGGTTGTAGTGTCGGATTTCTTAACAGTTCCGCGACTGGCCTCGACGCAAGTGATGGTCGCCCTTCGACGAAAGTACAGGATCTTAGTATGTCGTCTCTCATACTTGTCAGCATGCGGCCCTCTGGCACACGGGTCGCCGTCATTGAAAACGACGTCCTTACAGACTTTATGATGGAGTCGAGCCATAAAAGAGGCTACGCGGGCTCTGTTTACAAGGGCAAGGTTCTGAGGATTTTACCGGGTATGCAGGCTGCTTTTGTCGACATAGGCCTTGAGCGAGCGGCGTTTCTGTATGTCGGAGATGTCATTGATCAGTCCGCAGAGGACGCTTCTATTTTTTTAGAGGCTGATGGCGGTCCGCCTGAGCCCACAGGCGGCGAAATGGTCAACGTCGAATCGAAAAGGGATACAGAAAAGCCCCGTGCTCAGATACAGGATTTATTAACAGAGGGCCAATTTGTTTTAGTACAAGTGGCCAAAGACCCGCTTGGAACAAAGGGCGCAAGGGTCACCACGCATTTGTCTCTTCCGGGGCGTCATGTTGTTTTCATGCCGTCGGTGAGTCATTTGGGAATATCTCGAAGAATTGAAGACGAAGCAGAACGTGATCGGCTTCGTGATATCCTAGAAAGACACAAGCCCACTGAGGGCGGCATCATAGTTCGCACAGCTGGCGAGCAAGCTCCTGAAGAAGCTATCAAAGCCGATATAGAGTATTTGAGTATTCTCTACAGTGAAATTCAGAAGGAATTTAAGAGACGCAGAAACGTCGGGCTCGTTCATACAGAATTAGATGTAGAGCTGAGAGCGATCCGTGACTTTTTGACTGAAGATGTAGAAGAAATTCTTGTCGACGACTACAAAGCCTATAAAAGAGCCGCGAAGTTTACAGCCCAGTTTATGCCAAGGCTCAAAAACCGCGTGAAACACCATAAGAGTGAGGCTCCTCTATTTGATCTATACAATGTTGATTTAGAAGTGAGCCGGTCTTTGGGTAGAAAAGTTTGGCTCAAATCGGGTGGGTACATCATTATTGATGAGGCCGAGGCCCTTGTAGTTATTGATGTGAACACCGGGAGCTATGTCGGGAAGAAAGACCTTGAAGAGACGATTCTAAAAACCAACCTAGAGGCCGTAAAAGAAATTGCCCACCAGCTGAGAATCAGAAACTGCGGCGGCATTATAATCATCGACTTTATTGATATGGAGAGGGTGGGCAACCGCGAAAAGGTCATGGAGGCGCTTAAAGACGAGCTTAAAAAGGATCGGGCTCGAACGACGCTTTCTGAGATGTCCTCGCTCGGGCTAGTAGAGATGACCCGCAAGCGGATTCGGCCCAGCTTGGTCAAAAGTCTCTGTGAGCCCTGCTTCTACTGCGAAGGCCGGGGATATGTAAAATCCAAAGCCACGATCTCTCAGGAGGTCTTTTTTGCCGTCGAGAGAGAAATGGGCAAGAAAGTACGTAGGAACTCGGCCACTAGGATCAGCTGCCATCCCGAGCTGGCCGCATGGATTTTTGATGAGGAGAGCGAAACCCTCGAATTTATGGAAAAACGCTACGGCGTGACCCTCCAGTTTGTGACGTCAAACGAATTTCATATAGAAGAGTACGAGATTTCTTCTTTGGCCATCGGGGAGCCAGCCGATCCCCCATCAGGGACTTCATACGATTCTTGACAGCGCGCCGCTCTCATGGCACTAATTCCGACTCGCAAGGAAGTTTGAGGAGGTCCCATGTACGCAGTCATTCGCACCGGTGGTAAACAATACCGCGTTGAACCGGGCGTGACCATTCGGGTTGAAAAGCTAGATAAAGAGATTGGGACAGAGTTTGATCTCAGTGAAGTCTTGCTTATTGGCGGAGATAAAATTCACGTCGGCACACCGCTCGTAGAAAAAGCGAAGGTAACCGTCGTAGTAACTCGTCAAGCAAAAGGACCCAAGGTTCTTATTTATAAAAAGAAGCGCCGTAAAGGTTACGAAAAGTTAACTGGTCATAGGCAACTTTATACCGAGCTGTTTGTCGCTGGAATTAGCGGACCTGATGGTCAGCATATAAAGGCAGAAGCTAAGCCGGTCATTGTAGATCCAGTTAAAAAAGCAGAGAGGCTTGCTAAGGCTGAAAACAAGCCAAAAAAGAAAAAAGTAGCAAAAAAAGTTGCCGCGGCTCCAAAGAAAAAGAAAGTTGCTAAGAAGGCAACGTCTAAAGCTGGTGCCAAAAAGAAGACAAAGAAAAAGGCGAGCAAGAAGTAATTTTTTAAGTTAGCATTGGAGCTCTTAAGGAGAGTAACATGGCATCGAAAAAAGCTGGTGGTAGTACAAGAAACGGACGAGACAGTCGCGGTCAAAGATTGGGTGTAAAGGCTTTTGGTGGTCAGTTCATCTCTGCAGGTTCTATCATTGTTCGTCAGCGTGGAACTCAGTTTTACCCAGGTAATAACGTAGGTCTCGGTAGAGATTTCACGATTTTCGCGCTTCAAGATGGTCATGTGAAGTTTGAACGGATTACTAAACAGAAAATGCGTATTAGCGTATATCCGAAGTCAGCCTAGAGCTAATATCAATAAAATAAATAGTGATGTGTTGCCAGAGCTGTCGCAGTTCAACAGTTACGACAGTTTCAAAGCATTATCAGCATTTCTCGTATCAAATGGACTCAAGCAATCGTCCAAAATAATGTTGGTCTAGAATGAAGTTCGTCGATGAAATCGATATTGAAGTGTGTTCTGGCTCGGGTGGGCCTGGGGCGATCAGCTTTCATCGTGAAAAGTTTGTGCCTCGCGGGGGACCAGACGGTGGTGCTGGCGGCAAAGGTGGGGATCTCATTTTTGCGGTGTCTGATCACCTCAATACGTTGTTTCCGTTTAGATCAAACAAAAAGTACGCGGCGAAAAACGGTGATCCAGGAGCTGGCCAAAATCGCACGGGGCATGACGGAGAAGATCTTGTGCTAAATGTTCCGAAAGGAACAATCATTCGAGATGAATTTGGCGAAATAATCGCCGACCTCAATGAATCTGAAGCAAGATTCGTCTACTTAAAGGGCGGAAGAGGTGGGCAAGGAAATCTCTTCTATAAAACAAGTGTTAATCAAGCTCCGAATCGCGCACAACCAGGCGAGAGCGGTGAATGTAAGCGCGTTCATCTAGAGCTCAAACTACTAGCGGACGTCGGGATATTGGGCTTCCCCAACGCAGGTAAAAGCACTTTGATTTCACGAGTGTCCTCGGCTAGGCCAAAGATCGCAGATTATCCGTTCACAACCTTGACCCCAAATCTGGGGGTGGTTCATTTTGGTGGCGAGCAGACTCTTGTAGTTGCGGACATTCCAGGGTTGGTGCCCGGAGCCCACAAAGGGGTCGGCCTTGGTCTGAAGTTTCTCAAGCATATCGAGCGCACAGCATTTTTTATTCACTTGATTGATGTCAGCATGATGAGCGCCCGCGACCCGATGGAAGATTACGATAGCATTCAGATGGAGCTAAAAGGATATGACCAGCAATTTGCTGACTCTGAACTTGGACCCCCTTTGATGGATCGCTTCCAGCTGGTTGTGCTCAACAAAGCTGACTTATTAAACTCAGACGAACTCTTTGAAGTAACGCGAAGGTTTGAGTCTCGGGGGCTTCGAGTGATTGCCATTTCCGCGGCAACAGGGTACGGGTTAAAGGAATTGCTGGACGCGATGAGGAGACAACAGTTTGCAGGAAATTAAGAGACTTGGAGTCTTTGGTGGAAGTTTTAACCCATTTCATCGTGGGCACCTGAATTCAATTTTGACCGCTTTAGAAAAGCTACAACTCGACAAAATTTTGGTCGTACCCGCATTTCAAAGTCCCGATAAGCCATTGATTGAAGGGCCAACTCCCGAGCAACGATTTGAAATGGCGAGACTCGGCATACAGGGGCAAGACCCCCGAGTCGAAGTCAGCGACGTCGAAATCAGCAGAGGTGGGGTGAGTTACACCGTCGATACAATCGACCAATTAAAAAAGCAGTTTGCGGGTGCGGAGATTTTTTTGATTATCGGCACGGACAATTTTGAAACTTTTGACCGCTGGAAGAACTTTGAGCGCATTTTGCAAAACGCTAATTTGATTGTAACCACCAGACCAGGATACGTCTTGCCAAGTACGCAAGATGAAATCCCTGATGGGGTGGATAAAATGATAGAAGAGTTTGGCCCAAGAGAAATTCTTCTTAGCTCTGCAAAGGTTATTCGTTTCTTGCCGCTTAAAGATGTTGAAGCATCAGCGTCTGAAATACGAAGAGGTATGCGACTTGGTAGAAACGTGTCGGGTCTTCTAGCTTTTGAAGTTGAGAAGTACATCGTCGACAGCAAACTTTACGCAGGGATTGAAAAAAAGATTTCTGATTTTTCTAAGCTCACTCAGATTTGTGCTGCGAGAATAGAAGAAAAGAAGGGATTTGCAATTCGAGCATTTGATCTTGAAGGCATAGAGAGTATTTCGGACTACGCGATCGTTTCTTCAGGAACGAGCACTCGTCATGCCGCTTCTCTTGCTGAAGATCTCATGATGTTCATCAAAAAAGAGTATGGCGTGCACCCTCTGGGGATAGAGGGATTGCAAGAAGGGCGCTGGATTGTTTTAGATTACGGAGCTTTAATCGTTCACTTTTTTTACGACTACGTTCGCGCGGAATATAGAATCGAAGAACTTTGGAGAGCTGCAAAAGAAATCCCCCTTCAACTCGCGAAAACCGCGGTTAATTAAAGAGTACCGCTTTAGGTTGGGTTCAAAAGCACACATTAGAGAGGTGTTGAAGCATGGAAGTATCACTTCCAAATTCTGTGACCCAGCCTGGTCTACGCGCGTGAAATAGTTTTGCTTATCTTTATCTAAGCCCACTTCAAAAACCAGGAGTTTAGATGATACGCATTTTGTACATAACATCAGGAGCAAACAAGTCGGCAGATGGGCTCGCACAAGAATTCACTAAGCGGGCTGGGGCGTGGCATAAGTTAGAGCTCGTTGAGTTAAAGGTCAAATTGTCCAATGGTCTGAGTGCTGAAGAGAGAAAACAAAAAGAGACCCATGCGATCATCGAGAAGCTGAGCCCCCGCGCTTTCAAAGTTGTTCTCGATGAAAAAGGTAAATCTGTTGATACTAATCGGTTCGCTCAGCTTATTGAGGTCGCTTTCAAAGACTTCGGCAGTGTAGATTTTTGTATTGGAGGAGCCTATGGCTGGGACCAAAATCAACTGAAGGCATTTCATCAAACGCTTCGACTCTCAGATTTAACGATGAATCATTGGCTGGCTAAGCTAGTATTATGTGAGCAAATTTACCGGGCCCTTTCTATTTTGAACAATCACCCTTATCACAATGTCTAAATACTAGGTGCGAGGCAATTTAACTCTTTCACAGCTCCTAAAACTAGGTGCCATGGTTGAACGAAATACCGCGCCGTTGTTTTAGAAGAGATTTTCAGATTTCTAACGATCTTTTTACAGATGGAAGGCGAACTAGGATAGAGAGAGCACCTATACGGAGTTCGGACCTACACATTTACTTTTTGCGAAAGAGCCTCCTGTTTGCGTGCCTGGCGAGAGCTTTTCATAGGCGTAGAATTGCAGCGCCAAACACCAATGGCGTCAAATTTTTCCGAAATTTTTAGTGTCGTAGCATCTTACGATGTGCACCAGTGCCCTCGCTGCTTAAGCATTGTTAGCAGCAAAGCACCCGAACCATTTTGTAAAGCTTGCTGGAATTGGGCAATGACGGAGATCTCGATTAAGAGCCTTTTTTTGTCAAACCAACTACGAGTTTGGAATGCCATGGCATCTTCGCCTCAGAAATATCAGGAACTGTTCGACCCCCTACTTGTTGTCAAAGCTCTTAAGGGGAGCTCGTCCCGCCGGGGATGGTTAGAAATGGCAAAAAAGTACGCCCTCGATGAGTCTTTTATATCTTGGGTAAAGCGGCTAGCGGTACAAACCCCAAATGATCTCTTTCTGGTTCCGGTACCTGGCTCATCTACTTACCTGCGAAATCACGCAAGGACGTTTGCAGAGTCACTCTCAACGTTGCTGGGTTTGCCGGTGTGCGATCTGCTTTGTAGTGCAAACCAAAGACAGTCTCAGAAAACTCAGTCTCGCACGGAGAGATCAAAAAAGGTTTACCTCTTAAAGGTTCGAACAAAACCACTGCGAAGCAGACACTACCAATACTCTTGCTCCCGATGGCCTCCTGCTACCGGCGACGGCCAACACAAGGAGAGTGTGCCCAAATTCCTTATCGTGGACGATCTAATGACCTCTGGGGCCACTCTAAAGGCGGCAACTCACACTTTGCTCGAACTCGGAGATGTCAAAGGCGCGATAGTCCTTGCTTGCCGGGAGCGCAACAAGTTGCTATAACGCGTCATTGATGCGCGAGCAAGACTTTAGCTCTTCATAGGAATGGTAAAGCCAAGCTGGGCGCTGATTATCTGAGTTAATGGAGTTTTAAAAATCTAAACACGCGCTGAGGCTTGCTCATAAAAATCTTGGAGCAAGTAAATGGCCGGGAGCCTTTTGAGTTCAGGAGTATTGCATGCGATCCACGTGGCAACACGACGATTTTGTATCGTACAAACTAGGGCGACTTTTTGAATTTTCGTCTCGTGGTTTGATTTACAATATCACTCTTGTCTCTTTGCTCATTACAGTCACCAGCTTACTGCTTTTTGCACCTCATATGGCATTTGCCAAAGATACCAGCGCCGCCGAGGCGCTGAGGGCTGTTGAGAACAAATACCAAACCGCGATGTCGGTAAAGATGGATGTGAAGAAAACCCTCAGGCTCTCGGTTCTGGATAAAACAAAAGAATCCCACGGAGAAATGACTCTTCAATCGCCGGGCCATATGCGGCTAGAGCTAAAAGAGCCCGACAATAGCTTGCTTGTAGTTAATCCAAAGTCTGTTTGGCTTGTTCATCACCCGCTTGACGACGACTTTGATGACAAAGTTCGCGTGACGGTGTCGAAGGAGCCGCTGAAATCACAGCCTCAAATGCTGGTTGTTTTTTTGATGGGCTCCGGAAGTTTGTTAGATACTTTCACCATCAAAAACGAAGCCACGTGGAAGCCGGGCGGCGAGCCGATTGAATTAGAGCCGAAAAAGAAAACTGAGTCGGAGATTTCGAAGGCTAGCCTAATTATTGAAGCCGGAGAAATCAAAAAACTAAGCTACTTTGATCACCTTGATAACGAAACTGTTCTGGAGTTTTCAAAAACCAAATTCGGAGAAAAAATTAAAAAAACACTCTTTGAATACAAGCCACCGAAAGATGCTGTTGTCACAAGAGTTGATTGAGCCGGCCCACGAGCAAACGCCAGATTGTTGTAGGGGTACGGGGTTGGTTTTGAAGTGAGGTTTGGAGTCACCAAACAAAGAGAGGAGAATAAGAAATGCCAAGTTTTGATATAGTTTCAGAGATCGATCTACAAGAAGCAGACAACGCCGTTCAGCAGGCGCGAAAAGAGATCGGGGGACGCTACGACTTTCGCGGAAGCAAATCTGAAATACATTGGGACAAAAAAATCATCACAATTTTGGCGGACGACGATTACAAACTCGGGGCTATGAAAGATATTCTGCAGAGCAAATTTCATAAACGCGGGATCGATATCCGCGTCCTGAAGTTTTCGGAGCCTGAGCCCGCATCAGGCATGATGAAACGTCAAAAAGTCGATTTGATTATTGGCATCGAGAGCGAGACTGCAAAAAAAATTACTAAATCTATCAGGGATTCTAAACTAAAAGTGCAGTCACAAATTATGGACGACAAGGTGCGGGTAACATCAAAAAGCATTGATGAATTGCAAACGTGTATCCAGTTTGTAAAGGATCAAGATTTCACTGTGGCTCTACAGTACACGAATATGCGGAGCTAAAGAGTGCAGCCAATCTAGAACATACTAAGAAATGAGAATAAACACATATGAGCGAAATTACTGAAAATAAAAAAGTTCACTTTGTGAGCCTTGGTTGCCCAAAAAACCTTGTCGATACCGAAATCATGCTGGGTAGCCTTTCGCGGCAGAATTACTCAGTAACTGAGAATCCAGGCGAAGCGGATACTATTATAGTGAATACTTGCGGCTTTATTGACGAATCTAAGCGAGAGTCCATCTCTACAGTTCTTGAAATGGGTGAACTCAAAAAGAACGGTCTCCTCAAAAATTTGGTTGTCGCCGGATGTCTTACGCAAAGATATAAAGATGAACTCGTGGAAGGTATTCCAGAGGCAGATCTTTTTGTGGGCTCGGGCGAGTTTCAGAATATTGCTGAAATTCTCAAAAACCGAGAGGCAGGATCGACAGAAAAACGCTATTTCAACTTGCCGACCTTTCTGCAAAACGAGGCAACTCCAAGAATTAATTCGCAAATGCCTCATCGGGCTTACTTGAAAATATCTGAGGGTTGTAAAAAGAGATGTGCTTTTTGTGCGATACCTTTGATTCGGGGCAACCTGCAATCTCGAACGATTCCTGCAATTGTTGCTGAAGCAAAGCTACTCGTTGCCTCAGGGGTGAGAGAGGTTATTGTTATTTCTCACGACTTCACCGACTTTGGTTGGGACCTCAGAAGACAAAACCCAGAAGCGATCGAAACGCCTTATGAACTTTTAAAGGCCCTGAGCGAAATTCCGGGACTAGATTGGATAAGAACCCTTTACGTGTATCCGGATGGAATCGATCAAAAACTCATTGATCTCATCAAATCTAAAGACAATTTGGTAAAATACTTCGACATGCCACTTCAGCATATTAGCGATTCGATCTTAAAATCGATGAATCGTAAAATGACCCGTCAGTTGATTGAAGCGGCTCTAAAAATGATACGTGAGGAAATCCCTGAAGCTGTAATCCGAACCCAGTTTATTGTGGGTTTTCCTGGGGAAACAGAGGAAAACTTTCAGGAGCTTCTTGGTTTTATCAAAGAACAAGAGTTTGACCGGGTGGGTTGTTTTAAATACTCGCCGGAAGAAAAAACCCCCGGATCCAGAATGCCCGACCAAGTTGACGAGCAAACAAAACAGAGACGACATGATGAGCTCATGGAAGTTCAGCAAGAGATTAGTCGTAGAAAGCACGCCGCTTTGGTCGGAAAGACCGTCGAAGTTCTCGTAGAAGGTCTCAGCGAAGAAACCGAACTTTTGCTACAAGGAAGAACTTCTCAGCAAGCTCCAGAGATAGACGGTATTGTTTATCTGCGAGACGGACATGCAGAGATGGGTGAAATTGTGAGAGTGAAAATAGTTGAAAGTATGGACTACGATCTTGTGGCAGAAATTATCGAACGCGAGCCGAGAAGAAGCCCCTTGACGTCTAACGGCAGGGCGCGTTAGCCTAAATTCATAGAATTTTCATGCGCTTAATGCGGGGGGATAAATGTTTGAGAGTCGCATCATGGTAGTCTTCGTAGTTTCTGCAGTCGTCTTTTTTGTCGCGAATATGCTTATTTCATAGGCAAAGCATCTCCAGTGACTAGTTTTTCAAAAGATAAATGTCTGAGTAGTTTCTACCTAAGCCGTCGTCGTCCATTCCGTAACCCACAACAAAGCGATCCTCAATTGTTCGGCCCAAGTAGTCCGGTATAATATTGATCACCCTTCTTGCAGGTTTATCTAGTAGCGATGCGACCTTTAAACTTGCTGGCCCTGCCGAAAGCAAACGATTCTTTAAAAAGCTCAGTGATCTGCCAGCGTCAATGATCTCTTCCACCACAATGACGTGTTTATCGGCGACGTTGATTTCGATGTCTTTTGTTATTGAAACTCCGGCGGGTCTATCACCGTCTTTTTTAACGTTGCTGAGCTGCACGAAATCTACCTGGAGCGGAAGCCGAATTCTACGGACAAGGTCAGAAAGAAAAAGAAAGGATCCTTTTAGGGGGCACACAAAAATCAATTGCTCTCCAAAATAATCGGACTCGATTTCTCGGGCAATTCTATCGATCATTTCGTCTATCTCGGCCTTTGTAATAAAAGGAAGCATATCGTTTCTAATCAAGCTCATGCTGAGTCTCCCTGTAAAAAAGCTGGTTTCGCCCTGTTCGCGACATTCTCAATATCTCTTGGGCTTCGGAATTCATTGGGTCTCTTAACAAAACTGATTCAGCAATCTCTGCAGCAAGTTCAATGTCGCCAGCCTTGTAATGCGCAGATGCTAGCTTTAACCGTGCAGGCAAATACTGAGGGAAGTCCCTCGTTAAATTCTTTAACTCACGGATAGAGCTTCTCTCATCGCCCTTTTTCAAAAAACACTCCGCTATTCGCATCCCGTACTCCGGCTTCTTCGATGAGAGTCGCTGTGATTTGAAGTACTGCTCAATAGCCTCGTCGATTCTCTCGTACTGAAAGTAAAGATCTGCAAGCTCTCTATGTTTTTTAGCCAAAAGCTCCTCAACAAATGGGTCACGTTCATGTTTCTTTTGATCGAGCGCTTTCTGCGCGTCTTCGAAAACCTTGCGTCCCTCGTCGTATCTACCCAAATCGTTCAATATTACAGACAGCCCTATGCTCGCATCTGTGTAGGCCGGATCAATCTCTAAGGCTCTCTTAAATAGCTTGATGGCCTTTGAAAACTTTCCGTTCTCGTAATATATCGTCCCCAACATTTGGAATACCTCAGGTATTCTGTTGTTTAACAATAATACTCTTTGTAAAAGAGGCTCCGCCTCGCTGTAACGCCCCTCGATAAAATCTTCCTTCGCAACGTCCATTAACTCTTGATAGTCATGCGCTTTGCTATTGGGCTTCACTGCGGGCCTCACCAGCTTCTTCAGACTCCGGAAACTTGCTGATCAATTCTTGAAAATACTTCTTAGCTTCTTCGTTCTGTTCCAGCGCTTTTGACATACGTCCCGCACCGAGCAAAGCCGGACGAATCTGATCAGTATCCGGGAACTTAGAGAGCACATAGCGATATCGTTTAAGAGCGCTTAAATGGTAATCTCTCTTTTCATAAAACCTGGCGACATACATTTCTTTTTCAGACAACTGCTCTCGAGAATTCTTAAGTTTTTCCTGACTGTCTTTCACATACTCCGATTGCGGATAGTACTTAATAACTTCTTCAAAATACTTGATGGAGTCGTGGGCCAAGCTGAGATCTCTATCTATCGTAGACGGAAGCTGGCTGAAATAAGACATCGCTAAGCGATAGGTTACATAGTCCGAGCGTGGATGTTTAGGATGCAATTCTTTAAACAAACTGTAGCTGGCTTCGGCCTCGGCAAATGACTCCCGTTCATAGTGGATGTCAGCGATTCGCAGCTCAGCTTCTGTCGCAAGAGAGTTGTAAGGAAACTTATTCTTCACCTCAGCATATTTTTTCAGGGCCTCTTCGAAGCGCTCTTCTTTTTGAAGAGCCTCTGCTGTTTTGAACACACCATCAGGTAAGCTTTGGTCGTAATCCGGAATACTTGAGCAGCCGGTTCCAAGGGCCAGAGTGGTAATAATTGAGAGGAAAAAAATCGATTTCAAATGGCCTCCGAAACGTTGATTTTAAAGACTCTCTACACGGACTGTCAATGAGACCGGCGCTATGAAAGCCTTTAATGGGTGCTGGAAAGGCCTGCGTTGAAATTGTTAGCTTATGCGAAAGTCAATTAAGTGATCATAAGCGGTGCTGAGGGTCAGCTTCCCTACGCTTGCCAGGGGAATCGATATTATCATTCCCATGACCCCCATCACTTCGGCACCAACGATAATCGCCACGAGTACTGTAACTGGATGCAGGTTCGAAATTCTCGCAACGACCAGAGGAATCACAAAAAATACGTCGATAGCCTGCGCAAGCAAATAAACGCCAGTGACAAGCCAAATCGTCGTTGTTGGCTCTTGATTAAAGAAAATTATGGCGAATGCAGGTACGGCTCCTATTATGGGTCCGACGTAAGGAATAAGATTAGCAATCGCTGCAAACGTGCCTAACAGCAACGAAAACGGAAACTGGGCAATCGCCAGTCCAATCCAAACGACTCCGCCCACAATCACCGACTCGAGAATTCGGGCACGAATGAAGTCTCCGAGCTGCTGGCTAATTTTATGCCCGAGGCTGAGTCCGAGCTCAAAGAGATTATTCGGAATAACTCCAAAAATTGTTCGACTCATTTGGCGCCCATCACGAAGCATAAAAAAGGCGATAAACGGAGCGAGCATAAGTACGGTGATAATTCGAGAAGTCAGGTTGGGCAAATTTTGAATCGTAGAGTAGGACGCTTCAGAAAGGTAATTGAGCACGTCATCACTGAGAGATCTTGTATAATTGGGTATATAACTTTTAATTTTTGCTTCGATAAGGTGTAAATCCTCCGACGCTGTCGCAAGATACCTCGGAAACTCGATGACCAAATTTGCCAGTTGCCGGTCGGCTGCAGGTAGCAGAACGACAAATGAAACTGCAACGACCACAAAAGAGGCTAAAAAAGGAATAACAATAGCCATCGATCTACCCAGTCCCAATCGCTCTAACCGCAAAGCTACGGGGGCCATCATGTAAGAGATAACGAAAGCGAGGATAAAAGAGACGAGCATGTTCTTAACAAAGAAAAGAATGGCTAAAAAACCAAGAAAAAGACCAACGGCGGTGAGAAGCCTAAGTGTTCTTTCTCTTTTGATAAGTGATTCAAAACTCTTCATTCTTCCCTAGGCGGAAGTACTGGGATCCTTGGATCGTTTTAAATCCATTTTCAGAGAAGTGATTTTCTCCGTTGTCTCTCTTAGCCGCCTTCCTAAAACTTCGGCCAATCGAAAGACAACCTTTACTCCAATAGCAGGATGGCGTTCGATGAGAGCCATAAGGTCTGGCTTGAAAAAACCCAAAAGAATAGAATCTTTGGACGCCCATGCAGATGCACTTCGATGCCCATTCTGTTCGACGAGCGACACCTCGCCAAAAAAGTCGCCCTCTTGTAGGTGCGTGACAATAGTTTCGGGTTCAGCTCCGGCGAGTACGTCTAGGTTTTGAGTCGTTATCGTTACACCGCCTCTAACGACAATGTACATTCCGATGCCGATTTCACCCTCTTTGAAAACTCTCTCGCCCGACCGATAGTGACGTTCATGCACCATTTCGCGAATGATTTTGAGTTCCCTGGATCTAAGGCCTGAAAACAAAGCATTGTCTGCAAGAAGCGCTTCGATGTTTTTCTTTCGATCGGCAACCCGATGAAAGTTTTCCCAAATAAAGTTTACCAAGTTAAATCCCCCTGACTAACAACAAAAACATTTTCAGCCCGCACCCAGCCCTGATTGGAAGCTTGGTTCTCTATGCGCAACCACTCTCCTTTTGTCTCACGCACTTTCACAAGTTCACCTTCGGGCAAAAGAAAGAGTTCGGGCTGTTCATCTGAAGGCCCTGTTTTTGCTTGTGTACCAAGTGCCACAGAGGCCCTGGGCTGAAGACCAATAAGGATCTGGAGACCGGCAAAGAGGGCGATCAACACAAAAACTACTCCGGCAATAAGGAGCTTAGTAGGAAGGGGGTTGCTCGGCACTGCGGTTCGTACTCTAAAGTAAGCGTAGGCTAATGCGACAAAAAATAGCATGGCAAAGGTCTGGGTAAGTCCGAAGGGAATCGTTTCGCTCAAAAGAGCTAACTGAGTATACGGCGACCAATCAGAGTTATTTCGCGAGCGAATTTTGGATTCCACCTCATGGAAAAGGTTTTTTGAGGAGCGATTCCAAGGGTTTAATAACAACGCCTTGCGTAAATAAGCTAACGCCCAGCCGTTCTGCCCGAGCCTGTACTCAGTAAGCGCAAGATTGTATAGTAGAGTATCGCTGGTGGGATCTTGAGTGAGGGCGTTTTTAAAGTGATCGCGTGCCTTTTCAAACTGAGAAGTCGCGAATGCGTTTAGACCTTCTTGGAACTCTTGCTGAAGAGCGGGAGAATTCTGTGCTGATGAGCCTTTCGGATAACCTAACAGCGGTAACGCTAGCAATGCTAGTAGGAGTGTTTTTTTAAGTTTGAACAACATCATCTCCAGTTTTTTTAAAGGGTTAAAAAACAACAAGTGCTCACAATTGAGTTTAGTTTCGAAATAACGGTTTTCAAGGCCTGACTTAGAGAAAGGATATTTGCGTGCCAAGCAGCCAGATTCATTTTGTTGGAACAGAAAGTCTTAGTTCTTCTATAGAGCAAATAGTAGATCAGCACTTGGCGGGCGCCGAGGCAATCAACGGGATCCGCCCACCTGATCCAACGATTAAAGAGTCCAATGACAAGCTCCTGGCAGAAATTGCCTCGCTGCGCGGAAGACCAATGTTCTACCCCGTTCTCAGTAGCGGCATTGGTCGAGGACCTTTCGCCCGTCTTTCAGACGGAAGTGTGAAGCTCGATCTTATCAACGGTATTGGGATACATATAATGGGTCATTCGCATCCAGAGATCATTAAGGCTTCGATTGAGGGATCGCTTTCAGACGTCGTTATGCAGGGGCATCTTTACGCAGGCAAAGAGTACGTTGAACTCAATCGGCGTCTTGTAAGATTGGCTTCTCAGAAGTCACGGCTCAAGCATTCTTGGATTACTACCTGCGGATCCATGGCCAACGAAAGCGCGTTAAAAATTGCGAGACAGAAGCACTTCCCGGCAAAAAATATCATCGCTTTTGAAAAAGCCTTCGCTGGTCGAACGATTATGATGGCCGAAGTGACCGACAATAAAGACTACAAGCAGGGACAGCCAGACTACAATGAAGTCTTTCGGCTCCCCTTTTATGACAAAAAAGACCCCGTTCGGAGTACAGAAAAAGCGCTAGAGACACTCAAGGGCCACCTAGATAAGGGGCCAAATAGCTTTTGCACTTTTGTGTTTGAACCTATGCAGGGCGAAGGTGGCTACGCGTTTGGGACAAGAGAGTTCTTTTTACCTTTATTAGAGACATGCAAGAAAAATAACATCGCGATATGGCTCGATGAAGTTCAAACGTTTTGCAGGACCGGGAACTTCTTTGCTTTTGAGACATTGGGTTTAGGTGACTATGTTGACATCTGTACAGTTGCGAAGACGGCACAGTCGGCGGCCACTTTGTTTACTGATGAGTACAATCCGAAGCCGGGCTTAATTGCGGGTACTTTTGCCGGATCATCCGCGGCTTTGGCTGCGGGCAACAAGCTGCTGGACATTCTAGAAACTAAAGGGTTTATGGGTAGCTCCGGCCGTGTTCAAGAAATTCATAATCGCTTTGTAGAGGGTTTTAATAATCTGAACGAAACAACCTGCGAGGGTATGTTCAACAACGCGGGTGGTTTGGGCCTTATGATGGCGGTGACTCCATTTGACGGCTCCAAAGAAAAAGTGAACGCGTTTCTGAAGGCGTTGTTTGAAAATGGAGTCATGTCGTTTGGTTGTGGTCGAGACCCCTACCGTGTGAGACTTCTCGTTCCGGCCATTATACAAAACAGCGAGATAGATCTGGCACTTGGCGTGTTTGAAAAGACCGCACAACAGTTAGCATAGGTAAGAAAATGTCGAATTGCATTGAACAGCTTAGCGAATTTTTAAAGATAGATGTCACAGAGAAAGACTATCTCTCAAGAGTCGGCTCCTACTTGCGATCTATCGATACCAAGGATAGTTGCTCTATTGAAATACTCGAGGACTACGGCCTGCGCATTGCTTCAAAGAGAATGAATAAACACAAAAAACGAACATTGATTATTGCTAGTTTAGAGGAGCCAGATGCAGGATCTGGTCCGTTATGGCCAACGAACTCATTTAACCCTCACAACATTATTTTGCGCGAAGATAGACTTTATGGATCTGGCACATGTCACTCTAAAGCAGATTTCTTTTTGGCGACGAAGGCATTGATCAATGTAGTATCTGCGAGCACGCCGATATCAAGCGAGTATGAAATCGTTGGTTTTTTGCCAAGAGGTGGGCAGTTGGCGCCGGCGGTCGAGCTGTATGCCAAGAGGTGTACAGATGTTGCGGCTGCGATTCTACTAACAGAAACAAACGGTCAACTTGTCGGCCAATCCTACGGAGAGTTGGCACTGGCTTTTGATATACCATACTCTGCACAAGAACTTCAAATGAGAGCAAAAAATCTGATGGGTGACCTCATGAGAACGGAGCTAAGAGTTTTTCGCTCCATGCAACCCGCCCTTGTTACAAACTCATCAAACTCTGCAATGACGGCACTCGTAAAATACTTAAGAAAAATTCCGTCTGACAGGACGATTTTGAACATCGATTCTACTCCGTTTCAATGCCGAGGGCCTCAGCAAGTGACTTTAGAGCTCGATAGCGAAAGTACGGCGTACCAGTCAAATGCTTCTAAGTTGGTTGTTCTCGATGAGCTGATTTCTCGTTTAGAAATGAAACTGGCCCTTGATGAAATAGAAGCAGAGGCCTTTTTGGCGAGCATTCAGACCACGAATTTGTCATTAAAGCTTTCAGCGCGTATCCGCTTTTTTGGTGAAGATTCGGAGCGAGCTGTTGAGCGCTGCCTCGAGTGGCTGGAGCATGAAACATCGATGTTAAATGTTTCGCTTGATGTGACCGGGTATTTGCCAGCGCTTGTTTGCAGTGGTCATGAACGTTTACCCAGGCATCAGCCAACAGTAGCGGGCCTTCTTGCGAAGTTTTTTTCGGAGGTATGTTGCTTTGGCGGCGCATCTGTGACCAACCGAAACACTGTTGAAGAATCTAGACAGATTAAGGAAATTGAAAGAACGCAGCAATTTTATCAAAGACTTATGGTTGAGGATTCCTCTCTACTGCATTCAACGTCTTCTTTGGCTGATTAGGAGAAATCGGTGAGTTTTAGAATTCGATCGGCACGCGAATCAGATTTAAGAGATATTCAGTCCCTGGCCGCGCAGTTTTCGTTGTTGAATCTGCCGGACGACGAAGAGGTTCTCGAAAAGAAGCTCGCTCGAAGCGTCCTAGCCTTTTCTGATGAATGCCCTATAGACAAATCAGAGTGTGAGTATGTTTTTGTCATTGAAGATTCCGAAGTGAAGAGAGTGGTGGGGTGCTCGGTTGCGATGGCGAAACATGGAACCGAAGAGGTGCCGCACATTTCTTTTCAGGTGAATCGCGAACAAAGGTTTAGCCGCGATCTTGGAATTGGCTTTATCCATCAGGTGCTCAGGTTAAAACTGGATCATGATGGACCAACTGAAGTGGGTGGCTTGTTGGTAGATCGATCCTTTCGAAGTCGACCAGAGAAGTTAGGTCGTCAAATAAGTTTGATACGGTTTGTCTACATGGGACTTGAGCCAACTCGTTTTGAAGAGAGACTTCTTTGCGAGTTCGCACCTCCGCTGACGAGAGAAGGGCGTAGCGAATTCTGGGAGGCCCTGGGGCGTCGTTTCACTGGACTCCCTTATCAAGAAGCAGATGTCATTAGTCATCGCCACAAAGAGTTTATTCAAAGTTTGTTTCCTACAGGAGATATTTACTTAACTCTACTGGACACGAGAGCCCGCCAAGTTCTGGGTCAAGTGGGCGGGCAAACCAAACCGGCACAACATTTGTTGGAGGCGCAAGGTTTTAAATATCTTAATGAAGTAGATCCGTTTGATGGCGGTCCTCACTTTGGTTGTCTACGAAAAGAGGTAAAAATTATCTCTCAGGGCAAAAAGTTGAAACTTAAAGAGGGTGTTAATGAATTCCCCAATATGGGGCTAATTGGGCTTGTTAGAGAGGGCGAGTTTTTCGGGTGTCAATCCGCCTATTCTACCGAGGCCAGTTATGTGAATGTGCCGAGTGTGACGCGAAAACTTTTATCTCTTTCAGATGGCGAAGAGCTATTTGTGAGTCCGTCTTAGTGGAGGTTTCTATGGATCAAAAAATGATTTTTATGGGTGATTATGTTAATGGCAAATTCGTTCGCCCCTCAAAGCCGGATATGGAATGGTCTTTGTCGAGCCCCGCCGATTTAGCTTATAAGTATGCCGACTGCGCATCTAAGCTTTCTCATGTCGACGAGGCCATCGAATCTGCAAACAAGGCCTTTCTCACTTGGTCTACTTTGTCTCAGCAGGATCGCAATAAATATTTGTTAAAATTGAAAAGTGTTTTCGAAGACCAAAAGCAAAAGTTAGCAGAGATAATATCTATTGAAACCGGAAAACCTCTTTGGGATAGCCTCGGTGAAGCGCAGGCGATGATAGGTAAAATCACAATCACTCTTGAAGAGTCACTAAAACTTGTCGCGGATCAATTTGTTCCCAATGCACTCCCTGGCATTGATGGTGTGACTAAGTTTAAACCAAGAGGGGTATTCGTTGTTATAGGGCCTTTCAACTTTCCGGGTCATTTGGCAAACGGCCACATCATTCCGGCTCTTGCAACTGGCAACACTGTTGTGTTTAAGCCAAGTGAACTAACTCCTATGACGGGTCAGTTTATGGCTGAATGTTACGACAAGGCAGAGATCCCTGCCGGAGTTTTCAATTTGGTGCAGGGTCAAGCAGAGACTGGTCGCCGGCTCAGTATGCATGAAAATGTTGAGGGTATTCTGTTCACCGGTTCCTACGATGTGGGTTTAAAGATCAAACAAGATACTATGACCCACTTTTGGAAGATCTTGGCGCTCGAAATGGGCGGCAAGAATGCTTCTATTGTTTGGAAAGATGCTGATTTTGAAAAAGCTCTCTTTGAGAATTTGATGGGCTCCTTCATGACTACAGGGCAGAGATGTTCGTGTACGAGTCGCTTGCTTCTTCATGAATCCATTTACGATCGCTTTGTGAGTGAGTTCCATGAAAAAACAAAGAAACTGAAGATTGGGCACTGGAGAGAGAATCCGTTTATGGGCCCACTTATTAGTGCCAAGTCTGTAGAAAACTATGTTCGCTTTCAAGGTATAGCGGTCCGAGAAGGTGCCGAGTGCTTAATGCGCGGTAAGGTTCTTGAGCGAAGCCCCGCGGGGAATTATGTGTCTCCAAGCATTAACCTCGTAAATAAGCCGAACCCGAACTCAGTTTATCAAAAAACAGAAATCTTCGGTCCCAATGTTGCCGTTTACAAAATTTCCGATTTTGATGAAGCGCTGACGTTAGTGAATAGTAGTAGCTATGGTTTAGTTTGCTCTGTGTTTTCAAAAGACAAATCATTGCTTGAGCGGGCTCAGCAAAAAGCGAGAGTCGGTTTGGTAAACTGGAACAGATCCACTGCAGGCGCGAGCTCGAGGTTGCCATTTGGAGGCATGGGAAAATCTGGAAATGACAGGCCCTCGGCCCACTTTGCTGTCAACTACTGTACCGTTCCCGTTGCTAGTTTATTGGATACTTCTGGCTTTGATGAAACTAAGATTCCCGCCGGCGTTGATTGGTAAAGCAAAAACTGCCTGCTTCGAGTTTGTAGAGTCGCATCCTTGAGATTGGAGCTTTGAATGAATCGGATCAGTGTCGTTTAAAAAACTCAAGCATCGCGAGCGTATTCTTTGTGAACCAACAAGCTAAAGATTTTTTGGAGATTGAAGGATGTTAAGATTTCTAGGCTGGATTTTTACTTTTGTTTTTCTTGGCGCGGTGACAGCCGGTTTGGCGTTTTGGGTTTATATTTCTATGCCGCTAAATTCTGCGGTTGGTGAAGTCACCATTGAAGTTCCCCCAGGGCCATTTTCGAAGGTTCTCGATAGGCTCGAAGAAACTGGATTAATTAAAAATAAGCGAATGGCTTCTCGTGTTGCTCAGTTTTTGGGATACACAAAAACGGTAAAAGTAGGCGAATACCGAGTTTCAGGGTCGAACTCTCTAAGTGAAGTTTACAAGACTCTTGCTTCAGGAAAGAGCGTTCTCTACACGGTTACTATTCCAGAGGGGAAAAATCTTTTTGAAGTTGCGGATATCTTTGAGTCGGCTGGATTCGGGCCCGCTAAGGATTTTGTAAAAATTTTTACTGATCCATCAGTTGCAACGGAGCTCACAGGATTCAACGTAAATACACTAGAAGGTTATCTGTTTCCAGAAACCTACACACTTTCAAAGTTTGAATCTAAAAAGGCTATAGTGAAGAGTATGGTGATTCAGGCGCAAAATGCGTTTAAGGAGCTGTCTGAATCTGCTAGGCCGCCATTAAATCTGGATCGCCAGCAAATCTTTACTCTTGCAAGCATGATTGAAAAAGAAACCGGTGCTCCAGAAGAGCGGCCTACAATTGCGAGTGTTTTTATCAATCGGCTGAAGAAAAAAATGAGACTGCAGTCCGATCCGACAATCATCTACGGAATTTGGATACAAACAGGTGAACCGCTTCGTAACATCAAAAAATCCCATCTCAGCTTGCCGTCGCCGTACAATACCTATTATGTGAAAGGACTTCCTAAGGGCCCTATCGCAAGCCCCGGCAAAGAAAGTTTGCGTGCGGTATTTGAGCCTGCAACCACAGACTACCTTTACTTTGTGAGTCGTAATGATGGTACCCACGAATTCACTTCAACCTATGCAGAGCATGACAAGGCTGTTCACAAGTACCAGCGCACTCGCGCCAACCGCGTCGGTAAATCTTGGCGCGACCGCAAGTAGGGCTGCTAGTCGATCATTTTCTAATCGTTGAATTCCTCGATGATTCGAAAAGCAAAGATTGGTCCCCAGTAAGAATCTTGCCGAGAGATCCCTGCGCCGAACTGTATTTTTGTGGACTTCCCAAAAAGTAAATGGGCTTGAGGTATAAGTCTCAACGACCAGCTGTCAAAAAAATTAGATACAGCATTGAGTTCGATTGCGGCGTCGACTTTTCTTCCGTAGTTGTAAAAAAAAGTTGTGTTGAGCACGCCGAATCCGTGGGTGGGCCCTGCATCCTCACTATCGGTGCGCGCACCCAGCATTATCAAGTAAGACCAGTCGCGGTTTAGTCGCTGACCGTGCAAATACAGCGATGTAAACTCAGTCATACGATCTCCATGTTTGCGTTCGCCAATAAACTGTAGGCCCTGAACACCTGGATTCGTACTGCCCGGTGGGCCAAGCGTAACTTGAAGCGCGGCCTTGTGAGACTCATTGCGATCCCCTTTCATCGGCAGCTCTAGTTCAACTGCGTAACCATCGGCAAAGGCCCATTCAACTTCAGGCGCATAGTAGAATTGTTGAAAACCACTGCCATCCTCCTGATAGAAAAGAGAGTTGATCTCGAACTCGCCCTTCTGTGCTCCAAGCCTTCTCACTAGATCGAACATCATGGGTTCTGGGATCTCAGCCTCAGATCCGTACTCATCATGATGATAGTTCTCCGCCTTTTTCATAGGTTGCGCGGCCTCATCTGAATGCGCCACGGTTCCGAGGCCCAGCGAAACAGAAACAGCAAGTAGTATAGAAAGTAAAAACGGAAATCGTTGAGCAGAAAACCTATAAAAATAGAAGCGCATTGTTTACCTCGTAAAGAAGAGAAAGAAATTCGGATTCAGAGCTGCGTAGTTGTAAGGATCTCTAAGACAGGCGAGGCGGTCGCCGAAGCACAGAAAAATAACCATCGGCCATGAGGCCGAGTTTTTTGATCGAACCAAAGCGAGCATGCCTACGAAGAAAAAGCGAAGGCAAAGCCGCGACCAAAATGACATCGGAAAGCCCTGTGAATGTGGGTTGAGCTGAGGGAGTTTGATCCTCCGGGATGCCATTGCCATCAGCGTCGCCATCCAACTGCGACATCGCAATGTCTTTAAGGTCCCACTGGCCGGTGAAAATGCAAACCGCCTCTCCTGTAAAGACAAACAGAAGACACAACACTATAAAAAAAACAGACGCTCTAAAGCCTACCGATCGCATTTCTCTATAAATTTAACATCCACTTGAAAAAAGGCAAACACAGATCCGGCCTATACCTCTGTGCAGAGGCTAAGTAGAGGAGTCGCCATCTTCTCAACTGTGCCTCGCTTAAGACGGCATCTAGTACTAATTCGGTGCCAAAATGCGCTATCGCCATTTGGCATTGGTTTGCTACTAACAACTAAAGGGTTTACCACTGGGGTCGTTTTGCACTCTAATGATTCGTTTAAAGGGGGAACTTTGAGAAAAAGAATTCATCGTCATTTCGTAGTATTGCTCATTCTATTACTAGCTTGCACCATGATATTTACGAACTGTGGGCCGACGGGTAAAAAGAATGAGGCTTCCAAAACAGTTGCCGAAGAGCCTCTACATCCTTTCGCTCAAAAGATCCAAAATAAGATTATCGCCTCTGACCTTTCAGCGGAGAGTCTTTTAGATCAATGTGAAAAAGCCATTCTAGAGTTAAACTTCAAGGTAGAATCTACTGTCACTGCGACAAAGGTTCTTGAAAGAGTTTCTTTTGAAAGTAGTCTTTTGCCACTAGAAACTGCAAAGGCAGACTTTGCTGATGATACATCTCCTCTCTACTTTATGGCCTATGTCTCAACAGATGCGAACCTTCGCAAGGCCGGCTCAGACTGTGAGCAAAAGGTTTCTGAGGCAAGCGTTGCTCTAGGAACTCGCAGAGATGTTTACGAAATGCTTTTAAAAATAAACGCCCTGAGCCTAGAAGCTGATGAGGCTCGACTGTTAAGTGAAACTTTGCTCGTCTATAAGAAAAACGGGATGGCCTTGAGCAATCAGGATTTAGCGGCATTTCGCGAACTTCGTCAAAAGCTGTCACTCTTAGAGTCTCAGTTTTCGCAAAATCTTAACGAGGATGTTTCTACTGCTGAGTTCACTAAAGAAGAACTTGTCGGTACGTCCGAGAGATTTCTCTCAAGATTGTCAACGTCGGCTTCAGGGAAGCTAATTGTAACTACGAAATCCACTGACTATCGAGAAGTCATGGCCAATGCTATAAACCCTGAAACCCGAAAAAAAATGATGTTTGCCTATCTTAACCGCGCAGGTGAACAAAATACTAAACTCTTAAAAGAGGCAATTCTCCTTCGCCAAGCAATTGCAAAGTTACTGGGCTACAAAACTTGGGCGCACTACCGCATCGATGGCAGAATGGCAGCCACACCCGAAAACGCAAAAAATCTCATAGTTTCTTTGAAAGATCGCGTAGCGCAGGTTTACGCCAAAGATAGAGACCTTATGCTCGAGTCAAAGCGCGAAGATTTACCTTCGGCGGATCGTCTCGAGGCTTGGGATCTGACTTTTTACACCAATAAAGTCGCAAAAGAGCGCTTCTCTTTAGACAGAGAATTGGTTCGGCAGTACTTTCCGGCCGAAAAAGTCGTCGCTGGAGTTTTTGAAATTTACTCCAAGCTCTTTGCGGTGAAATTTGAAGAAGTTGTTAACGCGCACGTTTGGTCAGAAGATGTTAAGCTCTATGCAGTTAGGTCAGCCGATGACAATTCCATTCTCTCTTACTTCTATGCGGACTTGACACCGAGACCTGGTAAGTACGGGCACGCGGCGGCTTTTCCGTTAATTTCGGGGCGCATCGTAAAAGAGGGATATTATAGCCAACCCGTTGCGGCCATTGTGGCCAACTTCACACCGGGCAACCCTTCTTTGATGTCACACTCCGAAGTAGAAACCTTCTTTCATGAGTTCGGCCACATTGTACACCAAACTTTAACCGGGGCTCCCTATGCAAGCCTCTCAGGAACGGATGTTGCGCAAGATTTTGTCGAGGCCCCATCGCAAATGCTCGAGGAGTGGGCCTGGGACAAGAATATTTTGAAAATGATTTCTGGGCACTTTGAGCGACCTCGGGAAATTTTGCCAGATTCGCTTATCGATAAAATGGTTGCAGCAAAACATTTTGGCGAAGGTCTTTTGTACGCTACGCAAATACTTTATGGTTTGACGGATCTAACTTTTCATATGGCAGAGGGTTCTGTCGACGTTCACGCGACTTACGATCAACTGTATAAGGAGATCCTTTTGGTCGAACCACTTGAAGGCGGTCGTTTTGTCGCAGGATTTGGTCATCTCATGGGCGGTTACGACGCTGGCTATTACGGTTACATTTGGTCAGAGGTGTACGCGGCAGATATGTTCACGCGGTTTGAAAAAGAAGGATTGCTGAATGCAAACGCCGGTGAAGCCTATCGGAAATGGATTCTTGAGCCAGGTAGAATGCTCGATCCTCTTTCTATGATCGAAAGCTTTTTAGGTAGGCCCTATAGCACCGAAGCTTTTTACCGAAAACTCGGGCTGTAGGAGCAGAACCAAAAAGAAGTATAGAGCTTCAGCCTATCTAGTGGTGTACCGACCATTTTCAATTATGCGGCTCTTTGTGTGCCCGTAATGACTGCCCGTTCAGATCGTTACTTAGTGTTTCAGATCCTCAGCGGCGCGAAATATACTCGATGTTTAGTTTACCACCGACCGGATAGTCGCCGTCGCTTGTGCCAAATTCGACTTCTTGTCGGCACGTCCTATTGCAGCCCGTGGGTGCAGTTAGCGTCAACTCTGTTTCTGCAGAAAGATTGCCTCGGTAGCTAATTGTCAATATATTATCCTTAAGTTTGATGCTGATAGGGCCAAGATTAATTGACTCATCTGTCTTAATAACAAACTGTCCTTTTGCACTCCGATCATACTGCTCGACTGGAAGCCAAACAATCTTTGAGTCTTCAAAGGCCTCCTGGGACTCCACAGTTGCGTAGAGGGCAGCACCGACTTTCACAGATTCCAGTTGTGTATCGCTCGCAGGCAATGAAACAGACATCAACAACAAACCCAGCACGGTGTAAGTTCTTTTTTTCACGTCACCTCCTCCAATATCTCGGTGTTGTACCCAACAAATCAATCAAATCAACGGTTGCTCAGTAGGTTGTAAAGTATTCCAGCCTTTTATGCCCTAACCTGTTTTTCGCCGACATTAAATTGGTAGCATGAAGGGCGGCGGGATCCGGTTTTGGTGAGCCAACCTTTTTCGATCCATTGAGTAAGCCAATAGTGAAGCGTGCGCTCAGACTTTGCAAAATAGTCTTTAAAATCTAAAAACCTAAAATCCGCGCTCCTTATGTGTTGTCTGAACTCTAAGAACTCTTTATCCATAGCTTCACCCTTGGAGTCCTTGGCATGTGAAAGCGTGACAACTAAGGGCCATTTGCTAGATTCAAGAAAGAGAAGCCCTTTGTCTGATTTAGTTTTTCCGCTAGGAAATACATAACATACTAGGTATAATAAACTAGGTATGGATTTGGTCGAAAAGCTCAAGTTGGCTAGAAAAACCGCCGGTCTTACGCAGTTCCAGTTGGCAGGGGCAGCCGGCATAAGTATGGCAACTCTTCAGAATATTGAAGCCGGTAAGGCCAACCCTGAATGGTCCACCTTAGAGAGACTGTTCGCTGCCCTATCGCTTGAGTTTACGCTAAAGCCCAAAGACCTTGACTATGAAAGACTAAGGTCTATTGGCGTTCCTCTTATTGGAATGGAAAGCAAACAGCAGAGTGCGTTTATTAAAGCACCCAAGCTCAGCTCCTCGATTGTCATAGATACTCTGAAAGCGAATATGGCTCAGATTCTAAACCTTTCCGAAAGCTCGCGAGAATTCAAAGCGATGCTTTCGTATCTTTGGGCGATCAAGGATCATTACCCAAAAGTTTTTCTTCAGTTAGGCACGGGGCCGAAAAGTTGGGTAGAGCGGGGGCTCGAGTCTACCCAGCCTATTGCACTTCGCCGCATTGTTCTGTCTTATTTGGGAGAGCACCTTTGAAGACCCTAGACATCAAGCTTATGAAAAAATTTTTAAAGCTAGCTGGATCTGAACTTGCTGGAGAATGGTTGCTGGTTGGTGGGACTCTGTTACCCGCTATTGGGCTGCTTGTACGTACCACGGTTGACATAGATATCGTAGGTCTTGGGCCAAAAGAGCGAGCTCAAACGTTAGAGCTCATGCAAATTGCCGACAAGCTAGGCTTGAGCATTGAGAGCATCAATCAAGCAGCAGCGTTTTTTCTTAAGAATGTTAAACATCAGAAGAGCGATTTGATTCCTATTGTGAAGGGCCCAAAGGCAACAGTCTTTCGACCATCGGTGTGGTTATACTGGAGCCTTAAAATAAAACGGCTTAGCGAAAGTGACCTAATCGATTGCAAAGAGTATTTTCAGTTCTGTCGTAATAGTGGCGACGAAATTGAAATCAAAGCTCTTAAACAACTTGTAGTGTCAACGGCTAGAAAAACCGCAGAAGCTGACAGGACAGCAAGACTCCAAAGCCTTTTGCGGCTGCTCTAGCGAGCTTCATCGCCGGCGCGAGGAACAATTTGGAACATATTTGGGGGCGATCATTCGAGCCAAGTTACGCGGCCTTCAGTTTGTCGGGGGGCTTTGGGGGGTTCATGATCGGGATATCCAAGAGTGAGCGCGCAAAGTAGCTCAAGCTCTGCTCCAGGAGGAACAGCTAAATTGTCGACTCCCAAGAAAGCATCGACATCTTTTTTGATTTCAAGCGGTGCGCCCATCGTGCAACAGCCAAGTCCTTCGGCAAAAGCGGCAAGATTCATATTCTCTACCGCCATATACACACTGCCAATACTTGTATGATACCGCTCTTCAGGATCGTTGAGCGAATAGCAAAAAATAATTACAGGTGCATTACCTAAAGTGTAGAAAAATCGCTCAGTGAATTCATACAAAGAAGGTTTCAAGCGCTTCTCTAAAACATCTTTAATGCCTAGCCAAGATTTTTGAGACAACTTGAGATAATCATCGCGCTTCACTCCTTGAACAACGAAGAAGCGCCAATTCTGTCGATTTTTACCAGATGGAGCCTGCATACCGGAAGCAAGAATTCTCTCTAAAATTTCTTTATGAACAGGATCCTTCTTGTACTTTCTTATCGATCTTCTTCGCTCTATTAACTCGTAAAAATTAGTCTCACTCATATTCGACAAACCTCAAGTTGGTTTACTAACTGATTTAAACATAAGTTTGATGCTGATGTAGGTAGCTCAACCTGAATTCTCAAATGTTCCTATCTTAAACGCAAATCTCACTCAGTAAGACGTTTCTTTTGTTTGATCAATAAAAACCAATATCGAGTATGCCGCCAAACTGTAACCAAACAGGCTATTGGTTGACGCGCCCAGTCCCACAAGTGACTCCGTACCTTAAAGAAACAGGACCTGGCACCTTAATGCGAGGGGGAGAGATGCCGATCTGGTTAGTGTGAAACAGTATTGGCAGCCATTTAAGCAACATCTATCGCTCGTCATTGAAAAAGTAGACCTACTCTTCTTAGGTCTGGTGCTTGGCCTATGGATATTTACTTGGTCACTGACGCTTAACTCCAGATGGCTCAAGGTGTTTCAGTCTGAGGTGCTGACTCAAAACGAAATTCTGCTTTCAACTGTTCAGGGTCCGCTCTTTGGCCCGAATGAGTATGGATACGCTAATAAAGTGCAGGTTCCTGACGGCTTGAGACTGGAGATCTTTAGGACCTCCGAGAGCGGATACTCCCGTCTAATTAAGGCAATTTCATTTAAGCACGCCAAGGATGCACATATTGAGTTCTTAGAGGGTGCCAGCAATCTCGTCCTTGTAGACGAGGATGGCGATGGTTCTCTTGAGATTCTCTTTCCTTACACGGACTCTTTGCTAAATTCTCAAATTGAAACACTCAACTTTGCAAACCTCGAAAAATAGTTAGAGAAATCGCCATTATAACTTCAGCCAGACTCGACTTTCGCCGAGAAGAAGAGAGTTCAGATTGTTCTTTTCTAAAGGAGCGTTGGCGGTGAAAAGAAGTTCAAAAATGGCGTTGGCAGTATCTGGCCTTAGTTTCTCTTTATTGATGGCTTTTCAGAACTGTGCTCAACCTCCCCAAGCAAGCCAAGTCCCGGTGAATGATCGAGTCAAAAAAATCAACGTAGAAGACGAGCTAGGCTCTCGCGCCACTGCAGAAGAGCTTATGAAAGCTTTCGAGAGATGCAGCTCTTTTCAGGGAATCGCCTACGAAAACTGCACCCTGCGGGCGCTCGAAGACAAAGTTGCTCGCGCGTTAGAAAATAGCCAAGAGTCAGCACGCTGTAACTCTAAGATCGAAAAAGTGGTTTGTTTTGCCTCAAATCCCGTCTGCGATCAGCGCTCAGGCTATATTGGCCGCGAGGCACAGGCGTTAGCAAGTTGTCTTCCTGAGCTGAGTAAGAAGGGGCTTCAGAGTTCTTACCTTTCTCAGATGAAACAGCACAACTTAGCCAAATACCTGAATCTGATAAATCAAAACTGCCTTATCGAAGAAAAAGGTTGCATGGTAGTGCCTAAATGCAGAACCGTTTGCGACAGTTAAGAGTTAAGAGTTAAGAGTTAAGAGTTAAGAGTTAAGAGTTAAGAGTTAAGAGTTAAGAGTTAAGAGTTAAGAGTTAAGAGTTAAGAGTTAAGAGTTAAGAGTTAAGAGTTAAGAGTTAAGGCGCTCTATTTTAACTTTATCCAGGAGACATTTCTTTGCGCTGTTTTATCTCGGCGAAATGAGTAAAAGTTTTTATTAGTAAAGGTGTCCGTGGTGCTTTGCCACCAAAAGAACTCTGAACTCATCGCCTCGGCACATTGCAAGTAGATGTATCTAGCCAAATTACAGAGAAATTTTTCGTTAGGCTTTTCACAAACAAGCTCAGGGTCAGATCGATACCCTTCATTGAGCGTAACATTGAGAGCTTGTATAACCTCTGCCCCCACTTCAAAACTACCGAACTGAATATGAGGCCCCAGATAAAATTCCAAATTGTCATTCATTAGCCCAAGGTCATGAATACATTTTGATGCTAGGCGAGCGGCAACTCCGCGCCAGCCAAGGTGCAGGGCAACTGCCAAATGCTTCACCGGACTGTAAATCATCAAGGGCACACAGTCGGCAGTTCTAATGGCGAGACGAAGCCCACTTAAAGAGGTGAACTGCCCGTCTGCTTCATAACTCGCTAATTTGTTATCCTGCGTTCGTTCAACAATCTCAGCACCGTGCACTTGTTTGAGAAAGCAAGAATCAAACAAATCCGGATCTTCAGAGTTAAATGCGCCGGCAAACTGGAGCGCAAACAACTCGGTTTCTATCGAATTTGCATCAGAGGAAACTCTTTTTTCTTTCATATGTCCTATTCTATGTATTGCACTGATTTTCTTTGGCCCAAGAGCCAATACAGTTTTTGGCTTTTTTTGTACTCATAATGAGGGGCTGCTTTCGTTTCATTAAGCGTTAACGGCCCATCATAAGCACTAATTTCTCAGTTACCAATTGTCTTACCCTGAGTACCCTACACGATATCGTGCCACCCTAGGCAAGTAAGAATCTCAGTTAACTCAAGGGGAATCGGTGCAGAGAAGCTCATAAACTTCTTGCTCGTAGGATGTTCAAACCCCAGCTCTTGAGCGTGCAAAAAGAATCTATTAAGACCTTGGATGGCGGTCTTCACTTGAGGGACTTTAAGCCTGGGTTCTTTCGCATTCCAACCATATAGTCGATCCCCAACAATTGGGTGACCGATACTCTGTAAATGAACGCGGATTTGATGAGTTCTGCCAGTTTCAAGTTTCAATTTTACCAGCGCTAAGCCGCACTCATGCTCTCTTTCGACATCCAGATGGGTCACAGCGCGCTTGCCAGTACGTGCGCGAGTCGAAAATTTCTTTCTATCAGTAGGGTGCCTACCCACTGGAGCATCAATTTTTATTCTAGACTCCTCAAACCGACCCCAACAAAGGGCGCGGTATACTCGGTGCACGGTTTTATCTTTGAACTGGAGCGCCAATTTTTCGTGGGTACGATTGTTCTTGGCAACAACGATAAGACCGCTCGTATCTTTGTCAATTCTATGAACGATGCCGGGGCGAGAGGGCTGCCCACCACTGGACAATGATTTTGTGTGAAACAAAAGAGCATTCACCAAGGTATCACTTTTGTGACCTGCCGCCGGGTGCACGACAAGTCCCGCAGGCTTGTCTACAACAATCACATCTTCGTCTTCGTAGACGATGTTTAGCGGAAAGTCATAAGCATGCAAATCGCTAACTTCGACGGAAGGGGTTTGAACTTTTACCGATTGGCCTTCTTTGAGTTTTTGAGAGGGCTTTGCAAGCCTTCCATCGATAGAGACATGGCCGTCATTAATCCATTTTGTAACTTGAGATCTGGTTCCGAGTTTTGAGACTTCACTCAAAAAGCGATCAATACGCAATCCCTGAGATGACGAGTCAACCATCAAATAATTTGGTGAATTAACTTCCACGGCTCTCTTTTAGAAAACTCATATAAGAGCTGAGTACTTTGCTAGAATCTAAATTAAGTATACGCGCAAACTGTGAAACGAGCCCTCTTACAAAAACATCCGCCGGCAAACCAGAAAAGTCATTGTTTTCAACCGACACGATATGATGTTTCCCAAATTTGCTGATCTCGACAATTTGATCAATCGAGATATTTTTGTATTGCCTGATTCGCGACAAGAAAGTTCCATCGAAAACAGTTTCGCTGTTGATCTCGTTTTCAATTTCTTCATCGATTCGGTAGCGACTGTAACGGGTCTTACCAAGTGTCGGGTCCGAGGCGACGGCGCTTTCGGCCGTCGCTCTAGGGGGCAAGTCAGCCGTGGCGGGCTTAAATACTCCGGATTCAATATCAAAATCTGGTAAGTCTTCAAAGCGCGAGGGCTGAGGCGCCTGAACTTTATGTAGTGGGGTGGAGCTGGCGATGTGTTGAGCCGCTTGTCGTAGCTCCTCACGAGTTAGGCCAATTTTTTTGTCGTAGTCGGCCCGCCGTCTTTGATCGCTAAGCACGGCAAAAGCTTCTTCGAGGAGTTCATTAAGCTGGTCGGCTTCGTCTGGGCTGAAAACGGTGTAGAGCGCAGGGCTGTTTTTTGAATACGTCGTTCGCGCCTTCATGAAAGCTCTGTGAATTTCTTCGACCGAGGCAGTCGGCTCTACCTCAAGTACTTCGTAATAATTTTGTTGTCCATGAAGGGCCATATATTGATTTTAAGGTCTTTTAGCGTTCTCGATCAACTAGCTCTTTGGCAATCTTCTGAAATTGGCGAACAAGCGGACTAAACGGCGCCTCAATCAGAAAAGGTTTGCGTCTTCGTAAAGTCTGCCAAACATTGTTGTCAAAGCTGAGTGCACCTAGAGACTGAGCCGGAATGTCAAAGTACTTTTTGCAGACACTGGCAACGGAGTCTCCTAGCTGAGCATCAGACTGAGTTCTAATCTGATTGACCACAATCTCGACCGAAAGCGAATGCACCGCCGATATGAGGGCTTCAGACCGAACGTCGTGGGTTGATTGTAGATAACTGATTAAATCAGCTGGGCTTCTAACCCCGAGCGAGTTTTTTTGATCGAGTACCTGCGCCACTAGCGAGGGAGCTCCGAAGTGGGATTCCACGCGAATGAGGCGTCTATAGTATGCCGATTTTAGAAATCGATAGGTGTTCTCTATGCTAGTGGGCTCAGGAGTTACGGTGAGAATTCGCCTGTCTGCACACAAAAAGAAATCAAGAGTCGCGTTGCTTGTTCCGGCGCCTAGATCGAGTAAAACGTAGTCGTAAGGAAGCTTCTTTAAAGCATCTATGATTTTCAATATTTGGTGTTCGGGAATGTTTGCTACTTCCAGAGAATCGAATGCACCGCTAATAAAATGTAGATTGTAATAGGGAGCGATTGTAACGAGGTCATTAAGATCCGGGCATCTTCCTGCAATAAAATCGCTGAGGGTCAACTGGGGAGCTGCTGCCCCAAGACAAGTGTGAAGATTCGCGCCGCCAAGGTCTAAATCAACCACCAGCACTTTGTGTCCGGCTTTGGCCATTGTAAAACCCAAAGAAGAAGTGATGAGACTTTTCCCCACTCCCCCTTTGCCGCCGCCAAAGCTCCAAATAATCGGAACTTTTGCCGTGCTGATATTTACAAATGGGTTTGCCAGTTTTAACGCGTTCAATTAACTATCCTAAAAAATTGAGATTTAAACCTTTTTATTCTCTTCGGCGCGAGAAGCTCTGAGGTAAAGGGGGTGTACTTCTGTCCAGTTGTGAACTTTCCCAGACGAAAGATCTTTGCAGGCAAGCTCACCTAGACTAATGGCGTGAGGGAGGTCACAGCGAGTTTCAAACTGCCCACTGAGGCCGAGAAGCCCCGTCTCCCCAACAACTAAGCAGTTGGAGGGTATATTGGTGCCGAGTTCTTGAAGACTTAATAAATGCTCTTGCGGGCCCGCTTTCAGCCAGCCACGCTCCGTTCTTTGGTAGGTGCACCGGAAGACTAGTCCCGAGTATGCATTTAGGACGATGGTACAGTAAGGATGGGTCGCTGGCGTTTTGTTCGCCAATACATCAAAGGTATTTCGACAGATTAACGGGATACCAAGGCCGAACCCAAGCGACTTAGCTAAATTTACGCCGACTCTTACTCCGGTGAAACTTCCAGGTCCAATATTTACAGCAACGGCATTGAGATCATTGACTTCAATTGAAGCAATCTTCAATAAGCTTTGAAGAGCCCCCGTGGCCACTTCTGCATGGGATCCCTGCCTGTGCCATGTTATTTCGCTGACGAGCTGATGGTCTCTAAAAAGTGCTAAACTGCCTTGAAGAGAGCTGGTTTCAACAGCGACCAACCAGTTGGTTGTAGGAGAGTTTTTTAACTTAGGTCTCACAACTTACTACTACGACGAAAAGATTCTTGAAAAATCATTGAATAAAGCAAGAAGCATTAAGCTAAGCAGTAAGACAAGTCCTATTTGTTGGGCGATCTCCATTTTGCGAATACTTAGCGGGGCGCCTCTCAAAGCTTCGATAGAGAAAAACACGAGATGCCCGCCGTCAAGCACGGGGATAGGAAGCAAGTTAAGAATAAATAGGTTTATCGAAATGATAGCCATGATTTTGAGATAAGGAGAAAGGCCCATTTCAAATGTTTTACCCGAGAGTTGTAAAATCATAATCGGTCCGCCGATTGACTTAGCAGAAACCTCTCTTTTCAAGAGTTTTAAGAAGCTAAGCGCCGTTAATTGCACCCACTCGACGGTGTCATTAACGCTAGCACTTAAAACTTCCTTGATGCCATTGGCCTTCACTATTACGGTTACCGGTTCAGCCATTCTTAGTGCGGTCTTAACGCCAATTGCGAAGTTCTTTTCTGTAAAGCCCGCCGAATTAGTTTGCTCGGTGATCTGGGGAACCAAGTCGAAAAACATGTTCTGCCCGGCACGTGCCACTTCGACCTTTAGAGGCGCCTGATCAGAATCGTAAGAGCGCACAGCTTTTACAAAGCTTTCCCAGGAATTCAGGGGTTCGGCATTTACGCTGATCAATCGATCCCACGCTATAAGTCCTGCAGACTGAGCGGCAGAACCTTCTACGACTTCTTCGATAAACAGCTCCGTGTTGTGAAGACCAATCCACTGGAGGGTATTGGCGTCAAAATCACTTTGGGCAATTTTTTGCGCAATCGCTGCCGGGAGCTCTAAAGTATGAACCATTGAGTCTTTGCTTTGTAAATTAGTGAGTTCGAAGTCGACACTAACGGCATTTTGTCCTGACGGGGAATTCTTCAACTTCTCTGCAACAGATTTCGCAAAAACTCTTTCTGCCTCAAACCATGACCTTAGATTTGTACCATCTAAAGCGGTGATGGCATCGCCAGACTTTAGTCCTGCTTGCCCAGCCAGGCTGTTGGGGTCGCTAATCCCAATTTGAGTTGAGATTGCAACTGGCGACAGTCCGTCAATTTGACCAACGTAGTCTCTGGTGCTCATGAGATTAGTGTTTCGCATCTCAACGGGCGACACTGTAATAGACCTGCTTGTTAAGTCTCCAGACGTATTCTGCACTGAAAAGCTAATCTGTTTGCCGGCTCTTGCCTCGATGTATTCTTCTATCTCGTCCCATGCCTTATAAGCGTTTCCATCTACCGCCTGGATAATATCACCCGATCGGAACCCAGCCTCATAGGCTGCCGATAGCGCCGGAACGTCGCCGACGTGGTTAGACACAGTTTTTTCGCCGAGCAGGGCGATCACGCCAAAAATAAGGGCGGCAAAAAAGAGGTTCATCAAAGGTCCGGCCAACACGACGGCTATTCTTTGAAAAACGGGTTTATGAAGAAAACTATACTGTTTTTGCTCTTCGGGGATATCAGCCGACGGATCATCACCGTACATCTTCACATAGCCGCCAAGTGGAATCAGAGAAAGGCAATACTCTGTATCGCCAGGCTTATAGCGCCAGATTTTTTTGCCAAAACCCAGACTAAAGACTTCAACGCGAACGCCGTAAAACTTCGCTACTAGGAAGTGCCCAAGTTCGTGGACGAAAATTAGCAGTCCAAGAAGGACGACAAACGCCAAACCAAATGAGAGAAACTTCTGAAAGCCAAGTACAATTAAATCAATCATTACATGATGATATCTATGCTCACCCAAATTGACTAGCGTGATTTACAGCTCATATAAGCGGTAAGATCGCCCGTTCGATAGAGAAAAAAGGCTTCAGATATGCGAGAAGAGGCAAATGTTTAAGATTTTTTGGGTAAGAAAAAAGGGAAAAAACTGGTAGGGAGTACAGGATTCGAACCTGCGACATCCACCTTGTAAGGGTGGCGCTCTACCAACTGAGCTAACTCCCTAAACTAAATTGCCCTAACCGCTCAATGTCCAGAGGGATATAGCCTACCCCCTGGCCAATGTAAAGTGTTAGGTTACTCGAATTTCTCACCAAGCTGAACCCAGTGATTTGCTCTAAACTCTGGCTCTTCAGAGCTGACCCGAGCTGTAAGTGCCATAACGACTCCCTCAGAGGTTTCGTAAAACTTAAGCTTAGCAAATGCCAATTCCCCATTTTCTTGAAATTTGAATTTAAGGTTCTGAGAGGACTGGTCACCCAAGGCATAAGACCTTCCAAGAACTTTACGCCGCGCCATATTCACAATACAGATTTCAACAATTTTCGATCGATAGGAGGCTGTATTCAAAACGCGGAATTGGACATACACATCTCTCGATAGGAGAGTTCTCCAGTTTCCACGGAGCATGTCCCATTGCACGCCGATCTCGCGCCCAAGTGGCAGAGGCTGGTCACCGCCTTTGCGAAAAAAATCCATGATCCCAGATGGTTCGGTGTCTTGAGCGACTGACGTCATAGTCTGCGAATGAAGTTGGTCTATGTGCGCCAGGGTGAGCATGACTCCGAGACACAGTCCGGTTAGAATTCGAATCAACATTTTCGATCCTTTCGGTTTCAAAGTTGCAAAATTAACTAATGGAGTTTTCATCGACAGAGAACCTTTACTTCTTTATTAAGGTAGTAGCCAGACTTCGCTCTAAAGATATATCGCGGTTTATCTGAATCTGGCTCTATGAGCTTCCTGAGACGTTTAATTGTAACATAGATCTTATTGTCATGAGCTTCAGGATCATATCTTTGGCCCCAAAGTCTTTGGGTAATAATTTCTTTACTGAGAATGTCGCCAGGATTCTTCGCAAACATCCCCATGAGATCAAGCAAGATATTTTGGCTTTTGAACTCGACCCGTCCCTTTTCTTTTTCGAGACAAAAGTTGTTAGCTATATCAAGCAGCAAGTCATATTCGTCGCTGCCGATGTAGCCAAGATCTCTCAATTCAATTTCACAATCTCTGTAGAGCGTTTTTAAGTTTGATGGGTGAATCATTTGATACACTCCTTCAAACAAGTATCTGGCGGCTTCTACGTTGCCGAACTGCTTAAGTGTGAGTGCACGCGAAAAATTAAGATGTGCTTGAAAATAAAGATTCCCTCGAACTCTCAAGAGCTCTTGAGCCTGCTGAAAAACTTCTAAAGCCTGATCTAAACGTTGCAACTTTCTTAAAACTATAGCATTTGCCAAAAGAGTTGCGATTTTTAAATCTGGCAAATCCAAAACCTCAAAAAAGACCTGAAGGTTGTAAACCTCGCGCAAAGCTTCAGGCAGCTTGCCCATGTTAATGAACGCGATAGATAAACCTGAAATCGCATAGCACATGTCTTCTTTGCGGTCCTGGCTCAAGGCTGATTGGAGTGCATCCTGAAAATAACTAACAGACTCCTCGTTTTGCCCCTTTAATAAGGCGGCAACGCCAAAGGTGTACTTTAATCGCGCTGTAATTTTTAAGCCGTATTTTTGGCCAAGCTCCTCAAGAGACTGTCTGATCGCTTGAACACTGGGTTGATCGTCTCTTTCGGCAAAAATACGTAGCAGTATATTCTTACAATCTAAAAGAGGTTCCCAAAGTTGAAGTGATTCAAACTTTACGCTTGCAGATGTTAAAGCATGAATAGCTGGCTCGAATCGTAGTTGCTGAAAATTCAGTCTTCCAATTTCGAGTTTAGCTAACGCAGATTCATTCAAACGATCCCCCACAAATCGCTGATTACTGTCGTCGCACGACGGAGGATGATCTTACTTAACGAGTTTATTTAGTCAATAGATGAAAAGGGGAATCAAAGAAGATTCCCCAAAGTAAAACTAATGGGCTTGAAGAGAATGACCGGTGTACTGCGCCTTGATTCCTTCATTGCGACCTGCACGCTGCTTAAAAATATCGCTGGCCTTCTTTATATCAAGTGCATTCACTAGAACTTGGTCGACATGATTGACAAGGATCATTTTCATATCCTTCCTGATCTCCTCAGGAATATCTTTCAAGTCTTTCTCGTTTTCTTTCGGTACGATAATTGTTCTTACTCCGGCGCGATGAGCAGCTAATGCCTTCTCTTTCAGTCCACCAATGGCTAATACTCGACCTCTTAAAGTTGTCTCACCTGTCATTGCGACAGTCCTTCGGACGGGTATCTTCATTAGCGCCGAAACAATGCTTGTCGTAATTGCAATTCCGGCGGATGGCCCATCTTTTGGAATAGCACCTTCAGGAACGTGAATGTGTACGTCAATATTCGCAAAGTAATCCTTATCAAGAGCAAAGAGTGGGCCTCTTGAGCGAACATAACTCATTGCCGCTGAACAAGATTCCTTCATCACGTCACCCAATTGACCGGTGATGGTGAACTTTCCCTTTCCGGGAACAACAGAAACCTCTATTACTAGCAAATCTCCACCGACTTCCGTCCAAGCTAATCCGTTGGTTAAACCAATTTCGTTAGTCTCTTCCATTTTACCGTGTCTATAGCGATGTGGACCAAGAAGTGAAGCAACCTTCTTGGCAGTGACCTGAAAGTTTTTCTTTTGAAGCTGTTTTTCCGCGTCGACGGAATTGGATTTTCCTTTGAGTTTTTCTTTCTCAATCGCAATCTCCCTTGCGAGTTTTCGACATACCGTAGCCACTTGCCTCTCTAGGTTTCTAACTCCCGCTTCTCGAGTGTAATCGCGAATGACGGCTCTTAAAGCTTGATCGGCTACCTTGATCTTAAATTTTGAGAGGCCATGCATTTCCATTTGTTTGGGGAGCAAATACTTTTTCGCAATATGAAACTTTTCGGACTCTGTGTAGCCCTCAAGTTGAATCAACTCCATACGATCTAAAAGCGGACGTGGGATCGTGTGAAGTGAGTTTGCTGTTGTGATAAACATCACTTTAGATAGGTCGTATTCGACTTCTAAATAGTGATCTTGGAAGGTTGAATTCTGCTCTGGATCTAAGACTTCAAGTAGTGCACTTGATGGATCCCCTCGAAAATCGTTACTCATTTTGTCGATTTCATCGAGCAAAAATAATGGGTTGCTGGTTTCAGCTTTCTTAAGTGCTTGAACGATCTTTCCTGGCATCGCGCCGACGTAGGTCCTTCTGTGGCCACGAATTTCCGCTTCATCTCTCACTCCGCCCAATGAAATGCGTGCGAAACTCCTGTTAAGAGCTTTTGCAATCGATCTACCAAGTGAGGTTTTACCCACTCCCGGTGGGCCAGCTAAGCAGAGGATTTGGCCTCGCAATCCGTCAGTCATAGACTGAACTGCTAAATACTCTAAAATTCTCTCTTTTACTTTTTCGAGACCCCAGTGGTCTTCGTTCAAAATGTCTTCGGCGAGTTTTAGATCATGTTTTTCATCAGAATAATGCTTCCAGGGGAGTGTGAGTATCCAGTCGATGTAGTTTCTCACAACGCTCGCCTCGGCACTCATAGGAGACATCATCTTTAATTTCTTAAGCTCCTTCTTAACTTTTTCTGCGGCTTCTTTTGTGAGCTTTTTCTTTTGGGCCTGATCCTCAAGCTCTTCTATCTCGGCCTGGTATTCATCCTTTTCGCCGAGCTCTTTTTGAATCGCTTGCATTCTTTCATTGAGGTAATACTCGCGATGTGATCGCTTCATTTGTTTATCAACTCTGTTCTGAATCTTCTTCTCAACTTCAAGAATTTCAATCTCAGAAGTCATAGTTGTTAAGAGTTGCTCTAGTCGTTTGTTGGAGTTTATCATCTCGAGGCTTTTTTGCTTGTCTTCAAGTTTCAGATTCAGCTGAGTAACGACAATATCGGCAAGCTCATTGGCATCATCTATTGTGGAAACTCGCATAAAAATGTCAGGCTGAATTCTTTTATTTAGCTTTACGTAGGTTTCAAAAGTGCCCTTTACAGACCTTACGAGTGCCTGCGTTTCGGTAGGGTCAGTGACTTCTTCGACGAGCTCCTCAACATCTACCCGATACAGTTTGTCGGTTTGAGTAAACTTTTTGATAACGACTCGACCTTTGCCTTCGACCAAAACCTTGACCGTGCCATCTGGAAGGCGAAGAAGCTGAATAATAGTGCCACGTGTTCCCACTTCGAATATTTCTGCGGGTTCCGGGTTGTTAACCTTCGCGTCTTTCTGGGCAGCTAAAATAATATCTTGGCGTTGGTTCATCGCATCTTCGAGGGCGGCGATACTTTTTTCTCGGCCCACGAAAAGCGGCATCATCATGTGAGGAAAAACAATCAGATCTCTTAGTGGTAAGAGCGGAAGGTTTCGGTTTTGATTTACAGTCTTTGCCTCAGCATTCATGACTCACTCCTTGTTTGGGGTGGTTGAGCAAGAGGGCAAAGATTAAATAACTACGCGCTTTCCGCCTTTGACTTTTTTCTCATTGGCGTGGCGTCTTCTTCGCCCCCGAACACCACCTCTGGCTTTTTACCAGAAGAGATGACCTCTTCTGTGATTATACATTCGCGAACGTTCGACAAGGAAGGGATTTCATACATGATGTCGAGCATGGAGCTTTCAATAACACTACGCAGCCCTCGTGCACCCGTTTTTCGTCGGAGGGCCTCTCGAGCGATTTCTTTAAGAGCGCTTTCGGTAAAGGTCAGCTCGACCCCCTCATAACTAAAGAGTTTTTGATATTGACGTACGAGGGAATTTTTGGGCTTAGATAAAATGTCGATGAGCGCACCTTCGTCTAATGGGTCTAGTACGGCTAAAACAGGCGTACGACCTATGAACTCTGGTATCAAACCAAAACGGATGAGGTCATCAGGCTGTATCTGTTGTAAAATGTTCTGGGCTCCTGATCGTTCGCTTTCAGTCTTAATATCCGCTGTGATACCTAAGCTGCGATTACTTATTCGATTTTCAATAATTCTTTCCAGCCCGACGAACGCGCCGCCCAAAATAAAAAGGATATTTGAAGTATCAACCTGAATGAAATCTTGTTGCGGGTGTTTTCTGCCGCCCTTTGGCGGTAGATTAGCTACAGTTCCCTCTAAAATCTTCAAGAGAGCCTGCTGTACTCCTTCGCCGCTCACGTCTCGAGTGATCGAAGGATTTTCTGATTTACGTGATATCTTGTCAATTTCATCGATATAAATAACGCCTCGTTGTGCGCGAGCCACATCATAGTCTGCTGCCTGCAGCAAGTAGAGAACAACGTTTTCTACGTCTTCGCCGACATAGCCCGCCTCAGTGAGGGTTGTGGCATCCGCCATCGCAAATGGTACGTTGAGTATTCGAGCGATTGTCTGGGCTAAAAGGGTCTTACCGCTTCCAGTTGGTCCGATAAGTAAGATATTGCTTTTGGCTAACTCTACATCATCGCGCTTCTTACCCTCTAGCGCGGTAATTCTTTTGTAATGGTTGTGCACAGAAACCGCTAGGGACTTTTTGGCTTTCTCTTGCCCGATCACATAGTCATCCAAAAACAACCTAATATCTCTTGGTTTTGGTATTTTAAATTGGCCCGTCTTTGTAACGTCTTTTTCTTTGTCTTCTGCTATAATACTGTTGCACAGATCAATGCATTCATCACAAATATAAACGCCGGGGCCAGCAATAAGCTTTTTCACTACCAGTTGGCTTTTTTCACAAAAACTACAGCGAAGGGTGCCTAGAGTTTCTTTTTTACTCATTTTATTTTGCCCTCTTGCGGAAGGTTTTTCCTGTAAGAAATAACTTCATCTATTATGCCAAACTCTTTAGCCTTCTCAGGCCTCAGAAAAAAGTCTCTGTCCATGTATTTATCGAGTTCTTCGTAAGTGAGGTTTGTGTGTTTTGCATACAGTTCTGTCAACAAACGTTTTGTTTCAATGAGTTCTTTGGCATGAATTTCAATGTCGCTGACTTGGCCAGATAACCCTCCGCCACCCAATAGGGGTTGGTGAATCATTACCCTCGAGTTTGGAAGTGCGTACCGTTTGCCCTTGGTGCCAGCCATGAGCAGAAACGAGCCCAAACTTGCTGCTAAGCCCGTGCAAATTGTTGCCACCGGGCACTTAACAAACTGCATCATGTCGTAGATGCCAAGGCCTGATGTGACGCTTCCACCCGGTGAGTTGATATACAACTGGATGTCTTTATCAGGGTTCTCCATCTCAAGAAACAACATCTGAGCAATGACTGAATTTGCAACCTCGTCGTTAATTGGCGTCCCAATAAAAATGATTCGATCTTTGAGGAGCCTCGAATAGATATCATAGCTTCTTTCCCCGCGGGGCGTTTGCTCAATTACGTACGGGATTAACGGCATGAAGAACCTCTCGTGTTGTCTTTTCATATTAGCAAACTCCGCGCGGATACCCAAGGCGCAGGAGCTATTGCCCAGTATATTCTGGATCGGAATTTTTTGCTGCTCTCCGTAGTTCGCGTTGCACTTTTCTCTCACCAAGGTTTGTGTTAGCCTCTGCTTTCGTCGAGATTACAAAAAACTCCAGAAAGGTTGTTTATGCGCATCAAGGTTTCCTCAGGTTCCTTACCGAAATCCGGTGTTGAATGCCTCATTGTATTTTGCGGTCAAAAGTCTAGCAGTGATAAGGCCAAGGCGAAAAAGTCCAAGTCTGAGTTAGTTCTTCATGGTGGCACCAGGCAACTTAATCAAAGAATCCAAGAAAGTTTTGAGGTCGGGCGATTCAAAGCCAAACCCGGTGAAGTTCTCATGTGGCGCGGCTTAACAAATGAGTTAGCGCAAAACTTACTGGCGGTTGGATTAGGAGAGGAGTCCGAGTTTGAGCTAGAAACGCTTCGTCGCTCAGCTGGATGTGCCTATCGAGCACTTGATAAAGAGAAGCTGAAGTCAGCAACGGTGAGCGTTGAATCCCTTACGGGTTTTTCAAAAAATCTTAACGGTATAGGGCAGGCGCTCTCCGAAGGTTTGGTTTTGGCTTCTTACGCCTACGTCGACTTTAAAAAAGAAGCCAGAGAAGAAAAACAAAAAAATGATCTCACCTATGAGTTCCTTTGCGCCTCGAAGAATGAAGTGAAGGCCTTTCAAGCCGGTGCAACTTTTGGTGAAGAGTTAGCAAAAAATGTTAACTTTGCCCGCTGGTTGGGCGACTCGCCCGGTAACGTTATCAATCCAGAGAATTTGGCCAACGAAGCTGCCAAAGCTGCTAAAGGTACAGCGTTGCAAGTTACAATCTGGGATAAAGCGCGTATTAAAAAAGAAAAAATGGGTTGTTTACTCGGAGTCGGCAGCGGCAGCGATTATGACCCTCGCTTCATAATCATGGAATACAAAGGCGCTGCGGGTAAGAAGCCTATTTGCTTTGTTGGTAAAGGTTTAACATTTGATTCAGGTGGTATATCCATCAAGCCCTCTGCCGGCATGGAGGAGATGAAATTTGATATGTGCGGTGGCGCCGCCGTCATAGGTACAATGCTCGCTCTTGCTAAACTGAAAATTGCAGTGAACGCTATCGGAATAGTCCCGGCTTCCGAAAATATGCCTGGTCCAAGTGCAAACAAGCCTGGTGATATCCTTGTTGCTAGAAACGGAAAAACCGTTGAAGTGAATAATACAGATGCTGAAGGACGTTTGATTTTGGCCGATGCAATCTGTTTTGCCTCCGAAAAGAAACCGCAGTTCATCGTAGATGCAGCAACCCTAACCGGCGCTATGGTAATGGCACTCGGCGATACACATTCGGGCTACTTTTGTAACGACAAAGAGCTGTATTCAAAAATTGAGTCCGCGGCAGAAGCTGCAGGTGAAGTGCTCTGGCGAATGCCACTTGTAAAGGAGCACACCGACGACATGCGCGGTATTTACGCAGATCTTTCAAACATCCCGTCGCGCAAGGGTGCCGGAAGCGCAAAGGGTGCTGCCTTCTTAAAAGAGTTTGTGGGAGAGGGTATTCCCTACGCTCATTTCGATATCGCAGGAACGGCCTGGGACGTTGGTCACCGAATCCCTTATTATTGCGCAAAGGGTGCGAGCGGGGTGATGGTGCGGACGTTTGTACAGCTCGCCCTCGCCTACAGCAGATAAGCATCGCATTTCACGGCCGACGCTGAAAATGCAGCATCTGCTGCGTTCTCGCTTCTTCATCTCCCTTCGTCGTATTGACATACGCCTTCGGTCGATCAAGAAGCTGCGGCCTTGCATCTGCCGAATTTTGAGCGTCGGCGGGGAGGCTCTCCGCTGAGAATGCAGCATCTGCCGCATTCTCACACGTTTGAACAAATCCTTTTTTGGGGCGTGGTTTGTATCAGAACGAAGCGTGAGATGTCTCTTTGGCTCAAGGTCCCTCATTTTGCCTTGAAAATGGTCCGATAGACTTAGGTATGGTCTGTTGGCACTTATTTTAGTTAACCTCCAATGCCTTAAAGTCGACGTGTGGTATGTAAGCTCGAAAAGTAAAACTCTTATTTAGGAGCTTACGATGAGTCGCCGCGTGTTACTACCCCTAGTTGTTTTTGCATGCTTGATTCTCATCTCGTGTTCTAATGTTAACCCCACTTACTCGCTTTTATCAGAAAGCCAGGGTTTTGATCAGGCCTCCAGCGTAATCATCGACAACAAGATTGATATCATTTGGATGATCGACGACTCGGGCACAATGAAGAACCATCAATCAAATCTGGCTACGAATTTTTCGAACTTTATAGGGGAGTTTACTAACAAAGGCTACGACTACAATATGGTGGTCGCTTCGACTTCGGCTTGGCTGCGAGAGTATGAATACAATTACGAGAGTTGCGGTAACGCAAATCCAAACCCATTAGCGGATCCGAGCAAGCTATACAAATCTAGTGCCGACTGCAGCATGACTCTTGCAACTTATGGTGAAATGACTCACTTTCGAGATGGCGATCTCTACGGGCTAACCAATGGTACCCCGGGGCAAAGAAGTGGAACTTACTTAATTTCGAGCAATCTTATGGCTCCTCAAGAAGTCATAAATACATTTGCAATCAATATTCAGACGGGAATACGGGGCGATGGATACCGCGAAAACGGTTTTCAAAGTCTGAGGTCTGTGCTGCGTAGAAATGAAGATGGTTCGGTCGGTTATGATGGCGAGACTCATACAGTCCTCGGGGAGTTTCGAAGATCAGATGCCTTTTTAGCTATCATCCTTGTTTCGGATGAAGAGGATCAGTCGTCCGATCAGTCTGGCTCAAACTACAGCTCTGTGGAAGATTATGTTCAAAGTTTTGTAGGATTTTTGGATGGCTATACAAACGGAGCTGAAGGCAGCCGTCGCTACAACGTTTCGAGTATCACTACTGTCGACGTCAATGACTGTGAATACTCGTTGCACGGGCAAGCAACACAAGGGGACCGCTATGTCGCGATTGCCGAGGCAGCAGATGGTGTTGTTGGCAATATCTGTAGTCCTGACTTTTCTGAGCAACTGGATCTGATCTCTCAGCAGATCATTGCACTTTCTACGAGATTCCAACTTGCACGCGAACCCGTTCCTTCGACTATTAAGGTCTTTGTAAATAATGTTGTCATTCCTATGGACGACACCAATGGTTGGAAGTATATAGCAGAAAATGGATTCTACTACGTAGAGTTCAACGGTTCGGCAGTTCCTGAACAGGGCTCTTCGATCATCGTCAATTATGATCCTGCAACTATTAAAGATTAGACGCGATCACTCGGGGTTAAACTTAACTTCAATTTGGATAGGTAGACGATCGCCCTTAGAGTTGAGATCGTCTTGATTGATTTCAAAAACGTCAGAATTAGAAGTGAACTTTACCTGAGTCAATACCCAAAACTCTGGGTACCAACCAGCTACGACGCCCTTTACGCGGTTTCTAACGTTCGAGGCGGTGTACTCCACCACGTCAACCTTTGTTGAGCCGGAGTGAATTTCTGAGTAAAGTTCTTGCGTGAAAAGCCACAATGGCTTCGCGTAGACTATTTTTTTCGCAGATTGTTGGTTAACATAAGTGTCGTCTTCTTCGCAGATTGTCTCTGTCACGAGTTCTGGAGCGCCTTGCCCGGAGTTCCAAACGCCGTCGCCAGCAAAGGTGAGGACTATCGTTGTTGAGCTATCACAAAGAGAGTACACTTGGCCGCCGACTTCGAAGAGTGTTTGTACACGCACTCCCCAGTTAGGGGCGTTCTCGGTAAGTTTCATCGAACCAACAAGCTGTTCTTTGATAGAGTTGCGGGTTGATTCGCTAGCAATAGAAATACTTTGTGCTGGAGTAGCAGCGGCAGGTTCACGAGACCTTTCCTGCGTCGAGAAGTGCCGCGTGAGCCACACTGCAAGAACCGTCAGTGCTACTACGTAAGAAATCAAAAGGTATTTGTTCGCCTTTTTTTTCATCAAACTCTTTTTCGGATTTTCATTGTCTTATCTTGAGAACTCCCCGACTTAGGTGCCTGTCACTAAATGACGGCCTAGTCGACTAATAGTCGGGGGATCCAAACTTTCTTACAAAGATGGATTTGCCACAGTGTTAACATGCCCGGCTTGCATTTAGGGCGGGCAGTTCCAATTACCTCTCTTACCGAGTCAAACTGAGGTTTAGGTGCCCTTTGGTGGCAAGCAAGACTTTTGGTCTTTCCTCTGTAAACGCTTGGGGCTATAACGAACCCGATACTGATTCGCAAATCAAGAGTTCTTGCTAATTCGGCGGCTCAATTTATTGGAGACTAAAAGTTATATGACCTCAGATATCCATGACTCGATTCTTACTCGGCAATCGCTGCTTGTTGAAAAGTTTAATAACTTGAATGATTGGGAGGCTAGATATTCAATGATCATTGATTTTGGTAAGCAACTACCCACCATGCCTCAAGAGCATCATTCAGAAGAAAACAAAGTGCGCGGCTGCCAGTCACAGGTGTGGCTCTACTCCGAATTTAAAGACGGAAAGATATGGTTTTATGGCGACTCCGACGCCGCAATAGTAAAGGGACTTGTTGCCATGTTGGTTTACGTTTATTCGGGGGCAACTCCCTTAGAGGTATTTCAAACCTCCCCTCAATTTATCGAAGAGCTGGGTTTAAACCAGCATCTCTCGCAAACCCGCACAAGCGGCTTAGCTGCGATGGTAAAGCAAATGAAGATTTATGGTTATGCGTGGCACCTTAAAGAGCAGGGAACAAAGCCTGAGTAGTATCTAATTCTGAATAAATGGTGGTTTAAAGTACTCGACATTGGATGAACATGGCCAAGAAAAAACCATGTTGTCCGTTTGGCGCTGCTATCGCAAGGCGAGCTACTGAGTGCAGTAGCCGCTAAATTGAAGTTTGAGAGCTTCGATTTCTTCGCCAATGGCGAGAGATCCAAGGCGAGCTGCCCAGCCGTAAACGTTTTCAACTGGGAGCCCAGCCTCATTTACGATCAAATCTGACATGCAAAGTTTCTTGAATACAGCCCCCGGGCTATTAAGGCTTTCGGTTTCATTTTTATCTTTGTGAGTTCTTAGAAAGCCTCCCACAACCGAACAACCAATCATATAAATAACGGGCTCAGCAGTTTCACCAAGGTCGGCCTTAATCACCGAAGGAATGCCTTCTTGGACTAAAAGAGAAGTTACGGTAGAGGCGCCTTTAGCGGCCTGCATTTTCTTTCGTGTCTTACTATTCCACTCGAGCACCTCAGATCCGCTCTCAACTTTGATGACTGCGAGTCCATAGGTGCCGGCATTATTTTTAATGAATACTGTGGGCTTTGAATCGACACGTTGCCGCCGATAGTCCTCATTCATTGCCTCGATCATGTTGTCGACCGTATCCGCCAACGACTGTAGGCGTTCATCGCTGCTGGCATCAAAATTCTCAACAAGTTCGCTTCTCACCGTCAAATACCAAGGATCGAGATCAACTAGTTTACAAAGCTCGGCAGCTAATTGATTGTAATATTTGAAGTGCTCGCTTTTCTTGCGATTGTACCAACCGAGCTCTCGTGCCGGATTAAAAGGAACTTCCAAATCGGCGGCCCACTCATTATGGGGATCAGAAAAATCGTTGTTGCTCACGACAAGATCTGGAGCCCAGTCTTCGCCGATAATAAGTTTACCGGCAGTCGATTGAGATGGGTAAACTTCAATCTTGTGCCCGGCTGCGGACTCTAAAACGGTTACACCCTTAAATGACTTGGGGATGCAAACGCGAACCTCCACTGACGAAGCTCTTAATATAGAAGCCAGTGAGTGAACGTTGTCCCAGTAGAAGCGATTGCTCGTGTGTTCTTCGGTGAGTAGAGCAACCCGCTTAAGGGCCCCCTTGTATCGCCCTTCAAGATATCTCTCCATAGTTTGGCAGGCCTCTTCAAAATCAGCGGGGCAGATGTTGTTAAAGCCGGCCGGAAAAATATTAGCATCGACGGGAGCAACTTTGAATCCTGAGTCGCGCAAATCGAAGCTGGAATATATCGGGAAGCATTTGCCCGATCTTTTAGATTCAAACCACTCAGCCACTTTCTTGTGGTGTGAAATGATATGTTGGTGGATGGTTTTAGCGCATGCGGAAGTCGCGGTATTGTTGAAGTTCAATTTATTGCCTTACGTAAAGGTTTTGTTTTTAACTCGTAAATCTCGGTCACTTGCTTGCGCATTATACCTGCCAAGCGGGCCTTGAGGCTGCGATTTGCTGCACTCATGCACAAGAACTGATCCACCCAACACTGCCAATGGGAGTAAGAAAACGTTAACAATCGGTATAAAAAATATCATTCCTACGAAGACAGAGAACCCGGCAAATTCATAAAAATTTGCTTTTAAAAACTTAAAGCGCGAGGTGAGGGCTATTCCTTTGGCCTCCAGAGCATAATCAGAAAAATCAAAAGCTGCGATTAACATACTTAGAGCGGCCGCAACCAGTTGGACTCCAGGAATTAAACTGGCTACCACTAGTAAAAAGAGAACCGGCAGAAGCACAGCCGTTCGCAAAAGCGAGACGAAAAACATTCTAGCGGCAAAGGAAATCTGCTTGGAAAAGGAAAGTGGAGGAGGTGCTTCGTTTGATAAAAGCTTAAGAGAGCGTTCCGCCATAAAGGAATAGAAGGGAAGCCCAATAATCCTTGAAACTAGCAGGGTCCCTAAAAAAGAGATCATCACTGCGCTAATGAGGCCAACGACCCAGACAAGTCCCTCCGCCACCTGAATCCATGGGCTACCTACTTCAGGCAAGAATGTGATGAGCCAAGTCGGAACTGAAGAAAGGGTCCAGTAGAGAAAGGTCATCAATGAAAGCGCTGTTAGCAATACGGGAACAGCGGTCAGGCCTTTAAGGCCAGCGTCTGACTTGAGCAATGAAAGAGATCTTGTTCCGTAGCTAAATCCGTTAGCAAATCGCTTTACAAAAGAGGGGTTGGAGGTCAGTTGGTCAGACACAAAAGTAAGTTGTGGTCAGATAGTAGTTTTGTCAATTGTTGGGGCCTAAGGTAGTGCCCGATCTTTTTATGGACTCTAAGCGTTTTGCCGCGGGCGTGAGGCCTTCTCCGGGAGCTGTGCCTGCTAGTGTGCGATTGAGCTCAAACTGAGTTTTTACAATAAGCGCGTCTAGCTGATCTTTAGGGCCCGACAAGGCCATCGACTCTAGAGATTTGAAGTTTTTGATGCGAGCCTCCTCAAGGAGATCATAAAATTTCAAGGCCATGGTTCGTTTAATCTGCCAGGACTCCTGCGGGCTTGTTTGTGAGCCATGTTCCTGTAAATATTCTCGGGTCTTGAGATAGGCTTGCTCCAGAGAAGACAGAGCAAGCTGTGACCAAGGATGAGAGTTCAAAAGATAACTTTTAATCAAAAAATCCTGCGAATAGCGCATCCGAAACAAGAATCGATCGAGTTCAGGACCGCTTTCGATCTTACGCGTCGACATTGTTCCCATGGAGTAAAGGACCCTAGCTATCCAGCTACTCTCTTTAGCGGAGCCGTCGATTTGTGATAGGAGTCGTAAATTTGCTTGTCGATAATGTCGTTGTGCCTGATCCCATTGATCAAGTTGAGAATAAAGAGACCCCAGGCGAGAAGGTATTTCTATCTCACGAACAGCCAACCTTAAACCGCGTGATCGTCTTTGAAGATCTAAGAGGGTTGATATCGCCATCTCATATTTTCTTTGTTCTTCGTAGCAAAGGCTTAATTGGTATAAAACTTCGATGCGTTGAAGCTCACCTTCGGAGGGGACCCCTTGGTTCAAATCAGACAACATCGGGCAGCCCTTAGCATATTCATTGAGAGCAAGATGTGACAGAGCCAAGTAGTACTGAGACTTTTGAGAATAGACATCCCCTTCGTGGCTCTTAAGAAACTTCTCGAATTGCTCCTTGGCCTCTTCAAAAAGGCCTTGTTCGTAAGACTTTACTGCAACTTGATAAGCTAGCGGTGGTTGCGGCACTTGATGCTCGCTTCTTTGAAACAAAGTGCAGCTATTCAGAAGTAAAAAAACCAGTAAAAACCTAGGTCGAATCAAATTGCCCCCGTCGCGATTGTCACCTGAATCTCAGTTCCGCAGACTTCTGAGGTGCCTCGTGCATGCTACAAATTATAGAAACAAAACTGGCGAGAATCTAGCTCCCATTTTGCTATTTCTAGTTTTTCAAAATATCGGCCAACTGATTGAGATTATCGAGCTCGTAGGGTTGCTTTTGAAGCTCTGGTACCTTTTTCACGTAGACGCGGGTGGAGAGCTGCGATTCAAAGTGAGCAATATCCTCTTTTGCAGACTCAAAGTGCTTAGCGACACGATGAAATACCTCAATCATTTTTTTAAGCTCGGAGTCTTGCGCGATCAGCTCAATGTCTGTGCCCTCAAGCGCCCATTCAGGGAAAGCCCGGTTAACAATAACAGCAGATAAGGAATGTCCACGTCGTTTGAGATTTTGAAAAAACGAACGCGCCTCTTCAAGCTTGACGGAATCAGAGCTAGTCACAAGAACAAACTGGGTTGTCGGTGAAATCAGCAATGACTGAATCTTAGAACTGTGTTCGCGAATAGGTTCGGCAAGGGTTCTCACTGTCTTGAAGAATGTGCTCAGCTCAGTAAGGAAGACTTTTCCGGTGAGAGTTTCAAGCGCCTTAAAAACAACTTGAGTTCCTTTTGTAAGAATTGAACCCACAAAGGTTCCAGAAGCTTTGTCGGCTTTAGAAAGCCACGTAACAACCGACTCTTGGAATAGCGAAAAAAATTTTTGTGGCGCCATGAGAAAATCCATCGCATGTTGTGCGGGCGGTGTATCGAGTACAATTAAATCGTAGTTGGCCAGTGAGCTAACTTGATAAAGCTTTTCCAGGCTCGAATACTCTTGGGAGCCCGACAGTGAAGTGGAGATTTGTTGAAATATGTTGTTGCTACGAATCTCTGCGGCGACTTCAGAAGGAGCATACTTCTCTACAAAAGAGTGAAAAACCCCTTCTGGATCTACCATGCTGGCCCAGAACTCCCCTCCACTTTCGTATCGGCTAACCAATCGGTCTTGGCCGTCCCAATGATCAAGGCCAAGTGCCGCCGCCAGGCGTCTGGCTGGATCAAGAGTCATCACAAGAACTTTGAGTCCGCTTTTTGCGCCTAAGACCCCCAGTGCAGATGAAATTGTGGTTTTTCCAACGCCTCCACTGCCGCAGCAAATAATTATTTTAGAGTCTTTTAGGAGGTCAATCATCCGTCACTCTTTCGATGAGATTCGACAACAGTTCAGCGATTCGCTTGTTTTTACTCTCATTCAAACACCAAGGCGCTTTATACAGAGACCGGGCGAGAGGTCGTAGGCGCGATACTGAATCTGTATAGTTGTTTTGCCATGCTTGACTAAAGAGGGTCAGCTCTTTTAGTCGCAGGAGTTCGACTTGTTCTTCGATTTCACGTGCGATTTTTTTGTAGTCAAAGTCGAGATCTAGCCATTTATTGATAACGATGTCGGCCTGAATGTCGAACTCGTTTCTCAGGGCATCGCACAGCTCTATGGTTTCTGTGATCGGGAGTTCTTCGGCCAACGAAACCACGACAAACCGTGTGAACAAAGAGTCTTTGATCGTTTCTATAATCGAGCGACTCTGTACACCCATAGCTCCGTCGACGATCGTGCTGCCGATGCCTTGAGGAGCTCGCAGCAACGTTAGCGAATGACCGGTTGAATAGGAGTCGAGGACCAAGTCATCGAATTCAATGGGCGGGCCAATTTTACGCCGACCACTCGTGAGCTTGCCTAATATTGCAAGCTCTTTGAGAGCCGGAGCGCCATCAATCAAAGACCTCATGATTTTGTTCTCAAAAAAGAGTCGATAGATACTTTCTGATTTTATATAATAGAGGATAAACTCATGGAGGCAGTCCATCGCATCCCATCGGGAAATCCAAAGATTCGGAGACACTTGGGTTGGGGAGTAGCCGACCTCTGAAAGTTCAAAGACCCGGGAATAATAGCTCTCTTCACCGAGCTCGACGAGAAGAGTTCTTCGCCCCCTGGCAGCAGCCTGGTGTGCGAGACTCAGAGCAATGGTCGACTTGCCGACCCCGCCCTTACCGGTCACTACAGTGATGGGATAATTGGTTGCACTCACGACCTGTAAGATTTACTAGATAGGGCAGAGAAGTCTACCTAGATAGCTTGCTTCTCGCACCTTGTAGAAAATATCTTTCTGGTGTAGTAGGTTGTGCACTCGCGTTAGAAAGGGTCCTTAAATGAAAGTAGATCTAGAGAAGCTCTCTGGTTTAGAGAGAAAATTGAGTTTTGAAGTTCCCAGTGATTCTGTAGCTTCAGCCTTCAATCAGGCATATCAAGTTATTCAGAAACAGGTATCGGTAAAGGGATTTCGTAAAGGAAAGGCGCCTATTCAGACGCTCAAATCTATGTACGGCGACCACGCTAAGCAAGAAGCCCTCGAAAAGCTTTTGCAAAAGAGCTACGTCTCGGGCCTTCGAGAGCATGACCTAAATCCGGTAGGCTACCCTGACATTGAAGTACTTCATTTTCAAGAGGGAGAGCCGCTAAAGTTTGTTGCAAAATTCGAAGTTCGACCAGAATTAGAGCTTCAACAGTACGAGAACCTACCACTTAAAAAACAAAAGTTTGAACTCGATACCAAGAAGGTTGATGAAATTCTCGAAGGCCTTCGACAAGATCGGGCACACTTGCACGAGGTTCAAGATAGAGAAGTTGCGCAAAAAGGTGATTTAGCCGTTGTTGATTTCGAAGGTAGCGTTGACGGAGCTCCACTCGAAAAGGGAGCCTCCAAAGATCATCAGTTAGAGTTAGGGGCAGGCCAATTTATACCGGGCTTTGAAGATGGCGTAATGGGTATGAAAATCGGCGAAGAAAAAACTTTAAAGCTCTTTTTTCCGTCGGATTATCATGAAGAGTCGTTAAAGGGGAAGCCCGTCGACTTTAAGGTTAAACTTAACGGACTCAAATACAAACACGCGCCTGAGCTCAATGATGAGTTCGCAAAAACATTTGGTACGGATTCCTTAGAAGATTTTAGAAAAAGAATCGAGCAGGACTATGTTGAGCGAGAAACAAAGAGAATCAAGGATGCCTTTAAAGAAGAAATTCTCACTGTTTTGGCCTCAAGAAATCCTTTAGAAGTTCCACGAGTTATGCTTCAGGAGCAAAAAACTTTGCTCATATCAGATACTTCGGAGCGCCTAAAGCGAGAAGGATTAGGGCAAGAACAAATCTCTGATTATGTTTCTAAATGGGATGAAGATTTCGGTAAAACAGCGCAAAAGATGGTTCATGTTGGGTTCCTCATTAACGCTATTGCAGATAAAGAGAACCTGGGTGCGACCGAAGACGACTTCCAAAAACGTCTAGAGGAATATCAAAAAACCACCGGCATCGAACTAGAATCCATTAGAAGCTTCTATAGCCAGTCCGAGCGAAAAGACAGGCTGATGTTTCAAATCACCGAAGACAAAGTGATCGATTTCGTCGCTTCCAAAGGCGCCGTAAGAGAAGAATAAAAACTAGAGCTTGATACTTGTGAGAGCCCTTGCATAATTTACGGCCTGTATGAGTTGGTAATCCTGGGCAAATGGGCTTTTCTCAGAAAACACATTTTCGTCAAGTTCAAGTGTCGAATCCGTGTCTTTTGCTTCATCTGCTCGTTTGGATTCTCTGTCTCCTAACAAGTGTCCCGCGATATCGCGTTCGCGAATCGCTAAGCGTTTTTGTTTCGCTTCTTTTAGAACTTTAGGGTCGTATTGCTCGACCCAGATATCAGGAACAATCCCTTCCGCCTGAATTGATCGGCCTGATGGAGTAAAGTATCTTGCGACTGTGAGTTTCATACCCGAACCGTCGCCGAGCTTTACCACCGATTGAACGCTTCCTTTGCCAAAACTACGCTGCCCTAATAGCACAGCACGCTTACCATCCTTTAAAGCACCTGCCACAATCTCACTAGCGCTTGCCGAGTACTCGTTTATAAGAACGACTATCGGGAAGTTGGAGTATGTATTTTCTTTCTGCGCAAAGGCAACTTGTCGGTCACTTCTTCCTACAGTGCTGACAATTGGACCACTTTCTAAGAACAAATCAGAGACTTCGATAGCTTGATCAAGTAGGCCGCCCGGATTGTTCCTAAGATCAAGAAGTAGCGCACGGACCTTAACCTCCTTCTCGCTCTTGGAGCTGACTTCTCGCGAAGGAGAACCGGTATCTGACTTTCCGAGCCTCATTTTATGAATTGAAGGACCACTCAGTTTACCATTTTGAAACTTTTCAATTGCGTCTCGAAGATTTTTAGCAGTTTGATCAATGAAGCTGGTAACCCTAATGAGCAGAATTCCCTCTCCGAGATCCGTAGGTTTTACTGAGGCTATTCGGATGCGATCCCGTACAATGCGAATATCAAAAGGAGCTTCAATTCCTTCGCGGCCAAGCGTTAGGGTGACGGCGACACCTTGCTTTCCTTTAAGTTTTTCTCCCAAGCGAGTGAGCGACCAACCCTTGGTGAGTTCGCCATTAACCTTAATAATCTTATCTCCTGGTTTAATGCCAGCTTTGAAAGCTGGTGTATCTTCTATGGGAGCAATTATGGTTGGAGTCTTTTCCTGGATCGCGATCTCTATGCCTATTCCGCCGAATTCCCCTGAGGTTTCATCTTCGAGTCCTTTAAAACTCTCGGGCGGCAAAAAATGCGAATGAGGATCTAGCTCTTCGAGCATGCCTGCTATGCCGCCGTAAAGAAGCTTCTCCGCCTTTACCGGTTCAACATAGTGTTGCTCGATGAGACTGAGCGCTTTCGCAAAGATCTGAAGCTTTTCGTAGCGTACTTTTAAGTCATCTTGATTGAGTCCCAATAAAACGATGGAACTAAGGCCAACTGCGGAAAATGCTAATCTTCGAGAGAGTTTTATTTGCACGGTAAACTTCCTTTTCTATTCTTAAGACAATTATTGGGCCTTGAAAGTAAAATGGCTGGGTCGTGATTCTGCCAAAGGTATCTTGTCTCTAAGTCAAACTGATACCTGCTCGAATACCAAGTGGATCTTCCGATCAAGTCTCCGGTAGCCAAGTCTTGATTCACTTGTACGTGAGTGTCAGTTACCCCATCAGCGACAACAAACCTCATTTGCCCCTCTGAGAGCACTATCGTCTTGGCGCCAAAGAACTTCGAGCTATCCTCGATCGCAACCACTCTCACGCTAGTAGGCGACTTTATGGTAATTGGTCTAGGGGCGAAAAAACTGATAGAGTTCACTTCTCCGCCGTGAAGATTCTTTTTGTAATGAAGCCTTTGAGAGCCTGTAGGAAGACCCTCCCAATGGGAGTCGGGAGCTACTTCAAAAAGCGAATCAAACTGAGAGGTGATGCTCGAAAGTATGGATGAAAAAGCCAGAGCATTTTTCTCTTTAAGAGAGGACATCTTAGTTTGCTGCAACTGCCACATCGCATGAGCTTCGCGAACTTTCGCATGAAGCTTACGTCGATCGGCTATAACATCCTTTTTGCTTTTCTCTAGTTCTGCGATTTCTTTGCTGAGCTCCTTGGCTTCAAGCTTATGCCGCTGAAGAGACTGAACAAAATTTGAAAACAAACTGCGAAAATAAGATAAGTAGAGATTGATTTTAATGAGTACGCTCTCGGAACTACCAAAAATATGAGACGTAGCAGTCCGCAACGCATCTACGAGCTGGAACTTGCCAACAAGGAAGATTCTCACAAACTGATTTATTTGAAGTGAGCTTTGTTCTACAGCCTCCACTTTCATTTTTAAGAGATCTTCTTTTTTTAAAATCTTTTTCTCTGTAGACTCTATGTGCTGCTTGAGCTGAGCAAGTTCTTCTTTTCGCTTTAACGACTCAGTCTGGGCATTCTTAATTGAAATAAGCGCCTCTCTGATGTTTACAGAAGTGCCTTTTGTTTCAGAAAACACAAAGTTAGAGATGAGATAGGTGGTGGCAAAGGCAATTACTTGGATCCTCATGTTGAAGACACTCGCTGAGAGAGATTACTCAGAAATTTAGAACTAAGAGCGGCGCGAGCCTGCGCCACGCAGAAAATACTGCCCAGCAAGAAAGAGCCGCCAACTGCTAAATAGATCGTGGTAAGGTTTTCAGCAAAAGCAGTACCGAGAGGCGTATTCACCAGAACATGGGCAGAAGCGGCAACAGTCAACGATGCCAAGAGATTAGTAACGATGCCCCCAATTACTACCCGCCGCGAAAAAATACTTCTCGTAAACGGGAAGGAGGCGCCCAGTAAAAGAAATGTTTGTATCTCCTGGATTCTGCCAAGCACAATGGACCTGACAAGTCCGCTTAGAATACTAATGGCAACTACGAGTAAAAACAGGCCAAGCACCGATGGTAGCAAAAGTACTTTCTTAGCCTCGAAAGAAGAACTTGCTTGATCTATCCACTCTCCGGGATGTCTTTTTGAAAGCTGAGTTTTGTTTTCGATGGCCTCTCGTACAGAAATGTCACCCTCTGACACGTGAGATTTTTTTTCAATCGACAAAATCGAAGGAAGGTCGGCTTCACTTAGTTGGGGGAGGCCAAGTGCCTCGCTGGGGCTCTGCCAAGCGATGACAATATTTTCCTTCCAGTGCTCTAGAGCCTTGCTTGCGTCAGACACGAGCGCCGTTTTCTGCTCAGAGGTCATCGGCTCATGCGAAATCCAGTAAATTTGGCTGACTCCGTTGCTACCAGACTGAAAAAACACTGTAGCTCCGAACGCGAAAAACATGTGCAAAATAGTAAATATCCCCAAAAGAGAGATGAATGAGGCCACAAAAGATGGATTAGACAAAGTCCTTTCCTTCATGAGAACTCCAATTGTTTTAAACTGGCGTCTCTAAAAACGGGATCCATCGTCTCGACAACCTGGCCTTCCTTTAGTCGTATCACTCGGTGAGATGTTTTCTCGAAGAGATCCCGGTCATGCGTAGCAAATAGTACGGTTGTTCCTTGAGCGTGAGCGTTCTGAAAGAGAACAAGAATTTCTTTGGCCAAGTCAGAATCGAGATTCCCGGTCGGTTCGTCGGCGATCAGAATGTTAGGCTGAAAGATGAGGGCTCTGGCAATAGAAACCCTTTGTTTTTCGCCACCGGAGAGTTGTTCGGGATAGAATTTTGCCCTTTGTTTTAAGCCAACCGAATCGAGTGCTTTAGCCACTTTTCTTTCAATCGAAAACTTATTTTCTCTTCGAATCCTCAATGGCAGGGCCACATTTTCTGCAACGGTGTATTCGTTGATGAGCCTGAAATCCTGAAAAACTATTCCAATCTGTTGGCGAATAAGGCCGAGCTTTTTAGTTTCAAGAGTTCCGAGCTGATAACTTCCGACTTCGACGCCTCCAGAAGTTGGCAAATCGAAGCCGGCAATCAGTCTAAAGAGGGTCGATTTTCCTGCGCCACTGTGACCCGTGACAAAGGCAAACTCTCCGCGGTCTAACCGGAAAGAAACGTCACGCAGAGCGTGCGTTGGGCCAGGGTAGGTTTTATAAACGTGAGAAAAAGTGATCACACTTACATTGTATCGTTGCCGCTCAGTTCCTGACCAGAGAGCAGAAGGTCCAGAATTTTTTGATGTTGTTCGCGCATGACTAGACGTAGGACTTGTGATGGAGTGCGATACCCAATATCTTCGGTGATCTGCGCGTAAGACCGCTTATATGTTCTTAGCACGGCGCCTCCGCGAAAAACCGTTGTCGCAATAAAGCCTTTGGCGGTACCCCAGTCTTCAGTTTGTACATGATATCTGATGCCATTTGAAGTGACATCTGTGTTAAACCCCTTTTCCATTGGCCCCCAAATTAAAACGACAACCGCTTCTAGGCAGAGTTATCAAAAGGTATTAGCATTGTCACGGGGGTAGTTTCTATGGCGCAATCAAATACTTTGAATGTCGTGAGGGCTATTAGCAAGAAGCAACGAACGACGGCTTTTGTGTTTGCACTTTCTCTATTTTGGGGACTGATCGCAAATGCGTATTCTTGTAAAGAAACATCTGCACAGAGCCTACCTTTTGAATATTGTTACGAATCGCTAGGCGAGAATGCTCATCAAAGCCACGTCATTTATTATTTGCATGGGATGGGCTCAGACGCTCGAGCTGCATTTACTGGCTCAGCAAAGCCTCTGCGTGATGAACTTTTGCAAAGAAAAGATCAGGCGATGCTCGTGGGAGTCAGCTTGGGGCCGCGGTGGTTTCTCATTGAAAAGCACCCCACGCCCACCGGAAGAGTAAATACTTTGCAGATTTTCGCTGAAATCTTATTGCCCAACATAGAGCGCGAGATGGGTCTTGCTAGCGACGTCAAGCGGAGTATTGTCTCAGAATCCATGGGCGGCTTCAATGCTATTCAATTACTTACTTATTATCCAAAGCTTTGGCAGAGGGTGAGTCTTAATTGTCCGGCTATTTTTAATCTCACACCATTTTCGACTCAACAAGAGGTTAATGCCTACATTGATCGTCACAAACCCTATTCAAACGCCGAAAAAATTTGGGAATATTATCATCTGGCGAGATATCTATTTGAAAGCTTACCCGAGTGGCAGAGGCACGATCCCTTGCTCCTGGCATCGCGATTAAGCCCGCTTTCAGCCAAGCTACTCGTATCTGTTGGTGATCAAGATGACTTGGGTGTGAACGAGGGAACGCTTCAGTTTTACTTCTTGGCTCAATCAACGGGCACTCGTGCAATGTTGCAATTATTGAGTGGCGGGCACTGTGTCTTTGATTGGCAGAGCATTGCTGAGTTTGTTGGTGCCGAAAGTAGAGCACGCCCTTAGGGTTTCAGCTGAGACCGAGCAACTTGCGATAATTTTTGTTTAAGTGAGACGCAAAAGATTTGGCTCAATTTGAGAACGAGCCTATTTACGGCAATAAGTGCAGCGAACAGTGTCGCACTCTGAGATTTCGAACTTGATCGAATCAACTGGCGCCGCGAAATTTCCGATTCGTCATTGATGGGCCGTATTTTCACAACAGGAATTCTTGGGTTCCTACTTAGCACTTTTTTGCTTTCGGGTTGCTCCAAGGGTGGATCGACGACTAGCTCGGAGGTTGCCCCCGTCGTATTGAAAGAAGTGGATCCGTGCACGGCTACGACCACCTACTCGAGCGCTGTTACAGTTACGGGATCGGCTAAATACACACGAAGGGAATTTGAATCGTCCTATCTGGGAGCGACGGGAACTGCTAAAGCAATTCGCTTTGCTGAAATCAGAGTTACAGATGCAGTTGGGTCAGTCGTTCAGTGCTCACAAACTGACAGTTCGGGTGACTTCTCTTTTCAATTGCCGTTAAATAATCAGACCTACTTAGTATCTGTTAATTCCCGTGGGCTCAATAGTTCCCTTAAAGCCAGTGTCCTTAATAACCCTACCGACAATCAGTTCTATTCACTTTCTACTTCGGTCGTGGCTGATCAAGACAGAAGCGTCGGTACCTTAACCGCCGAAGGCGATTCGGCTGACGTGCTTGGTGGTGCGTTTAACATTCTGGACGTGATTGTAAGAGCGAATGAATTCTTGAGAGATAAAGTAGGTTCTTGCTCCGGCTATACGGGATGCGCGGCCTTTACGGTTGCCGACAAGGTTTCTGTATTCTGGGGCAAGGGTGTCAACCCAGCCACTTACGTGGGGGGATCAGCGTCTACTGGTTTAAGCTTTTACCTTCCTGGTAGATCTCAACTCTACATTTTGGGCGGAATTGGCGGAGACGTGGATAACACGGATACAGATCACTTTGATGACAGCGTGATAGCCCACGAGTACGGTCACTTCATAGAAGATCTCTATGCGGAAACAGACTCTCCGGGCGGAGCCCATGATGCCAACAGCATTATTGATCCGCGACTGGCGTGGGGAGAAGGTTGGGCTAATTTCTTTTCTCTGGCTGTAAATGGTAGTTCGACTTATCGAGATTCTTTTGGAAACGTTTCTGGAACTTCACGTGGCTATTACTTTAATCACAATTTAGAAAATACAACGAGAGATTACAATTCGGGCGGCACAAGTGGCGAAGGAAACTTTCGTGAGTTTGCTGTAACAAGGGCGCTGTGGGACCTCATGGATGCACCCGCTGATGCGAGCTTTCCGGGTATGTCTAATGAAGCAAGCGGGCCGCCAACTGGGAATAATTTGTATACACCGTCTTTAGAAGACGGTGTTCAAGGCAACTTTGCTGAACTGTGGGCTATCTTCTCGAACTCCTTTAAATCTTCGACCTACGCCTTTCGAGACTACGGTCTTTTTATGTATTTGTATTCCAATTTTAATAGTCCGTCTTTGACAGGCATGGCGGGCATATACACTGCTGAAAAACAAAAGAACACACGCGCAGACTACGCAGCTGGCTACACTCTTTCTGGCACAGACTGCGGCAGCGTCTCTATCTCGAGCACTGTACCTTCGGGGTCATCGGGGTACGGCTCTGCAGCAGCTGCAGCTAATCAATTTTATCGGAACGATTTTTACCTTGTCGATCACCCCGGCGGAGTTATGTCGCTCGCCTTAAGCTGGACAGGAGGACAAGATCTTGATCTCTATGTTTACGGCGAAGGGTACACCTACGGAAGCAGCTCTTCTGTTGTTGCAAAAAGTGACCGAGTTAACGGAACAGTAACGCCACCGGTGGACTATTCAGAATCGGTATCGCAAGCGATTGCCGCTGGTAAGTACTTGGTTAACGTAAATCTTTGGTCAGGATCAGGGACTGCCAGTTATAAACTTCAACTAGGGGGGCAATATGTCTGCCCGTAATCGAAGCCGTCAAATTTTAGGCATTCAAGTTACTTTGCTGGTGATTTCTTTTGCTGTCGGCGCGTGGTATGTCAGCAAAAAGAAGAGCACAAATTTCGATCTCTCTCAAAAGATCGAAAGCGGTAAGCTAGCCAGTTTGAGTACAGAATCTCAGAAGGGCCTATCCGAACTGAAGTTTCATTCCAAACCAGGCTCTGAATATTCCGTTCGCGTTTACGAGCCTTATCCCAATAATGATATCGATGATGAGGGAATGGTTGAGATCACATTACTAGCAGAGGCCATAGTGTTGGGTGAGGGTCGCCAGGTGAGCTACGTTTGGCACTTACCAGAAGAAGTCATAAACGTATCCGGCGAACTGTCGGGGACAAGACACTTACAAAACGAGAATAGTGGCAGCGAAACCTTGCGCGTTCGCGTTCCGCATGGACTCACTAAGCCCATTGTCTTTGGCTTGAATGAGAAAAATGGCACTGGTTTCTCCCAGGGTTATATCAAAGACTGGTCGACTTCTTCTGAAGAAGAAGTCTCTCTACAAAAGGTATTGTCGCCAGCACTACCGCTCGAGCCAGATCAAAAAATATTCTATTAGTGGTGTTGCGTTGGCTCGCTACACTGAGGGAGTGGGCAAAAGCTCCTAGTCCTGGGCGTAGGGCTGCTGGGGTAGGCGCTCGGCGCCCAGACTTTCGCATTTCAAATTGGCCTTCTGTCTAAAAGTAACAAAGTAAGTTGATAAGACTCGAAGATTCTCCCGATAGGTTCGATGACGAGGACTTCACAGTGAGAACACCTTTGTTTAAACTCAGCCGAGCGCTTACCTGTCTTTTAATCTTGCCGAATTGTTCGAGCCCCCAGTTTGTGGTCGACTCTGAACCAAACGGTGCCCAAGTAGTCGTAACTTCAGATTCTCACTCCCCCCAAATGATAGGTAGCACACCAATCACAACGTCCCCAAGTGCCTTTGCAAGTGGCAGCTCTTCAACAATTGTAGAGATAAAAAAGGCGGGTTTTGTTTCAAGACTAGTCCATTTACCCGAAACCACTTTTTCTCGATCTACACATATCAAGGTCAAGCTGACTGAAGATCGGGTGCCAGCAAGCTGCGAGAATCAGAATTTGGCGGTGCGAGACGTCTCTAGAGGAATTGCCAGGGCTCAATCTTTGATTGCATCAAAGAAAATGGACGAAGCAATGAACCTGCTTAAAAACCTAATTGCACGTTTTCCAGAGAATCCCGTGCTCTACGATCTCATCGGAAACATCTACTATATGCAGCGTGAACTCCAGTTAGCGTTAAGTGCTTACAAAAAATCGAATCAGATAGAGCCCGGAAACTCTGAAACAGAAAATATGATTGAGAAAATAAAGCTAATTAGTGGAGATCGATCCCCGGCTGAAGCAGGAACTTAATTCGGCAACAGGAGAAAGATAAGTGGCGTTTTTATTAGGAATTCTTTTAGCATTGACTGCTTTCGCATCGGCACTAATACATCTTGGGCAATCTGCTTCTTCCTATTTCGATTTTGTAGCCTGCACTGTAGTTCTCGGCGGTACGGTGGCAGTTTCGATAATGGTTTTGCCTTGGCAACAGCGCGCGGAAATGATCGAGAAATTCAAGTTCGCATTAGGAAGCTCCAAGTTCAATATTAATCAGACCTATATGGACGTGTTGGAAGCGGTTCGGGCCTTACAAGCGGGCAAAGTTCTATCATTTGAAAAGGGGAGCGACCTTGCACAGCGAGTTCTCTCAACCGCTTTTGAACTAAGGTCGTTGGGGTTTTCAAACGAAGAGATAAAAAACATCCTTTCTCAAATGATTGTGCAAAAGGCACAGAGAGGAAAAAGAATTGCAGATTCCATAAAGGGACTGAGCAAGTATCCGCCGGCATTTGGGCTTGTAGGAACAGTTCTAGGATTAGTTAATTTGATGAGGTCACTGTCCGATGGTCTAACTCCAGCCGAAACGGGAGTGGAGATGGCAGTGGCACTTATTGCCACATTTTACGGACTGCTTGTTGCAAACTTAGTAGTGAATCCCTTAGGCGAGATCATATCAAAAAACAACGGTATGGAGATTCGCTGCGCTGAAATGGCTTTGCGTGGTGCTCTGCTCGGAATGACGGAAACTTCTTTCTTGAAAGCCCGTGAACTTCTTCGAGTTTACTTATCAGACGCCGCAGCTGAAAACTACGACAGATCAGGGGCTCAGGTTGTAGAAGGAGCTGCATGAGTACGAATATGGATCTTATTGAATTCGAAGAGTCTTCTGCCGAGGAGCCTGACTCTGAAGGCACTTGGGCGATCAGTTACGGTGACATGATCACTTTGCTTTTAGGGTTTTTCGTGTTGTTTTTTTCCTTTGACCCTAGCCAAACAAAACAAGCAGGTGTCACTCAAGCAATTATCCAGGCAATCAGTACAAATGTAGAAAAGAATTCGAGCGAAAGGTCTCCAGCGGCGCTATCAAAGTTTTCTAGTTCCCGCGAAGGAATCGACGAAGTTACTATTGAAAAACTGGGTGCCAAGGCATATCAAGTGGGCGCTAAAGTGCTTGTAGAGTTTCCAGGCGTATCTTTTTTCGACTCAGGTGAAACAAGTTTAACACTTCAAGGTAGAGCAGCCCTTGAAAAATTTGTTGTGAAATACCTGCCGTATGCGGGAGGCCATAATTTATCAATCATGGCCTATACAGATCCCAAGCCAGTCATCGCGAGCGCAAAGAGGAAATTTCAAGATAACTTGGAACTGTCGGCACTGCGCTCGGTCAGTGCGATGAGGCGACTCCAACATTCAGGTCTACCCTTAGATACAATGAGAATTTCAGGCTACGGCGTCAGCGAGTTTAATGAGAGTGAAAAGGGGCAGCTTCCGGAACATCTTAAGAAGTCGGATCTCCACGCACTTCATCGAAAAGTATTACTTGTGATTTCGCCGAGAGGTACAATATGAAATTGATCCATCTAATTTTAACTTGTGTGGCTTTTAGTAGCGTCGGATTCGCTCAAGCACAAAAACATCCAAGAGTACTCGAGTTAGAAGAGAAACTGACAAAAGATGCGATGACCTATCTTAAGGGCAGGTTTCCGAGCTCCCCTTTTTTGGCAATTGTTCGGGTTGATCCGCTCCATAGGAGCACGTCGGAGACATCAAGAGGTGAAAGACTCCCGTATCTCGACCTCCAAGAAACTGAAATTACGGATGAGTGGGATGATCCTTCGTTAAGCATGCATGAGTTGCTGCGTAGGACAACGAAGGTTGAAGTTAAAGTGGAACTTCCAAAGGAGCTTTCTGAAGACAGATCCAATGAAGTTAAGGAAAATTTGATTTCATTACTTAGTCTTACGCCAGCAAGAGATGATATAGTCATCATCCGCCGCGACTGGGAGACGACGGGGAACTACTGGCTACAGGTTAGCTTTGCGATCGGCGGTTTACTTCTGTTTTTGATTGGTCTTTATTTCATCCTAAGGGCCTCTACATCAAGGATTGCCGATGCCGTCGTAAATATGAAGCCTAGTGGTAGTGGTGCCGGCTCAAATCTAGCGGGCGCGGCAATGCACAACATGGTAGATCATACTTCGGCACGTTCGGGAGTTCAGGATTTGAATTTTTCCGATCCCATTCGAATTCGGGAAATGACTGGAGAGATTGTAGGGGCTCTAAGCAAAGATTCCCACTTCCCAAATTTTGAAGCCATGGTCGAACTTGACGGCTTTTGTGAAAAAGACCAGCGTGCCTTTGGGGCGCTGATAAAGGAATTCCCTATCGAACTCAGAGAAAAACTTTTTTCTCTGAGTTATTCGGAGAAGTGGTTCGAGGCTCTAACAAATCCGGGTGATTTAAATCAGCAGGCACTTTCGTTACTTTTAAGGATTCATCGTCTTGAGAAAAGCACGAAAACAAATCCCCAATGGGAAAGACTATTGATTCAGGCGTGGAGACTTGACGAAAGGCGCTCGGAATTTTTTGCAAAAATGCATGAAACTGAAGCATTTGCAATTCTAAGATCCCTGCCAAATTCCATAGCACTTCCGATTGCAAGAGATGTGTTCCCTGGTAAATGGGGATTCCTGCTCGATCTGGAGTCAACGGTAGAGAGAATAAAAGAACAACGTATTGTGGAGCTTATCGAAATAGCAATAGCATTGAAGTCGCCGCGCGATTTTTCTCAGGTCACCAGGTATAGAAAAGATCGAGATCTCTTAAAGTTCTTAGATACAGCCGAAGTTCACGAAGAAAAAGAAGTGTACCGTGCCTTACGTAAAGACTCTATTGTTCATCAATTGCGCCCCCCTTTCTTTAAGGTACTGGAGGAGCAGACTGCTGAAATAGGGGAATTTGTCGCGAATGTTCCAGTTTCTGATTGGGCGATGGCGTTGTTTAACGTTTCTAAAGCAGAACGAAAAAACGTGGAGGCAATCTTTAATGAAAAACAGCGATTGTTTTTTGTCGAGAACCTCAAATCCTTCGATGGCGTCCCTCCCAATAAAGATCTCGTCGGTAAGAAGCGGGCTAGCATTGCAAAATTTTTCAAGGATTGGAAAGAGATACTCGATAAAACAAAGGGCGAAGTCCAAAATGACGACAAGAGCACAGAAACTCTCGCGGCTTAAAAGTCCATTTCTTCAGGTTATGGGTATAGTCCTGGGATTGTCTCTGGTCACTATGACCCACGCGAAGGGAAAGCTTCACCTTGGCGCAGGAGCCTTCAGCTTGAATGCTTCCACGCCCTCAAGGTCAAAGACGATCAGTGGCCCGGGCTCCTACAGTGTCTCTTATCTTCATCCCTTATTTAGGAAACTGATGTTAGAGGCAGGATATTCAGTAATTATGTCTGAAGGAATTTCTGGAGATATGGGTTTCGGACTTGATATAGGATTAACATTCTATCCACTGACAGAAAGTCAGGAATTCGGAATAGAAGAAGACAATGTGAAAGTGAAAATCGATGAAATCTGGAGGCCATTCCTTTCTGGATACTTTCATCAAAGACAGTTTCAGTCTGTTTCAAGCAGCTATGCCGGATTCGGTTTTGGCGCGGGAATAGAAAGACTGTTTAATGAAAAATATGGCTTATTGGTGAAAGCCCGTTACCAAATTTTGGCGGGCCCGCAGTCTTCGAGCGCGAGCAATATAGATTTCTTAATTGGTTTGATGGTGAAGCTATGAATGCAAAAGTCCTTCATTCCATATCTCGATCGTTTGTAGTTCCACTTTTGGTGGGCCTGGTTTTGGCCTCTTGCAAATCGGGTGGCGGCGGTGGGGAGTCGGCCTTTAGCTTTCTAGAGCCTGAAGTTCCGCTTCAGAATCAAGATGGCACAATTAAAATTGAAAGTGCCTCCCCCGTGGAGAGTCCTGTAGTTATTGTTGGATCTGCTTCCACAAACTTCGGAATAGTTGTCAACTCAGAGGCGGGTAATTCCGTGAGTTTTAAGTGGTCGCTAGCAGGTACTCAGGTCGCGAGTACGAGCGTTCCCTTTTACTCATTACAGGGCGATCTCGCCTACCCTGGAGTTCAAACTCTCTCAGTAACTGCGACTAACTCGGTAAGCACTGCCACGCATGAGTTTATAATTCGAAAGAACTCCCCACCAAGGTTATCCTTCTTACAGCCTTCTCAAAGTGGCGGTTCAGTCGCCTGTGGCTCGGGTTCTTTGAATATGTCGGCCACCGGGACAGATGCTGACTCAGATAGTCTGACTTTCACATGGAAGCTGAATGGGGCAATTTCACCAAGCACACTTCCGGCAACTACGCTTGCAAATTCGTCGTCAGCGACATTTTCGCCAACCTGTGCACTTAGCGGAAGCCATACAATATCTCTGGAGGTAAGCGATGGATACGAAGCTACAACCTACTCTTGGGTAGTCAGTGTTGCGGATCCTACGGTCGCAAACATAAGTTCGTACTCACCCACGGCAGCGACAATCATTATCCCTAGCACCGGTAATCAAAGTTTTAGCGTCGCCGCGACCGGAAAGGCTCCTTTGTCGTATAGCTGGAAGTTGAACGGCACATCTATACCGTCAGCAACGACATCCATTCTAAATTTGGCAGCCTCGAGTCTGACGAACGGACCTCATACACTTGTTGTTACAGTCTCTGATAGCGATAGTTCAGATAGTCACACATTCAGCATTGTAAAGAACTCTCCTCCAGTCATTTCAAACGCGAATCCAGCTTTATCGACGCTCAACACCAACTTCCAGACGCTCAAAACTTTTCGTGTCGATGTGACCGATGCCAATTCTGATGCACTCACCTACACTTGGACTCTGGACGGAATCAATCACGGAAGTCTTTCAGCCAGCACTCCGGCGGGAGGAGCACAGGTCATATTTTCGCCGACCATAGGGCTCGTGGGGAGCCATACTATTCAGTTAGTGGCGAGTGATGGTGTTGAGACTGCGTCCCAAACTTGGACTGTCAATGTTAACTTCTTTAGCAATGCGTGTAACGATCTTGCTGCTGGGCAAATCTGCACTCTTGTTGGCAAAGCGGGATTGGGCGATGGCGGCAACCCACAAAGCAGCTCGGATCGTGTAGTTTTCCAGGCAACTCAGGTCGCTCGTGATGGTTCAACAGGATACTTTTTTTCAGACGCTGTGAATGATTTGATTTGGTATTACAACATTTCTGGAGCAGCAGTCACTAGGCTTGGAATTTCTATTCCTCCAGCGGCAGCTAAGATTGTTGTGGGCACTGGTGCAGACGGCGCAGGTAGCGACGGGCAGACGAACACGAACTTCAAAATAGCTCAACCGCAGGCAATTGTGTGGGACGCTGCAAACTCTCGCCTGTTTCTGGCAGACTATCTCAACAATCGTGTCGTCATGTTTGACTCAGCTGGGGTTGGTCGAAGAGTTTTCGGCAACGGAAGCAATGGTAACAATCAGGCAAATCACACTGATGGGGCAGCTGCCACGACTCATGCCTGCTACCGACCAACAGGTTTGGCGTTAGATTCTGTAAGAGAACGCCTGTATGTTGCGTGCAATGAGCATCATTACATTAAGTATGTTGATATTAGTGCCGCCGATCTAGAAGACTGGACGGCAACAGTTTTACTCGGAAGAAAAAACGGATCGGGCACAATCTCAGGGGGCAGTGAGGACGGTGTTATTGGTACTTCAGGTTCAGCAGCAAGAGCAAATAGACCGTGGGATATCACTCTTGATCATCAGGGCAATCTTTACTTTTCGGAGTATGCTGGATGCCGTGTGCGGGTTATCAATCTTAGCGGGGCAGGGAAAACCTATTTTGGCGGAGATGTCTCTGTAAGTGACGGCAGAGTAGGGAGTCTCTTTGGTGTTTATAACAGTTGCGATACAACTCTCGGAGCAAGAACGTCTCTGAAACTAAATAGACCTCGAGGAGTCGCTCTTCATCTGGACGGCTCTACACTCAAGGGATTTTTTGTTGCGAGTACGGATCACCACCGCGTTCTATACATCAACCAGTCTGGGGCAACTGCGCAGTACGGCTCAAAGCAAGTACTCGATAAGCAGGGTCAAAATATATTTGGAAATGGTACGGCAGATTACAACGGCCATGGGCTTTCTGGTTCTTTAACTTATGTCTCCTCACCAATGGGTATTGATTATGACTCGGCAGGTTCGCGCTTGATAGTGGCAGATACGGGCAACTTTCGCCTAAGGGGGCTAGATATCAGTGTTCCTAACGGAATAGTATCTCAAATTGCAAAAGGAGTTTCTAAAGCTGGATTTAGCGGTGATGCGGATCAAGCGGCAACCGCGGTTGAAATGAGTCAACCTTCAATGATGAGTGTTGATCGCGCCAATAATCTTATGTACTTCGGTGATGCCGGTAACGGGCGTATCAAGACAGTTGACTTATCAACGGGTCTCGTCAAAACCGCGCTGGGTGGCGGTATTGGTAACGCCACAGTAGAGAACGAAACTCCGCTTGCTGTCTTGAGTCGGGCTATTCGGGGAATTGCTCTTGTAGGAAGCGATCTCTTATACGCAGATCGCAACAACAACAACTGCATGGTGAGATTTTGGAATCGATCAGGCGCTGATAAGGTCGAGTTCAATTCACTTGTAGAAAACAACCGAGTCAGGACAGTTCTGGGCTCCTATGGTGGCTGCACCGGATGGGTGGCCGGAAATGAAGGAGCACAAGCGAACTCCGTTACTTTGGATGATTTTGAAGGTATGGCCGTACGCTCTGGAGAATTGATTGCAGTGCTTTCGGTAAACCACTGCCTGGTAAAAGTTGCACCTGGAGGAACCCTAAGTTCTTTTGTAGGTAAATGCGGTACGGCCGCAAATGTGGACGGAGACATCTCATCGGGTCTTGTGCGTTTGAGATCACCAGTTGGATTGAACGAAGATCCGAGGATTGCGGGAAACTACTTTATAGTAGACGCCTCGGATCAAGGTACCAGCTACATAAAGTACCTAAATCTTTCCAGCTCCAATGTGACGATAGCTAGTAGTAGCGTGCCGCCCAATCAGATTATGACTGTGATAACAACGGCGGGATACTCGACAGGAGTGGCGGCTTTTGACAACCAGATCTGTTACACGAGCGGACAGCCTGGGAGCGGCGCCAACGGTGCTCACCACGTTATTTGCATTAATAGGGACGACTCTCTTGGCAATACAACAATGCGTGCTGGACCAGCGATGGGGCCCATCCGCGGAGGTAACCAGTTATCAACAAACCACGAAGGGATATCTGCTTCAAGTGCCCTTATGTTTGCTCCGTATGGGTTAGACTTTGACAACAGCGGCAATCTTTACATCACCGAACAAAGTAACCACGTCATTCGAAAAGTGAAACGCTGGTGGTAATAAAATTTCGTAGTTAGTGGACTTCAATCACAATTTCGGGATCAAACTCAGCACGCAAAATTCCTTCGATGGCTTCCATGGTCGCAGACGTAGAACTCGGGCAGGTGCCGCAAGCGCCTTCGTAGCGCACACGTAAGATCTTTCCATCCAACTCAAGAACTTGAATGTCACCACCATCACCTTGTAAGCCAGGGCGAACAGTCCTGTCCAAAATTTCTTCTATCTTTTGATGCTCGGGGGAGAGGCTTTGGCGCCGAGCTATCTCATCAAGCTTTTCGCCAAAGTTAGGGTTGTGAACGGGCATGCGTGTTTCAATAACGGCCCTTACATTAAATTCAAGATCTTCCCACGCGACCAGTGAATTTTTGGTGACGGTAATAACATTCTCAAAAAAATGTATCTGCTCGATCCCGTTAAGATTTAACAAATCTTTTGCCAGCACGCTCTCCGCCGGCACATCCCCTTGGACGAATGTGGCCTTTCCACTTGTTTTAACATCTTGGCTTAAAATGAACTTCAATGCTTCAGGATTTGGCGTTGGTTGAACGTAAATCTGAACGGGAATATTCTTCATCTTCTCCTCACGAGAATTTTTAAGTGTTGCTTCATCATGGTGATCAACTGTTTGAGAGTCCATTTGTGTTACCCCAGCATCCTTTGAGCCTTTTGCAGTCCGTAAATGAGTCGATCAACATCTTCATGGTTGTTGTAAAGAGCAAATGACGCACGTAAAGTGCCTGTCACACCGAGTCTTTTCATAAGTGGCTGAGTGCAATGATGGCCAGAGCGCACGGCTATCCCTAATTGATCGAGAATCATAGCGACATCTTGATGATGGTGTCGATCGAGAACAAATGAAAAAATCGCAGTACGGTCAGGGTGTGTGCCAAGAATTCTAAGCCCTTCCACTTGATTCAATCTCTCAAAAGCATATTGGGTAATGTCGCGATCGTGGGCCTGAATCTCATCCCATCCCGTCTCGTCGATGTAATTAAGGGCCTCTGCGAGGCCCAACGCACCTACAATGTGCGGAGTGCCGGCTTCAAATCTGTGCGGCGAATCCAAATATGTTGCCCGCGTTTCGTTAACATCCGAAATCATGGACCCGCCACCCATAAAGGGAGGCATGCTGTTTAGGAGCTCTCTTCTTCCCCAAAGTACTCCAATTCCACTGGGACCAAAAGTTTTGTGCGCAGAAAAGGCCAAGAAGTCGACTCCGAGTTTTGCAACGTCCGTAGGTGCATGCGCAGTAGACTGTGCAGCGTCGACCAACAGAGGGACGTTTTTTGATTTACAAATATTAGCAACTTGGGTGACGGGTACGTTGATTCCTAAGGTGTTGGATGTTGCTGTGACGGACACTAGCAGCGTGTTTTCGTCTATAAGCGACTGGAGATGTTCCAAGTTGAGGTTTCCTTCATCAAAGATTTCTGCAAATCGAACTTCGAGCCCAGCTCGTTCTTTCAACAATAGCCAGGGAACAATATTCGAGTGGTGCTCTAGTTTTGTAATAACTACGTTAGATTTGCCGCCATCTTGAATCTTGGGGGCAACATAAGAATGTGCCACAAGATTTATTGATTCCGTTGTCCCGCGTGTAAAGACAATTTCATCTGGGTTTGCTGCTCGCAAAAATTGGGCAACTTTTGAGCGCGCGCTTTCGAAGTTGGTCGTTGCCTCGTTACTTAGGCCGTGAATTCCTCGATGCACATTTGAAACTTCATTTTCGTAAGCGCGATGGATCCGCTCTATGACGACCTTTGGTTTAAAGGAAGTTGCAGCACTATCGAGGTAAGTCAGAAGCTGACCGTTAATTTGTCGCTTTAAATTTGGAAAATCGTCCCTGTAGGATTTCATCACGTAGGCCCTCCCTCCTTGGGAATTTCAAAAAATTGACTCGAGCAACCTGCCTCTAACAATTTAAAGTTTGCCGTCTCGTGACTAAGTTTTTCGATCGACACTTCGCGCAGAACAAGACTCTTGAGAAGCTCGGTGACTTCGAGCGTATAACCGTGAAGTAGCATCTGAAGAGCTTCGGGCCGAGAGATTCCACGGCTCTCTAGATAAAAAAGCTCCTCAGGGTTCATGCTACCAGTGGCACTTCCATGAGAGGCCTTAACATCATCACACAATATATGAAGCTCCGGAATAGAGTTGGCCTCAGCGCGCTCCGAAAGTACGAGGTTTTTTGAGCTCTGATAGGCCTCACATTTGATTGCCTTTTGCGCAATATGAATCTTGCCCCTGAAGAAGCTGCGCCCCTCGTCAGAAACGACCGCCTTAAATAGCTGCCGACTCGTCGTGCTTCCACTGCTGTGTTTAATGTCGACGTGCAAATCATGGGAGGTCTTTGCCTGAGAGAGAGTTATCCCGCCCATATGACAGCTGGCGTACGGCTCGAGAAGCTCACTTGCCAATAGCGTTCGCACACGTGACGTTGAAGATGTCAACTGCACGTAGTTCCAATGGGAGTTCAGGTGCTGGAAGGCTGAAAAGCTAATGTAACTTTGAGAGTTCGACTCTAAAGAATTAGATACCAACACTTCGAGTTCAGAATTTTTCTCAGTAACAACTATAGCGTGGCAGTTGAGAAATCCAGGGTTTCCAATGATTTCTATATGCAAGCTGGAGCGAGAATCTTCTTCGGCGAAAATGAAGAACTGAAGCATCGAAGGACGCTCAGCATGAGAAACAATTTCTAACTTTAGCGGCTTCTGGCTTTGTCGATTTTTAGGAAGAATAAGGCATCGTGATTTTAAAGCAAATGTATCTGCTAAAGACTGCAATGAATCCCGCTGTCTCGCTGCATTCTTTTCTATGTAATAAGTTAGCTTTAGTAGCTGCTCCTCTGAAAGCATTTCTGCGGTATTAAAAACAACATCCTGATCATCAGATGTGAGACCAATAGAGGCCGCCTCAAAAGAACTCGAATGTAGTCTTAAGTCAGAAAAGGAAAGATATCGCCATAGCTCCTCTTTTCTGGTGGGAGGTCCAAACTTGTTGAACCGCTCCTCCGAAGCGTTGGCAATTTCTCTGAGACCTTCTGCGCCGTCCAAGCTCATGTTAACAGGGCCTCTTGTTGGGGTGCGTTTTCTAACCAGTCGTAGCCGGTCTTTTCAAGTTCGGCGGCGAGAGATTTATCTCCTGAGCGCACAATCCTACCTTTGTAAAGAACGTGCACAAAGTCAGGTTTGATATGTTCGAGAAGTCTTTGATAATGAGTTACCAAAATGATGGCGTTGCTTTTTGTTCGTAAGCCATTAACTCCATTGGCAACAACCTTAAGTGCGTCTATGTCTAAACCAGAGTCAGTTTCATCCAATATCGCTAATCGCGGTTGAAGTACGGCCATTTGAAGTATTTCATTCTTCTTCTTTTCGCCGCCTGAAAACCCTTGATTAACAAATCGATCAAAAAACTTTTGATCAATTCCGACGATCTGGCTTTTCTTTTCTAAGAGGGCGCGGAAACTTTCGCGGTCGGCTTCGGCCGCGCCGTTGTGTTTGCAAATGGCATTATAGCTAGAGTGCAGAAGCGAAAAATTTGTAACTCCTGGAATTTCCGTTGGGTACTGGTATGCTAAAAAAACTCCTTCGCGAGCCCGTTCAAATGGTTCCAGGTCCAAAAGGTTTTTCTTTCGAAAGTTAACTTCGTAGTGAATTGACCCGCCGGTTACTTTATAGTCCGGGTGGCCAGCGATAACTTTAGATAAGGTGCTTTTGCCAGAACCATTAGGCCCCATAATCGCATGCACTTCCCCGGCTTTTACTTCTAAAGAAAGGCCTTTTAAAATTTCGGTGCCTTCAACCGAAGCATGCAGGTGTTCAATTTGTAACATTGATTCTCCTAACCGACACTGTTTTCAAGTTTCAATTCTAATAGCTTCACGGCTTCAACAGAAAACTCTAAAGGAAGCTGTTCAATCACTTCGGCACAAAAACCATGAATCAAAAGAGACACGGCGCCTTCGGTATCGATGCCTCGAGACTGCAAGTAAAAAAGCTGATCTGCACTTATCTTCGAAGTTGTGGCCTCGTGTTCAACCGTCGCCGTTGGATTTTTTACTTCAATATACGGTATTGTATTTGCTGAACATTGATCTTCTACCAACATCGAATCACACTGAGAAAAGTTGCGGGCCCCTTTGGCTGAAGGCATGATTTTCACAAGGCCTCGATAAGTGTTCATAGACTGGTCGGCTGAAATACCTTTTGAAATAATGCGGCTCTTTGTGTTCTTTCCTATGTGAATCATCTTAGTGCCCGTATCCGCCTGCATCCGACCGTTTGTAAGGGCTACCGAGTAGAACGCTCCTTCAGAGTTTTCGCCCTTAAGGATGCAGCTTGGGTACTTCCAAGTGATAGAAGATCCTGCTTCAACTTGCGTCCATGAAATCTTGGAATTAATGCCATCGCAGCGGCCGCGTTTTGTCACAAAGTTGTAGACGCCCCCAACCCCTTCGGCATCCCCGGCGTACCAGTTCTGAACCGTGGAGTATTTAATTTCTGCGCGGTCTTTTGCTATGAGTTCGACAACCGCAGCATGAAGCTGATTCGAGTCAAACTGAGGTGCTGTGCAGCCTTCAAGATAATTAACGTAGCTATCATCTTCGGCAACAATAAGAGTTCTTTCAAACTGACCTGACTCTTTGTTGTTTATTCTAAAGTAAGTAGAAAGGTCTATCGGGCATCTTACTCCTTTAGGGATGTAACAAAAAGATCCATCCGAAAAGACGGCCGCATTTAGAGCGGCAAAGTAGTTGTCAGTGTAGGGCACTACGGAGCCAAGATATTTCTCTATAAGTTCGGGATGCGTTTTTACAGCCTCTGAGAATGAGCAAAAAACAATTCCCAATTCATTCAAGACTTCCATATTGGTGGTGCCGACGGATACGCTATCAAAAACGACGTCGATCGCAATTCCGGAAATTCGCTTTTGCTCCGTTAACGGTATACCGAGCTTCTCGAAGGTTCTCAAAAGCTCGGGGTCGAGCTCGTCGAGTGACTTTGGTTTTTCGGCATTCTGTTTAGGTGCGGAATAGTATTGAACGCTTTGATAATCAATCGCTGGGTAATGGACGCTAGACCAAGTAGGTTCCGTCATAGTGAGCCAGTGCCGAAATGCTCTCAAACGATAGTTCAGTAAGAATTCGGGCTCTTGTTTTCTCAGAGATATCTCACGAACAATGCCTTCATTAAGGCCCTTGGGAAAGTCTTCCGTTTTAACATCGCTTACGAAACCGTATTTGTATTCGGACTTTTTGAGTTCAACAGTACTAGACTTCATCGCAGCACCTCTGCAGCGTTACTACTTTCGACGTTAAAAGACGTGGAAAAATTGGGCTTACCTAAATAACTCTCGGAGGAGCTGTCGGCAACAAGGTCGCTCACTAGAATAGTTTCATAAAAATCTATTATCCTGCGATTTAGACGTGTGATTGGGGCTTTAATATTGCAGTTAGATTCGAGATTGCAGGGGGTCTGTGACTTTCCGCTCTGCAAACAGCGAGCAATATCAACGGGACCTACGACAATCTCAGAAAGTTCGCGTAAGTTAATATCTTCAAGGCTACGGCAAAGTCTGTACCCACCCTTCATTCCGTGCTCTGAAACTAAAATGCCTCTGTGAGTTAAGCTTTGAAGAACTTTCGACAATACATCAAAAGAGAGCCCATGCCCTTCGGCAATCTCTTTGGCGGAGACTAAACGGTTGGAGGTTTGAATGCGCCCCTCCGCTACGAACTTAATGGCGATCAGCGCATACTCGAGTTTCCTGTTAAGCTTCAACATAACGGGTTTTGGCTCCTTAAGACCCTTGTAGTTGAAAGCGAATTGAAAGTCTAGAAAATATAAGACTAAAATAGTCTATTTTCTAATTTATTGAAATATGGACGCTTTTGTAGAACAATCGCGTTTTCTCCACTCACTTTGCCAGGCCTTTTGAGTGTAGATCGACGCCTGTTGGGGAATCTTTTTGAGACTATTTAAATCGATCTTAGCCGTCTTTATATTGTTGGCAGCATTATGGGGGGCACTCTTTTCAGTCTCGGAGATGCGCCTCTCAGAAAAGCTGGGCGAGGTCACCGCAAAGGCCGCAGAAAAAGCCACAGAGAAAGCCACAGAGAAAAACCCAGACACGATCTCGCCACCAAAGTCTGAGAGGGGTTTTTATTCAAAAGCAGAGAAGAGTTCAGCGGAGCCTAGATGGGTTGCGATGGGGCCGGCAGAACTATCCGTTTGGCCTTCGCAGACGAAGGTCCAGTACGAATCTGTGCTAGAGGCCGATCCCCAGGCCATATTGTATGCGAGAGTTAGAACAACAAGCGATGGTGTGCCGGTTTTGTTTGCTCCTGACTCCTTGGAGGCAATTTCCGGCAAAAAAGAATTCGTTTTCAATTACGATTATGAGGAATTTCGGCAGCAGCCGGGCTTAAGTACAATTCTGACTGTGGAGGAGTTCAACGAGATCTTTGGCGCATCCGAAGCTGTTTTTGAGTTAATGGATTCTCATCTTCAAACCCTAAAGCTTCTCGAATCGGTTTTAGCGAAGCGTCACTCAGACGTGCGTTTTTGGGTAACTTCTCCACATGCGCGAACCGCAGAAGAAGTTTCACATACGCTGGGGCCGTCGAAGTTGGTCATTCCAACCGACAAGCTTAAGTTACTGAGGATGTTAGACACTCTCATGCTGAGCGGCCTACTGAATATTGAGGGGTACGCGATCACCTCGCCGCTTCGAGAAGGAAAAGTTCAATTGGTAACAGATTCTGTTTTAAGCTCGCTAGCTCGTCGAGGCATAGCATGGTGGGCAAGGGTAGATTCGAATGCAGAATATGAAACGGCGCGAGATCTCGGCGCCAAGGCCATTATGTCTCGAGAAAAGTTTGGCAATTTAGCGAAATAACTTCGCCTCCTCTTTTGCGACAACGAGCAACGCAGCAATTCATTTTGTTGCGTCTGCAGAGTAGTTTGGACGAAATGGCAACAGTTCTCAGAATCGCACTTGAAAGTCTTTCCTACAGACAATAGCCTAGAGAGCATGAATAAAGCACAAATGGCCATGGACTACTCAGTTTGGGATTCCCTGCTTCACGCAAGTCTCGTTGTACAATTAACTTTGCTAACACTTGCGATTATGTCAGTGATTTCTTGGGCAATATTTTTTGCTAAAAGAAAACAATTGGATACTGCCGAAGAAGGAAACACGCTATTTTCTGACTTGTTTTGGAAGGCCCGATCCTTAGATGAAGTTGACGAAAAAGCGGATCGATTTGCTACGAGTCCGATTGCAAAGATGTTCAAATCTGGCTTTAGCGAGTTGAATCGTCTTGCGGATTCAAAAGGGGATTCTACCAAGACATCTGTACCTAAGTTAACTGGCTCAGACAACGTGGCACGTGCGCTCACAAGATCAATGGATATTGAAATTTCTAATTTAGAAAAGCGCCTAAGTTTTCTGGCGACGACTGGAAGCACGGCCCCTTTTATTGGTTTGTTTGGAACCGTTTGGGGAATCATGTCTGCGTTTCACAATATTGGAAAGACCGGAGCCGCCAGTCTGGCAGTTGTGGCACCGGGAATTTCTGAAGCGTTGGTGGCTACGGCAATTGGACTCGCGGCAGCCATTCCGGCCGTGGTGACGTACAACCATTTCGTAGCGCGGCTGAAAAGAATTGAGCTTCAAATGTCTAATTTTTCTTCTGACTTTCAAAACATTGTTCGCCGTAATTTCTTTGTGGACGAGAAGTAAGCGATGGGAATGAGTGCTTCAGGAGGCGGAAAATCCAGAGTGACTATCAACGAGATCAACGTGACTCCTCTCGTAGATGTCATGCTTGTTTTGTTGATTATTTTTATGGTCACGGCTCCGATGATGCAGCAGGGGATTGAAGTAGATCTTCCAGAAACAGCGAATACGGGCGTGACTGTTAACGATGAACCGTTTGTGCTTGTTGTGCAAAGTAACGGACGGATCCTTGCCGGTGAAGCTCACATAGAGATCGGGCAGCTCCGAAAAAAGCTTGCGGCTATATTTGCCACAAGAAAAAATAAGCAGGTTTACCTTCAAGCTGATCGTAAAGTTGACTATGGCGTAGTGGCAGAAGTGATGGGCGAAATTAAGTCTGCCGGGATTTCACAGATTGGACTCATCACACTTCCGAAGACAGATTTATAAGGACCAACTAAAAGGCGCAGGAGAAATGCCATTGTCACAATCTTCACCTCTAGCTACTGAGCACGGGGATGAAAAGTTTCAAAAGTATATTGGTTACTCCTTGATTTTTCACGGACTTGTCGTTTTGCTGTTCACTGCTCGGGCTCTCGTGTTTCCAAGTGACGATATAATCCTGCATCCCTCCATTCGAGTCGACATTGTTGATTTGCCAGACAAGTTGACTCCACAAGTGAAGATTGCGGAAGCTCCGCAACCTTTGACAGAACAAGCGCCGGCCCCAGTGCCGCCAAAGCCGGTGCCAGAAGTAAAGAAAGTAGAAGTACCAAAGAAAGTAGTGTCTAAGCAGAAAGAAATCTCAGAAACTGAGGCTGCACTACAAAGATTAAAGGCATTGGAGTCGATTGAGAATGAAGTCAAATCTGTCAACAAACCTAAAGCTGTGCAGGCGAAGGGCCAAACGCTGAGCAAAGGTAATCAGCTGAAAGGGCTCGCTAAGCTTGAGCATGATCAATATATTTCTGATTTAGAATCCCATATTAAATCAAACTGGGTGCTCCCGGAGTGGATGGCAAAAAGTGCCTACAAATGCATATTAAGAGCAAAGTTTAATTTTCGTGGCTTCGTTACCGAAGTGGGAGTGGTGGAGTCTTCAGGAGACTCTCAGTTCGATCAGTATGCAATTAAGGCTGTGGAGGCTTCAAATCCATTTCCGGTGCCGCCCGATGACTTGAAAGATTTGTTTAACGCACGAGGAGTGACTCTGTCGTTTCCCTGAATGAATTGGTAGTTCCGAGAAGAGGCGAGTAGATCTGTGGTCATAAAAATAGAAAGATGGCGAAAGGTCTTAATTTTTGTGCCACAAAAATGGAAGAATTTAGCCAGCGAAATTGGTAGTTAGATAAAGTGAATGTCAGTAGAGTGAGCGATAGAGCAGTTTTTTAACAGGGGGATTCAGTGAATTTTAATATTTTTAATAGCCTAGGGTCTGCGGCCCATTCCTTTTATTGCATACTCGAATTATTTAGGACGAAATGCCAACGGCCCGCACTTATAGCTCTTTCAACTATCGTGAGCGTTGCAGCTCTACCCATTGCAGGGCAGGCTGCGGATGTTTACATTAACGTTGGAGAGGCAAACTTCAAAAAAAGCTTAATGGCCCTTCCTGAGTGCAAATACTTAGGCGCCGCCGAAAAACCGTCGTCGGCTAAATCTATCAGTTTGGATCTCTCAAGTACGCTTCTCAACGATTTAGATTCGACAGGTTACTTTCAATTTGTAAAACAAGATGCTTACCTGGAGGACCCAGAAAAAGTGGGTCTTAAGCCAGCTCCTGGTGAAAGCAACGGTTTTAAGTATGAAAACTGGTCAAAAATCGGCACAGAATTTTTGATACGCTGTGGGTTTAGCGTGATAAAGGGGCAGATTACTTTGAAGGCTTTTCTTTATGACGTGAAAAAAGCCAAATCTATTGTGGCGAAGGAGTATTCCGGGCCAGAGGATAAAGTTCGAAAAGTGGCTCACACTTTTGCGAATGATGTGGTGGAAGGGCTTACCGGGAAGCCAGGATATTTCTTAACCCGAATTGTTGTTGGCTCAGACCGCGGCGGAAACAGCTGGAAAGAAATTTACATAATGGATTGGGATGCCAAAAACCCAAAACAAATAACTCGGCACAAGTCTATTGCGCTTTCACCAAACTGGTCACCAGAAGGTAAGAAAGTTGCCTACACCGCCTATGTCGTTCATACAAAAAGTAAAAAAAGGAATGCCGATTTATTCACCTACGAAATCTTCACTGGCAAGAGAGAGCTCATTTCTTCAAGGCCGGGTATCAATTCGGGGGCGGCGTTTAGCCCGGATGGCAAGCATATCTTTATGACCATATCTCAGGCTGGTAGCCCCGATATTTTTCGCGTCGGTTCAAGTGGCGACGGTCTAAAGCAAATCACAAAAGGACCAGCTGGGGCTATGTATGTGGAGCCCGCAGTGTCTCCCGATGGTAAGAAAATTGCTTTTTCATCTGATAGAAGCGGAAAACCAATGGTCTACACCATGGATATCGACGGAACAAACATGAAGAGAATCACGTTTGCGGGTAAATACAATGCATCGCCAAGTTGGTCCCCAGATGGAAAGAAAATAGCGTTTGCGGGATTTGATAAAGATCACTTTGATGTCTTCGTGATGAATGCGGACGGGACAAATATGGTGCGCCTCACCACAGAGAAGAAAATAAATGGTAAGATGTCAAACAATGAAGACCCTGCCTTTTCGCCCGATGGCAGGCAGGTGATGTTTGTGAGCGACCGAACGAAAAATAAGCAGATTTACTTGATAAATGCTGATGGAACCAATGAGCGGCGCCTCACTGTAGACAAGCACAATTATTTTAAACCCAAATGGTCATGGGTAAATGATTAAGGGTCGATAAATCTCTTTGACCAAGCCCATCGCTTCTCGATAGCCTCCCTGGGATTGACGGGAGGTGCTACTTGAAATCAAACGGTTCTTGTTTTTCTGCGGGATTAATTGCTCGCGTAGTGCTGGTTTATCTTTTAGCCTTTGCGTTTTTTCACTGGAAGGCCGATGCGCAAGACGCTAGTGGCGGGGACAACCAAAAGCTCGATCAGCTAGCTCAAGAGGGAGTAAAGCGGCCTGACCCGGCGCAAGTTGTAGAAGAAAAAGCCAAGCCAGTGACAAAGGATGTAAAACAAAATTTATCTAACACTGTAAAAGACGCAATCGCTGAAAAAGAAGCAAAAACAGAAGACAACGCCGACAAAAAAGTAGATAAGAACCAAGAGAGCTCGATCGTCGAATCTGGTTCTGACGCCCAAAAAACGTCAGAAAAGAAAGACAGCGAGATAGAAAAAAAGAGCGATCAAAAGAGAAAATCTAAAAAAAGAGGTCTTTCAAAAGTGTTTGCAATATTCGATACTTCAAAAGGTAAAATTAAAATTGAATTGTTCGAGGGTTACGCCCCTAAGACAGTGGCTAACTTTATTGGCCTAGCTTCTGGAACAAAAGAGTTTACCAATCCTAAGACAGGTAAAAAAGAAAAGTCTCCCTTTTATGATGGTTTGATTTTTCACCGAGTTATTCCCGGATTTATGATTCAGGGCGGTTGCCCGCTAGGAACCGGAACTGGTGGGCCGGGCTACACTTTTGAAGATGAAACGAAGGGTAACCCCAAAAAGCACACCAAGCCTGGTATTCTCTCAATGGCAAATGCCGGACCAAACACCAACGGGAGTCAGTTTTTTCTCACAGTTGCAGAAACTCCTTGGTTAGATGGCAAGCACACCGTTTTCGGAGAGGTTGTTGAGGGGATGGATGTGGTTAATAATATATCAAAAGTCTCTCGTGATCCTCGCGACAAACCGCTAGAGGATGTCAAACTTAACTCCGTAAAGATCGAACGAGAATAGCGAAAAGTTCTATTTGGTGTCCTCGTAAACTCTTTGTTTGTCTTGAATAAAACTATGGACCTCTTTCATAAAAGAGAGCTTCTTGTTGTCTGCCTCAATAATGAATGACGACAAGGGTTCTCCATAGCATTCATTAAAAGTGTCTTCGCCGCTAAAGGCATTTTCTGTGAATTTAACAATCTTATCTCGGCAAATACTTTTGATGCGATACAGCCGATCGTAGGCTCGGAAGTTCCAATCGTTGGAAAAAAGTAAGAAATAAAGAACCCAAAGGGCTGCGAGACCTCGGTGCTTCAGTCTCTCGGGTAGAATCCAAGAAAAAGCGATGATCGGAACGAGAATCAGTGGCATTGCAAACTCTGCGTATCGGGAGACTTTACTAAAATCTGATGAAAAACCTGCCCTCCCGGCCGCAACAGACGCGAGAGTCGCTAAAACAAAACCAGTGGCCATAAACACAGGCCACCAACTATTTCGAGAAGACCGCTGGGAGCTATGTGCTGATTTGAAAAACCAAATGATCAGAACAAGAGCTAGTCCAATCGCAAATAATGTAGAAAGTGCCAGCGACTTGATCGTCACGCCAAATCCAAACGAAACAAGATTAACGAAAAGACTCCAGAACCGACTATCCGTTGGCAAAACCATCGCGGGGTGATGGGACGGCTGCTGATAGTGTGAACTGTAAACCAGTGAAATCACAATCGCTACTAACAAAAGAAAAACGAGTTTTGTAGCGGCAGGCTTACTTTGCTCAGGGATCTGTTTGTCGAAGTAATGGGCTATTAAGATTAGCGGCAGAGCAATGGCCCAAGTTATGGTTGAAGCGAAGCTAATTGAGCAAAGAAAGAGCAAAGCGGCGAGTGTTAAGGTGCGTCTCCACTTGAGACTGCCGCTAAAAGATTTATCGCATACGTAAAAAAGGAAGATCATCGAAAGGTGTACAACTGTTTGCACGGGCAAATAGTGGTTCATATCGTTGATCGGAGACAGAAAAAAGACAGCAAACCAAAAAACAGTTTCTCTTTTCACGCCGTTTGAGTGTCGCTCGGTAAAAGAGATAAGGTAAGTTACATAAATTCCGTAGACGAGAAAGTTGAAAATCTGAAGCCACGCAAGATTCCATCCGTTAAAAAGATAAAGGAAGGAGTGCCATAACTTTGTAAAAACCATGAGGTGCTCGTTATGCGGCAAAAACAGGTGCGAAACGCTGGTGCCGGGAAAAAGAAGCCATTCATCTATGAAAGGAACATTCACCGACGTTTTGGCTATATAAAGCCAGTGAAACAGAAAGAGGCTGCCAAAAACTAGCGGACCACTTGCGAGGAGTTTACGAAAAAACAGATCAAAGATTTTTTTAGCGTTCATCATTCACGTCCACAATTTCTCGGCCTATTTTTTACGGGCGCTTGCGTATTTTGTGCGGCGATCTGACTATCATTACTGAATGTAAGAATACTAAGGAAGTTTTTCGTCTTGAATATCCATAACTACAACTTTGTGATCAGAAATGGCCTCATACTGAGTCTCTTCCATGCCGCGAAGGTTTACCACAGTTTCGTGTCTGTGAGGCCCAAAACCAAAAATGTAGTTTTTTACAGCCGTGGGTCTTCTTGTGCGAATTGCGAATCCGTCGCTTCGCGCTGGAATTATTCTTCCTTCTTGGTCAGCCCACGAAGTCGTAAACCCTTCCTTAAACAGAGGATTTGATTTTTGGGGGCCGCCCGTCATTGCTAACCAGTTGGAGCCGCTATAATCATCGGATTTCGAATTAGGCTTTATATAGTTTCCAGGATTTGGGGCATAGAAACCACTTTCTCTAAGAACATCTATATCTGTAGATGTAAGGCTCAAATCGACATTCCAGTCTCCACCCAAAAGCAACGTAGCATTCTTATGGTGCGGCAAACTTTGAATTCTTTGAACAATAGACATGGTAGCGGTTAGTTCTCGCCTGCGAATCTCTTGCATTCGCCTTGCCCATGTCGGATCAGGCCTTGAGCCCCGGCTCGACTTTAAATGGAGTCCACCAATTATGAAGAGACACTCACCGCTCGAGTTATAGATGCCTAAAAAAGGCGGCACTCTGTAAAACTGCGAAGCAAGCAGCTGGGCTTCTTCGCTGTCCATGCCCATTTCTCTTTCGTAAAGCGCTGACACCGTTAGATGAGCGTCTTCAAAGGCCCTTCTTCGCACAAGAATGAGGGTCTTGCTGTACTCATTTGATGAATAGGTGCGCGCTAATTGGGTCTCCATTTCATGGGCACTCAAGTCTCTGATATCAGATCGAATAAATTTCTCTTGAGGATCTTGGGGCCTCGCAGGGGGCGGCGAATTAGACAGTTTTGAAGGTTGATCTCGCAGTTGGTTACTACCGAGAGTTGGTTCCTGAGTTGCTTCATTTGAGAGACCGGTAGATGGCATTGCCGATGTGAAAGAGCCCACCGCAATGTAGTTGTTCCGAAGTTCAGTCGCGCTAAATGAAGGGTAGTCCTCTAGTTTGTCGACTTCGGAGAGTACTATTATGTCGGACTCAGACTCTAAAATAATACTCGCAAGTCTCTTAAGAGCTCGGCTCTGTGCGCCCTGTGAGGCCACTTCGTAGTTGGCAATTGGCCGCCCATTTATGGTTTTCGGAAACCCGTAACGTCGCTCAGAATTAAAATGTTGGGCATTAAGAGCCATAACCCTCATTTGGCTTTGATGTTTTTCAGGAAACTGAATTAACCCCCTGGTTGGTGCTGTTTTTACATATCCGGCCGGTGCAAAACCATGATTATCAGTTTTTTTAAAGAGCGTTATATGGGGGTCGAAAAGTCGAAAGGGATTCTGAGGTGTCTCTGAAAAGATACTGCAGACGTGGGGTCCTCGCTCAACGCTCGGTCTAATCGAGGGGACCGGCGACGCCGAGGAGGTAGCGTTTGCATGTGCCGACCATGGCGAGCAAAACAAAATACAAACAGAAAGTAGTGCAAAAAGCTTCAACGCCTTTGCGGCAAACATGTTGCTCAAAAATATTTTATGCCCCGTCTGAAACATTGCGGCTCCCCCTTTGAGTGCCTACCACTTTTTTCGGATGCAGTAGGTCAAAACACTTTCTTATGGTTCTAAAATCCAACACCCTTTAAACGAACTCAACCGTAGCGAATATAAATATGCATCAGGTTAAAGTGAAACCAATCTAAGAAACCCGGATAGGCTGCAACCTAAAATGAAACCACTCGAGAACCTAGAGTTTCCGATGAGTTAGCACTTTATTTGAATTTTTTTCAGACTCAAAAAGCCGAAAACTAACGGACAATGATGACTTCCGTCCGGTTGTTGCGTTCTTTTGAGGATTCGGGGTTTCGAACGAGGGGTTTGTTATCTGCATAAGCGGCCATAGATATTTTCTCTATAGGAAAACCGCTAATTTCAACAACAAAACGAAGAAGGCTTGTGGCCCGTGCAGAAGTGAGATTCCAAAGATTTCCGACTGCTTTAGAAAAACGCGTGTTATTGGCGGCATGACCTTCAACAATAATTTGTTCGGCTCCTTGCACGAGAATTGCCAAAATGGTTTTTAACGACTCAAAAACTTCGCGGCGAAGTTTTTCATTTTCGCTCAAAAAAAGCATCTCGTTGTTAAAGGCAATGTGCAATCCTTGGTCGTCGCGGTATATGCCAACAATTATTTCGTCTAACACTTCCTTTTTGACTGCGCTTGCAAGCTGAGTGCGGATTTGATCTTCGAGCTCGGCTCCAATACGCCCCCTTGGGAATAAATTTATCGGTGGAGGTATAGGGCTTCCTAATGGGTCAAATCGATTGTGATCGCCTTGTCCTGAAGTGCCAGGAAGCTGCACAAGAGCAGCGAATGCTGCTCGAATGGATTCTTCAAACTGTTTTTGCTTCTCCTCATCGTGGGTGGATGTGGCATAAAGTACCGTGAAAAAAGCAAAAAGAAGAGTGATGAAGTCTGCATAAGAGACAAGCCATCTCTCTAAGTTGGGCTCTTCATCGTGCGACCGACGTTTGCGATTCATTTATGTTCGGCCTTTTGAGCGACTTTGACTCTTATAACTCTCTAGCTTTTCTCTTAAGAGATGGGGGTTAATACCTGCAAGAATGCCAAGTGCGCCTTCGAGGATCATTTCTTTTGCAATGGACTCTTCTTGAACTTTTCGCTTTAGCTTGTTGCCAAGTGGGATAAAGAAAAGATTCGCAGAGCCAATACCGTATACCGTGGCCACAAAGGCGATCGCGATACCAGAGCCAAGCTTAGCTGTATCCGTAAGATTCTCCATAACATGTATCAAGCCGAGCACCGCACCGATGATACCTATTGTAGGAGCAAACCCTCCCGCCTCGGAGAAAACTTTTGCACCGGCAATTCGGCGCTCTTCGCTCATTGCGATTTCCGTTTCAAAAACGCTTCGAATGTGCGCCGGGTCTACGCCGTCAATAACGAACCGAAAAATATTCTGCATGTAAGAATTAGAGAACTTCGGTATGCGAGACTCCAAAGCCAAGATGGATTGCTTACGGGCAATATGTGCTGACTCCGATATTTCCTCAATGAGACTATCGATATCGAATTCTTTGGAATCCTTGAAAGCTCTTGGCAGTAAATTACCAGCCATTCTAAGATCAGCAGGTGGAGCACTGACAAGGACGGCTCCAAGCGTACCGCCAAACACGATAATGGCAGCCGTGAGTTGTATCAGCGAGTTCACATGACCGCCTTCAAGAATTTGCCCAAACAGAATGGCTCCAACCCCTAAAACAACTCCAAAAATACTTGCTCTATCCACGCTACCCCTCGCTCAATGACAATCTATGGTTCAAAATATCTCGGAAAGGCCCTACAAAAATTTTCTGTCGATAATCTAAGATCAACTGAGCAATCTCCTGGGCAGACTCCTTTACTAGCAAGGTTTCGCCGTCTCTAAACTGAATGCGCGAATCGGGACCTGGATCAACCGACTGCACCAAATCGGGGTTGAGAAGAATTTTTCGTCCATCCATGCGCGTAAGCTCAATCATGAAATCTATTCTGACACGAACTCACTCAATTGGTAAAAGAGCACATCTAGACAAAAGTCTGAGTTCCTTCTAAGTATTGTGGGTACTGAATTCGTTCAACCTATATTAGCCTAGGGAACAGGCAGTAATCGGGATGGGTAGTTTTTGAAAACATGGGATGCAGAATTGTTTTACTGGATCAATGGTGGGTGGTCTGCCGAGTGGTGGGATCCGTTCTGGATTGCAATGAGCGATCTGCACAAAATTGGTTGGTTTGCCTGGGGTATAATACCGGCGGCGGTATTGCTGATACTCTTAAAATATCGCGCCTCTGGGTTGGCATTTCTGCTCGGCCTGTTGTTATCACTTGGTGCTGCGGATTTAGTTGCCTACCGAGGGGTTAAGATTTGGATTAAGCGTCCAAGGCCAGAGGTACAAGGGTTACAAGTTCAGTTAAAAACCATCTCGCACTCTGGGTACAGCTTTCCGTCAAATCATGCGGCAAATACGATGGCTATGGCGGTTTACTCCTGCATCTTTAACCCCGTACTCGGCGCTTTTATGTTATTGGGTGCGTTGCTCGTCGGCTTAAGCCGAATCTACGTGGGGGTGCACTTTCCGTTAGATGTACTTTCAGGATGGGCCATCGGGGCATTTTTAGGGCTTATCATTGGAAGAGTTTATCTTCGTTCAGTTCTTAAACGCATCAAAAGCGCGGCTTTCGTTTAACTCGAATTCCTATAGGGTAGGTTATGAATAAAATATTGGTCACCGGGGCGTCTGGATTTATTGGGAAGAGACTTCTCGAAAAACTTATAGAAAGTTCAGGGGGCTCGATTCGCGTGCTTGGTAGAAAAGAGAATCCAAATTGGGCGGCGACGGGGGTTGAGTTCATCAAGGGCGACATCACCGACGTTACTTCGGTGGAAAAAGCTGTGAGGGGTGTGGATTTTGTATACCACCTTGCCGGGCTTATTGCGTACAAGGCTTCCGAGCGTCAAAAAATGGAAGACATCAATGTTGGCGGCACAAAAAATATCGGTGAAGCTTGCGTTAAGTACGGAGTCAAAAAGCTTGTTTATATGAGCAGTGTTTGTGCTATCGGCGCGAGTGAAACTCCACAAGCTCTAGATGAGAACTCAGAGTACACCATCGGCAAATACAACTTGGGATATTTTGAGACAAAACGGAAATCAGAAATCGAGCTAAAGAAGTTGATTGGCGAGAAGGGTTTAGACGCTGTTTTTGTGAATCCATCAACAGTTTACGGCAAAGGCGATGTCGAAAAAGGCAGTCGCTCAGCGCAGGTGAAGGTGGCGCAAGGCCGCTTTAAGTTTTACGCTCCCGGCGGGGTGAGTATTGCGGATCTTGATAGCGTGGTTGCAGCGACACTCAAAGCGCGTGAAGTCGGCAGAACTGGGGAGCGATATATTTTGAGCGGTGATAACATCACCATCAAACAACTCTTTGAAATGATTGCAGCTGAGGCAGGAGTAGAAGCGCCGAAGATTCGATTGCCTCGTTCAGTTCTCATGGCGCTGGGTCACATAGGAGATTTTGCCACAAGTTTAGGATTAAAAGGCGGGTTCAGTTTAGAGAACGCGATCAGTTCGAGTTTGTTTCATTGGTTTAATCACGACAAGGCAAAGCGTGAACTCGGTTACAATCCTTTGCCCGCACGAGAAGCCATTAAACACTCCGTGCAATATTTTCTGCAGAACAAATAACAGCGTAAGTGTTTGGTTCCTGAAAATCTTTTCCGAACTACTGATTGATGGCGGCGGGGGCGCCGGTGCGAGCCTTGAAAAAAGCCATTGCAGCAAGTGTGACGACAAAAGGCATTGCTGTTAAGAACTGCGAAGGAAGTACTTCTACATTCATACCCTGAAGTTGAATCTGTAGGGCATCAAGTATTCCAAAGGCTGCACATGCCGCAAACGTTGTTACTGGTTTCCAGCGGCCCAATATGAGAGCGGCAAGAGCAAGAAATCCGCGTCCGGCACTCATTTGATTCACATAGCCTGCGCCTTCTGAAATGCTCAAATAAACTCCGCCCAAGGCACAGATCAAACCACCGGCAACGACGCTAAAGAATCGCACTTTGGTTGGCAAAACTCCCGTCGAACTCAGCGCAGTAGGGTTTTCTCCGGCTGCCCTTAAGTAAAGACCCCATTTTGTTTGAAACAAAAACCAATGGGTGAAGACGAAAAGCGAAACGGCTACAACGCTAAAAAGAATCGTGGAATCGAGACGTTCAGAAATTTCAAGGCGAGGCGTTGAGCCAGTGACTCCAAATAGTGTTCTGGTCATCACCGGTAAGAATCCAATGGCAAGGAAGTTAATGCCGGTGCCGACCACAATGTGGTCGCCTCGTCCAAAGATACAAGTGAAAGCAAACAATCCGGCGATAAGAGCACCGGCCAAAAGCCCTGCTAAGAGACCGAGCCAAGGATTGTGCGTGAGAGCCGTTACGGCGGCAGCTGCGAAGGCTGAAGTTAAAAGCTTTCCTTCAAGTGCAATATTGGCGACTCCGCTCTTTTCACTCCATAGACCGCCCAAAGAAGCCAATAGCAAGGGCAAACTTAGTCGCCAACTAGAAGCTATCAACTCTATCAAAGCTTGCATGAATTCTCCCACGTCTAAAACTCAAACCTTTCTTTTCACAAACCGATTCCGGAGGCTTCCCAGCCAATGGGAAATCCCCGACTGAGAGCTGAGGATTAAAATTATAAGAGCTTGAATGACGAACGAAAAATCTTTGCTGACGTTTTCTGTATCAATATCAAGATCGATAGCCCCTTTTGTGAGAGCTCCAAAAAACAGTGCTGAAAAAATAATCAGGACCGGATTAGCTCTTGATATGAGTGCGACGGCGATCCCAAAGAAACCCGCACCACTCATGAAATTTTCCTTCAAATAAAGAGCATCGCCCAAAAGAAAATTCAAAGAGGCCATCCCCGCGAATCCCCCAGCAACAAATAGAGAAGCAATTTGATTATTGTCCAAATTGACTCCTAATCGCCGGGCAAACTCAGGAGCCTCCCCAGTGAGTCGTTGCTCAAGCCCAAACCGAGTGCGCTTTGCTATCCACCAGGCTAAGACGGCGGTCAATATCGAAAAGAAAAACATCCAGTTGGCAGAGCTGTCACTGATGTTGAGGGCCGGTAGTCTGTAAGACTCGCTGAGTGGCAAAGTTTGCGGTGAGGCGGAGCTTCTGTCGCGAAATGGTTCTACGACCATAAAAGCCAACAACGCGTAGGCCACATAGTTTAAGAGTATAGTGATAAGCACTTCATGAGTGCCTCTCTTTGCCCGAAACCAACCAGCAATTGCACCCCAGGCGCCTGCTCCGACAAAGCATGCAATCACCACTACGAAGCTGGCCACCAACGGGTTTAATTCCTTAAGAAAATGGCCGACCAAGTAGGCACAGAGACCCCCGATTGCCATTTGCCCTTCTGCGCCGATATTGAAAAGCCCAGCACGCAGAGCCCAAGAAACACTTAGGCCTGTCATTATAAGCGGCGTTGCCAGATAAATCGTGTATCCAGCAGCATCAAGACTTCCAAAGCTTCCTACAACGAGAATGCGAGCCACGGTGAGTGGATTTTCGCCGACGACTAACACACTCATAAGTGCGAGAATGGTTGAAGCAACTCCGAGCAGAACTTTCACTCTTTAACTCCGGTCATCAACTGGCCAATAGTGTTTACGTTGTAAGGAGGTGTTAGCGCCACTGAGAGACTACCCGAGTAGATAACATGAATCTTGTGGCAAAGACTGAAAAGTTCTTCTAGATCAGCGCTAAAAAGAAGGCTTGCTCCCCCCGCTAGTGCATGAGCTCGAAGGAGCTCGTGGATATGTTCCGTCGACTTAAGGTCAACTCCTCGAGTGGGCTGGTGACATATTAAAAGTTTTGGTTTTCGCAGCAGCGCCTCTCTCGCAAAAACAAGCTTCTGTTGGTTACCGCCACTCATCGATACGATCTGGGTCGACAAAGAGGGATACGCAACAGACATCTCTTTTAAAGAGGCAATAGCTTCGTCGTAAGGTCTGGCGAAATCAACAAGCCCCCTCGGGGTGTAAGTTGTTGGAAGTCCAACTACAGTGTTGATATAAACCGACTCCTGACACCACAAACTTTGTGAGTGCCGGTCTTGTGCTATAAAACCAACTCCTAGGTTCCTAATTTCTTTGGTAGAAAGTTTGCATATCTCTTCGCCCATAATTTTGGCGGATCCCGTATAGGGCTCAAGGCCCAACAAAACATTCACAAGCAGAGATTGACCACTTCCTTCGACGCCAGCTATGCCGATTATTTCTCCGGCATTGAGCTCAAGTTCTAATTGCGATAAGTTCGACTGAGAAAATGCGTTCTCGGCAGAAAGCTTAAGGCTGAGAAGGTTGTTCGGCAGATCACTTTGCACTTCTAGGTTTGGGGACTGAATTGGCTTTTCAGACAAGGAAGCTGCCTTCATCTCACCCATTAAGAGGGACACGACATCACTTTCTTTTGAATCGGCGATTTGGCCCGTTTTTACAAGTTCGCCTTTTCTGAGTACCGCGTAAGAATCACAAACAGAAAAAACCTCCGCCACTTTGTGAGTAACAATAACAATGGTTTTTCCGGATAACTTGAGCTGTTTAAGTACGCTAAAGAATTCTGTCTTCTCTGACGGAGAAAGTACGGCCGTAGGTTCATCTAAAAACAGAATATCTGCCCCCCCATAAAGAAGCTTTACAATCTCGAGGCGTTGTTTTTGGCCGACACTGAGATCTCTCACAAACAAATCAGGATTTAATTCAAACGAAGCAGAAGGGAGAACCTTTCTTACGTCATTCAAGATTGCGTCTTTATCGAAGACCCCAATAGCACTCGTCGGAGCACCAGATAACAAAATATTCTCATAGACCGTTAAATTTTCTACCAGAGAAAAGTGTTGTTCTAACAACCCAACACCAAAGTTTTTTGCTTTCATTGGATTTATCGGAAAGGCTCTTTCGCCTTTTATAAAGAGGCTTCCAGAATCACTTTTGTAGAGGCCAAATAGACACTTTAAGAGAGTTGATTTTCCGGCGCCGTTTTCGCCAAGAAGCCCAAGCACTTCACCTTTTCGCACTTTAACTGAGCACGGTTTTAAGGCCTGAAAATCTCCAAACCTTTTAGATATGTCATTAGCTATTATGGCCCATTCATTCATAACATGAGTGCCAGCGGGTTCACTGATTGACCTGACGGTGAGGCTTTGAGATGAGTGGGTCACTTTTGGATCAGTCAAAATTGAAACTTACTTTTTTTGTTTTTCATAATAGTCGGGCACTTTTATGCGGCCATCGATAATTTGCTGACGAATTTCCTCGACGTCTTTAACATACTTAGCAATAAGATCTCGGTTGTGATCATCAAGTGAAAAGCCAACACCGTTGTTTTTTAAATCCATTGCAAGAGTTCCACCCTTTAGTTCTGATTTTTTGAAGGAGGAGATGGCTTGAAATACCGCCTCATCCACTCTCTTTACCATGCTCGTAATGATTCGGCCCGGCTTAATCCAATTTTGATTGCTATCAACTCCAATAGCAAAGGCGGATCTTTCTTCGGCGGCATCAAACAAACCCAAATTGCTTTTGCCGGCAGCTCCAAAAATGATATCAATCCCTTTTGAGTAAAGATTTTTGGCAAGTTCTTTTGCTCGATTTGGATTGGCCCAAGCCTCTCCCGTGACTCCCACATATTGAACGTTCAACTCAATCTTTGGATTGAAATGTTTTGCTCCCGCCTCGTAACCCAAGTGAAATCGTCTAATCAGAGGCACATCCATGCCGCCCAAAAATCCGATCCTGCTAGTTTTTGAGTGACGAGCCGCCAGATAGCCAACCAAAAAAGAGCCTTCGTGGTCGGCAAACACTGCTGACGTCACATTTGGGGCATTCACTTCAGCATCAATTAGTAAAAAATGGGTCTTTGGATGTTTAGGCGCTACCCGTTCAACGGCAGCTTTTTGAGTGAAGCCGACGGCAATAATTAGCGGAACCCCTCTTTGTGCAAGAGCATTCAAGCTGGGCTCGTAAGAGTTATCGTCGTTGGGCTCGACATCTTTGATTTCTACTGAGTGCTCGGCCTTAGCGCGGGCAAGGCCCTCTTCTACCATCGAGTTAAAGGCCTTATCGTCTTTGCCCCCTTTGTCGTAAACTACACCCACCGTGAATGTTGGATTTATAGAGGCTTCTTTTTCTTTTTCAGAAGTGCATCCAGCCGTAATAAGAAAGCAAGCGCAGGCTCTAACGAGGACTGGGGTCCATTGCAGTCTCAGCGAATGCCCGGGGATGATTGACAATAGGTTTTTCACAGAAAATTCTCCTCTTTCTTGATAAAAATGGGAGGGACTGTACTTACTTTTAAATAGTCTAAGTGGTTGTTCAATTTAAGAGTAATACAGTATAGTCCCAGTCTCGTGAACTATAAGTTTTCAAAGGGCAAAATGGCGAGGGAAAAGAAAAGAAAACACCTTAAGGAGGGTATTCGCGTTTTGCTGGCGATACTGCTAGCGGCTACATGCCTTGTTGGCCTATTTGCCCTAGGCCTTTTGTTTGCGTTTACCCGACTGCCTGATGTGTCAGTTATGAAAAAGTGCGTGCGGACCTCGATGTACGGGGTGGATTTGTGCCCTTCTTCATCTAAATTTGCAAAGTTGTCAGAAGTTTCGCCGACATTCTTGCAGGCGCTTGTTCAAACCGAAGACGCCAGTTTTTATGCTCACAACGGTTTTGATTTTAATGAGGTCAGAAACTCTCTTCGTACGAACTTACAACTTGGCACTTCGGCTCGAGGGGCCTCAACAATCACTCAGCAGCTGGCAAAAAATGTTTTTTTAAGTCCAGAAAAGACAATGCAGCGCAAGTTTCTCGAGGCCTACCTCACCACGCAGATTGAAAAAAAGTTTTCAAAAGCGGAGATCCTGGAGAGGTATATAAATGTTGTCGAGTTTGGCGAACAAATTTACGGGGTAAAAGCCGCTTCGCAGTTTTATTTTTCTAAATCGCCATCGAAGCTCAATTCATTGGAATCGGCGTTTTTGGTAATGCTTCTTCCGAATCCGAAGAAATACAGCGCCAGCTTTCGAGCAAAGAAACTGACAGATTTTGACAAAAGCCGCATTCGACTCATCACCCAGAGGTTGTTTAAGTCTGGCCGAATTAGTGAATTGGAATACCGATGGTCAAAGAGACATATAGAGGATTTTCCGTGGCGGGGAATTCCCACGGCTCATGAAGAAGTTTTTGAATCGGGAGAGTGGAGTTTTGCTGATGACGAAAACGTTGAAGTTATAGAAGACGAGTCGTTTGAAGAAGAAGTCGCTCCCAGGTTTGAGCCAGAAAACTCCGGACTTTCTATAGAAGACGAAATCAAACACGAAACTGGCGACTAAGGAATCAATCTTCGGTGAAAGCTTCTAATGGCCCAAACAGTCGAGAGCATAAGAAAACCAAGCAGTACCAAAACGTGAACCCAAAGCGAGTGATCCCACTCTTGGTAACTGAGAGATCTTGAAACTATTACTGCGTGAGTGATTGGCGATACATAGGAGAGATTCATAAGAAGCGGCGGTAAGCGATCGAGCGGGAAGTATGTGCCACTAAAAAGCGTCAGAGGAAGCACAACCCCAGAAATAAGATAAGTAAAGGAGTCATAGTTAGATACTCGAGTTGTGATGGCGAGGCCGGCACCGGCAAAAATCATAGCAGTTAGAAATACAATAAATAGCGAAGGCAAGATCCAGGCTGTAGTTACGACGCCGGCGACCGTCCCAACCAATAAAACGCAAACCGCTCCGAGCATGGACTTTGAAGCCGCCCAGAGTACTTCGCCGAATACAATGTCGGTGGGACTCAGCGGGGTAAGAGAAATGGCTGAATACGTGCCTTGATACTTTAGCTTCGAAAGGCACGGGAAGGTGCATTCTAATGTAGCAATCCAAACAGAACTAAATATTAACAAGGCCGGAAAGAAAAATTCAACGTACCGCCGATCACCAATTTTTTCGACCATTTCGCCCAATCCAAAACCGACTGCAAATAAATACAAGATCGGCTCCACCACAGACCAACCTAAAGCAGAGAGCCAATACCTTTTAAAGTAGACGAAGTTTCTCACCCATATGGCTGTAAACCCTCTAGTCGGTAGATAGGCTATGCCAATGTTTTCAGCCCTCAAGTTAAGTGGCGTCGTCGAGTCCATAGCCGGTTATCCTTATAAAGACATCTTCAAGATTAGCTCGCCGGATTCTCATATCTTCAGCACTAAGAATCGAGAGAGCATTTTTTACTTCGCTACCGGCCTTTGCAAACAGCCGAACGTGACCGGGAAACGATTGAAAGTCGTATTTGTCTTTCACTCTCATGAGCAAATAGTCTTGCTCGACGGGTCTACATCGAAACTCTAAAACTTCGCTGCCAACATACAGAGAAATAAGTTCGGCAGGATGTCCAATGCATTTCATTTCGCCTCGGTCCATTATTGCCACGCGGTCGCAAAGTCTTTCTGCTTCGTCCATGTAGTGAGTTGTAAGCAAAATTGTTAGTCCCTCGCTTTTTAGCTCTTCAAGTCGGCTCCAAAGCCAAATACGAGCTTGAGGGTCGAGTCCAGTTGTCGGTTCGTCAAGAATGAGCACCTGGGGAGTATGGATGAGTGCTCGCGCAATAGAAACTCGTCGTTTCATGCCGCCGCTGAGCGATTCAACAATGTCGTCTGTGCGGTCTTCCATTTGAAGAAACCTCAGGAGTTCGCGTGCTCGCGGATAAGCCTTGTTTTCGTCAATTCCAAAGTATCTTGCATAGATGAGAAGGTTTTCAATCACAGAAAGATCCGGATCCAGCCAATCTTCTTGAGTAACAACTCCGATACGTTTTTTGACCTCTCTGCTTTGCCTTTGAGCATCGAGCCCAAGAACTAAAATTTGGCCCGAGTTCGGACGAAGAGCTCCAAACAACATTTTCAGCAAAGATGTCTTGCCGGCACCATTTGGTCCGAGGAGTCCAAAAAATTCTCCTTTGCGTATAATGAAATCAAGTCGATCAACGGCAGTTCGGCTTCCGTATTTTCGGGTGACGTTTTTTACTTCAACTATGATCTCATGCTGTGACACGAAGTCCTCTCACTGGGGTTTTTGCCGCTGCTATTAGTTTTTCACTCTAAAGAGAGAGCATCAACGAGCTATCTAGTGTTTAAGAATGTCTCGTCCTTTGTCGTGCTAGCCGTGGCCGCCCATCAGGAAGGGTTCGCTTCGAGTATCTTGTTGGCAAATATTCTTTATTTCAGAAAAATAGCTTGAGATCACACTTTGTACGTCCTCTAGCCCTTTGCTTTGAAAGAGATCCTTCCGAAACTTTGAAGCACCTGGAAACCCTGTAGAATACCAGCTAGCGAATTTTTTAAGCTGAATGTACTGGATTTGTTCATCGCAGCTGGGAGTGATGTAAGAAAATAAACGGTTAAGGGCATAAGAGGAAGTGCGTTCCTCTTTAGAAAGTCGGTGAGAAAAGTCCCGAGCACCCTCGGCCCACTGCTCAAGGCATTCCAAAAATATCCATGGATTTTTTAGGGCCCCACGGCCAATCATCACGCCGTCACAAGCCGAATTTTCTAGCCGAGAAATCGCTTCTGCAGCAGTTTGAATGTCGCCATTTCCGATGATAGGCAGCTTAGCACGCGATTTCACTTCGGTAATAAAATCCCAATCGGCTAAGCCCGAGTAGCCTTGCGCGCGTGTTCGACCGTGAATAGCAACCCAGGCAACGCCTTCATCGAAAGCCAACTGGGCAATCTCATGTGCCGTTCTTTGGTTTTGATCCCACCCCGTTCGGATTTTGATAGTCAGTGGAATCTGAATGGCTCTTTTGATCGCTGATATCATATGGGTCATAGTTGTGAGATCTTTTAGAAGCGCGGATCCAGCCCCTTTCTTAACCACTTTAGGTACGGGGCAACCGAAGTTGAGATCGACAAAGTCAGCCCCCAGGTCTTGAACAAAAAGTGCGGCGTCGGCCATAATCTGCGGATCCTCTCCAAAAATTTGCATTCCGACGGGTCTTTGGGCCTCACTATAGTTCAAGAGTTTTAGGGTTCTTTCGCCCCCATACCGAATGCCGTGAGCGGATACGAGCTCTGATATGACGATTCCGGCTCCCATTTCTTTCATAAAAGAGCGAAACGGCGAGTCGGTGATCCCAGCCATTGGCGCAAGTACAAATGGATTTAGTTTGAGATTTTCGAGAAGTTTGCAGTCAGTCACGGGGACTATCTGGCCTAGATTGACGTCTCAGGTCAAGATAAGGATAGCTGGGCTGGCTTGACTTATTCTATGTAGGGCTCAAGTTTATAGGTAAAGGAGGCCTTATGAACGCAAAATCGATCGACATGATGAGCCTCGGTGATTCCGGCGATGTGCTCAATGAAGTAAAGGCCCACCTCTATCAGCAGGTGGAGCTTATTTCTGAGCGGGTAAGACCACTCGGCGATATCGAAGCGACCATTGAAGAGTTCGAAGGTCGTGGGGGCAGAACTGCCTACAGGACTCGTTTCGTTTTGAACTCCGAAATGGGCGTGATCCATGTGAAGGGAGCTGGCTATCATCCTTTTAACTCAATTAGGCGAGCGACGGATCGTCTAGACCAGGTGGCCTTGGCACTCAGTGAAGGTAATCAAGGGGCAGATTCCCACCGTGATGCTTTAGTGAAGGCAATCGCGAACTCTGAGTTTCTCCACTAAAGACAATCGCGGTCTCTCGATCCCTCCTTTATAGGCTATAGGCACTCACAGTTGATCAATCCTCCTCCATTTTGTTGGGGTCAGTCCGAAGCGCGTGTGGCTAGTCTAAGGTGTTTCGTCATCCGAAAAAGGTAGTAGCACTGATACATCAAACGTCTCAGAATAGGAGAGTGGGGACACTTCTGTCTCACTTTTAAACAAACGCTGTTTCTTTGCGAAATCATTAAGTCGTCCTCGAAAAGACTCCGATATTACTACTGTGGCGAAACTTTTTGACAAAGGTGGATCGTATGTTGAATGTCAGTAACACAAATAGTTTGTTCCTAAAGGCTCTGGTGCTCTTACAGTTGGTCTCCTGTGGTTACCTTTAGGAGCAAATGTCAGATCTTAGTTCCAAAGATGCAATGCCTGATCTCTTTCAAATCCAAAAGCTACATGGTGAAGATATAGGTGATGAAGACCAAATTATTTACGGTGACGCTGAGCCTTCCCTCGAGTGGTCAGATAGTAAAAACGCCTCCCGCTATGTCGTAAGAATTTATAGAGCTGATGATGCGGCTCTCATTTGCAGTCAATCCGTTACGGATGTTTCTACTTTTATTGAAAATTGCAACATTCCTGAAGACTCTCTCGTGAAGATCTCTGTTCAGGCTCTTTCGCCCGCTGGCAAGTCCCGCGACGCATTAAAGCGACCTTATTTTATGCTCGATCGAACGCCGCCAAATGTCGCCTTCACATCTACTCCGGGCGCAGCCATCAATACTAGCACTGCCTCATTCTTGATTGGTGCATCGGACTCCGGAAGCGGCGTTCAAAGAGTCGAATGTCGACTGGGGAATTCAGGCGTTTTTACAGCGTGTCCTTATGGCGACAGCCCGTATTCCGTAACCGTGGATACACCAGGGAGCTACTCCCTTTATGTTAGGGCGTATGATAACGCCGGCAAAGTATCTTCAACAGTGACACACACATTCGCCTACGACCCAACAGTCATAGGCACTTTTTCCATCGTCGGCGTCACGGGCGGAGCAGACAGTGTCGCAGACGTTTGCTTAACTTCAGGAAGTACGCCAACCTTTTCATGGGGAGCGTCAACAAATGCCGACTCCTACGATGTCACCGTCTACCAGGCTGATGGAGTAACAGAAGCCTGTGCCACTCAAAACACAACCTCGACATCTTTTGCGCCAGCGGGGTGTAACCTGACGAGCGGCTCTTATAGGCTTGCTGTTGCGGCAAAGCGTTCTAGTGGTACGGGTTTGGACGCCTCAAACAATTTGTTCGCATTCACAGTCGATACCGTAGCGGCCTCAGCCAATTCAACGATTGCTGGAACGACGCCAGTTGTAGCAAATGGTACATCGACTTCAACTATAACGATCACGTTATTAAACAGCTCTTTGTGTTCGATACAAGGAATAACCCCAACATTTGGCGCAACGGATACTGGTAGCGCAAACGCCTATGCCGCATGTTCTGCGAGCAACAGCGCTGGTGTGAGCACTTGTACCATGACGTCAACTAAGGCGGAGTCAAAAACGCTTTCTATTACCGGACCGCTGGCTAAATCAGGCGGTACCGTGATCTTTACCCATGGAGCAGCTTCTGCAGTTTTGTTTGCACAGCAACCAAGTACGTCGACTGTAGCCGGTGTAGATTTTGCCTCTCAGCCCATTGTGCACGTAGTGGATGCCAATGGTAATATTATTACCTCTGGCGTAGACGCCTCTGCGCAGGTGACTTTGTCGGTTACAACTGGCGTTGGCTCGATCAACGGAACAACCACTGTTACAGCATCTTCAGGTGTTGCGACATTTACCGGACTCGATATGACGGTGTCTGGCGCTAAGGTGATGACCGCAACAAAGCAAGATTTGTCAGGCAGTGGTGGTATTGGCGCTCTAGCAGTTGCATCGAATGGATACACGATCACACATGCTGCGGCTTCAAAGATTGTGTTTGCAACCTCGCCTGGTTCTGCAAAATACGGTCAGGCCTTTAACCCTCAAGGTATTATTGAGGTACAAGATCAATACGATAACAGAGTTACAACGGGTGCTGATGCTTCCGCGACAATAACTATTAGTAAGCATGCAGGCTCTGGCACCCTTGCGGGTACTCTCACTGAAGCGGCATCTTCTGGTGTGGCTGATTTAAGCGGCAATGGTATTGCTAATGACACGGTTGGCACCATCACCCTGAGGGCCACAAAACCAGATCTTACAGGTTCAGGCGGTGTAGGGGTGTTAACTGTCGATGCGAGCGTAGTAGTGACCCCAGTATCTTGCGACTCTGGTAATTTCGCAACGACGTGTACAATAAGTACGGTACAAGATGTTCCAAACGGAGCGACGATAGCGGCGAACAACCTCACCATCGCAAGTTCTGGGCAGCTTCGAAATCTCAACAACCTTGAGGGGTTTACAATTAACCTCACCGGTAATTTGACAACAGATGGTGCCTCAAAGATTCAGGCAAACGTTGAAGTCAACGCAGTTAACATGCAGTTTAATAATACCCCCAATGACACAGTCGCCTGCGGGGGAGCTATTAATGCCGCAGGTCTTGGGGGACTGGGCGGAAAGCGAACAGGCAATGATTCCATTACCGGCCTAGGTAGTGGCGGCGGTACTTGTATAGACTCATCAGGGTGGTCATGTTCAGGAGCAAGTCACGCTGGATTGGGCGGCGCCGGCGAGGCTGTGCCAGCCGTAGCAGCTGTTTATGGTTCATCAAGTTTAGCAAATACTTTTGGATCGGGCGGCGGGGGGCCAAGCGTCTATGCAGCCGGAGGAAGTGGCGGGGGTCGCATTCGCCTGGTTGCTAGCGGTACCATCACCGCTCCATCGACCGGCTTCATCGCATCGGCTTGCGGAGGTTCAGGCGGAGCTTGGAACAACTTGAACGCTGGCGGCGGTTCAGGAGGTTCAATTTATGTTGAGGCGACTGGCTTTAGTGGAGAGGTGAGGCTCAACGCCAGAGGCGGAACCTCTGGAGGCGGTCTTACTTCGACCTACAAGGGCTCAGGTGGCGGCTCAGGAGGTTACATAAAAGTTGTAAGTCCTAAGCTGCTCTCTGCAACCAACGTGATTGTTTTTGGACTGTCAGGAACACATGCGACAGGGGAAGACGGAATGTATGAGCAAACGGTTGCTGACTGGAGTGTGGCACTTTGCGATTCTGGCGACTTGGCTACGACCTGCACGGTATCATCAAAAAAATTCGTTCCGCATGGGGCCAACATAGTAGGTACAGGTAGCATAGTGGTGGCAAGCGGTGGCCAGATTGTAAACAATCAAAGACTTGCAACGTACTCTATTAATTTGGGTGGAAACTTCACTGTCAATTCTGGCGGCTCCGTTACCGGAAACCTTTACCCATTGGTTGCCACGAACATCACCCTGAACGGGCAAATTATTGCGAGCAGTATTGGATACCCTGGTGCAGGGCCGATGGGCGGTACAACGAGGGCAAATGGAGGAGGTCCCGGCGGCGGGCAATCTGGCGAGTCCGGCGGAGTTAGAAGTGGCGGCGGTGGCGGCTATGGTGGAGCAGGTGGAAGTGGTGCTTTCGCTGGCTCTACTGGCGGAGCTGCATATGGATCGGTGAATGATCCGACTGATTTCGGATCAGGCGGAGCTTTGAATGGTCTTGGGGGTTATTCATCTGCTGGAAGCGGCGGTGGTAAATTGAGCCTTCAAGCAAGCGGCAATATTGTTATCTCGAGTACAGGGGGAGTTTTGGCCGATGGAGGAGGCCCAGGTGGCGACAATGCCGGCGGGGGATCAGGCGGAACGATAAGAATTGCGGCTTCGAACTTCACGTTGGCAAGTTTGGACACAAATCTGTCTGCCCAAGGAGGCCAGGGGGGACCTGTCGGTACTTCAGGTGTAGGCGGCGGTGGTGGCGGAGGGGGTAGGATTTGGATTGATCCTGCTACTAAAATCGTAGTGACATCGGGGCCTAACACTTCCTTTTTTAGAGCATTTGATGTGCGCCCAGGACCAGTGTCGTCAGGCAGCTCTGCAGAGTATGGTTCGATTGGCTACGAATACGCAGTGGCGGACGATATTTGTGATACCGGAAGCTTAAATACGACGTGCAATATCCATTACTTTAAACCGATCCCAGATGGCTACACGGTTTCAGGAACAGGGAGCTTAGTGATCGGGGATGGTTCGACGTCAAACGGTGGTTTGTCTAATTTAAATACTGAAGAGAGCTTCACCGTAAACATGTCGGGAGACGTTACGCTACGAACTGGTGCCGGATGGATTAGAGGCAACGCAACAATAAACGCAGCTAATTTAACTCTTGAGCAAGGATCTGGAATTACGGCTACATCGCAGGGGCACCCGGGTGCAAATACTCACGGCTCTAACTCTTACAATGGCGTGGGAGTAGGTGGCGGGTTATTTGGTCAAGCAGCTGCCCAATCTCAAAGGGTAGGAGCCGCAGGCGGAGGAGGACACGGAGGGGCCGGTGGAGCAGGTAGCGTCGCCGGGGCATCTGGTGGAGCCACTTACGGCTTGAACACAGCACCCATAACCTTTGGTTCTGGCGGAGCAGGCACGGAAAACTGGGCATGGTCAACAGTGCTATGTAATGGTGGTATAGGCGGCGGTGCTTTAGCAATAAATGTGACGGGTGATCTTACGATGGGCCACCTAACAAATATTACCGCGAGTGGTTCATCAGGTGGTTCACACGTGTATATGTGCGGGGGCGGCGGCGCCGGAGGAAGTATATACATTAATGCCGGTGGCGCTGTTTCTCTGTTTTCCGCGACTAGTCAAATTCAAGCTAGAGGCGGCGATGGTGGAACGGGCAGTACTTATCAGTGCGGAGGCGGGGGCGGCGGTCGAATTTCCATCGTGCGCGGCTCAGGTTCAGCTGTGGACACGGCCTCTTTATCTGTTACAGGTGGCGCATCTTCAAGCGAAGCTGGCGCTGCTGGGACGATTTATCAAAACTAAACGCAACAACTAGATTCGTTGTAGGCGTGGAAGGCTGCCCAAGGATTGGGCGATTTCTTCGTTGGAGTGAATTTCTTACCCTCAGTCTCGATGAGTTTATTGGTTCATCGACGGCTTGTGGTAAACTAGGCTTAACCGACCAACTTAAATATCTATTCAGTTGTGGGATTAACTAGCTTTCTGTCCGAAAAGACATAAAGCCTGAAAAGCCCTGCTGAGTGATATGCACGTGATAATCGTGTAGCTTTAAAAAATAGGTTTTAAATGGGTATCACTTCTAAACCACTTGTAAAAATAATCTTATTATTGTCGCTTTCACCCTCTCTGTGGGCTTGGCCTTCAAACTCTGACGAGTCAGGGGATGCAGCGAGCGAAAGCTCGATCAACTCCTCGGATACTGATACAGAAGAAGGCGTGCGCGGCTCGCAGTTTGCTTTTATAAAATTCCCATTCACGATGAAGTTTAAGAGGAAATATAACGACCCAAATGAGGATCGTTCGAGCAGCTCGACACTTTTCTTCACGATGTTTGATAAAGCAAATTTTGAGATTCGCGATGAACTGGGCCGAATATGGACAACTCGCGCCACCTTGTCTCGAGATTTACCCTCGCCAGAGGGTAGAGCCAGTTTTGTAATTTTGGATTATACGAGCTCAGTTATTGCCATTTCCAGGCGGCGCCAAAAGATTTTAATTTCTTTTTCTAGGATAGAAACAGGCCGAGTATTTGTTGAGTATAGTAGGCAGGCAGGCCTGTCACTTTTGTTGCATCGGGAACCAAAAAAATTTTTTATCCTTAAAGACTTGGTAGAAAACGACCCGCAGCTTCTAGAAGACACAGCTGATAAAAGCCGTTGGCGTTGGAGCTCAGAGAATCAAGAAGCCGCAGACTCTTGTCAGACTCTGTTTGGCAGCTAAACCCGCAGACGTTATTACCAAATCGTACGGAGTCACTTGTGGGACTTATTGCGTTAAACCTGTGCTTTAAAACGCCAACACGGCGCCAACTATAATGCGATGAGTCCCACAAGTGACTCCGTACGATTCTAGAATGGTGGTGGGTTAAGGATAGCGCCTTTCACGGATGGTCCGCCAAGCTCTAGATCTTTTCGGGTCAAATAATTGTGAGAGACAATTTTGACACTGTAGCCAACGCGAGAACCAATGGCGCAACTTCCGGGTATGGGATCTTTTCCTTCGTTGTAGCATTCACCAAAGCTCGCCGGAAAGCGAAAGTCAGAAGGCCCAGTTGGCGACCAGCCGGTCAAAAGATGATGATAAGACTTTAAAAGATAAAAATTGGTCTGAGGGTCACTGAGTCGAACTGCAAAATCCATTTGATCGCGAATGTTCATCAGCACTTCATCGCGTGTGCCAAGATCTCCAAGTATAAACTGCCCTTTCAAAATACCTTGCTGCATTCTCTGCCGATAGTTGGAATCAAAACTGGGGTCGACGGAATAATAAGTGGAATCAAAAAGATCGGGCGCAACGGCTGATATTTCTAAATCGCGAATCCAAGGGCCAATGCTTTTGTCGTTTGCAAGCGGACGGTTCAGTTGTGGTTTTAGTGCCCACGCCAAAGGATCAGATCCTTTGCTCTCGAAGCTTGCGGGCAGAAGCCCCCACCAGTCGGTCGTCATTCCCGTTACTTTTTGAAAGGTGCTCGCAAATAACGAGAGCGCTAACCGGGAGTTGAGACCCAAAGCGTCGCCTGGAAATCTGGAATAGTTGGGCACGCTCGATGAAGTAAACTCTTGAGGAGCACCATCTTCATAGCGCTCTGGAGTAAGAGGTTCTAGCTTTTCTCCGCCCGAAGATTTTTCAGATCCGTAGGGCCAGAGTGAATTCATCCATGGACCGATTCTTCCGCCAAATGGTTTTGCGTAAGAAACGGCTGTTAATGTGATGGGCTTACCGAATGGCGCAAACGGCTTACGAGGCTTTGATGTGATTTTCACACCAACGTAACCCATAATCCAGGGATTCTTTTCAACTCCTAGCAGAGATTTGTACGGGCTGCTCTTTGGCGGCTCAAGATAAAGATCAGCAAGAATGCCTTGGGGATCTATCTTTGACTTGTTGGCGTTGTAAAAATTTGGAAGCCCCTGCCACAGTGGTTTGACTTGTCCGCTACAGCCGCCCGCAGTGTTAGAAAAATCAGTGTAAAGAACTGTCGGATAGATTTCGATCTCTTTCAGCCAACGGTCGAATGGTATGCCGCCAAAGGAGTTGAAAATTTCAAATTCATAGTCCTCTAGGTTGGCCCGAGTTAAGTTGTTCGAGAGCGTTTTTTCCGCTCCCTCTCGAGCGCTCCTTCCGTCGAGATCCGTGAAGTCCTCGGGTGAGCGTGCAACTTCCGCGGCCAGAGCTCGAATGGTTTTGAGCCTCGAGCCAACCTCTAGCCGATAAGAAATCATCCATGTTGCCGCGATGGCCCAGTTGATGCTTCCCGACGTTTGGCAACTGTGTTCGATCACTTGGCCTGCATCTTTGACTATGCCTGCTATGCGCTCATTCAAATCTGCCAACGGTCCGAAAAGGCCTGGGATAAGCGTGAGTTCTTGAAATTTAGGAATCCGAATTCGCGCCTCGTGGCAAAGGTTTTGGCGACTGCTTTTGCCTGACCAAAAACTTGAGGCAATACAAACTGAAGGAACGGAATCACCTAAGTGATAAGGTGCCTCAAGCTTAGAGGTCTCATTTGAAATGAAAGCGGGGTGACTTCTACGGGAGTTGTCACCAAGAACTCGCAGTCGCCAGGCAAGAAGCTTCCAAGCCTGGCGAATCTGATAATTCTCGTGGGCGATAGCTCCCAAAAGCTGAGCCTGCTTAGCTGCTGCATAGTAAGCGGCTATGTCTGCACTGTTTTGAAGATTGATTTTATCATGCACGACCAAACCGACATTGATGACCATTGCAAAAAGCACGAAGAGTATTTGAAAAATGAGAGCAATAAGTATGGCCATCTGGCCACGTTGATTTTTGCAGGACATCCCTTCATTTTAGTGAAATCCAGAAAAAAGTCTCTGTAGAAGCTTGGACGTTGGCCGAGCTCTGAGTGATTTTGACATTCGTAAAGAGTTTGAGAGAATAAGAACGACTCAAAAAACCAACGAGGTATACGGAATTGGCTTTAAACATTCACATAGCTAAAAATTTTCGCGATTTTCAGAAAAAAGGAAACTACTGTATTGCGGCTGCGACGTTTGCGGCAAGTTTGGGTGCCGCCTGTGCTGTGAATGCCGGAGTCATCAGCGAAGGCTGGTACAAGGTCTTGATGTCTGGTGAGCACCAAGGATACATGGTTGAAAGGACTAACTACGACCCAAGCACCAAACTTTACACGGTGAATACGTTCTTAAGAACGCATCCTAAGAGTGGCAATGCATCAGAAAGCACAAGCGCCGTGTTTCACGGAGCGGAAAAGAATTTTGCACCCGTAAGTTCAAAGTATATTTGGCTAGGTGGCGATTCTGCCCGCACCGTCGAGGCCAAATACAACGGACGCATAGTCAGCGCGATCATCAATCAACACAACAATAAAAAACCCCTTTCTTTTACGAAAGAACTTCAGTCGGATGGCCGCAAGTCAGAAGATGCCAAAGAAAAAGCTCAACCAGACCTTATTTTGGCGGCAGCAGTGCGAATGAGAATTTTCTTAGGCCCAGAGAGTCTGAAGAGTGGCATCAAGGTTGGCCAGCGGTTTGATTTTGATGCCATTGCCGAAGAGGGAGCCAAAAGTAATGGAGACAGCCAAGGCTACTACGACACTTTGAACGTCTATCCGTACAAAGTTCAAATTGTGGATTTGGCGAATGAGGGAGGATTTGAGACTTTTCGGTTCGTGACAAGTTATCTAGGTCAAGAGTCAGTCAGTTATTACACTCTTACAGGGGATCTTGTAAGAGTCAGTGTTCCGCAAAAAGGAATCGAAATTGTCAGAGTCGACTCAGAGGCTTCAGCAGTGTACGGGCTTCCAAAAAGTGAAAAAAGCTTGAAAGAACAATTTGGAACCGTGCCCGTAGCGACTCCGCTAAGACGCCTACCGACCCGACAAGAAAGACCAAAGCTGAAAAACCTTGAGGGCGAGCCAAATCCCAATGTGCCGAAGGGTTTGTCTGTGCCACCGGGTAAGGGTATAGAAATTCAGCCAAATATTGAGAAAGAAAAAGGAAACAAATCGGGCCAAGAAAGCGGCGCAGGCGATAACAAAGCGAAAGAAGTGCCAAAAGTTAAAAAGGATGCTGAGTGATTTCGTTCTTGGTCCGAAGGCTGATAATGACAGTTCCAGTTTTGGTTGGTGTTGCCACATTTACCTTTTTGCTCATTCACTTTGTGCCTGGTGATCCGATTGATTTGATGTTGGGTGAGAGCGCCTCTTACGAAGACAAACTTCAGCTACGTGAGGAGATGGGTTTAAATCAACCACTTCTCACCCAGTACAAAGACTATTGGACAAAGCTCAGCCAACTTGACCTTGGTAGATCCTACCTAAGCCGCCGCCCTGTATTTGACGAAATCAACGATCGAGTAGGCGCAACGGTGGAGCTAGCCCTTGCGGCCATATTTATTTCGCTATTCGTAGGCGTTCCGTTAGGTATCATTGCAGCTGTGAAACAGTATACAAAGTTTGATCACTCGATATCAGTGTTGGGACTATTAGGTATGTCGCTTCCTGGGTTTTGGGTTGGTCCAATGCTGATTCTTATCTTTTCAATAAAGCTGGGCTGGTTTCCGGTGAGTGAGCGTGGGGGACTTGAGAGTTTGATTTTGCCGGCTGTGAGCTTGGGCCTTCCTTTGGCGGCAATTATGATGCGAATGACCCGTGCTTCAATGTTAGATGTTATTAAAGAGGATTACATTCGTACAGCCCGCTCTAAAGGAATGGGCAACTTTTTGGTGTACTCAAAGCATGCTCTTAGGAACGCGCTGATGCCTGTAATTACTATTCTTGGAATTCAGCTCGGAGCACTTCTTACGGGCACAGTTATTACTGAAACCATTTTTGACTGGCCTGGCATTGGCACGCTCTTCTTCTCTTCAATTCAGCAGCGAAATTACCCTCTTGTTCAAGGATGTGTGCTTTTAATTTCAACGACATATGTTGTCGTCAATCTAGCAACCGACGTGATGTACGGAGTTGTTAATCCGAAAGTTAGAGTGCAATGACAGAGGCGAATCTCTTAAAGATAATAAAAAAGAGACCCCTTCTCATTGCTGCAGCCGTGTTGCTTGGGTCAATGTGTTTAATAGCTATTTTTGCACCGTTCATAGCCACTCATGATCCGCGAAGTATTTCTCTTCCGGACCAGTTTCAAAATCCCAACTCTTCGCATCTCTTTGGAACAGATCAAAATGGTAGCGACGTCTTTTCACGAGTGGTATACGGGGCGAGAATCAGCTTAATCGTCTCTTTGAGTGTCGTTTTGATTTCGGCAACAGTCGGAACTTTTTTGGGAAGTTTGGCAGGCTATTTTGGCGGCTGGGTAGATACACTTCTTATGCGTTTTATCGACATGCTATACGCCTTCCCGGGCTTTTTATTAGCATTGAGTATCGTGGCTTTTCTTGGGCCGTCTATTGGCAATCTCATACTCGCATTATGCATCACCGGGTGGACGGGCTACGCCAGACTTGTCAGAGGAGAGGCCCTTCATCTTAAAACACGAGATTTTGTCACGGCATCTAGAGCCGTTGGTGCTGGCTCGTTTCGGCTCGTAGGAATTCACATTCTGCCAAATTTAGTTGGCCCACTTGTTGTTCAAATGACCTTTGGTATGGCCGGTACGTTGATCGCGGAGTCGTCTTTAAGTTTCTTGGGTTTGGGTGCGCCGCCCACAGAGCCAACGTGGGGTGGTTTACTCAATGTTGGAAGAGTTTATCTTGTAGAAGCCCCACACTTGAGCTTTTTTCCGGGTGTCATGATTGTGATGGTTGTACTCAGTTTTAATTTGTTCGGAGACGGTCTTCGAGATTATTTAGATCCGAAGTGATCGCGACCTTGGTCTGATTTGCTAAAGCAAACTAATTTCATTCGGCATTTGAATGCATGACTCATTGTCTTTGAGATAAATAACGTATTCAATCATATTAGTGGCTTTATCTCTTAGACAGAAAATCGGTCAAAATTTTTTCATTGGGCTCTCCGGTAAAGAGCTGACCGACGAAGAGCGTTCATTTATCATCGCAAACAATATCGGCGGAGTGGTTTTGTTTGCAAGAAACTGCGAAACCCCTGAGCAGATTCATCAACTCATTTGTCAGGTTCAAGAAGCTGGGCAGAAGTCAGAAGAAAAGGTACCCCTTTGGGTAGGTATTGATATGGAGGGCGGAAGAGTTCATCGCCTGAAATCTCCCTTCACAATTTGGCCGGCTATGAGGCAACTGGGTAAACTCGACTCCCCCTCGATGGCGTTTCGATTTGCAGAAGCGTTGGGCCGGGAGTTAAAGGCAGTTGGTATCAACCTCAACTTCTCACCGAGCGTGGATGTACTTACAAACCCAATGAATCAGGTCATTGGCGATCGCGCACTTTCAAGTGATCCTGAGCAAGTGTCAAAGCTGGGGTCAGGGATCGTAAGGGGATTTATCAAAGCGGATATACTTCCGGTGGCAAAACACTTTCCGGGTCATGGGCAGACGAGTGTAGATTCCCATGTTGATTTGCCTGTGGAATCTACAACTCTTAGCGAACTCAAAGAAAGAGAGCTCATCCCTTTTAAGAAGGTCTTTCGCGCGCGCTTGGACATTGTAATGACGGCGCATGTTTTGTTTCAAGCGATCGATCCAGACTGGCCGGCTTCGCTTTCTGAAGTTTTTCTCCATCAAATTCTTAGAAAAGACATTGGTTACAGGGGGCTAGTAATCACCGACGATCTCGACATGGGCGCTCTCAGGAATCGATGGAGTCAAGAAGAGATCGCTGTTCAAGCCGTCCATGCAGGGGCCCACTTTCTCTTGTATTGCAACGATCCCTCATCTCCTGAGAAGGCAATAACAGCGATTGAGAAAGCCTTGGAGTCCAACATTATATCGAAAAATATTATCGAAAATAATCACAAACTCGCAATAGAGTTGAAATCAAAAAAACTGAAAAGTTACTCTGTTAGTAGCTACAATGAGCTCAAGCACTTTATTGGATGCGGAGAACATCAGGAGCTTGCCCTTGCCATTAAAGAGGGGCGCATTCTCGAGGCTACTAGTCAAGCCGACTCGGCTTGACAGGTCGAATCTTTCAAAGCAACTTGTGAAAAATCTTTGGGTAGTGGGGAAGTCCGGTGAAAATCCGGCGCTGTGCCGCAACGGTAAAGAGGTTATGCTTCTTAGCCCGAATGCCAATGCCCATGATAACTCTCGAGCAAGAGGTATTTTTTTATGTATTTTGCATTTGCCCTTTCGGCCTTTGCATTCCTTTCAACTTCTGCCGCGTTTTCTGATTTGCCCACAACCGTGCAAAAGCCCTCGCCGTCTGCGAGCAAACTTAAAGATGGGTGGGTTGAGGCCACACCGTTAAAACCATTTTCTCCCCAGCTGGGCATTTGGCCACACAAAACTATTCACAACAATGAGGGCACCTTTTCCCGCGTTCTTTTTTCTGACTCCCTTCTTCGCGATCCGTCGCTTTTTGCAAGCGAGCAGGGATCACCAACGATTTCCATTCGAGGCTCCGGTGCAGCGGGCAGAATTACAGGACTCGTCAATGGGGTAAACCTCAACCTTGCCGATGGACTTGGGGCCAGAAGGTTATTCTTTCCGGTGGAGGTTGTTGAGAAAACCTCTGTTTTAATGAACCCGGCCTCCACGTATTTAGGAACAGGAGCCTTAGGCGGGGCAATCAGCTTTTCAGTGGAGCCCACGACAAACAAAAAATTGAGAGTAGGAATTGCAGACTTCGGCAGTCGAAACATTTTAACTTCGTGGGGACAAAAAGAAGTTGGACAGATATCTTACTTTCACGACCACACGAATGGGGATTTTGAATACAACCTGCAAAGTGCAGAAGCTGGCGGCAAAAGAGTTCGAAACGACAAAAGCCTTCAGAGAGTCGTCGCCGTATCAGACTCCTCAATAGGCAACTGGCAACTTCAAACTTTTGGTTTGTTTGCACAAGAAGTCGGTTCGCACCCAGGGATGGTTGGGCAGGCGGCTAGTAACTTTAAAGATACAGGATCCGTCGTAAGCGTGGCTATGACATCAAGTCGTTTCTCTTTTGGACAGTTCTCGCAAAGCGTCTCGCGCGTCGGGTTAGATTCGGAATTTGGTCCGACAGAAGGGTACTCCTCAACTTCTCGCTTCGAATCTCGAACAAATTGGAAAAAGCAATTTGTAGATGACCTTGAGTTGGAATTTTTTAACGATCTCATTTGGGATGAATTCACTTCTAGTTACACGATCGATTCAAAAAAGTTAACCCAAACACGGGCTGAGCCAGGTTTTCGCACAAGGTTCTCCGCATTCGATGACTGGATACTAGAGGCCGGCAGCCGCTATTCATCAAGTGTAGAGTCGTTTGCCAACTCGCTGGGTATATCGAGAGAAATCTCAGGGCACGTAGTTCAGTTAGGTTATTCAGAGGGATACCGAATTCCTTCTTTAACAGATCTTCATGCAAATGCTCCAACTTTTCAGGGAAACTCTCGGTTAGAGCCAGAAGGCTCAGGTCAAATACAAGCGTCTTTCCAAAGAGAATCTCAAAGGCTGGCCCCTAATGTATTAGAACACTTCGGCTATAGTGTGCAGATTTACCGAACTGACTTCAGGAACTACTGGGTGAGTGAAGATTTGGGTAGTGGTGTTTTTTCTAAGAGAAATGCCGCTGCTGCTCAGGTAGATGGATTTGAGCTCTCAATGAATTATGAAGATTTACTTGCGGATGTAACTTTGAGTTACACCTATACTGATGCCGTAGATGCTAACACAAAGGAACGATTAGTAACATCTCCAGAGCAGAAGGCTCGTTTAATATTAGTAGTCTACTGGGGTCCCTTAGCTTTTGAAAATCATCTCACCCATAGCTCCACCTACTTCGTTCAGGATTTTTCTTCGAATTCACGTCGTGAACTTCCGGGATGGACGAAATGGGATTTTCAACTTTCAACAGTCAGAGTTGGCTCTACCCGAGCCGTTTTTGGTGTAAGAAATATCACCAATCAACCCATCGAGCTCTCGCTCGGCTACCCTGAGAGACAAAGGTTTTGGTATTGCTCTTTGGAATATGAAATATGAGAAGACAATCAGTTGTACTATTGTTTTCTCTGGGTTTCGCATTTGCGGCAAAGGCCGCTTCAGATGCTGGCCCGTCTAATTTTCATCGCGTCGTCTCTCTCTCACCAGCGATTACGGAAATCCTTACTCATCTAGGTATAACAGATAAGTTAGTTGGCATAACCGAACAGTGTGACGACTATGACCCGAGCTTAGCTAAAATAGAAAGTGTCGGTGATTACTTTAAGCCAAACTTTGAAAAGGTAGCAATGCTTAAGCCAGATATCCTACTTGTACCTGATGAGGGCGTAGGTTACTCAGAGCGCGAACCAAAGAGAATAGGCTTGAGATATGAAGTCATGCGTCTGAAGGCTTTGTCTGACTATCCATTTGTGGTTGAAAAGCTGGGGGAATTATTTAAGCGAAAAGATGTTGCTCAAAAAATGTCGCGTCAGTGGCGATCTCAGTGGGAGGCGCTAGATAAAAAAAACCAAGGGAACGTTCTTATACAGCTTCAGTTGTCCCCGCCGATCTTTGCGGGCGGCGGTACCTTCTTGAGCGAGGCTTTCGCGCGGTGTGGTTTCACGAATATCCTATCAAAGCAAGTGGGCTATCCGCAGGTTTCAAGAGAGGCTCTTGCCAAGTTTGACGAAGAGTTTCTTGTGGTGCCGCTTATTCACGAGAAGACTAGGTCCGTTTCAGATTTTTGGAAGTTTCAGAGCAGAGCTATCTTGCTTGATGAAAGACTGTTTGAAAAACAATCTCCCCCAGTAAACATTGTGAGGCTAGGTCCCTCGTTTTTAATTGCAGCAAAAGCTGTTTGTGAGGCCTTGGCGCGACAGCTTCATTCGAAGAAGTCATCAAATGAAATGGAATAATATCAATCGGTACCCCATGGTTTATCTAACACTTCTCGTGTTATTTGCCGTTTTTTTATTCTTCTCTCTTTCAGATATTCGCTTGTTTTCGGATGCGTGGGTCGAACTTCGACTCCTTAGGTTTTTTTCCATACTGATTACCGGGATTTGTTTGGGAATATCGGGCAGCGTTTTTCAGTCTGTCACACAAAATCCAATTGCCGATTCTTACACTCTCGGAGTCAGCGGTGGCGCCTCTCTTGGCGCCGCACTTGCTCTAGGATTAGGTGTTGGTTTGCAAGAGATCTCGTTTCTCGCCGGAAGTTTTTTCGGTGCGCTATGCTCCGTGCTCTTGCTTCTCGCTTTGGTGAGAAATATGGACTTAGCTGATTCGAACCGTTTACTGCTAGTTGGCTTTTCTCTTAGCCTCATTTGTGGAGCCTTCGTATCGATGATTATGATGGTACTTTCGGCCGCAGATTTGCAAAAATCTTACTACTGGATGGCTGGACAATTTGGTACATGGAGAGACGGGCTAGCGATTTATCTTTGGGCGCCTGTTTTGATGACAACCCTGTTGTTGAGCGGTCTATCACGAAAGCTAGACGTACTTAGTTTGGGTTCGGATTTTGTTCGCGCCTGTAAACTAAGACCTGAAAAAATTGTAAGACACGCGCTCTTGTTAGGCTCTCTGTTGGTTTGTTTCGCCGTTTCTTTGTGTGGAGTTATGGCTTTTGTAGGAATCGTATCTCCACATCTAGCAAGAAGAATCTCGCTGCGGTATAGCCATAGAGATCATTTCGTGTATGCCTCGTTCATTTCGGTGTTACTGCTACTTCTCTCGGATTGCATTGCGCAAAGCCTGTTCTATCCGAGGGAAATTCCTACTGGTGCGATTGTCGCCGTACTTGCCGGCCCAGCGCTCATAATTCAGATCGCCATGCAATACAGTCGTTTTTCAAAAAGGAATGTGGGTTTATGACATCTTGCAAAAGCACTGTGCAAAATGTGTCAGAGTTCCTCAGTGACAATGTTTCATTTCAAATTGTCTGGCTGTGTGGTCTAAATGGCAGCGGCAAAACCACCTTTCTAAAAAATGTCCTTGAAGTGCTAAGCCGTGAAAAAGGCGAGTCTCAGAAAAGCAGCATTGGCTACTTGCCGACCTATCTACCTAGACCCGATGGGATGCGAGTGCGGGACTTGTTAGAGATTTTGGGGTCCACAAAACCTTTTACTCCAGATGAGAGTGTTCCGTTTTCCCGAGAAACGGCTTCGCTTTTAGATAGATACCTCCAACACCTTTCGACGGGCGAGATCAAAAAAGTCTTTCTGACTGCAAGTTGCCGAAGACACTGCCAGTATCAACTTTGGGACGAGCCCTTTGCTAACTTGGACTTGGCCTCTGCCAACGAGCTTCAAAGCTGGATGATGAGTCAAAGATCGCTTCGCTTTATTTGCATCACGCACGACAGGCTAAGCTTGGAAAGCTCTGCAAATTCTAGGCAGTTCATCTTTGAAAACTTTAGGCCCTCTCTGGTACCCAGGTGAGTCCAAAAGTTTCAGAAGAAACTGTCGACTTCCAGTAAGATGAGACTGGAACTTAATTTAAAATATAAGGGTGTTCGTAAATGGAACTAAGCGTTCAGTTACCAGACTCGATGCCGTTTGCTTGCTTCAAACTTCTGTAGCAAGCTAAAATCTATGTTTAATATGTCGCATGCACACAGAATAATAGCGCCGAGTTGTTCGCCTTTGGTTGGTCGCGTTTTTCATAAAAATGGACATGCAGGATGCAAACCAGGGCTATTTCGATTTGAAATGAGTCGATTTCTCTTTCGAATATGTTCTCGATTTGTGGTCTTTACTGCACCGTTTTTTATCCCCACAATAGTTTACTCTCAAGCCAGTTCTGGCCAAATTTCTTCGGTAGCGGTGGACTCAGTTGACGACGAAAAGAAATGTAAGACAGCTCTTGCCAAGGATGTTCTTGAAGCAGCGCCTAAGTCAGAAAGATTTAACTTAGTCTTCACGCAGATTGTGAAGGGAGTTTCTGATGGAGTGTCTTGCAGAGATATGAGCTCAATAAGAATTGAGGCAGACGAAGAATGGTTTTATGAAGAAAATGGCCTTAGCGGCAAATTTATTGTTCATGCAGCTTATGGTTTCTTTTTTCTGACGAAAGACGCGAATATTTTTGTGCGTGATCACAAGGGCTGGCAGCCACTTTGGGGTACCCAGGGGTACACAATAAAACAACTGACCGATTTGAAGCGTAGAATTGGCGCCGAAGAAAAAGACTTCGTTTCTAAGAAGAAGCATTTTGTTATTATCGATAACGCCTACAACAACGATGGCCCTATGGTGGCTCACAAAGCCTTCAAAGCAATGTATCCCGTTGTCTCGAAGAAGGAGTCGAAACTCATTGATATTGCCTTTGATGCCAACCCGTCAGAATTTAACTGGCCTATGGGAGAAATGCATTATCTTAGAGCAAAAGATTTGGTGGACGACCTTCTTGCCGCTTTTAATTCAAAACGCGAGCTGAGTCGTGCAATTCTTTCTTTCTCGATCTTTGAAAAAGCACTGGTAAAAGCTTCTAAGCTGAGGAGAATCCTTGTTGAAAAAGTTTTTTCAAAGAAAGATTTAAATGTTAGTGAGTTTTTGGGTTCTGAGTATATAAAAATTAAAAAATACTTCGTGGCACCCGTCGGAAGATATTTAGTGACCTACTTTTACAGTGAACGAAAGCGGGAACTCGAGCTGGCTTCCAATTATGAAAGAGCAATTGCTTCAGATTCTACGTTCATACCTCAATTGTTATCGGAGGCTTCCGTTCAAAGGTTTCAAGATGTCACCTACGTTTCACTCTTAGGAAAGGTATGGGCTATCGATAGCAGGCAAGGCGGAAAGTCGTTGGTGGGCGAGGCCAATTATGTAGGAGTAAATTCGTCCTATCGGCCCGTTTTTTTGATTAACTATCGCAATCGTACAACGATCGAAGTGCGAGAGCTGGAATCCCCAAATAAGCCGGGTGTTTGCTTTACACTAAACTTTTCACCTATGGATGGATTTTGGACTTACAAGCTTTCGGATTCAAAGCTCGAAGTCTTCGACCGAATCACCAAACAAAAAGACACCCTCAATTCGACTACCTGCCCTTCTTAAAGGACTTTTCTTGACCCTTTTGCCCTAGCGACGAAATAAAGCTTTCGCCGCTGTATAGAATTTGTACACCCAAGTGGGTAATGATTGCCCTCACGCCCAGGCGCCGAACCTAGTATAATCCCAACAACACGAATATGACGAATATGTACTTTTCCGGGTTAAACATTCAATAAACTAGGGAACGGCATGTAGGTCGAACCCCGCAAAGGAAGTTCTGATTGAATTTACAGTCTTTAGCTTTAGCAATGCTACTTTTCAGCGTTGGCACTGTTGGGCCAATAAGTGCGGTATCCGATCCTCAGGCTCAGACCCATTATGAGGTCCTTGGGCTTAAGCAAAATGCGGAACCCACTGAAATTAAAATGGCCTTCAAGAACCTCGCCTCCGTCCACCATCCAGATCGCCATCAAAACGTCTCAAACGACGAGCGCAATATGCATGAAGAGAAATTTAAGAAAATTGCTTCTGCCTATGAGGTTCTGTCGGACCCCAACAAACGTAGGGCCTATGATAAGGGCCTCAGCTCTGCCACTTTTGGCGCGAGGAGTCCCTTCGCCGCTGAAGCTGAAAACCATGGGCGGTATCGTGATCCATTTGAAACACCCGGCGCAGAATCGATACCGCTCGAATCTGTTTTGGCAGATCTAGAAAGTGAAGAAGAAACAAGAAACATCGCTGGCCTTAAAGCAGTCATTTCGAAGTCAGGTGAAATAGCAGCTAAAGATATAAGGGCGAACAATGGCTTTTATCGCGATCGCACGCTTACAGCCCTTGAGGGCGTTGCAAAGCGGTTTACCAGTGAAGAGGTGTTTAGACACCTGGCATTGGCTGCCATGGCCCTACCTTACGTTTGGGACAGAAATGGATTCACCGATAACCACCTTATTATTTTAGGAAACCGAATGGGGTGGTTAGACTACGTCTTGGAGGCTTCTTTCGAAACCTACGTAGTCGAACCTGCTATTTTGCGCGCGCTCGGCAACGGATTGAAACCGGAAACAATTCTCGAGGTTCTTTCCGACGTACAATTTAAATTTAAAGATTTTCCTGATTGGCTTCTAGATGAATTCAACAAAAGGGGAGTGCTTGCTGATGGAGACTTGTTGCTAAGTCTCATGGACCGACTTCTCGGCATGAGCGCTCCTGACTTTAGAAATGCTTCGATCTCAGACCATACACATCTCAGATACCTTGATAAAATTCTTTCGGGCAGTGAGTCCTGGTCGGTTGAAAAAGGACTCGGTGTGTTTTCTCGGTTCAAAGGAATGGGTGAAGAAAGTCTCGTGGCTCTCGACAAGTTTTTGCTCATTTATCGTGAGGCGAGTGCAGGTGAAGTTCTAAAGTTTTTTGAAAGACCTATTCGAACTCTCGAGCAGAGATCTCGCTTTTATGGGGCGACTCAACAGAGCCGTCAAAAGGCAGCGCAAAACCTTTCTAGGTACCGACAAAAAATGAAAGGCTATCTTGGCGAGTTCTTGGGTAAGAATCCGAATCCAAAAGTACTGCGAGACTATTTGTTTTTGGCCGCAGTTCCCAATTGGGAATATCAGCTTGAAAGCTTACTACTTCGTTTTCTAAAACCAAACCGAAGCAACTCGAAAACATTTAGTGCCGCTGAACTTGCAGTGACAGTTAGAGCCGAAAAGACCCCAGCGGACTTTCTTAAAGAAGTTCCGAGTTTGATAGAGAGATTCAAGCGCAACCCGCACGATTTGGATGGGCTTAAAGTCGCCCTAAAAAACCTAGGTGGGGAGTCGATGGATCTTGTGAGGGCACGATTTCTTTTGTTCCAGGTAGTTTTTATTGAGGGTCGACGACGAAATACGAGCGCAGCTGGCAGTTGGTCGGCGGGGTGGCCGAGTGAAAAAATTGAGGTTCTGCGCGCTGTAGATATTGCTCCCGCGCACTTATTAGAAAGACTCTCGCCAGAGCAGGGTGCCGAGGTGAATACTCTTTTTCAAGAATTTCAAAACTTCTGTTTGAAATACGTTCCAGAGCTGACTGCTCACTCTTTAAATCCGTTCGAGGCCCGTGAAATGGCGATGCTCACCGGCATTCCTGCTGCAGTACTAAGCAAGCCTTGGCTGCCAGCGAATGTCATCGTACAAACCTCAAAAATACTCAACCGCTGTCAGCTGTTTTAACAAAAAAGGCTTTCCCCAACTTTACACGACAGAGCAATTGAGCCCGATCCTTTACCTAAATGATTACCCATTTGGGTGTAGAAGTTTAATAGCGGCGAGGGCTTTATTTTGATTAGAGATCAGGGGCAGTAGGACTCAGAAATTCAACCCGAATATCGGCCTGCAAAGAGGGCCCAAGGCGTTTTTTTGTCAGTCGTTTGCAGATGTTACACTGCAGAGGAATTTTCTCTGGCGGGCGAAGAAACTAGCATAAAATACAAAACACGATGCCAAACATTAAACCAAAATCTTCAGCCGTATTTTTAGCTCTCCTCGGTTCAGCTAGCCTGCATGTAATGGCAGCAGCGTATATCTCCAAAATCTACTTGCAGAGCCCACAACACAAAGCAGACACCATCATCGTCGATGTAGGTGAAGGTGACATGACGGATTCGTTGGGCAACGAATCTACCGGCGTAAAAGAAAAGATCGAAGATAAAATTGATGTTGCTGCCAAACATATAGAGGAGCAAAAAGAATTAGAGAGTGAAGAGCTGCTACCCGAGCCTAGCCAATCAATAGTAGCTGAAGAAGAAGTAGAGGCAGCGGCTGCGAAAAAAGCAGAAGAGAAATCTCAACAGACAAAGCAAAACAATGAAGAAACTCAAAGCAAAAATAAAAAAGTAAAATCAACCGTTGAAATGTCCGACGAAGTTAAAGCAGATCTGGCAAAAGAATTGGCTTCTGACATGAGTGTAAAACTAAGGCCGGCTGACTCAACAAAAGACAAAAGCAAAGCGTTGGCAAAAGAGAAAAAATCTAAAACCCTAGCAACGAAGGTTCTAACGACTCTGCCCGCAAAAACAGCTACCCAGTCTTTAAAGTCAGAGATTCCCGTTTTAACTGAGGAAGCGAGTGAAGAGAGTGTTCACCATCGACAAACTCAGGAGTCCGAAGTACTGTCAGCTGAGTCAGAATCTCTGGCAGAGGACTTTTTAAGTCTATCGGGAGGCGCCATCAGTGAGATGCCACACGCTGCGTCAGCGGATGAGAAGATTACGGATGAGAAGATTACGGATGAGAAGGTAGAGGCTAGTGTTCCTGTAGAACCCTTCGTCGCTAACGAAGAACCGTTCGCCGACTTAAGGTACGAGAACCCGCCATCAGAGACTTTATCGCAGGACTTGTCAGAAGTTGAGCCTTTTGCGACTGGTTCGAAACACGGCGAAGAGGCCAACTCAAAAAGCACTTCAGTTGAAGAAAATGCGTATTCTAACCACAACGAGGCAAAGGAAGCGCCATCCACTGAAGAGCTCAGTGGCTTCGCGGGGATGCCGCAGTCTGATAAAGCGCTCAGAGCTAGGGCGGGCAATCCGATGCCGCAATATCCTTGGAAGGCGCGGCTGAACCGCGTTGAAGGTACGGTGGTGCTTGGATTTGATGTCACAAGTTCTGGAGCAGTTAAGAACGTGAAAGTCTTGCGCTCCTCTGGAGACACCGCCCTCGATCGCGAAGCGCTAAAGGCCCAATCAAAATGGCGATATTATGCTGGTCGAACTGGCAACTTCTATCGAGCTTGGAATTTTCGACTACGCGGCGAAGCCCGCGAGGTACCTTTTAGACATCAATCCGCAAAACGCTTACTTGAAAATAACTAGACGTTGCTAACCTTAGCCGCAGACTCCGGCTGAGCAGGCTGAAGCAGCACAGGATGAGTTACGCCGCGCTAAGGGGCGAGTTTATTCGTCGCCAAAAAGCTGAGCAGCTGGCAATGTTGACCCTTGAGTGCGTTCTTTACGCTTTCTCGCTTTGCCCCGATTCTTCTCTTTTCTTGCTCTAATAAGCTCTGTTCTTTTCGTTTTTGATGCCATGGCCGTCCTCCGCTCGGGGATACTATCAGAAGAATATTCGTAAACTCAACAAGTGAGTGTAAATTCCGCTAACGGCTGAATTTTGCTCATAAGCGTAGTCTAAACTCAGTTTGGGCGCCTCCCACCCAAGACCCGCTGTCCAGTACCGCGCGTCTTGTACCTCGTCCCACCGATGGCCGGTCCGCAGGGCAAGACCCACGGGTAGCGGGAACTCCAACCCGGCCATCACATTGAGCCTGTTACTGTTGTTAAACTTTTGGGGAGCTTCGAGGTCCAGCCGAAACCGTGTTATATCCATAAATAGGTAATGACTCCCAAGAGCAACAGCGGGGCGCTGATCCGGAGTATGTTCATCGAGCATATTTTCAAATACAAGAGCAAGGCCGAGATCTTCCATCGGACTCCAGAGAAAACCGGTGCCGATATTCCAAAGAACTTTTGATGCTCCAAAGTTGGGCGAGGTTCGAAAATAGCGAACGTTCAAACCAAATGAAACCCTTTCTAGCAAAGTCTTTCCGAAGGAAAGAACGAAGTCCTCCCGCTGGTCCATAAAGCCGAACGGGCCTTCAATGCTGCGGCGCGCATAGCTCAAGGACGAAGCTACGGGGGAATCAGGGTTGTTATCGATAAAGATACCCGCCAGGTCTCTTGACGAACCGCTCGACTCCGTGTTTGTTGCCCCGTAGAAAAGTCCAACCTGAAAGTTTTGGTTAATGGCAAGGGTTGCGGGATTCAGAAAAGGGCCTTCGGCCCCAGAAGTGGTAGCTCTCCCTGCGCCGCCTAAAGATTTGGTCACAGGCCCGACGAAAAACTGGGCGTAGGAGGTTTTGTAATTGCAGGTTATTGAACTCACTGCAAAAATCGTTAACAACCATTTTGGTGCGGGGGTTCTTCTGAGATCTTTCATCGTGTTCCTTTTGGCCGTTACCATTGGTGTTGAGTTTGCGGTAGACGCAAGCTTGGCCACTCAAACGAGTGTCCAAGATAACTCGTACACCTCTGAGGCATTAAAAGTCCAGTCGGGCGAATCGATTGAGCGGCTTTTGAGGCGCCACGGCTTCACGTCAGAAAATGTTAAATCTGTTCTCTCATCGAAGTGGCATAAGACTGGTGGTCGGCTGATTGAAGGCAGTCAGTACCTTGTAATTAATTACGGCTCAAGCGACTACTTGGACATAAAGCTTTTCGATTCAAAACACCGAAGTACTTTTATTTTTTGGAAACACGGAGCTCTGGCCGGAGCCGAATCCCTTAACGACAGATCTTTTGAAACAAAGCTAAGAGAAGAGACGGGGATTATCGACGGCTCACTTCTGGGTACGTTGCGTCGCGTTTTTGGAACGCCTAGCATAGGTCGAAGGGTGAAGTCGGCTTTTGTGCTCGATTTAGATCTCAAAAAACTTAAAAAGGGTGACGAATACCGCGTGGTCGTCGAGGAGCTATATGACGGCGAAAGGTTTATGGGCTTTGGCGAAGTTGTTACCGCGGCTTTGAAGGTTGGCGGTAGTTGGGTAGAAAGAAATTTCGTGTTTTATGAAGGTGGCGGCGCATTTTTGCCAAGCGAATATTCCATTCACGAAAGGCCATTTTATTCACCGGTTGAATACATGTCAGTTTCGAGTTTGTTCAGCCCAAGAAGATTTCATCCTATCTTTAGAAGGGTGCGCCCCCATAGAGGAATCGATTTTGTGGGTTCAGTTGGTGAACCCATCATGGCGGCCCAGGATGGAGTTGTCGAAAAAGTTGTTCGCGTGTCTAGACGCTATGGCGCAGGCAGATACGTTGTTATTCGCCATGAAGATGGTTATGTATCGTATTACCAACATCTTAACTCAGTTGAAGAAGGTCTTTCTGTGGGCCTTGAGATTGCGGCTGGCACACAGATCGGCACTCTCGGTTGCTCGGGAAGCTGCACCGGCGCTCACCTGCATTTTGCTGTTAAGAAAGACGGCAAATATATCAACCCCGCCCAACTGATACGAACATACCCGTTTCGTCGCCGCGGCCAGGTAATGGCAGCCGATGTTACAAAAAATCGCAGTTAATTTTTACTAGAGCGCGCCCTAACGCGTCCGGTCCCACAAGTGACTCCGTACCATTTAATTAGCGCTGGCAAATGCTAAAGAAGTGCGGGCAAACTTTGCTGCCTGTTGAGCCACAAGCTTGCGCTGGATTCCACTCAATGTTCGGTTCGCCATAATTGCCGGCGGCTGCATAGCATGTATTGGCCGCAGTAGACTCAACAGGAATAATGCAGCGATTTTTCGGATCAATATGCCATTTCTTAATACCGTTGAGATTAAGGAGTGTATCTGCTGCACTATACGCAGAAGCTTCATCGGGTGTTAAAGACTGAATATCGGGTGTTGTGTTGGTGTCTGAGCAGCCGGCCTCTGATGTCTGAGAAGGTGGAACCACTCGAAACTGAAATGGAACGAAACAATTCCAAACCACATTGAGCTGCTTGGGAGTTCCGGATTCAAAATTCAGCTCGACAATGTCTGACAACACACGGTTGGGCATTCCCGGATTAAAGCTCTCAGTAAAATTACGTGTCGGCGCTTTAAAAGCCGGCGAATACCCTCGGCCGAAAAAAGATTCAACGGGCTGGGTAACATCAAACTCATGTGCAGAACGCAGCACAGATCGGTTCGAGTTGGTTTCGCTGTCGTAGCCCACGACAAGCGCGTGAGTGCCGTCTTCAAATGTGCTTCGAAAACTTTCTTCCGGCATTTCAGTCAAACCGTAAGTTAGGGCAAGTTGGCCAATGTGTGGAAGCAGCCGAATTTGATCTCCGTCAATAATTCTCTCGGCAAGAGTGCCATCAAAGAGATTTGTCCATCCCGTATTACCAAACGCTGCGGACGTGGGGCCCTTAGCGGGATTCTGAAGATTCGATTTACCCGATTGAGAGGGCCTAATGGCAAGCTGTAATTTAGCATTTCGATTTGCAGGATGGTTGTAATACAAATCAGCTCGGCCAGCTCTACCAAGGCCATGAGTAGTGGCGTAGCTAGCGAGCCAACTGCTAAGGCGGAGTCCGCTACCGACGTTAAAGGCACCGATACGAAATTGAAAGTATGTGTCGTTAGATAGATTCGTAGATGTTGGGCATGACAAATAACCAATGCGATCCATGACGGCATCGAAAGCAAAGGGCACGGTATGTGTTGTGCTCGAATTGATATTCGAGTTGGGTGCCGCGGCTCCGCCCGGAAGCTCTTTGACGCAGTTTTGGTAAGCAAGTAGGCAAATGGAGGCTAAAAGACCTAAAAGATAGGGCCGCAGTTGAGGTCGCGGAAGGTTGGTTCGCGCATTGTATTTCAAAAAAGATTTGGCGGATTTTGCAGAATTCGCAAGCTGATCGTGGCCATTAAGTTCATTTTTATGGCTCATTATTCGCTTACTCCCCCGTCTGATTTAGGCAATCCTACCTGATCTAATACTACACTTAGAGCGTCTCACCCACCAATCTCGTTTTGAGACGCTCGCAAAGGCTTTAACCTCAAATGGCTTGATCTAGCCATAGGTCCATATCATTTATCGACATTCGGCGGCAGAACTTGAGACACTTTGCAGGTGGTGCTTGAGCTGGGCCGTCAAGCGCCTTCCGAACCTATCGATCAAATTTGAGCTTGATATTAGATTGACAGTATTTTCCCTAGTACCGGACTTACTCACTGAGGGGCAAATGTGTGGCTTAAGCACCACACCAAATAAGGTTGAAGACGCCTATTGCATGGGTATACTTTCGCCTAGATATACTTTCATTTCAGAGGAGATTTTATGAGTAGATTTTTACTTTTGGCCCTTGCTTCATTTGTATCAGTGGCAATGTTATCTAGTTGTGGCCCCAAGGCCTTTGTTAAGGGTGACTATGATGAAGACGTGGAGTCAGAGAATCTATTGACAGACCAGTGGTCTGAAACCGATATGCAAAAGTCGGTGAAAGAGTTGGTCGACAGTCTTGTAGGGCATCCTGCAATTCGTGAGGCCAAAAGACAGCCCATCTTGATGGTCACGAAACTTCAAAACAAGACGAGCGAGCATATTGACACTCAAAATATCACCGACATGGTGACGGTGGAATTGATGGGCCGAGGCCGCGTTACGTTTGTAAATAAGGCCGCCCGCGAAGATGTCGCTGACGAATATGATTATCAAAACTCGGGTATGGTTTCAGAAGAAACAAAAAAAGGGCCGGGCGGGCAGATCAGCGCTGATTACATTTTAGATGGCCGGCTTGACTCCATTGTTCAGGAAGCTGGTAATCGCAAGACTGTTTATTACAAACTAACGCTGAGCCTAACGAACCTAAAAACCAACTTGATGGTATGGAGCAATCACAAGCAGATGCGAAAGCTCTACAAAAAACGTTCTGTCGGTATGTAAATGCCGGCTTTTTTTAAATAAGTCGTTAGAGACGGATGAGTACGAGGTGAAGGCTTAAAAAATGATAAAATTCGTTTTGAGTTCTTCACTCGCAATCTTGCTTGCCGGATGTTCCTCGTTTTCGAAGCGCTCTGGTGAAGTTCATGACGACATTTCTCGGCAGAATTACTCCTCGGCGATAGAGCGGCTGAGGCCGCTCGCGCTATCAGATAGTAAAGATCAGCTCGTCTATCTGCTCGACTATGCCACCGTGCTTTTTATGGCGGGTCAGTATCAAGAAAGCGCGCAAGCCTTCATTAAAGCTGACAAGTTAGCAGAAATCCAAGACTACCATAGCCTGTCTAAGGTCACGGCCTCTATCTTACTTGATGAGGGACAGGTTCAATACAAGGGCGATGCCTATGAGGTTATTCTAATAAATGCCTATCTAGCTCTTAATTTTTTAATGCTAGGCCAGCTTGATGACGCTCTAGTTGAGTGTCGAAGAATTAACGAAAAGTTAACTCGTTACAAAAACGAAGCAAAAAGAGATTACGAACAGAGTTCCTTCGCAAGGTATTTGGCCGCGGTAATTTGGGAGGCAAAAGGTCAGTTCACCGACGCCTACCTAGATTACAAATTCGCTCGAGATATTGACCCTTCAATACCGACTATTGGCGAAGATCTCATTCGAACTGCTTTTTTATCAAGGCGTTGGAGTGATCTTAAAAAGTGGCAAGCTGAGTATCCAGACATTAAAATGGCTTCCGAGTGGAAGAACAAGAACTATGGAGAGATAGTCTACCTCTTTGCACGAGGTAGGGGGCCGATAAAGCAGCCCCATCCTGCTTCACACAGAGTTCCTAAATTGTATCCGCGTTCCACTTTGGTGCAGGGCTTTAATGTGAAGATTTTAAATGGCGCAGAGGCAGTGCTGAATGAAATTCCGTCGGTTCCAGTTTATAGTGTTGAAGAAGCGGCAATAAAAACTCTCGACGGTGATTACGCCGGTCTTATCGCGAAAAGGGCTGTTGGGGTCGGCGCGAAAGCAGTTATAGCTGATCAGGTAAGGCAAAAGAGCGAGGCACTCGGGGCTCTCGCGTGGATTGGTATGAACCTGGTAGATCAAGCTGATTTACGTCAGTGGAGTTTGCTGCCAAAAGATTTTCAGATTGCTCGAGTGTATTTACCAGCAGGCAAATACGAAGTGTCTGCGGACGCTATCGGTTATGCCAATGAATCAACTTACTCTTCTAGCGAAGCCATCGAGCTTAAACCTCGAAAGAAAGCCCTTCGCTTTATGGGTCTTTATCGCTAGCGACCGTGTATCACACTTAATGGCAATCATCTAAAACAGTATGACTTTTAGCGTGCGGGAATTCGACAACTTTTTTTAGGAAGGTATCGCCGTATCTTTGCAAATGCGTGATAGCCCAAAGTCATAATCGCTTTTACAGGCTTTACAGAGGCTATGCGGGCAACCGATATATACCCCGGTAGAGTCTCCCAAATAGCGATAAACGCATCGACGGCGGTTCTTAAGTGGCCATCTTTGTCGATAACATGGAGTGCTTTTTGAACTTGCGTGGGATCTAAGTTGTAATCTGATGCTACAAAATCAGGATGCGTGATATCCACAAACTCTAGGTTTTCTGAACCACTCAGTTTTTGGTAGTGCTCCATTTCATAAGAACAAAGATGGCACAAACCATCGTAAAAAATTTTAACTTTGTTGTTTAAACGCTTGTCTTCCATATAGTTCATAGTAGTATGAACTATATGGAAAAGCAACAGGTTGTTTCATATCGGGAACTTGCGCAGAGTGTGGGACATTTTATTAGATACTGGGGTTTTAGGCAGATCCATGGTGAGATTTGGACACTCGTCTACCTTGCTAGGTCCCCCCTTTCTGGGGCCGAACTCGTTGAACTGCTCGGAGTTTCAAAGGCTTTAATAAGCCCAGCAATCACGCAACTCGAGTCAGAGGGCCTCATTCGGCAAATAGAGAGCGAAAATGCGAAAACAAAAAGATACGTGGCCGTTGATAACGTTGATGAAGTTATTCGGCAGGTTCTCAAAAGAAGAGAGCTGCCTATGTTGTCAAACGTTGCAGGTGCACTCGAAAGCATATCTGACGAATTTGCCGTGTCACAGTCTTTTGCCCGCGGTGATCGCCTGAAAGAGCTAAAAAAGATGGTTGAAACTGCGCAAAGCGCTTTAGCCTTCTTGATTGCTTCAGAAGACTTTTGGAAGTGAGAGACGCATTGGATACCATTCTGAAGCGAGTTTGAAGGACTGAAGCTAATTGAATTGAATTGAATTACCACTCCGTATGAGACTGAGGGTGCGCTGAAGGAGAACAGATCGTGTCAAATACTATGACCTTAGATTTTTCTCTTCCAAGTTTATCTACAAATTTTGAGCTATCAGAATTGATCAATCATAACGCCCTCAAAGGGGGCAAACGCATTCGGCCTCTCTTGTGCCAAATGTTTGGCCAGATTGCTGGTTGCTCGGAGCCAGCACTTTCTACTTTAAGCCGGGCTGCAGAACTCGTTCACACGGCTAGCCTCATCCATGACGACATCATTGACGAAGCTAAAGTCCGCCGACTCAGAAAAACGCTACGAGAGCAGACTAGCAATGCCCATGCCGTCTTGGCGGGCGACCACCTTATTGCTGTTGTGCTCAAAGATTTGGCTATCCTCGGGTGCACTTCGATCATCGAGGATCTAGCATTGGCTCTTGAAAGGTTAACTCATGGAGAGTGGTTGCAGCTGGAATCCCGTGGGCTAATAGATATCACTGATGAACACCTGCTTCGCATAGCAAAGCTCAAGACATCGAGTCTTATCGAGTGGGCCGTCAAAGCTCCACTGTTGTACACTCAGCAAAGTTCAGACGTTATCGAGTCAGCAGTCAAATATGCCCAAGAGATTGGCATCGCATTTCAGTTAGTCGATGACACACTCGATTTTTCTCCAGCAGCTGAAAAAGATTACGCCAAAGATATTCAAGAGGGCCTAGTCAATTCAGTGAGCCGCTATGCTTTGAAGCAAAACCCTAAACTTGGTGCAGTTATTCTTAGGACCCTGGGTACATCTGATGTGTCAGAGCTCAGAGAATTTCAACATCACTGGCGAAACTCTATAGAACAAATTCATCAAAAAGCTGTATGCCACTATGAATCGGCGCTTTATGCACTTGGAGAAGTTGAGAAGCATTTTTTAACGGAACATCTGCGCAAAAGATTAGAGATATTCGAAGAGATAAGGCGACTCAGTGCACATGTCATACTGAGAGAAAATTAGTTTACGTAAACTGTAGAGAGAAAATAATGGAGCGATTTATCGAACATTCAGAAAGTTGTCATGAGAAAGAAGCTAGTAGTTATTTTGTGAAAATTACCGATCCAGTTGCGAAAAAAGCCCTATGGGAGGGTTTTATAGAGAAAGGATCCAGCAAAGTACGGGTTGTAGCTGCAGATTACTTTACTCATGATAGCACGATCCGGTTCGAAAAAACTCGAACAGAAGCTTCGATTAACTTAGCAACATGGATTGAGTCGCTGAGAATATATAGCTTAACCGCAACTGCCTTGCCCGTCTTAGCAACAATCGCATTTGTATCTAGCTTTGGAGCCACTATCGATTGGTTGACCGCAATTACAGCATTTATCGGAGCTGTAACACTTCAGCTTTCAGTCAACCTACTCAACGATGTCGAAGATCACCTGCGACTTATAGATTTTCCGGGCGGCCCTGGAGGAGCCGGGGTGATTCAAAAAGGCCTCTTAACTGCAAAGCAAATCCACAAATTAGGCATCATCGCATTTGTGGTTGGAGCAGGTCTCGGTTTACCTGCATTATTGAAAAACCCGATAGAAATCTTTATGATTGGGCTCATCGCTGTTCTCGGCACCTATGGCTACTCTTCGGGCGTCGGTTTTAAGTACAAAGCACTTGGCGACTTGGTGGTATTTTTGTTATGTGGCCCACTGCTCACAGCTGGCGCTAGCTTTGCTGCAACTGGCGTGTTGAGTGCAGAGGTCCTGTGGTTAGGTGCGTTTTTTGGTTTTGCAGCTGTTGGAATATTGCATGTTAACAACATGCAAGACATTGAACTGGATTCATCGCGATCAGCAAAAACACTGGCATCGCTTCTGGGGTTTGGTCTGTCACGATGGTTCTTGGTCTCAATTTACTTAGTGGCTATTTTATGTCTGTTTATTGCGACATTTGAACATCCACAATTTAGTTGGGCTACAGCAGCTTTGCTCCCAAGCGTTCTTCTTGCGGCTGGTTTGATAAAAAAAATTTTTAAGGCCTCTGGTTGTCAGTCTCCACACTTACAGGGGGCTCGAGTAAAAGCGGCACAACTTCATTTGGTTGCCGGTTCACTGGTGACAGTTTACTTTTTCGTTTCAAAGGCTTTAGGAGTTTAAATATGAAGAAGGTACTTTCTCTTAACGTTTTTTCTTCGGAGTTTTCAAGAACGTATGCGGCCTATAACAAGCACAAAGCGGAGATTATTTTGTGCTTTAAAGAAGAGCTTGGAGAGGTGAGTCTTCACGAAGTTGATCTGCTCGAAAGTACCAAACTCTCAGTAGATAAGACTTACCTGCAGAGTCGTTTTCAAGAACCATCAGATGAAGCGCGAATGTTCCTTGAGGCTGACGCCTATTTGTTCGCCTTTCCGATCTGGAACTTCGGGTTACCATCGGTTCTCAAAGCCTATATCGATCGCGCTATCATTCCGGGTTACACGTTCACTTTTGTCGACGGCAAAATCTTGAGTCGTGTCGGTGGGCGCAAGGCCACTTTTATCGTTACTGCAGGCGGTCTCTACTCAGAAGCGGACACAAAGCCCTACGAATCGTTAGAAAAGATTCTTCGCTTTTTATCGATAGACGTCAGCGTGGCGGCTTTTTATCAAGGGCTGGACGTTGGTTCACCAGATGCAACCTCTGCTTTAGATAGGGAGATAAATCGCTAAAGCTGTTCTGTTGGTTGAACTCATAGACCCCATCCCCGCGCGTTTTGCCCTAAGCGCGACATCAATAAACAGGACCAAGAAAGGCCGCATTCTCCTTTAGATATTCAGCGAGATCTCTGTCTACCTTTTCTGACTTTGGGAATTCAGGAGAGGCAGGCGATTCTGAATGTGAAGGCGAGGGGGGCTGATTCGGCGTTTGGCCCGGCAACCTGAAAAGATCTGCAAGGTCTGGATGAACCGGCACTCTTACTGGTTGTCCGGGGTTACTTACGACCTGACTCCGAATAACCTGCAGAGACACTGAAAGATACATTACCTTTGGTAAATCCCTAGCCCGAGCTGTTTCTACAATTTCATTTAAATAGGATTTATTTAAAACATTGAGACTACTTCTAAAGGCAGAAATAATTGCTGGATAATTTAAAGATCCTACGAGGCCGCGTGTTGACGGATTTTCGTAAGTCTCTGCAAGAGTTGTCGCAAAATCCGCGTAAGCGTCGATCACAGCTAAGTCCGATTGCCCTGACATCGAAAGGTCGATCATTGCCGCATCCCACTCTGCAGCTACAAAGAAAGGACCATGCTTCGCTAAATCGGGTGGAACTCTCCCCTCTGTGGCCAATGAGTTGTAGGCATGCATAACAAGAGCGGCATCAGTTTGGTTTCGCATTTGAAAGAATGAAATGTCAGCATTAAAAAGAGCTTGCGTGTGGAGGATGAGGTAGCGTTCATAAATACCTTGAAGCCTTGTGAGGCGCTTCTTTGCTAGCTTCCATCGTTCGCTATTTCCATTACCTTGGCGAGCAAGCTGAGAAATCAAACCTTTCTCTGAACTCACTCTGTCTTCGAGATATTTCATGATGAAGTTGCACTCGTGGTGGTAAACGAATCTATTGGAGGCGAACTCCTCAGAGAGCTGTTTATAACAAGCATCGTTCCGCTCTTTTGTCGTCGAAGGGTGAGCGATTGTAGGCATCGCTTGTCGATCAGCTAACCCCTGTTGAAATTTTCTATAGAATTCCGATTGGTCGCCACTAGTAGATATATTAGGTGAAATCGTATCGGCCATTGCTTGGCCACTACAAAAACTTAAGACTGTGAAAAACAAAAGGCAGATCTTGTAGCAATACATCGACTTCTCCTTCGAAATAAAAACATTCGCAGTTCTACAAGAATTTCAACGACAGTTCAGTGAGTCGCGATATTCGATAGTAGCTGAGGTAAGACTAACTAGGGTTTGCCGGCTCTAGTAATGCTTTTAAGAAGTTCGAGGAAATAGGGGAAAAATCTCCCTTTAGGAGCTATTTTATTTAAGAGACCCAAAAGAAATACTTATAGCAACGGAGCATTCGACGCCTCGGGTGACAAATCTAGTACTCTATGGGCTGTGGCCGTCGATACTTTACGCAAAACGTATGGGCATTAGCCCTTAAAAATTCAGAAACGCATTTAACATTACATTGAAAGTATCTTTTACGAGAGTCACCTTATTGCCATTGGAGAGTTGGGTTTCAGAAGGAAACACTTTATTGAGATAACCAACTAGCGAGAGCCCGGCTTGCTCGCTGACTCGAAATTCACCACCGAGGCCAGCGATAATGCCCATTGCACTACCCTCGACATCTGCGGGTTGAACTGTAGTCGTGTCCCGATAGGGATTTCGAACAAAAGATACTCCGCCCAAGAAATGCCAGAAAAGGGCGTCATAACCGCCGAAGTAGTAATTCATAGTTATGTTGATTTCATGATGTTTAAGATCGCCATGACTGCTTGTAAAGTACCCTAGGTTAAGCGCCATCTCATCACTGGCGAAAAAACTACCAAATCCACCAAACCCAATTGCACCTTTACTTGTGCCTTGTATATCACTCGAGAAAAGAACATTCCCGGCACTTAAACCAAACCGAAAGGCCCCCTCTTCATTGGCAGAGCCCTGTGAGCCGTTAAGGAGCAATAAACTAAAAAATAGGTAACTGAATTTAGTTCTAAACATAGGGCCACCTCTCAAAAGTTAACCGGCGTTGTCAATAGAATCCCAATCATTTCGTTAGCTCAATAGGTACCCAAGCCACATACTTATTTGCAGAAAAGATACATTTGATAACTATAAGGCACCATAAATATTACTCCTTCAAATGTTAAAGCGTGACAAGCCTAAGTCTACGGATTTCTAAAAAAAATGAGATGTTTCCATATTTGTCTTTTAGAATCTGTAGTAGAAACAAAGGGGCATGAGGCGTATATCGATTGTTCTGGGTTTGGTGATGGCCACCTTGTATCAGTATTTCTTCCCATTTTTCGATAAGTGGGGCGAGGGCTATCCTTCTAATGTTTACATAAAGCTTCAAACCTTAGCCTTGTTGAAGGGAGATTTCAGAGTTGGCGATACTCCCTTTGACCTTATGCCCGACTGGGCGTGGGCAAATGGTGTGCAACAGGTTTGGGGGCTGGGCTTGCCTCTTCTGTATTCTCCGTTTGAGTGGATTTGGCAACTCTTGTGTTCTGAGCATTTTCCAGACCGCGCTGCCTTTTCGCTCCTGTTTACCGTTTCGGTCGTTCTTCTTTCCTCAGCGCTTGGGAAGCCTATCGGTCACAAAGTTTTAGGCACTGTTTTCATTATTGCAGCTCTGGGAAGTGTTCTTGGACACCCCATATTTGGAGGTCTGCTTGCTACAAGATTTAGTCATCTTGAGGAGCACTCGCTTTCTGGCCAATTGGTGGTCTTGGTCGCAATATCTTCCGCGGTTTTTTTCATCGAAAAGCCAACCTTACTACGCAAATATTTTTTGATATTTTTAACTTCTGGGCTTGTTTGGTTCCGTCCTACCTTAGCCATTTATAGTGGTGCTCTCATCGTAGGAGTAACGTTTGTTTACTACAATGAAAAGTCAAAGCGGGAGGCTTTGAGCTTTTTAAAATTGAGTGCTGCTGCACTGATCGCAAGCTTTATTTTTTTGGCAGCAACAAACAAGGTGAGATTTGGCGAGTATAGGGAGTTTGGTCACCGTCTAAACAGCGTGGGTAATTCCATAAAGACCTTTGAATGGAAGTTTGGGTCAGGTATTGAAAACGAAGAGTTTACGAAGAAGGCATATGACATTTTTTATACAATGTTTTTTCCTCAACCGTTGAACGGTCCCATACATCATCATAGCATTTTCGAGTCGAATGGGTATTTGTTGCGGTCAAGATCATTTATCCATAGTCACTATAGTATATGGGAGTTCCTACTAGTTAGCCTGGGATTATTTTACACATTTATTTTTTTACGAAGGTCAGGAGAACTTAGTACCTCCTTGAGGGCACTTACTTTTTCTGCAGTTTTAGTACTAGTCACTCTTTTCATCTTCTATTCGTTAACTCCGCATATAGCGACTCGCTATTATTTAGATTTTTTTGCCGCATGGATTACTTTGAAGATACTATTGATCTATCTTTTTCTTAGGTGTCTCCGTCACGCGGGTCGACCTGTTGTTACTATGGTGATATCGGCCCTTTTTTTGACGCTCTTCATCGCGGTTGCAATATACGATTGGCGCCATCAAAGTTCCTTAGATTCAAACATGCGCCGCCATCTGGTTACCTTTGACGAAGGTCTAAGGCTCAGCTCATTCTTCAAGAGACAGCCTAAGGTGTTGCCCAACAATTATACTTGTGATGGACCATCGCCCGACTCGTTCATACTCTACAATGGGTCGGGATGGAACCATGGGAAAGACTGTTATGTCGGGCCATCCACTACGTTTTACTTTAAAAGTTTCAATTGCATTGAAATCAAATACCGGACCGTTTATAAAAGTTTTCCTCGAGTTAAGCGAAATCTTAAGTTTCTAGAGAGAATTAAAACGCAAGCGCATGAGGCCGGGTACCAGGTGACCGAATTCTGCGCAAACGAACCAAGTGAACTTGCGTTTGATTCGCTATTTGTTAGCTGGATTAATTCAGAAGATCTTTTGAAAGTCGTACAACCAACAGTCCTCAAATCCATCCGAGTTTGGTAATCAATTAGGTACAAGCTTGGTTTTAAAATCTCTGGACTGGACTAGATATGATCAAGGAACAGAAACCGATCGCCAAAAATGGTTTAAGTTTGAATTATCCGATTTTACGCTAATGTAAAGTGCGGCGATACTCGAAATTAAATTGAATGTGGTCTCGAAAATGGATCAAGTGCCAATGAGCACATGCATTCATAAAAGTTTGGATTTTTTTTGGGGGGGAAGATGCATATTTCCTTAGGGAATCGGACAAATCTTACAAGAGGTTTGCTTTTAGGAATCATTTTTCAAGCGACAATTTTAAATTTCCAACAGGCTGCCGCTACTTCCGACTGTGTGTTTGGATGGTATTGGCTTAACAACCAGGCCGCCTGGTGTTCCTGCAGCACTGATTACACGGGAACAACAGTTTTAGACTGTGGAGGAAGTACCAGCGGTGGGGGAGGAGGGGCTACTGGCACGCCAAATAACCCCTTGCCCGGCCAGGTATGGAACCCAATTGGGGGTGCACAGTACCCGATGTCAAACAATCCAGATAACTCAGGCAGCGGCGGTTCTACTACGTATCCACAGCCGGGCACCCCTACGCTTGACCCAGAGAAAACCAAGCAGTGTACCTTAGAGGCTTGGGAAATTTTTAAGCAGGAAACTGCAGGAATCATCGAAAACCCGGAAGAATGGTGCCCAACACTTCGACAGATGGTCATTAAGGCGTTTCAAGATTACTATGACAATTCAAGTCTACTTTGCAGTTATGTCACTACACAAGAGTTTCGCAGTGCCATAAATGGATACATTCAGGAAAGATATAATTATTGGAACACTATTTTGTCTCCGGTACCGAATCTGCCCGGCTTTGCAGTGCCGGTAGCAATGTTTGCGGAGCAGTGCTACGTAGCGGCAACCACGGCCGTTGAACGAGGCCTTGTTGCGATAGAAGAGGCAAGATATGCAAGCACTTATCTAAACGACAACACTAAAAAAGAGAAACTAATCAGCAAGATAAAGTGTGAGGCACTTGCAATGGCAGCGACGGCAGCAATTTCTGCTGCATTAGCGTATTTGACCGGCGGAGTAAGCTTAGAAACACAAGTCGCGGCGTATGGTTCGGGGCTCGTTAGCAATGGACTTACCAAGAACACCGATAAATTTGTTCAATGGGCCGCGAATGCCAGAAAAAACTTTCGTCAAGGCGGAGTCAGACTCACTTTGACCGGTATGATCGTAAATACGAAGGCGACAGTTAAACTGAAGCCGAGTGGTTACCGCCCCATTACAGAGAGACGTCTTCCTTTTACCAAGGGCACGGGAGCCGCTGGTATTGAGCTGCGCATTAGTCAGTCGGATCCGCTATTAGTTCAGATGGCAGATGATGTCGGCGCTCGACTGAGAAATGTTTATGGCAATGAGCTTCAAAGTGGGACGGATACTCACCAATTTCTCCGAAGGTTAATGAATGAGGTGAATGAGACAATTGATGGGTATCAGCAGTCAAATCAGATACTAACAGATCAGCAAAGGACAAGTTTTCTTCACAATCTATATGCGTCCAAAAATATCAACTCGCAGGGTCAGGTAATATCATTTACGGAATGCGCTAAGTTAGGCTTTGGCATTTGTTCTGACAGAGATGCGTTGCTGTCTGCGACCCTGGAGCGGCTAGGAATAGAAAATACTGATAGTCTAAGGGCAACATTTTCTAACGGAGCTGAACACACAATTGTTCAAGCGGGTTTTGAAGATGGATTTTATTTGTTCGATGCAAAATTAAACAGAGTTTTTTCATACGATGGATCTGATGACGAACTACAAGGAATTAAGGATTTAATGTGCGGGGCAATGAAGGCTTCAGAAGTAACGATAGATTTCGACGGACAGTAAATGGCATGGCAGCCAAAAGGAGTTTGTAGTTTATGAGGTGGTCTAGTTTCAAGCTGGCTATAAAGAAAAAAGTCGTGGTGGGTATTTCAGTTTTTGCTCTGGCGTCTATGGCGATTTTTGCCTTTCAAAACTTTTATACCTATGAAAGCTCTCGCCGGGCTCATTCCAATTTTATCCCGTTTGCATTTCATCAGGGTGCATGGAGCATTCTAAAAATGACTGTTCCAGGGGGCGCATACTTTCCACTTTGGGGAGTGGGCGGGGCTCCGGTAATTAAAGTTTTCTTTTCCGATGAGGATGGAAAATTTGACTTTGATGCTCCGGCTGAGATTCTTGATGTCACTGGGCCTGATTTTTTAGATAAAACAGAATATTCGTATGGCGTAGCTGCCGGTGCCTTTTCTGATATCTTCGTTTGGTCTAATTTTGAAATGGACGTTCAGCTAGTTCAAATTGACCATACGGGTGCGGTAAGAGAATCGGTTCCTGCCGAAAAAAGCCGCTTAATCACTCCTCCAGCGCCCGCCACAGAAACTCTACAAGTGTGTAATCGCACAGTCACATTCAATGGGGCGGCAATTAATAAAAGTCACGCGATTACGATTGCAAAGGGCTCTGGTACTTTGACTTTTCAAGTACAGTCAACAAACTGCACATGGTCGGCTTCATTTGAAGATGGCACATGGTTGACGGGATCCAACATGTCGGGCCCAATCGGGAGTACGGCAAATGTCACAATCACCTCAACTGCGCTTACGAGTGGCAGTCGTTCTAGTAAGCTTTTCATCAACGACTACACGGTTACGATTACGCAGAACTCACAACTAGTCTCAGCGCCAGGTTATCAGACTGGCTGTGGATCTTTGTCGAACGGTCAAAGCTCAACTGTTGTTGATGGCACGGTATCTGTGCCTCAAAATTGCCCGATTGGTGGAACCTCAACGAAGTTCTACGAGCGCTTGGTCACTTCCACGTGCACGAACGGGGTACTCTCAACTTCAACGTCTCAGGGGAACTACCTGAGCCAGAGCGGTTCGTGCAATCCTTCAACGATTCAGCTTTTGGTAAATGGTGGCACCAGCAAGACGATTAACCCGGGAGCGGCGGCTAACTACACTTGGACGAGTGCAGGTGTGACGAATGTTTCAAGCACCTATTCTACTTCAGGAACCTATTGTGGTCAGCCCGCTTCGGGCGCGTGGTTGGTCAACACAACAAGTGGTTCGCGCTCTGATACAGTTCAGGCTTGTCAGGCAGGCAAAACGTTTACCCTGACTATTTCTGGACAAGGCTTTGAAGGAACTACCCGAACATCTTCCGTTACAGTTGTTGTTCCGGCTGCGAATGTCACCCTCTCACTCAATAAAACAAGTTACAACACGGGCGAAGCGCCAATCTATACAGTTTCGGGCTCACCGAATTCACCCATCTACTGGACGAGTACAAAAAATGGCGCCTCCACGGGCGAATCGAACTCCCATTACGGACAACTTACAAATTCTAGTGGCACATGGACTGGATCGGGTGCTGCCTGGACGAGCGCCAATGGCGGCAACTGGACCAAGACGGCAACAGTCGCAGGAAAGAGTAACACGAAGTCTTTCACCGTGGTTACTGGTCCTACATTGGCTCTTAATGGTACGAACTACCGAGGCATAATTAATGGTCGTTCTCACCTAGAGCTCTACGGGACTTTTGGAACCACCGGAAACACTGTTTCGATGTCTTGTAACGCAGGGGTATCAGTCACAGTAGACTACCAAAGTACAACCCAAATTAACATATCCTGGAATCCGTTGTCGTCCTTCCAGAATTGTTTTCTTTGGATAACAGGCCTTGGCCAAAGCATCAGTGGTCAATTTATAGGCTCAGTAAAGTAATGCGCACCGTTTTGGCAATCTGGCTCTTGATTTCAAGAGCCAGATTTCGCCAACTTTAGACAAGCGAGTCGGCAGCCGAAATCCTCACTCACGAGGTTGAAGCCGCTCTTTTATTTAGTTCTCAAAAGACCGAGCGCCGGGAAGCTCCGGTGTGATTTCTATAGCATTTTGTGACGATGTCGGAAGCGTCGTATTGGCGGATTCATTCAAAGAATTTGCCGCAGAAGAAATCCTTTGATCAATAGACGACTTCAAGTCGTCATAGGACTTAGGTTCAGCCTCAATGGGTGCTGAGCGGTCAAGCTCTCTACGTATTTCTGAGGGCTCAAAAACATTCAGTTTTGCAAGGTAACTCGACATGCTGCCGTTACCAGTTTGAATGATATCTCTTAGAACCTTTAGGGGAGCGTACTCAGAGGCTTTCTTTTCTGCTTCAAAAATAATTTGAGCCAAAGTGGAAGCTGTAATGTCACGTTTTGTTTTGTTATCGACAATCGTGACCTCTTCACTCGCGCGAATCATTTTTGCTATATCTTCTAATGTCACGTAGCAGCTCTGCTGAGTGTCATAAAGCTTGCGGTTTTGATATCGCTTAATAACCTTTGGAGAGCTGTTGACTTTGCTGCTCGAAGAAGTTTCCAAAATTGCCTCCCAATTCTTTCCTTAAAACCCTTAAAAACAATCCCCACCGCCGCGCATTGGAACCCTGTTCCATTTCGACACGGTAGTTCAATTCGGTCGGGAGAATAGGTCTGACGCCACAGCTTGTCAAGCCTACTTCACTAGAGCATTCAGCACTTCTGGATGCCGCTATGCATGATTCCCTCTCAGGCAGTGTTCGGCTGGTGGGCCGAGTTTCGCAAGGCGTGCCCTCAAGTAGGGGGCAAATCCCGCCGAAAGACTAGCGAAGGGCCTCTAAGGGGCCTCTGAGAGCCTCTTTTTATTGAGGAGACCAATTTGAATTCGGCAAACCTGACGGAAAAGGTGGGAAAACGAGGCGGATTTAGCAGTTTCGACTTCTTTTCTGTTCTAGGGGCTATCCTCCTTGTGGTGGCCATCTCAGTGCCAATCGTCCAGAAAAAAATAACCGGAAATGAAATTAAGAAGGCCCGCGTGATTGCGGAAGGGATGGCCGACGAGGTTCTTCGTAAACATGCTCCTCTTCAGGCGCCCTGGCAGAAGCAAAAAGGGGCGAACCGGTCAATCGCCTCTTTGGCGGGTGGGGCCTCCTCGATGGCTATGCCACTCGCTGAGGATGGATCAATTGGCAGAGACCCTTGGGGCCAGCCCTACAAATTTGCGTGGATCAGAAATGCCTACGGTATCCCGACTCACATGTTGGTTTGGTCGGCGGGACCCAACGGTCAATTTGAAACACCCCGATCGGCAATTAGCGGGGTTGAGCGGGGCCTCGTAGAAGTAGGCTTTGCTAGAGACGACCTAGGCTATGTGCGGGCTCTGCGCTGAGCCTTTTTAGAAATTCGGTCAAAATGCCGATCTCTCAATAGGGGTTTGGGTTTCACAAGGCTCAGTAACCCCAACTGAGGTGGCATGACCCGTTTTCTGATAGTACTGTTATCTCTTGGTGTGGCGTCGGGCTGTTCTCATTTCATCAGTCGAGCGCCAAGTGACGAGACAGTTGCTCATCAACCACTTTCCGAGGCGTCGCCGTCTGGCGATTTCGTCAATCAAAGTTCTGTACGTGAACTAGCAGATTATCACTTTACATTAGCTGAGGCCTATAGCCATGAAGGCGATGGAGCGCGAGCCATAGAAGAATATCGTATCACGTTAGTCTATGATCCTCAGGCCGTAGCAGTTCGTTTAAGGTTGGCTATAGAATACCTTAGACAAGGCCTAGTGAGTGAGTCGCTCCGGGAGGGACTTGTCGCTGTGGAGCTAGATCCTCAACACATCGAAGCTCACATGTTTGTGGCAAGCGTTTATAGCCTCATTAGAACTTTTAAAAAGGCAGAGGAGCATTACTACAAAGTGGTTAAAATCAATCCTCTGAATGCTGAACCACTGATCTACATTGGCGCTCTCTACGCTGAACAAAAAAAGTATTACGAGGCGATTGAACTCTTTGAGAAGGCAGCGAAGGTGGATTCAAGTTATGCTCATCTAGCTTATTTTTCGGTCGCCAAGGTGCAGCTGGTTCAGAAAAATCTCGTTTTGGCTCAGAAGGCACTTGAGAAATGCCTCTCTTACAGAGCAGATTACGAAGAGGGTGTGCTCGCTTTAGGTCAAGTCTTTGAAGCCATCGATAAACCAGAAGACGCGATTCGTTTGTATGCCTCTTACCAAGATAAATTTGGCCCTAGCGAACGAGTTGCTGAGTTTATGGCGGACTATTTATTAAAACTCAAAAGATACGACGAAGCCCTTCCGCAGTACTTGATCCTTGCGCGAGCTCAACCCAATAACTTAAACGCCAAAATAAAAGTCGCTCTAATTTATATTGAAAGAAAAAACCTCAAAAGGGCGACGGAGTATCTTGAACAGGTTTTAGAAAAGTCTAATGACTCGGACAAGGTGCGGTTCTATTTGGCGGCGCTTCTTGAAGAAAGCGGTCGAATGGATGAGGCCGAAGAACACTTTTCTCGGGTCTCACCGACGTCGGAGTTTTACCAAGAGTCCGTGGCGCATGCAGCGTATTTGCGAAAAACACGAGGAGATCTCGAGGGAGCGCTTGATGTGCTTGGTGGTGCTGTCGAGGCCCCCAACGCGAGCGTACAGAATCATCTGATTTATGTATCAGTCTTAGAGGAGCAAGAGAGGTTTAGTGAGGCCGTGTCCTTTTTAAAGAAGTCGACGGAGAAATTTCCATCTGAGTCGGTTATTCTCTATGCCTACGGCGTATCTGTTGATCAATCAGGCAATTTTAATGAGGGCGTACGTATTCTTAGAGAGCTCCTTGAAATCGATCCCGAAAATATTCAAGCGCTCAATTATCTTGCTTATTCGTTTGCAGAAAAAGGTGAGAACCTTGATGAGGCAGAGAGATTTGCGCTTCAAGCTATGAAGCTTAAGCCAAATGATGGTTTCATTTCCGATACATATGGATGGGTGCTGTTCAAGCAAGGTAGAATTGCTGAGTCTATTAAGGTCCTCGAAAAAGCCCACCTTCTTGAAAAGTCAGAAAGCGTCATTGCAGAACATTTAGCAGACGCCTATTATCGATATCAACTTCCTGAGAAAGCGAGGTTGATGTATGAAAGTGCGCTGCGGGCAAAGACGACCCCTAACCAACGACAAAAGATTTCGAACAAACTGGTTGAGCTTCAAACTCACACCGCTCTTCAAGAGCGTCAGCCAGCCTCTGTGCCGTAGCTTGCCAATTGTGATGATTCTGCTCGGTGGCTGCTCATCTGCGCCTTTGAGGTATGAGAAAGTCCAGGGGGCAAAGTGGGACGCCAGATCCGTTGTTCTCGTTAAAAAAAATAAAAAGTCTAACTTGGTACATATGGATATCCTGGCTTTTCAGGCGCCCGATAGAATGCGTCTGGAGGTGACCACGCCGATGGGAATTCATTTGGCTTCCATGGCGCTGAAGAATGATGAGTTTCAAGTAGCACTAACTAGGCAAAAGTCTTACTACGTTGGTCGAGCTTCGGCTAAAACGCTGCAGCCAATTATCGGGGCGGAGATCGATCCTCGTGTCCTTTTGAGTGTATTATTTGATCGCGTGCCCGACTTTTCTCAAGGGTGGGAATGCATTTACGGAGAAAAAGGCTATTTAGAAAGTTGTAAGAATGAGAAGGAATCCATCTCGATCAACTGGAAGCATCGAGAACTAGCTCGAAAGGTTGTCGAAATTGAGACCGAAAAAGTCAATTTGCAGGTATCTCTTAAAGGATACGAACCCATAGACAATACTGAGGCCTCTACATTTGAAATAGCCTTGCCCACAGGATTTAAAAAGAAAAAACTTTGAAAAGTAGAGCGTGGCAATAGGTCGTACTCAATAGAAAAGGGGACTAGCCCGGCTCTTTTGAGTACGAATATCTGGTGATGGCGGCCAAAATCTTTTACCATTTAAATAGGGCAGAGAAATTCTGCCGCGGAGATTTATGACCAGTTACCGTAGCCGGACCTTAAGTATTCGCCAAGACCACAAGCGATTTCGAGATATCGTAAAAGGCAAAATTCGCGAAGACTTTAAAAAGTTCGTCTCCCATGGTGAAATGATAGGAAAAAGAGACAAAGAGTTCGTGCGGATTCCTATTCCATCCATTGACCTTCCGAGATTTAAATATGGTCCAAAGCAAAGCGGAGGCGTTGGGCAGGGGCAGGGCAAACCGGGAGATCCATTGAATGGCGATCCCGGCGATGGGCAGGGGCCAGCTGGCAATCAGCCCGGCGAACATCAACTCGAAGTCGATATTTCTTTTGATGAGCTTGCAGAGATTTTGGGTGAAGAGTTGGAGCTTCCAAAAATTATTCCTAAAGGACCCGATCAAACTGCCGTTCAAAAATATCGCTACTCCGGTTTAACAAGAGTAGGACCTAACAGTTTGGTTAATTTTAAAGCCTCCTACCGGGAGGCCCTTAAGCGTTCAGTTTCTTCAGGCGTCTACGATCCTGACGACCCAATTGTTGTACCGATAAAAAAAGACATTCGCTACCGAAGCTTAAAGCCAGTCGTCACTCCGCAAGCGAAAGCTGTCGTGATATACATGATGGATGTCTCTGGGTCGATGGGTGAAGAACAGAAGCAAATTGTTAGGTTAGAAAGCTTTTGGATTAACACATGGCTAAAAAAACATTACCCCGGACTACAAACCCGGTTTCTGATACATGATGCTGCAGCTCGTGAAGTTGATGAAGAAACCTTCTTTCGAACGAGTGAGTCCGGGGGCACGCTAATTAGCTCCGTTTACAATCTATGTAATAAAATTATTGATGAAGAATACCCGTTAGAAGAGTGGAATATTTATCCATTTCATTTTAGTGACGGCGATAACTGGTCATCAGAAGATACAAGATACTGTATTCGGCTCTTAAAAGAACAGCTCTTGAAGAAGTCGAATATCTTTTGCTACGGTCAAGTGGAATCCCGCTACGGTAGCGGCCAGTTTATAAAAGACTTAGAGAAAGAACTGCCAGATGACGAAGCGCTTATCTTAAGCCGCATCGAGGGGCGCGACAAGATTGCTGAGTCCATCAAAGTCTTTTTGGGAAAAGGCAAATAGGTGCCGGCTTCCTATTCGAAGAAACGATGCGTTTAGTATATTACTTCTTCGAAAAAGAAACCGAACCTGGAGGGGAAAAATGGGACATCTGACTCCTGAGTTAGAAAAGGCTCGAATCGAAATTGAAAAGATGGCCCGAGATTACGGGCTCGATTTTTTTGAAACGATCTTTGAACTCATAACGTTCGATGAAATGAATCAGTTTGCCGCTTTTGGTGGCTTCCCCGTGCGGTATCCTCATTGGCGCTTTGGAATGGAATATGAAAGCCTCTCTAAGGGATACGAATACGGACTCTCAAAGATCTATGAAATGGTTATCAATACAGACCCTTGTTACGCCTACTTAATGGAAGGCAACATGTTTGTCGATCAGAAGCTCGTCATGGCCCACGTTTATGGTCACTGCGACTTCTTTAAAAACAACCAGTGGTTTGCTCCAACGAATCGAAAAATGATGGATGTCATGGCGAATCATGCCACGCGTATTCGGCGTTACATTGATCGATACGGAATCGAAGCTGTTGAGAGGTTCATAGATCGTTGTCTTTCGCTCGAAAACCTCATTGATCGCTATGCGCCGTATTCAAAATCTGCGACTAAAGACCTCAGCGTTCATGAACCGGAGCTTTCTACCAATCTTCTTAAGGATGAACGCCCTTATATGAAGGATTTTCTCAGACCGAAAGCTAAAAAAAAGAGTGAAAGCCAAGACGAAGGGGACGAAGCTCTCGTAGAAAAAAAGAAGTTTCCCGAGCGACCCGAGCGGGATGTTTTGCTCTTCTTGCTTCAAAATGCGCCTCTTGAGATTTGGCAACAAGACGTGCTCTCGATAATTCGTGACGAGGCTTATTATTTTGTTCCTCAAGGTATGACAAAAATTATGAATGAAGGTTGGGCATCCTTTTGGCATTCGAAAATGATGACGCAGAATATTTTGTCAGACACCGAGGTCGTTGACTATGCCGATCACCATAGCGGTACCGTAGCAATGAATCCGCAAGGGTTTAACCCCTATAAAATTGGTATTGAGCTCTTTCGAAATATTGAAACTAGGTGGGATAGAGGGCAATTCGGTAAAGTTTGGACGGATTGCGAAGACCTCGTCGAGAAAAAACGTTGGGATAAGCGCACCGGCCTTGGGCGACAAAAAATATTCGAAGTTCGAAGAAATTATAATGATGTGACGTTTATTGACGAGTTTTTAACCGAAGAATTTTGTGTAGAGAATAAAATGTTCGTGTACAAATTCAACAAGTCTACTGGGCGTTACGAAATAGACACGAGGGACTTTCCGAAAATTAAGAAACAGTTCCTGTTCCACCTGACAAACTTTGGGCAGCCTATAATCGAAGTTGAAGATGCTAATTTTGAAAACCGCGGAGAACTCTTACTGAGGCATGTACACGAGGGAGTCGACATGCAGCCGAACTTTATGGCAGAAACAATGAAGAATCTGCAGAGCATTTGGACTCGGCCGGTGAATGTTGCTACCGTGATGGACGGTGACGAAAAAATCTTTAAATTCGATGGTAAGGAGTACAAAGAGTTTACTCTAAAAGAGCTACCTGGCGGAAAAGCCTAGCGTTCGACGTAGTCAATAGTGACATCAAACTCAATTGGGCTGTGTTGACAGTCACTGGAGGGATCATTATCCCCCGTCGTTACGAAGCGAAAACTTGGCGCGGTACTGTTTCCGTTGAGAATACCGAGGCCAATTATAACTCGTCTATCTAGAGACACCTGCATGTTTCCGCTGCGCTCACTGAGTGGCCACGAGCAGCTACTCAGGCCGAGCGACGAAGCCACGCAATAGTCATCAGCCGTTGAATTGATATCTCCCATAGGTTTACCTTGAACCCCGAGCCAGTCATATTTGTAAACTTCTATGGACTTACCATCGACTTGAATGACTGAGGTTTCAAGCGCGGAGGTTGTCGTTTTTGAATTCGAGGCCAATACGAAGTCATTGAGACTGAAGTAGAAAATGTCGTCATATACCATTTTTTGCATATTAAATTCCATTTTCATGTCGCAGAGTTCGTGCTTTCCTTCGAGTGGCAGGTCAAATTCTTGCTCGTATCTTGCGCGGATGAACTCATTCTTCATAGAGAGATTGTCGGCTTGCCCAAATCGACAAACATCCCCGGTTTTGGGCATTCCAAACGGAAACTCTATGTCTCTGGGATTATCAAAGCGAACACGATGAGTGAGCGTCTTTAAGGATCCAGCCAGCTTTGCTTCAGCACAGTTCATTTCGACTTTGATAATTTCGTCGGGATCAGCGACTCCGTCGTCTACACCGATGGATCCGGGGCCTTCTCCAGAGCCACCATCAACTGACCCACTGCCTCCGCCATCTCCAAGGTTCAAATCATCATCAGGGTCTCCGCCACTGTTTCCGCCGCCACCGATAAAAATTGAGTCCTGCGGGTCAGATGGCTGAGCTGGAAAAGAGATATCGAGAGCATGATTGTTCGAGTCTTCATCGCTAACTGGAGCCTTGGAGGAAGGCAGGTGTTTCTGGTCCGTAAATCGAACAGGAGAAGAGCAGTTTTGAAAACCTATAGCTAAAGCACCAGCTAATAAACCTAGGAATATAGAGATAACATACACGCGTTTCATACGGCCCCCCGCGTATATCATAGAGTGCAAATTAGGAGCCAGTCATGAAGGTCTATGATCTGCTATGTATTTGAAATAACAATGAATTGTTTCAACTTGAAACGCCGAGCTTTTCGACTGATTCGAGAACTTTGACAGTCTCATGTTGAGAAAGACTGTTGTAATTCCCTAGCGATTTTGACCGGTTCTAATTTGCCAGCAATTATTACCGGTTAAAGCTTTTTCGGGAAACTGCACTTAAATTATTAATCTTCGTCGTCGTCTCCCGAAGAAGCGATCAGCAAATCGTCAATTTCATCAGGGTCATCAGCTTCAATGCGAAAGATCCAAGTTTCGTCGCTGTCTGTGAGAAGCGAAGAGGGATCTTGAACAAGAGCTGAATTCAATTCAACGATTTTCCCAGAAACCGGAGTTTGTACCTGTATAGTGCCATCCGACGCTGAGATTTCTGCAACGACATCGTCGGCCTCGAAATCTGCCCCTTCAGTTGGTAGATCAATATTTTCTATATCCCCAAGTTGACTCAAAGTTTCTTCCTGGAGTCCGACCAAGAGTGCGCCGTCTTCAATCTCTGCCCAATGTGAACCTAAAAACTCAAATTTCTCTCTCGCCATACTTCTGCCTCGCAACGGATATATAATCTCTTTGTGGATATGACTTACAATCAAAGATTGGTCATGACGAATTTCGACCGCGCTGCTCCATTTTTTTGTTGGTAGACTGCCGAGTCATAGAATATTAAAGAAACCTGCAATAATAGCATGCTTGAACCACGGGATCCCAGTGGACGAGCTTGTATCGCGGCGCTGTACAAAGCTCTCCTAAATCGGCAATATGCAGAAATTATGGCCGAAAGTACTGAGCTGCAGAACGGGTTTAACGGGGATGTCGAAGCCAATCTAAAATCTTTGGCTTCTCCACTATTTAGAATAGTTCTTGTTGAGCCAGAAATACCCAACAATACCGGAAATCTTGGTCGGACTTGCGTAGGAGCGTTATCCGAGCTGCATTTGGTTGGAAAACTAGGATTTGAAATCACCGATAAACAGTTGAAGCGATCTGGGCTCGACTATTGGCCGCATTTGAGCTGGTTTCAGCACGATTCATTCGAGAGTTGGTACGAAACGGTAGACCAAAAAGAGCGGATTTTCTTTTTCACGACAAGGGCCAATCAAACTCTTTATGATATTCGTTTTCAACAAGGAGACTGGCTAGTGTTTGGGCGGGAGACTCGCGGACTAGATCCGTCGATCCTTAAGAGATTCCCTCAGCAGCTGGCAAAAATTCCGCAGCCAGGCCAGGTGCGCAGTCTTAACCTCTCCAATGCTGCGTCGATAGTTCTTTACGAGGGAATTCGACAACTTATTCGGTGAGAAAGTTTGGACATGGTGCTTCACTCGGAGTAAATTAGCCCTCTATGATTACACAAGTTTTAGGTAAGGTTTTCGGAACCCAGCACGAAAGAGACATGAAGAAACTTCGACCACTGGTTGATAAAATCAATCAGCTAGAGGCTTCAATGAAGGCTCTTAGTGACTCGTCTCTTGTTGCTAAGACGGCAGAATTCAAACAGCGAATTGCAAATGGAGAGCATCTCGATAGTGTTTTGCCCGAAGCATTTGCTGTGTGCCGAGAGGCCTCCAGCCGTGTTCTCGCTATGCGCCACTACGATGTGCAATTGATTGGCGGTGCTGTTTTACATCGCGGTAATATAGCTGAGATGAGAACGGGCGAGGGAAAGACTCTCGTTGCAACTTTGCCGGTTTATTTAAATGCGCTCAGCGGCCTTGGTGCTCACGTCGTAACAGTGAACGATTATCTCGCTAAACGCGACGCCGAGTGGATGGGACGCCTTTACAAATGGCTCGGCTTGAGCGTCGGAATCATCGTACATGAGTTAAACGATCGTCAGCGCAAAGAAAGCTATGGCAGCGATATCACTTACGGTACGAACAATGAGTTTGGCTTTGATTACCTGAGAGACAACATGAAATTTGATCTCAAGGATTATGTTCAGAGGCCGCACAACTACGCCATAGTGGACGAATGTGACTCAATCCTCATTGATGAAGCCAGAACGCCTCTGATTATCTCAGGCCCGGCGGAAGAATCTACAGATAAATACTACGTGGTCGATCGAATTATCCCACATCTCAAACGTGACGTTGATTTCGTTATGGAGGAGAAAACGAAAACGGCTTCTTTAACTGACGACGGAAATACAAAGGTCGAAAAGCTTTTGGGAATCGAAAACCTTTATGATCCTCAGCATATCGAGCTTCTGCACCACGTGTATCAAGGGCTCAAGGCACATTACCTTTACAAGCGAGATGTTGAATACATGGTTCGCGGGGACGAAATAGTCATCGTTGATGAGTTTACGGGAAGACTCATGCCTGGTCGCAGATGGAGCGACGGTCTTCATCAAGCGATTGAAGCTAAAGAAGGTGTTAAGGTAAAGAGCGAAAACCAAACACTCGCAACGATCACCTTTCAGAATTATTTTAGAATGTACAAAAAGCTTTCAGGAATGACCGGCACCGCTGATACGGAAGCTGTTGAGTTCAAGAAGATCTATAGCCTTGATGTAACTGTGATACCCACAAATAAGCCTATGAAGCGAATTGATGCTGACGATGCAATTTATCTAACAGAAAAGGCAAAGTTTCGCGCCATCGCTGAAGATGTCACAGAAAGAAATAAAAACGGGCAGCCGGTACTTGTTGGCACAGTCAGCATCGAAAAATCTGAGTCTCTCTCGCAATTTTTAACTCAAGCAGGTGTTCGCCATAACGTACTCAATGCGAAGCACCACGAGAGAGAAGCGGACTTTGTGGCTCAAGCAGGTAGGTTGGGAGCCGTAACCATTGCCACGAATATGGCGGGTCGAGGGACCGATATTATCTTAGGCGGAAACGCTGAGTTCCTTACAAAAGCTTACAATCTTGAGCCTGACCAGCCCGAGTATGAACAAAAGCTGAAGGAACTTCAAAAGCAGTGTGAACATGAGCGAGAAAAAGTTGTCGAAGCAGGCGGACTCTATATTGTCGGCACTGAAAGACACGAATCAAGACGAATTGACAATCAGCTTCGCGGTCGATCAGGTCGCCAAGGTGACCCGGGTGAATCCAGATTCTACTTATCTCTCGAAGACAACCTTATGCGCATATTCAACGGCGAACGAATGAAGCGCATTATGGATACTTTGAACGTCGATGAAAACGAGCCAATAACTGCTCGCATGGTTACTCGGGCCATCGAGAGTGCTCAACGAAGAGTTGAGGGTCATAACTTTGATATTCGTAAGCATCTTCTAGAATACGATGACGTCATGAACAAGCAAAGATCTGCTATTTATGGCCTCAGGCGAGAGGTTCTCGAAGGAAAGACAATCGACAATATTTTTAAAGAATTTCTAGGGGAGTTGACGTCGGATGCGTTAGACATTCATGCCAGCGACAGGTTGAAAAAGAGTGAGTGGGACTTAGAAGGACTTTGTACTTCTATTGAAAAACAGTTTGCGGTGGGATTTAAACTAGAAAAACAAATTGTAGACGGACTTGAGACGGTTGCGAGTGTTCACATTCGAGGCCCACAATTTGAAGCTAACATTAAGTGGGAAGACTTAAATCCCCAGTCGCTATCGGATGGCTTGCAAAAAGCCATTCAGTCTGTGATGGAATACCAAAAAGAAAAGCTTGGAGCATTTTTTCCTCAACTGGCCAGAATGATCCTCCTTCAAACGATAGACGTCCGCTGGAAGGACCATTTGCTGCAGATTGATCGACTGAAAGAAGGTATTAACTTGCGAGCTTACGCTCAAAAAGATCCCCTTATTGAGTATAAGCGCGAAGCCTTTGAAGCTTTTGTAAGTATGGACAAATCGGTCAAATCTGAGTTCATAGAAAAAGTCATCAAGGTAGAGCTTGTTCAAAGACCTGAGAGTGAATCGGCGGGATCGTCTGTCGACGATGCGATGATTGAAAGAGAAATCGAAGAGCTCGAAAGTTCTCTTATTTCTAAATCACCCAAGAAAATGAATTATCAGCACGAGGAGGTGGCCGTATTTCAGGACTCTCCAAGCTCGCCTCGCAGACCATCCCAGGGAGAAGTTATGTCGGCAGGGCCTGACGGAGGGGGTGGACCTTCTGAGGAGCCCATTCGCTCTGGGCCAAAGGTTGGCCGCAATGACCCGTGCCCTTGTGGAAGCGGCAAGAAATACAAAAAGTGCCACGGAGCGAATGAGTAGTGTCTTCATGTCCACGCTGTGGAGCGGAATCAATCGAAGGTTTTGGCCTCGTAACATGTGGCTCTTGTGGAAACCTATTTGTCGTTGACGAACCGGATGAGCGAGACCCGGCAGTTCAAGAAAATGCTTCGGAAGAAGACTCAGTTGTAGAGTCCCAGGGAGAAAACAGCATCGAGTCTCTACTGTCACCTGATGCAGATTTGAGAGAGGCTACCGCTTCGACGCCGGAGGAGCCAGCTTATATACCGGATCTACTGCCTTCGAATGAAAGTGTGGGTTCGCTCGAGTTTGAAGATACTTCTACTAGCGAAAAATCGCAGGAATGGCCGCCGACCCAAAGTGACATTCAAGGGTTTTCAGAAACCAGCCAACAACTTGGAATGGGCGGCAATCTCAAATATGAGTTGAGAATAGATTTGTCCCATGCTCCAGATGAGCTAGATCAAGTCATGGAAGTTTTGTCCTATGAAAAACTTCGGATCGACAGGCTCATCCTATCTGAACTTAAGAAGAACTTAAAAGTGCTACTTAAAGATCTCAATGCTCTAAAAACCATTTTCATTTTAAAGTCTTTAGAGAGTCTTGACGTTCAAATACAGTGGGAGAGCAAAGATGAAACGGAAAGTTAATCCCGCCTTATTTCTTTTGATCATTCTCGGCTTTTCGCAGTCACAAGCAGACTCCTGGGAGAAGCATCGTTCAAGCCTTGAGGGCCTTTCGCATAGAGTTCGCTCCCTTGAAGAAGAAATTGAAGGCCTGGTAAGTGAGAAAAACAAAAGCCGCGACCCTGAAAAGACGAGTGAACTCTTGGGTATGATTGTCGAAAAACACAAAGAATTAACAGAGTCTCACCGGAAATTTCGCGAGGAATCAGAGCACGTCAAATACTCTCATCCCGGGCAAGGTAAACAATTCGACGTAAAATATCGACATGGTTCAGTAAAGCCACTTGAGGAATTCGACAAAAAGACCGGGATGGAAGGATTAATTAAAGAATTTCACCAAACTGTCGACTCTGCGTATATGTCGCCACAACTCAAACAGCGACGGGATGAAGTCTTCCAAGAAAAGTTCGAAAAAGAAAATCCTGCTAACAAAGTCGAAAAGCCGGGAGAGACGAATTCTCGTCCGAAACTAAAACTGTGAAACTGGGCTTGCGCCTGCAAGGAACGCAATGAAAAACAATCAAATAGCTCTTAAGTACAATCCTCGGTTTCAAAAGGTGCTGTTTAAGCCTGAAAGCAAAACAGAAAAATCGCTGAAAGGAACTAGTAAGAGTCTGCAAAAGTACTTTGTATATTTTTATGATTCACAGAGTGTCGGCGGGCTGAGTAGAGTCCTCCCCAAAATCACTCAAACTGTTTTAGCGAAGTTAAAAGACAAAAAACGCACTGACTCGCTGGACTGGATACAAGAGAGCGCAGGGTACTCAGCAGTCAAGCTTGATGATCGACAGATATTCAAACTCCAAGTTGCATTGAGAAAGGCAATGTCTAAGTTCACCGATGTCGGCGATGCGGATGTTTATCTTTCAATAGATGTTCTTAGTGAGGATTTTCGGTTAACGGTTTTAGAAAACTTATTGAAAGTAATCTATTGTGAGCAGCATATTCGGCCCTCCGGAAAAAAAGAAAAAATTAGCTTCAAAGAAAAACAATTTCATTTGGTTAGCAGCAAGGTATCGAGCGTACAGTTTAGTGAGATAGAAGAAAGGGCGAAGTCTTTTGCTGCTACCAATGGCCTCGCACGATACTTAGCAGAGCTCCCTGCTAACGTTTTGACTTCTAAAAGTTATCCTTTGTTGTCTGCAGATGTCGTTAAGAAGATTAAGGGCGTCAAGAGTCGATTTATAGGGGCAAACAGGTTGAAACAAATGGGAGCTGGGGCAGCCTATGCAGTCATGAAAGGAAGCCCACGCGGGGCGGGTGGATTCTTCATAGCACAGCGGAGGGGGCGAAGAGGCGCCACTAAAGTAACACTTGTTGGTAAAGGGCTATGCTTCGACACCGGTGGCTACAATATAAAGACCAGTCATATGTATTCAATGCACAAAGACATGACCGGCTCTGCGGTTGCGCTGGGTGCATTTCAATTGCTGACCCAAGAAAATCCAGAGATTGATTTTACGCTCATCATGGGAATTGCGGAAAATCTAATATCTAACGAAGCCTTCAGGCCGAATGATTTCGTAAGCGCACTTAATGGTCTAACTATAGAGGTTGTCGATACAGACGCTGAAGGGCGCATGGTACTTGCTGATTGCTTGGCTTATGCTTCCATGCAAAAGCCAGATCTCATCATCGATTTTGCAACTCTAACTGGCGCGGCGACGAGGGCAATTGGTACAGCTCGAAGTGCGGCATTTAGCAACAACGAGCAACTTTTTGAAAAAATATTAGAAGCGGGTAGGTTGTCCGGAGAAAGAGTTTGGGCCTTCCCTCTGGGTGATGACTATAAGGATCTACTTAAGTCTGATGTAGCAGATATCTTGCAGTGCTCAGCCTTACCTGGGCCCGATCACATTCTTGCTGCGACTTTTCTTAATGAGTTTGTTCCAAAAGACATCGACTGGGTGCATGTTGATTTGAGTTCAGACAGTCACAGTGGTGGGTTAGGGCTAATCTCAACAGAAGTTACGGGCTTTGGAGTTCATTGGGTTCAGAAGTTTCTGGAGCTCTATTTGAGTCAGTGATGCTTTTTAAAATTTCCATCAACTGAACCTTCTCGCCTCTGACAGTGTTTAGTTCTTGATCGAATTTGGCTTTTGCCTCTTCGAGCTCGCGCTGGCACTTAAGAGCAGTATTTTCTGACTTAACAATGAGCCTTTGTTTTTCGTCGCAGCTCTGTAAAAGTGCTTCTAGTTGCGAGTGAGTTTTTGCGAGCATCTCCTCGTAAGTAGCTACCTTTTCTTGTAAGCTAGCGATGGCATCAGCAGATTGTTTGTCTCTTGCCTTAAGCTCATCGCCTTTTTCGCGGTTCTGTTGCTGAATGTATTCGTAGGCCTCGCTCAGTTTTACTTTTTGCTCGAGGCGCTGCTCTTCTGAGTTCTTAAGATTTTCTGCTGTCTTTTCTAATTCACTACTGAGTCGATAAATCTCGGACTTGTAACTTTCTAACGAAGGGCGCACCCACTTTTGAATTCGAAACCGATAGTCGGTGAAGTGCTTTAGTCTTTTGTGAAGCCGCTTCAAAGAAGCTTCAACCGATTCGACTTGGTAGTTGAGCTCTTCGTTCTGAGATTCAACATTCTTCAATCTGTCGAGTTCTGTCTTTGTGTTCGCATAGTTATCACAAATTTGATCGCTGAGGCGAATTTGCTTTTGAAGGGCTGCGGCCTGATGATCGCACTTGGCTTCTAGCCGCGAAATCCGTTGAAGCGATTTCTGCCACTTTACATAAAGATCTTCGTTTTCTTCAAGAAGCCCTTCATAGTCAGACCGAGTCTCCAAGGAAGGTGCTTGATTCGGTTTAGAATCGATGTCCATAACTACATTAGAGCTCTAGGTGTTTTAAGTGTCAAAAAATGGAATCACTCTTCGTAGCAGACTCAACTCCCCTAGACCATGGTCGCATGGGTGGCTTGAGCATAGGTTTTATTGACAGCGAACACTTGAAACGGCATAGCTCAGCGATAAAGACTGCCCAGAGGGCTTTTCGAGGGCAGTGCGTCCTCGCGAAATGACAATCGGAAGTTCACTGTAAAACGTCTCGAGCAATTTTTGCTGGGTCCGTGGCGCCTTCAAAATTCGGAGGTGATCACTTGAATTGTAGTAGTCGAGTTTTGACATATATCCAGGAGATCTTGATGCGGGACTGTAACCTGCCGCAACACAAACCTGATAATGTGAGGGGACTGCAATCGGCAGTCTTTCAAAATCGATAGACTGGTTACTATTAGGTAGTCTTCGAGGCTTTTTATAAAAAACTCTAAGATGGGGCTGCTCATAACTTATTTTTCGCTTATCGCTTCCAGAGAGCCGAGAAAGCCCTAAAGTACTCTGAAGTTCAACATAGGGAATATCTTTTCCTTCTCTAAATTTTGCCTCAAACAGCCGGTCGCGCACATCGCTTTCAAAGTAGACAGCTAAATCTTTACTATCCGAGGGAATGCACAGGGCAACATATCTGATTTCTAGAACGCAGTCGCGAGAGTTTTCTTGATCTGCGGAGAGACAGGTGCGGGGATAATAGTGGTCTTTTGAAGACTTTGTGTCGACCAATACTGGATAGGCATAGAGGGAGTTTTCTACAAAGCGAAAGCTGCTTTGGGCAAGCGTGTCCTGCCGAATATTATTCGCTTTAAGATGCTCCGGTAAGTAGCGAGAACAACCTTCGGCTTTAAACCACTCATGCGCGGAATCGTGAAAAACAAAGAGGGCTTCTCGCAAATCTTGCGCCACTTTGCCGTTTGGTTTTTTCTGTAGGTCCTGCCACGTCGTGCCGGCCATCAGACTTTGAGGATCACTTTGCTTCGATATCTGCCGAATCTGCTTCTCTATTCGGCGAGAATCCTCGGAGTTAAAAACAATCTTACTCGAAACTATTGCGGGATGACCGAAGAAAACTATCGATTCCGTATCAAAATTATCTTGATGAGAAAGAGATCTTATAGAAAGTGACTTAGCTCTCTCAGCAGCCGATCCAGAAATCATTTCACCAACTGATGAGAAAAGCCCTTGAGAAGCTTTTACCACCTTAGCGGATAAGACGGGGATGTTATCATTAATCTTTTCAGTCAAAAACAAACCAAATGTAGGAACCAAAATCGAGATACTTGGAGCCACGTCACCCCTCGCCTTCTCCGCTGTAAGGCCTTCGTGTGAAAACCCAACAAAGCTCCCGATAGTGATGACAACGACTCCGAATGTTCTATTAATTTTTCCGCAAACCAAACCAACGTGTGAACTGCGACGATGAAGCCACTGGCCGAGCCCAATTAAAGAGCAGATAAAAGTCATTTATAATCTTCCTTAGAAAAAATGTTCTGTATGTTTTCGAAAAGTAACGAAAAGCAAACAGCAAGATTCAGTCCAAAAATTAGACAGGTAAAAATTATCAAGACTTCTGACGATTTTTGCCCCTGGTTTACAACCTCATGAAATCTCAACGATTTCGAGAAGCCATCTCGTTAGTATTCTGAACAAATTACCATTTGAGAAGAGGCTCGATTGGGGTGAAACAATTGGCGGCAACTGAATAGAGAAATTTCACTCTACTTCAATGAACGTAGCGGGACTTTCCTTTTTCGAATCAATCCCGGAACTTCCGTTGTTTTCTATAACTTTTCCATTGGGTGTTTTTGATTCCATGGAATTCTCTGGACTCACTGGGTTCGCAGAAGTCTCAGCCTCTTTTGAGGGACCATTTTTTGGTGGGGCTAGCGGGCTAACCGGAACACCCGTATAGACGACAACTTGATCTTTAAAGTGAATTTCCTTCCAGACTGGTTTTTTATCTTTATAGAACTGATAGACCCATACAGTACGACCTTTCCACTTGCCTGATCGAGTTGGGGACCCTACTGCATCAACAACGTCTGTCTTGTCCATCCCTGTTCCAACGGTCTCAAACCGACCAAGTTGACCTGTTGCACAAGAAGTCAAAAAAGACACAACAATAAAGGGCCGCAACAAAGTCTTCAGAATTCTCATTTTAACCTCTCAGTGAAAAAGGGTTAACTCAGCGGTTTCTCCGCTCTGCTTAGTTTAAGAAGTCGAACAAATACTATCCACAATTCCTATAGCTTGTGCAACTCTTTGAGGAACTCCAACTCCACCGGCCAAGGGGTTAGCATAAGTGACTGCTTCGTAGTTCAGAAGCAGAGTTTCGAGATTTTTGATCGACTCAATCGTTTTTTTAGTGGGCTGAATGATTCCTTGCGGATGTCTCCACACGTGACTCTGCACTATTTCCGATGCGCCAACGCCGAACAATCTCAAGACGTCACTGGTGGCAGTATGAAGAATCTCCTCATCGGTCCTATTTGCGAAGGTGGGGTGAAAAGTTCCTCCCATAATCAGAGTCAATGAATCGCAACCTATGGGTGCTCTCTTTGAGAAAATCTTACTGGGAATGAGTACTCCCAATGTATTGAGCCCAATTGAAGGATCCACCAGAACACCAAAGCCGTTTAAGTGAATTTTAGCTTTAAGGCCCAGTCCAACAGAGACAACATTCGCGGCTTCAACGTCAAAGTCGAGACTTTGTGCGATTAAGTCAGAGCTCTTCAGCAATGTGATAGCTGAACTATAATTTAAAGCTAAAACAACTTTTTTGTAGTGCTTTTTGCCTTCATTTAAATAGACACCGTTGCTGCCAAAAATAAGTTTTTTGACCGGCGTTCGCAGGTAGGTGCTGTGGGCAGTCTTCGTCGCAAGAGTGCTGATGAGCTGAGAAAGACCTCCATTAAAGGAATAAATCTGAGGAAGGCTTTGACCTGATAGGCGACTAGAGTGAGATCGCTGAGATTTTATTTTCTTTATCGCACCCATCAGCGAGTTCGAAGAGTCAAAAGCACTAAAGATATTTGGTATCGCGTGCTTCGCCAAGAGTTCCTTTGAGTTGCCTGCATAAACTCCAATCGTAAAAAGATGAATGAGCTTTTCGGCGAACTCTTCACCAAACACCTTAGCAAAGAGCTCCTGAATGCTTTCGTTACCTTGAAGCCGGGGGAGCAAGCGAAACAGACTACTTGCCGCCCGGAACTTGCCATAAGGTGACATCAACGAACTTGTTAGAAAACTCAGCGGATTTGGCGAAACCTCAAAAAAGCCGTTAGAGTTAAACACGTATCTTCTTTTTGCGGATAGATTGGCGCCGATGACTTCAGATCTTAGCCCCAAATCCGTGACCAAATCGCTCAAGTGCCGGGAGGAGCCGAGCACTGTGTTCGGCCCTGCTTCGAACAAAAAACCGTCAGTAGAATAGCTAGATATTTGACCGCCTAAGCGGCTACCTGCCTCAAAGAGATCAACATCAAAACCCAGCTGGGACAACCTATAGGAGCAGACAAGGCCCGTGACTCCGCCGCCCACTATCGCAATTGATTTTTTCTCGTTAGCTTCTGGCATGGCAAAGCTCTACGATACTCTGAAGAGTTTGGAGCTGAGTTTGCGGTGTTACGCCATGACCCACGTTAAATACAAAGCGATCAGCGAGATTGTTCGCGCGAATGTCTTCAAGAATTTCAATCGTGGCAGTGATCGCAATCTCTTTGTTCAGCGTGGTGTAGATGGGGTCGAGGTTCCCTTGAAAGCCAATTTTTCTAGGTAAGCGACGTGCGAACTGAGAAATGGGAGTTCGCCAATCTACGCTGAGCATATCAGCTCCGGTCTCTGCGAGCAGCTCTATAAGGTGAGAGGAAGGTTGTGAATAGAGTATAACGGGTTTGTTGTGCTCATGTGCGACCTTTACGATTTTGGCCACTGAGGGCTGAATGTGTTTGCGATAGACCTGCTGGCTGCAAATCCCTACCCAGGAGTCAAATATTTGAATGGCGTCGACGCCAGATTCAATTTGGTATACGACATACTTAGAAATCTGATCAGCCAAAAAATTCAAGGCCTCGCTAAACTGATCAGGAAACTCAAGCAAGCTTCGTCGCGTTTGTTCAAATTCTCTCGAGGTGCCTCCTTCAATCAAATAAGAAGCCAGCGTAAACGGCGCACCTACAAACCCAATCAGCGGTTTTTCGACGAGGCGGGTTTTAATTTTCTTGATCCCCTGTCTGACAAAACTCAAGTTTTCTACATCCAGTTTTTTAAGATTTATCAATGTGTCGAAGCCGGCATTGGCGAGCTTTGGCCCCGCCTCGGTAAATTCGAAGCCAGCACCCATAAATTCTAAACATGTTAAAATATCTGAAAACAATATTGCAGCGTCTAGATCAAGATGTTGAAACGGTTGAAGAGTCACCTCTGCAATGAGCTCAGGTGTGTGGCTCATCTGGCGAAAGTTGTATTCTTCTCTCAACTTTCGATACTCTGGCAGGTAACGTCCTGCTTGTCTCATAAACCACACGGGTGTTTGTTTGCTCGAGTTGTCGCCCCTAAGTGCTTTTAGAAAGTCGGCCTTCGGTGCCGAAGATTCAAAACTCATTACCAACTCCTTTTTGTCCGGGAATGTGCAGCCGGTAGCCCGCTCCTCTATGTGAAATGAGGTGTTGCGGTGATTTGGGATTGGGCTCAATCCATTTTCTTAATCTGAGCACAAAGTTGTCGATTGTACGAGGGGAAGGGTCGACACCTACACCCCAAACTGTATCGAGAATTTCGTCGCGGGTAACGACGTGCCCCTCTCGCCCTAAAAGCATTTTTAACAGCCCTGTCTCCTTAGGGCTCAAGACTTCCGTCGCATTGAGATGGGGTAAGAACACAGTCATCTTACTGAGATCAAAAACGGCCTGTCCAATGGACACACTATCAGAGAACTGGGTGGTAGGAACTGGTCGACTCCGCCAGATAATATTTCTAACCCGCAGCAGAAATTCATTGAGATGAAAAGGTTTAACCAAATAGTCATCGGCTCGACCTTCAAGCCCCCTTAGTCGTGTGGTAATTGCACCTTGAGCGGAAATCATAAAGACCGGTTTTTGAGAGTTCTTTCTAAGTGCATCCAAGATCTCAAATCCGTCGCAGCGCGGGAGCATGAGATCGAGAACAACAAGGTCGTGTTGTCCATTTTGTGCAACCTTAAGACCTTGCTTGCCGTCTCGAATCCACTCCACCTGGTAGCCCTCAGACTGCAAGGCCTCTTGGAGATTTGCTCCAAGATCTAAGTCATCCTCGACGAGTAAAATAAACCTGCCCACTAATGTAAGTCCTTAAAGGATAGGGTCACCTCGGTACCTTTATCTGTTCCTTCACTTTTAAACAAGATCTTCGCTTTCATTCTTTCCGCCAACCGCCGACTTAAAGTAAGGCCGAGCCCAGAGCCCGAGGGACGATTCAGACGTGCTCTTTCTGAGCGAAAAAACGGTTTAAACATCTCCGAGGCCTCACTTTTTGAAATACCAATTCCATTGTCCTTAATTTTCACAAAAGCTCGCCCACCCTCACTAGCGATCAGAATTCCGATATCTTGCTCACCGTCAGGACTGTAGTTGATGGCATTTTCAATCAGGCTAAACAGAATAACCTCTGTATCGCTTCGAATGGCGAATACTTTAGCCTCTCCTGAAACCTTTATCATTTGCGAAATTTCGGGGCTATCGAACTTTTCAATGGCGCAGTTTACGGCCTCTCTTAAACTAAAACGGCAGGCTAGAGCTTGCTGAGGCTCCACTGCACTCATTTGCAGAACTGATTCTATTTGAAAATTTAGTCTCTTGACGGCGCGAAGCCCGCGTTCGATGAAACGCAGATTTTTTTGGATATCATTTGGGTGAACCTGTAGCGATTCTAAACTAAGTTGAATCGTAGCAAGTGGAGTTTTGAGTTCGTGTGTTACGGCGCTCAAAAAATCATTCTGGCTCTTTTGAAGTTTAATTTGCTCCAGAGAATATTTATAGGCGATGGCGCCGGCAATAAGCCAAACAAGTACAAAGAAAGTTCCCTCAAGGGCGATCATCCAATGAAATCTTTCGATCGACTTATACTGTTGCGAGTCGACAGGCAAAAACATGCCGATGATGGCTTTTTGTTCAATGAGCAGATATCCCCACCAAAGCATTTGAAAGAGCGCCAACAAAATGAGAAAGCTAAAAAGCCAACGTTTCTTCAAAAATAGAACTTGAAATAACTTCGTCAAAGTCCCTCTCATTGTCTAATCAAGAACCTTTCGAATAAACTCTCTTAACTGCTCGACAGTGTGATAAGGGCACAAAAATCCCACTTCGAAAACGGATGGTGCCGTGTAGTAACCTTGTTCAAGCAACCGATGAAAAGATACTTTATAGGAACTCTTTTGATATTCTCCTATATCAGAGGGATTCGAGAGCGGCGCTTCAGAAGGTGCTAGCCAAAAAATACTTCCCACTCTTTTGTAGTGAAACTTTAAACGATTGCGATGACTAGAGATCTCAGAGTCAAACGTTTGGCCAAGCTCCTCGGTGCGCGTAAAAAATTGTTCCTGCTTCATTGCCTCTAGCGTGGACAGGCCTGCGACCATCGCTAAGGGGTTACCGCTAAGAGTCCCGGCTTGATAGACAGAGCCCTCTGGAGCGAGATGTGACAAGATAGTATGATGGGCAGCCACTGCGCCGACTGGCAATCCACCGCCAATGATTTTTCCGTAAGTCGCAATATCTGCCTGCACTTCGTAGCGCTCTTGGGCTCCCCCTGGGGCAACGCGAAAACCCGTAATGACTTCGTCAAAAATAAGCAGGGCCCCATACTTTGTGCAAAGCTTTCGGCAATCGTTTAGAAACTGAGATCCGAGTTCAAAAAGACCGTTGTTGGCAAGAACCGGCTCAACAATAAGCGCAGCAATATCATTCGGGTATTCTTTAAAGGCGTTTTCGAGAGCCTCGATGTCTATTGATTTGGCAACGAGAGTGTCTTGCGTGGTGCCTTTTGTAACTCCAGATGAGCTCGTGAGCCCTTGAGTCACTAAGCCTGATCCCGCGCTGACAAGCAGGGAGTCTAAGTGCCCGTGGTAGCTGCCATCCATCTTTAGAATTTTGTTTCGACTGGTGTATCCGCGTGCGAGCCTGACCGCTGTCATGACGGCTTCCGTACCTGAACTCACAAATCTCACTCGATCAAAATGGGGAATCCTCGCAAGCACCATTTCGGCAAGTTCTACATCCCATCGGGTAGGCGTTCCGTAGTGAGTACCATGGAGGACTTGTTCTCTCAAATTTTCAACTACCTTTGGGTGAGCGTGTCCCATCGAAAGTGCGCCCCAGCTCATACAAAAATCAACGTAAGAATTGTCGTCTTCGTCTGTGATAGTCGCCCCGTGGCCAGATTTAATGAAAACGGGAGTGCCGCCTACGGAGCGAAAAGCACGAACGGGAGAGTGTACGCCTCCTGGCGCCAACCGGTGAGCTTTTTCGAATAGTTTTTCTGATTCTTTAAGATTCAATGACACATTTTACCTCGCACTTTTGTCTTTTGCTAGTTTCACGAGTGACTTCCAATCACCATTTCTCTCGGGTACCAAGATATCTTTGGCGCCGGCGTGTTTGAGTGCCTGGGCAGTAGTTTGTCCGATGGCTAAGAAGTGAGCAGTGGCGCTAAGATCCTCCCAGCGTTTTGATTGCCGGACAAAGATTTCTACGGCTTTCGGTTGAGAAAAAAAGAGCCAATCGTTTTGTTCAATTTCTTCGATTCGTTCGGCAAGAGCATTCTCATTTTCCATTGACTGATAGGTCGCAAAGAATTCATAGCGGATATTCGCCTTTTCAAGCGGAACAAATATTTTAGAGTCGATAGTTCCGAACACCTTACAAGAATCTATCCCTTCATCGGAAAGGGCTTGAACAAGCTCTGCCGCAGAAGACTCTGGAGCCTGGGCGATCTTTAGTTTTAGCTCTGATAGCGCCTTCGCCGTTGCCGCGCCCACGGCCCAAAGTTTCGGAGCTGTCGTTTGTCTCGCCAGCAAGGGCCATATATCTGTTACAAAAATTCGGGCAGAAGTGGGGCTTAAAAATAAAAAGTTCTCACTCACGGTGAACTTTCCCTGCTCAGCAATTTCGCTCGCATTCCAGCAGGATTCTATTGTTGTTAACGGAAGACTCAGGGCCGCAAACCCACTTGCGCGAAAAGCTTGAAAAACTGGTAACTGACTTGAGAGAGGTTGAGTAAGCCAAACCCTATCGGAGATTTTGTTGTCGCTCACAAATGAAGGCTCGGCGTCTTTTGATCCATTTATAAGTACGTTTGCCAGTAGGTCTTCATAGATGTCTTGAAATAATTTAGACCAACTCTGTGCCTTGTAGGCCTTTCCAAATGCACTGCTGAGTCGATGGCTTTTCGGACGGATTAAAGACAAGTTCGCCTCGCCCTTACCGAAGACTTGGGAAAAGAAAACAACTGCTGATTTTTTGGTAGGGCTATCCGTGAGCCGAAATCCCAAAGGTAAGTGGCAACCTCCGCCAAGGAATTCGAGCAATCTTTTTTCAAGATGGGCAATCACCGTGAGCTCATGGTTAATGAGTGGACGAATTATTTCGGCCTGCTCTTTTCTCACCTGTAGGGCAAGAATTCCTTGGCAAGGCCCTGTTGGCCAATCCACTGTCAGCACAGCCAAGTCTCTCATCAGTTCTCGATTTTCAGCGAGCCGGAGTCTTTTGAAGCCAGCTTCCGCAATACATATCGCATGCAAGTCCGAAGAATCTTTTAACTTCTGAATTCGGGTAGGTACATTCCCTCTGTGCGGCCTAGTATCTATCAGGCTGCTGAGACTTTTGATCTGCTCAGTCCTTCGGGGAGAAGACGTGCCTACGAGTAGTTTTTTTTTGGTGCCGCCACTAGCTTCTGCAGTAGGTGATTCTACATAGCTAGTGTGGTCTGCTAGGTCTTGTGTTTGGCATTGTACTCTCGATAAAATATTTTCAAGTTGTGACTTGTAGGGTGACTTTACGATTAAAATATCTCGCGGCGTCTCGCGCTCTAGTACGGCAAACCAAGGTGCTTTAGAGTGAACCTGCGAAGGCAAATCTTTGCAGGAATGGATGGCCATATCGATGTGTCCATCTAAAAGGGCTTTTTCAATTGTTTTGGTGAAAAATCCGTCTCCGCCTAAAGAGCGAAAGTCTCTTTGGTCAAGGTCGCCAGTGGTTTGCACGATTTCTAGTTCTACAGAGATTCCAATTTTCTCTAGTTCACTTTGAATCGTTCGCGCCTGCCAAAGAGCAAGGTCGCTACCTCGAGTTCCTAACTTCAGAGCCGCGGGAGCTTTCATTGGCGGGATTGTCCACCAATTGGTGCAGCTTTTCAATGTGATTATGGATGACCCTATTTACAAGTAGACGAGTCTGTTTTTCGAACTGGGTCCAAGGGATTTGAGTGCCATCTCCAGAGCAAAGGTTCACTCTCATGTCGCTCAACCATTCTTCGTAGACCTCTTTAGAAGAACTGACGTGACTAGAAAATATTTCGGACTTCTCGCGGACTCTCAGTTTAGAGAGAATCCATCTCATGCTGCTTTCTATTTCAACAGAAAGACGCGCTCTCTGGATCTGCCTCACCGAGTCAGTCTCCTTGGTGAGTTCAGAAACTAGCTGCATATTCAAGTAGGGAATTTGTCTGGCCTGTAATCTCTCTGGCTCAGTATTGAGCGGTACCGACAGATCAACAACAGCGCTTGGGCTTAGCTTTTCTGCGAGAGTTTCGCTCAAAAGAATCTGCGCGGCCGATGTTGCAAAAGCCAACGCCGCACCCTTCACCGCAAGATTCCCTTGAAGAAAGTCGTCCCAATGTAAGGCCTCGCCTCCAAGCTGAAGTGCGACTTTGAGTGCTCTTTGCTCACTGCGATTGACCCAAAATAGATTTGTAAAGCCTCTCTTCTTTAGGCAAATAGCAAGAGTCTCATTCGTGTCGCTTGCGCCTACAAAAATGATAGGAGCATTTTTCGATTCAAGAGTCTGCGCTAGCCATTTGGCCGCAACACCTGCAACAGAAGTAGGACTGCTCGTCATCCGCACCTGGCTTCTTACCCAGCGAGCGCGATTAAGAACCAACGAGATAAGATGTTCAAGGTATGGCCCTACCGAGCCGTTTTCAAAATGTTGCTGGCAGGATCGCTTTATTTGACCCATAATCTGGTTTTCGCCAAACACGAGTGAGTCCATTGACAAGGCAACGTCCAGAAGGTGTCTTACGCACTGAGATTCTCCGAAATACCTTCGGCATTGATCCCCAAAAAACTGCTCAACGAACGAATGAATATCATCTGAAGTTACTCTTCCCGTTTCATCTAGGTGCGCATACCATTCAACGCGGTTACATGTCTTCAGCAGATAGTGTTCTCTAATGGATTCTTTATAGGTTAAGGGAAGGCTGTTAAAAAAGCCTTCAACTTGTGCATTGACGGCAGAAATGCCGTCGACTCCGCAGTCATTAATGTGGAATGCAAATCCTAGTAAGATCATCTTAGTTCATTATTAATTAGCTTTCAGTTTGGAAGTGTCATCGGAAAGTCACAGTTTTAATCTGTTAACGCAACCTGTCCCAAAGTCGGCGGAATACTGAGTGATTTCAGACAAATAGATCGCCCTAATGCGTTGTCTTGCTAAATTAGGTTGCCCCCGAAAATCAGGCGTGAAATCTTTACAAAGTCTAACCATGGGGGGGCTATGGAGTTAGATCAGCACGCCGAGCGGGTAACAGAAGGCTCAAAGGTTTTGGCGGACCAAGGGATAGTTAGTCAAACGGTAGCGCCAGGTTTACAGCAGCAACAACCTGAGCGGCGCTCAAAAACAGTTTTAGATAAAATGAAAAGAGAGGGGCTCAGCTTTAGTGAGTCCGCACCGGTTATTTCTGGGTATTTCAACTATAGAGACTTTCTAAAAGATTTCTATAACTATAAAAGAACATCAGAGAAGTTGGGGCGACGTTCTTACACATATGCTGTATTTGCAGCCGCAGCGGATATCAAATCACCCAATTACCTCAAATTAATTATGGATGGTGATCGCAATCTATCAGCAGATATGATCAAAAAGTTTGCCAGGGCATTAGGGCTGTCAAAGCGAGATGTAAGAGATTTTGATTTGCTGGTAAATTACACACAGCAATCGGACCCAGTAGTAAAGGCCAAGCACTTAAAAGATCTGCTTCAACATAGGATTGAGAGTCAGGTATTAGATGGTCAGCTTTCAGGTGAGGCCGCCAAGTCTGTGCCGAGTTGGCTTTCTTGGGTCGTGTACCAGATGATGGACCTAGAATTTTCAGACGTAAATCCCGAACAAATTCAAAAAAGATTGAGAGTGAAGCCCGGGGTTTCTCAATTTGAAAAAGCCATTGAAAGTTTGATATTTGGCGGGCTCCTAGAAAAAGAAGAAAGTGGTGTGCTAAAAAGACGCACGAACAAACATTTAGAAGACCCTAACCGTCTTCCGCCTGAAGTTGTCAAAAAACTGCAGACAGAGCTAATACTGCTAGGTCTTGAGTCGCTCTTCGAAGACCCTAACGACAAAAAAGACTTCGGTACGGCGACGTTGTGCCTAACGCAAACAGAGTTCGAAAATCTTCGAGCTGATTTGCGCAGACTTCGCAAAAAATGGCTGATGAATATTGGGGTGAATCGTGAAACATCAAAGGGCGAAGTTGTTTATCAACTGAACACTCAGATTTTTCCACTAACCCGCTAGTTAGGCCCGCTAGTCAGGTTTCTCTCTTTGATTAGAGGGCTGTTGTGCAAAGGCAAGCAATCCCTACTGCGTAAGTAAATCCATTTGCTGTAGTTCAAGGTTGCAAAAGTGCACCAACGGCAAATAGATCGTGCGGAAACAACACGCTTCTGCATCTAGCGCCTACAACCGGGTCATGCGAAGTGAAGTAGGTTTTCTCGCCTTCATTATAGCAGACAAAGCTTATAACAGGTCGGCTGTAAGACATGCTAAAACCTACACCTTGGGCTTCCGTGCTTTTTTGATAAAGCTCAATCCAAAAATTTTGAGGAACACTTAGGCACATCATTCGCTCAGGGGTTCGGCACATAAAGCTACTTAAGAAATGTGCTTGCTCGAGTCGCAGGGGGTTTCGCACAGACACAGGATTGATACCATCTTGACCCAAAAAAGAACCAACAAGTTTTGAAATCAACGGGTCATAGCCCTGAAGAATAAGAATAACTTGGGTAAAGTCTGTTAGAAAAGAATTCGAAACCGGAACAAATATTTTCATTTCTTGTATGAGATTGGGCTTCGTTACTTGCGAGGTTTCAATGCCGCTGTTGTTTTCTAAAAGAGTTGCAAAGTATGTCGTGCTAAACTTTGTCGAATAAGGGTCGTCCCCTAAAATAGTCAGATTACCATACAAACTTCGCAATACGTTTTGTTTACCTTCACCTGCTGGCGTAAGTTCCGTTTCTTCCAAAACTTTGATTTGATCTGTTCGATCTGAAGTAGAGGCTGATGCTGGTTGCTCCGTAGGGGGAGGAGGGTTTGCCTCTTGCTGCGGGGCCGCGCTCTCTACTGAAGGCGAGTTCTCCTGAGCAAGTGAGCTGTTGTCCTCCGACATGGGTGGGCTATTTGGATCCGGAGGGGCGGCGGGAGCGGTCTCCTGGTTCTCCTGTACCGGCGGGTCTTCCTGGGCGTGTGAAGGCACACAAAACAGCATCAACGAAACCATTAGGTTTACTAGTAAAATTGAAATTGGTTGGTAAGTGCGGGCTAAGCTAAACATTTTGAAGAAACCTCCATTGGTTTGGAGGCTAGCACTCGGAATCGCTTGAGCAACGAGAAGGTGAGTTTTTCTTTGATCGTGCAAAAAGTATAAGCCGGGCCTGTGGCGAGGCCCGGCTTAAGAGAGAAAAGAGTGAGAGGGTTCGTCAGACCTTCAATTCACGTTCTGGTAGAGTTGACGTTCAGCTGTTGGAGTCACCAAAGGTCCACACCTCACTAAGCAATGGTTAGGCCACATGGCTCCGCGTTCATTTGGATCAGAGACTTAGAGCGTTCGTTAAGACTGACAAATTGTTAAACACCACGCCCCTCCTGGGCTTACGCGGCCCCGAATTGCTCTGGGCCGCGGATACAGGTTTTTCTATTGGTTAATCCGTGGTGTTGTCTTCGAACGAGGCTCGATTCTGAGAATTCCTTGAAAATGTTTATTGATAAAACCAATATTCGCTTTTGTTTCATCACTTGGTTTCTGACATATGATCCAAATGTCGGCAAGTATGCTCATGTTGGTCGTCGCATCTCCGCCGCGACTTACAGATTCATCAACGGAGGAACTGACAACATTTACAGTATCAAATTTTGCCTTATCATTGTCCAAAACCTTTACGCTACAGTGCTCGTTAGGGGTCTTTTCAAGACTCAAGCTTTCCGTTACTACACCATAACTAACTATGCTCGACAAATTTTTTGCATTTTCTACTTTTTTCCAATCGAGAACTCTGATCACATACTCGGATGACTTCAACTGGTTCAACTCTACATGATTAATTGTTCTTTTAAGCAAGACGAAGCTGAACAATTTTCAATTCTTTACCCTCTTTCGCTCTCGCGTAACTGAGGGTGCATCGAAGGTATACATACGCATAAAAGTTCCATGGTGGAGGGTGTCTCGTTTACGAGGCCAACGGTATGAATTAGAATGAAGACTTACAGCCGTTATTAGGACCCTATCGTTTGAGGGCTTTAGTTTGGTGAAATCTTTGAGAGTGATTTCTGTAAGTTTGTGAGTGGAAAAGTATGTCATTAAACGTGCGAGGTAGGTTAATGCGAAAAATAAATTTATTGGGAATATTCCTGTTTATGGGGCTCTGGTTTGCTTCAGTAGATGGATTTACCACAGAGAGCAAGGCTCATTCAGACGTAAAGAGATACTATCAGGAATACGCAGAGGCTGTTTGCGACCTGAAGAACTCATCCGCGCAGTATTCCGCTATTTGCGTGCAGGCTGCGAAATCCTTTATTGTTGCATATCCTCCAAGCTATACCGTCAGATACCAAGCGGGACTTTTAATCACCGTCTGTACGACGATGAATATGGATAATACGAAGGCTTTTTTGTTAAACGCAGGCGTAAAAGATTCGTATCATTGGAAGATTGCCAGACAGGATTGCTTTGAAAACGGACTCAATTACAGCTTGTTTCCCGAAATGAGTGAGATTTTGAAAAGAATGCGGGAATTTAATAGATCTAAATATACTCAATACAGTCCTGAAAATGGCAATTACGGGGATAGAGATGCATATGTTAAGCGCTGGCACATAGCAGGTATGGCCCCCAGATATTATGAATTTTACCAACTTCAGTTAGATGCTTTAAGGACGGGTAAGACGCATAAATAGTTGAAGCGTAGAATGATGGACGCTAGGGGCTTTTCATGATCAGCCTTCACACCAATGAGGTCATAAAAAACGATTTGCTTTTGTTGGATGCGGTCAGAGCATTGTACAGCTAGGCACACACGTACATTGGGCGGTTACATCATGTCGATGGGATCAACGTCGACACTGAGTTGAAGGCGAGTTTTTTTAAATTTGTCGGTCCACTGACCTGCCAAGAAACGAAGTTTTTGACTGTCGAGGCCTTTAAGAACGATGTGTTGTCGATATTTATTGCGAACCCGATAAATCGGAGCCGATGTAGGCCCGATAATGTCTATACCTTTAAAACTTTCTCGTCCCCTAACCCATTGCTTAAGTGTAGCAGCGGAGTTTTTGGCCCACTCTTTCGTAGCGGCTTCGTCGGAGCCTTTTATCTCTAACAATATAACTCGGCCATACGGCGGAAGTGAAAGCACCTTTCTTTGCTCGAGCTCATACTCAGCGAATCCGATGTAATCGTGAGACAGAGCATACTTTAAAGCTGTGTGATACGGATTGAAAGTTTGTATGACAACTTCCCCCGGCTTGTGGCGGCCGGCGCGTCCACTCATTTGGGTTAGGAGTTGAAAACTTCTTTCGGTCGCTCTTAAGTCCGGCAAATTAAAGCCAATATCAGCAACCAATAGACCGACCAAAGTGAGATTTTCGAAATCAAGTCCTTTGGCAATCATCTGCGTTCCCACAACTATATCTACTTCACCCTTCTCTATGGCATCAACAAAGCGTTCCGTGTCTTCGCGGTTCTGAATTTCGTCACGATCTGCTCTAAGAATTCGAGCTGATGGAAACCTCAGTGCAAGCTCGCGCTCCACTTTTTCGGTACCGATACCTAACGGCATTAACTGATATTCGCCGCACTCGCCGCACAAAAAATTGTAATTTTCAAAGTACCCGCAGAGATGACATACAAGATGGGTCTTTGCATGAAGAGTCAGTGAAAAAGTGCAGTTGGGGCACTCCTTGCGGGAGCCGCAGCCCGTGCAAACGAGGCCCTGGGCAAGCCCTCGTCTGTTCAAAAAAAGCGCAATTTGTTCACCAGCGCGAAGGCGATCCAGCATCTTTGATTCTAAAAGTGGGCTCAACCAAGGAAGATCTTCTTTTGAACTGGAGCTCTTTTTTGCGCTGGTACCTGAGTGAGTATTAGTATCTCTAGCTTCAGCTGAGTCATCTTGGTGCGAGTCGTTTCGAGTTTGTTCCGAAGCGGAAATGTGTTGAAGGTTGCCCCCGCTTTCTTCCAAGTTCTTCAAATCAACAACCTCGATCGTCGGAAGAGAGCGTGATTCTACTCTGTGTTTCATAACGTGAAGTTGATACTTGCCAGATAAAGCATTCGCGTAGCTTTCAATGCTAGGAGTTGCTGACCCCATAACGAGAGGAATCTTTAACAGTTGAGCAAGTACGATGGCGGCATCACGAGCATGGTATTTAAAGCCTTGGTGCTGCTTAAAGCTGGCTTCATGCTCTTCATCAATAACAATCATCCCCAAATCGGCGATTGGACAGAACAGTGCCGATCGTGCTCCAATAAGAATGCGTTTTCGCCCTTCAACACAATCCCACCACTGGTTTGTTTTTTCTCGCGGAGTCAATTGCGAGTGAAAAACAGCGATCAAATCAGAGCCAAAGCGCATGGAAAAGCGCCGGATCAACTGCGGCGTAAGAGCAATTTCTGGAACCAATACAATTCCGCTTTTTCCATTTTCAAGCACTTTTGCAAGTGACTGCAGATAAATCTCTGTTTTGCCTGAGCCGGTTGCTCCTAGCAATAAATGGACTCCAAATTGGTCCAACTGGCTGCCAATGCCCGAGAAAACGGTTGCTTGTTCTTCATTCAGTTTCCACGGAGTTTCAAGCTCCCCTTGTGTTGCAGGGACCACATCGTGTTTTCGGCTGCGTCCCGATTTTTTATCAAGTGGTGGAAAGCCCATCATTGCGATAGGGCCGGGAGGGCTCAAATAGTACTCCGAAAGCCACTCTATCCATTTCAATCTTTCTTTCTTTAGCGCGGGCCACTGCGTGCGAACTTCGTCGATGGGCTTAATGCGGATATTTGCCGACTCCTCGGGTGAGGGCGTGCTGTCATCGCCGACACAAAAAACAATGCCGCGTGATTTACGCTTACCCAAGGGAACGGTGACTACGCTTCCGGGGGGCAAAAACTCTAGATGAGCACAAGAATAGGTCAACGCCTTTGAAATGGGTGCATCGACCCATACTCTGACCTCTGATTCCTGATTCAACGAAACCTCTTTATATATTCGTTCAGTATATGAGAGTCTTTCGTGTCGATGGGAGACAGATCTTTCGGCTCTTCATATTTCTCGAATGTCGCCACACTTGTTGTTTTAAGTGAGGCTTCCCCATCTTCGAAACGTAGAGTTTTTAACGAAGGATACTGAAATTTGCCGGCAAAGACTTGGTAACCCTTAGCCTCTACTTCGGCGCCGGAGCGAAATCGTATTTTTGAAATAACAAACTGTTCTTGGTCAACCCAGAGCTGGGGTTTCAGCTGAGAGGAGCCCCCTTCTGAGGGGGTACCTATGGCTAAGTTGAGTATGCCGAGTTGGCGTGACGGTCTCACAAGTGAGTTGGGTGTGTAGACGGTTTTAAGCGTTAATTCTTTCTTACCGGGCTCCCTTACTTTTTCAAGTTTTACTTCTTCGACAAACAGTTCTGAAGGTTTTGCGATACCCGTCATTTCTAGAAAGCGTGACCACGTTTCGCGAGAACGATTGTGAAAGACGAGCTCAAAAAATTCTTCAGAATATTTTTGCCGCTGAGTTTTGCCTCCCAAGACAAACTGCCGTTGTCCTTTTGTGTAAACAATGGCGCCATTGAGATCGCCTTTAAACGAAACATTCATTGAGTAAATGTTATTAATGTTCCACACTTCGGTGAAACGATAACTTCCTTCTTTTGATCGCAGTTCTACCTCGGACTCAATGCGATAGTTTTTTTCCCCAGAGTTCTCAGCAAGCCTTTTGAAAATATAGTTGGCCGAAGGCACGTGGGCGTTTGCAAATAATGCACTGAAAGTTATCGACGCGAAAATGATCAAAAATTTCATAATTCCTCTTGCGATATTCTGTTGGCAACAGTGAGTATAAATTTCTTAAGGGGCTCCCCTAGTTTAGGGTGCATAAGTCCTAGTTCTATATTCGCTTTTAAAAAACCTAATTTGTCCCCAGCGTCGAACCGCTTTGCTACGAAGGTGGTTGCGAGGAGTTCGCCTCTCTTGGCGAGCTCAGACATAGCATCGGTCAGTTGTATCTCTCCATTCTTTCCGGGCTTTGTGTCTTTTAATAGACCAAACAGATCCGCAGTAAAAAGATAACGACCGGGCAGGGCCAATCGGCTAGGCGCCTGGTGCGGCTCAGGTTTCTCAACCACTGACTTAACTTTATAGGTCGTCGGCTGCTCCTTAGAGATAGGGCTTCCGTCAATAATGCCGTATTTGCAAACGTCTTCTGGCGGAACTTCCATAATTGCAACGGTAGACATGCCGCTATTCTGCTCATACACAGATGCAAGTTGCTCCGTGACAGTCGGCTTTCCAATCATAATCTCGTCACCGAGTAATACGGCAAAGGGTTCATCACCAACAATGGATTGACCGCAGAGAACGGCGTGTCCTAAGCCCAAGGCCACTCTCTGCCTCACGCTAATAAAGTTAGCGCGATTTCTAATTGCAACGACGCGCTCTAGGTACTTAGATTTGCCTGTCTCTTCGAGAGTTTTTTCGAGTTCAAAAGAGTGATCGAAAAAATCTTCGATGGCCGTTTTGCCTCGTCCTTGAATAAATATAATGTCTTCGATTCCAGCTGCGAGTGCCTCTTCTACAACGTGTAGGATGATGGGCGTATCCACGATAGGCAGCATTTCTTTTGGAACAGTTTTCGTTGCGGGAAGAAAGCGTGTGCCTAACCCGGCGGCAGGAATGATAGCTTTGCGAACTTTTTTCATGGCACCAATTCAACATGAAAGTCGAATCGACTCAAGACTCACGCTGAGCCCTCTTTGTTTGAAAAGACTGCAGAGAAGAGACGGTCTTGGGCTTTCGAGCCACTTTTTTAAGGCACAATTAACCGTGGCACGGGTTTGCAGTGTCTTACCATGATGATGCATCGCAATATTCTACAGATCCCCAAAAAATTACGGCTCCCCGGGCATTCGCAAGAGGCCCCCTCCTCATTTCGAAAGGGCCGGGCTTTCCTATTTTATTCCCTGTTGGTTTTGCTGCCGTCTCAACATTTGCAGGCCGAAGATGTGGCGAGCAGTCTTGAGAGAATACCTGTGTTGACGTTTGTGCAATGGAAGGACCAACAGCTCGCAGAAGCTCGGGCCGCGAAAGAGCGACTTGGATACGAGTATAACAAGTTAAATCAGCTAAATAAGCCATCTGTCGATCAAGCCGTGTTACAAAAAAGAGACTTAGATCGGGCGGATGCTGGCATCCAAAATGCGAGAGACCTGCGCTTGCAAGACTATTTTGTTCTTTATCTTACCTCGCATTCGCTTGGTAAAGAGGCTATTCAAGAAGTCTATGGTGCTATGCAGGCATCAGACTGGATTGAACTTTTGGGCCAACTAATGGACCAAGTTCAAACGGCAACAGCTAGGGGGGAAGGTCGGACTGGGCGCTCTTTGGGGGTCGTTTCACCTCAAAGGCCAGGGAAACATTCCCTGTAGGGATTCAATTAAATTTCAGAGCTCACCCTTGACACATGCCTGACCCAAACCAATATTCCGTTTGGTTATTAGAGTCAAAATTTGGGCTGCCCGCCAAGTCCGGTGGCTGCTCACGCATTAAAAGCCTATAGGAGGTAAAAATGGCAAATAAGCCACATGTGCGCCCCTTGCACGATCGATTACTTGTAAGAAGAATGGCCGAAGATGAGAAAACCGCTGGTGGTCTCTTTATCCCTGACACCGCAAAAGAAAAGCCCTTCCGTGGAGAGGTTATAGCTGTCGGTAAAGGCAGAGTGACTGAAGACGGGAAAGTTCTCCCACTTGAAGTTCGCGAAGGCGACAAGGTGCTCTTTAGCAAATACTCGGGCACAGAACTTAAGTTTGATGGACAAGAATACCTAATGATTCGCGAAGACGACGTTCTCGGAATTGTACAATAAGGAGAAATAATCAATGAGCAAAGAATTACAATTTAATGAAAAAGCACGCCAATCAATTTTAAGAGGCGTCAACACGCTTGCAAATGCGGTGAAAGTAACACTTGGACCAAAAGGACGAAACGTTGTTATCGAAAAATCCTTTGGTGCCCCTTTAATCACAAAAGACGGTGTTACCGTTGCTAAAGAAATCGAACTTGAAGATAAGTTCGAAAACATGGGCGCTCAAATGGTAAAGGAAGTCGCTAGCAAAACAAATGACGATGCTGGTGATGGTACAACGACGGCAACGCTTCTTGCACAAGCTCTTTATAGAGAAGGTGTAAAAATCGTTTCTGCGGGCCACAACCCCATGGATATAAAGCGTGGTATGGATAAAGCCGTAGAAGGCATCATTGCTGAACTCAAAAAAATGGCAAAACCCATCAAAAATAAAACAGAGATTGCTCAAGTAGGAACAATTTCTGCTAACAACGATAAAGTGATCGGTGAACTCCTTGCGGAAGCAATGGAGAAAGTTGGCCGTGAAGGTGTTATCACTGTCGAAGAAAGTAAAACCGCTCAAACTGAACTTGATGTTGTTGAAGGTATGCAGTTTGACCGTGGATATCTTTCTCCTTATTTCGTAACAAACCCAGAGAGAATGGAAGCAGTTCTTGAAAACGCTCGTATCTTGATTTTTGACAAAAAGATCAGCGCGATGAAAGACCTTATTACCGTTCTTGAGTCTGTTGCTAAGCAAGGTCGACCACTATTGATTATTGCAGAAGATGTTGAGGGCGAAGCTCTCGCGACTTTGGTAGTGAATAAACTTCGTGGCGTTCTGCAAGTTGCTGCGGTTAAAGCTCCAGGATTTGGCGATAGAAGAAAGGCCATGCTTGAAGACATCGCTGTATTGACGGGTGGTCAGGTTGTTAGTGAAGAACTTGGCAACAAACTTGAAAACGCAACTGTGGAAGATCTTGGCGTTGCTAAGAGAATCGTTATCGATAAAGACAACACAACTATCATCGATGGATCTGGCAAAAAAGCTGACATCGAAGCGCGCGTGAAGCAAATCAAAGCTCAAATTGAAGAGACAACTTCAGATTACGACAAAGAGAAGTTGAAAGAAAGACTTGCTAAGCTTGCTGGCGGTGTTGCTGTTATTCACGTCGGAGCTCCTAGCGAAATCGAAATGAAAGAAAAGAAAGCTCGCGTTGAAGATGCATTGAACGCAACTCGCGCAGCTGTAGAAGAAGGCGTTGTTGCTGGTGGCGGTTCGGCTCTATTGAGAGCTTCTCAGGCTATCAACACAACTTCTTTTTCAGAAGAAGAACAGTTTGGTGTTCGTATCGTTAGGCGTGCCTGCGAAGAGCCAATCCGTCAGATTGCTGCCAATGCAGGTCTTGATGGTGCCATTGTTCTTGATCGAGTTCTTGCTAACAAGAGCGTTGGCTGGGGCTTCAATGCTCAAGACGAAAACTACGAAGATCTTATTAAAGCTGGCGTGATTGACCCAATGAAAGTTGTCCGCTGTGGCCTTCAGAATGCTGCTTCTGTAGCTTCTTTGATGCTCACAACTGAGACAACTATAGTTGAAGCACCTAAGAAAGATGAACCAGCTGGTGCTGGTGCTCCCGGGATGGGGGGAATGGGTGGAATGGGCGGCATGATGTAATCTGCGGCGGATAAGCGGCGCTCTACGGCGTTGCCTTCGGTCTTTTCCTCACTGCGGCGTGGTTAATCCACGCCTCATTCGGAAAAACCTTGGCGCCTTGTAGAGCTTGCTTCTCCTTGCAGATACGTTAATTGCGCACGCCTTCGCTTCTCGGTCCTTGCGGAACAGGTTAATCTTTGCAGGAATTCGGGTGGCGAGTGTTTTTCTCACTGCGGCGTGGTTACTTCCACGCCTCATTCGGAAAGACCTTGGCGCCTTGTAGAGCTTGCTTCTCCTTGTAGGCAACATGTTGTTGCCATTCATCTTAGTGTTATCAAAATAAAAAAGCGAAACTCACTATGGGTTTCGCTTTTTTCTTTTTTAAGGGGTTTTAGTGACTCACATTACTTAAATACCAAATACACATCGCTGCTGTGTTCGGCGCCGCCGCAATCTAAAGCGCTCCCTCGTAGAGTCACATCCGTCTCAACCGGAACTATCGGTGTAAACTCAACAGCCTCAACGGTCGCGGTCCCTCCGCTAGCTGTTGAGGTAAAGTTGTCGACGATATGATCCCAGTTGCCGGTAAGTGCATTTAACACAGAGATGCCAAGTGTATTGTTATCGATTCTATACTTTGCATCTGAAGTTCCGGCTGCCCAGTACTTTGTTTCGGTACCAGCGTAGAGTTCTACAAGTGCAAAGTTGTCCACTTTAATACTTTTTGTCCCACCTGTATCGGAAGCTAACACAACCTTTCGCTCTCCTACCTGACCTTGAAGTCTAAATATGAGTTCACGCTTTCCCATGATACGTGGCGGGGCCACCCTAGTAGCGTCTTGCCATCCACCTTCATGGTCTCTTGCCTTTACATCGTTTCTTCTTTCGCGAGTAGGGTTTGAGCTGGCACTTGCAATAGCGTCCGAAATTTTAAAATAGTAACAAACTCCTTCTTCAGATCTTGGAGGCACAACAAAGGGCTGACTTGTAATCTCTCGGTAGACATTGCAAACAGGATCTCGCACAACACACTGTGTACCGTTCCAGGCATAAGGGTCGCTGCATCTATTTTGACATTGATTTTGTGATTTATTCCAGACTTGATCAACATTACAGCGATCAACGCACTGACCACTAATGTTGTCGAAATTTTGATTGCTAGAGCAACTGACACAAGCTTGTTGGCTTTCACTCCAGTCACTTCCGCCGGCACAAACACACTGACCCGAAGTAAATATCTGTCCGTCAGCGCAGATATCGTCATTTGGCCGATCACCACCGTCGTCGCCGGGTTCGTCATCAGATGGTGGGCCATCAACAATAACTGGGTCGGGGTTGTTGCCCGGGAAATTGTCACCTATTAAGCCGTCGTCGTTATCGCCACTGTCTCCAACTATGGAGTCATTAGTTGGCGCGACAGAGGGAGCAGACAGGTCTTTCGCTTTAAAGCTCACGTCATTAGAACAGTTTTGAAAGAGTAGCGTGAGCAGCAGAGCCACGAACACAGGCAAAAGCTTGTAGATTCTTGCTCGAGTCATAAAGGGTCCCCCTAGTCCTTTATCGGGCTTTTAATCCACGACATGAAGGATTGTTCGTCAGAATTTTTGAAAATCAATTCTGACTGAAGAACTCTTGGCCAATTGGTGAGCCTGACCAAAATCTAGTCAGTTCAAAGCAGCTCAGTTACCTCTCTAAATGATCAACTTTTTTTCAGCTAGAACCACGCATTCTCATGCTGAGAAAAGCAACTATATCCTTGAATCAAAAGCTATATTTCGAGCATAGGTTTTCGCGTTTTACCAAGTCCGCGACCATCATCGCGAACATCTCTAGGCTTTCAAATTGCCCCAGTGGTTGGCTTGTATCACGATCGATTCATCATAAAGTCGCCGACATCCACGGTGCTCGATCCGTACACATTTCAGTGGTATGAATTCGTACTGGGGCCCAGCGCCCAAGGTCAGCTTCACACGGCGATAGGAATGTTTTATTTAGAGCTGGGATTGCTCTACGGTTATGACTGGATTCAGTACTCCGACGGTGTTACAGAAAGAAACAAATACCACTGGTCGACCCACGGATTGTTTGAATTTGGTTGGGGCTTTTTTGTCAGTCAAAGAATTCACATTCGTTTCTTCACTCGGCTCGTTTCACCGAGTGAGAACCAATGGGACGAAGTCAGCAAGGATATTCTAGGACCCAGCGGAAATGCAACGACATCGGCATTTCTCGCCGCTGGTCTTGCCGTTGGCTATTACTTTCCAGAGGGGCGCGAGAAGCTAGTATCTTCGCTGCGTGGAGAATAAACCTGTCTTTTTTTCAGGGGTATTGTGGTCCTCTTAGGAAAGGTAGAAAATTGAGCGTGTGAATAAAACCCCGAATCTTCTAACATATTTAATTATAGCAGTTGGGCTCAATTGGTCTGCCGCCGGCTTTGGCGATGATGAGCTACCGCCTCTTCCAGATCACGAGCGGATCAAGCACAGCTGGGATTTGTATCGAGTTGATTGGATTGAAAAGGTACAGAAGGATGTTAATATACAGAGAAGTATTAGAGAACCCCTTTCTCAGGCGATGGCAAATGTGAATTCGTCTCCTGGTCCAAATGTTGATCTCAACGAACAGCAGTGGAGTGAGGCTCATGCATTGGTTATGTATGATATTTGGTATTCTCGTGGATTACGCTCTAGGTATTCAGAGCGAGCAGTTTTTGCGGTCGTCTCACTTTTCTTCCTGGAAAACCTGAGTTTGGCAGAGAGCTTTTTGAGGGCCAACGATCGATATTCGGTATGGCTGCAAGAGGAGTTCTTTGATTCTTGGTGGCAAAATCCTGGGAATAGGCGGCGCACTGTAGCGTATGATTTGTTGTCGGGGTTAGTAAAAACACCTCCGTGGCAAACATTGCCGGCAAGTGCTCCGAGAGGTCTTTGGTATCAGGTCGGGTTGAAGCTGGGTAAAATAAGTCCGCAATCAGGGTCAAAGGGCGGTCTGTCTGTCGATGTGAAGTTCTTGTGTAATCTTTTTCGCCGCTAAAAAGTACCAGGAACAGGCTGGCGCCAATTAATCCATTACAACTGTAAAGTCTTTAGACAGTTCAAGCGCAAAATTTTCTCGATTTGATTCACTCTAGTATTGATAAAGTGCAGTTGAGCGCCAAGTCTCACTTTGAACTCTCTGGCACAAGCCTCGCATTAGATAAGGTCAAAGAGGAGAGTGTTATGAAAAAACTCTTAATAACTAGTTTAACTTTAGTGGGCCTAGCTCTCATATCGAGTGTCGGTAGCGCTGGCAGCAATACGGATTGCAACAAGCTTTCGAACTCCCGCATGCACAAGAATACCAATGCCACCAGCTCCGGCAGCGACACGGCTCCGATTGGCTCTAACTAAGGCGTGTGTTCATTTGGTCGAACTACTGCGAGCGCAAGAACTTCTATTTGAAAGGGGCCTTCGCCTTTGAGCGACAAAGGCCACTCATCGAGGGACAAAGGCTATTCATCTTCCCATCTTCGAGGTGGCTTGCGCCGCGAGGGTTCACTTTTCTTCGGTGAAACAATTCTTGAGTGATCCACTTTTTCAAACGGCGTTGGAAATTGGCTAGCCGCTTTTTCCATAGAGCTAGTGCTGCCTCTGAGTACTTCGCCAAAAATAAATATGCCGCCTTCAACAGATTTTCTTAGATGCGTCCCAAACGCTGACGTATGTATCCAGTCATAAACATGATCATCCATCGTGCCTTGGCCCATCGGTACCTGAAGAAAGGCTACTACGATAATTGTAAATACAACGCTCATTGCAAGGCTTATAAGTTGAGAAATCATGCTTCCCCCAAAGTTTGCGGCGCAAGTAAACACCCAGAGCGCTCACCGAAAGAATCTAGTGGGCTTACCCTTAGAGCGTACCAAAAATGCATGAGGCTTTCTTGGTGTGATGCTCGTTTTCGAGTCTATTTAGTCTCTTAGGCCCTGCCCTTTTTCTATTTTACTCAAGGCGGCCACAGTTGAAACTGTTTCTGTTAGTTGGCACTTTGTCCCCAACTTTAGGCGAGAGAAAGGGACGTTCAAAAGTACCTGAACTCACACTTTGATTCCAACGAGAGAAATAGCCGCTTTGAGGCTATCAAGAGAAAAAGGCTTGGTCAAAAAAACAGCTCCCAGTTCCTCGGCATCTTTGACGAAAGTGTGAGCCCCCTCAGTAGACATGGCGATGATTTTTGCATCCGAAACTTGCGCTCGGATTTCTTCGATGACTTTAAGTCCACTCTTCACTGGCATTACGATATCTAAAAACGTGAGGTCTGGTTTTAGAGAGAGGTATTTCTTGATCGCATCCTCGCCATCAATGGCCTCCGCTACCACGTCAAGACCAAAGTTGTGAAGGCTCTGCATTAAGAGCTCTCTTACGAAGGGTGTGTCATCGGCAATCAAAACTCTTGTAGGCATCATATGATTATATGCTTGCCCTGCCTTCGGTCGAAAGCTAATTTTTTTTGGTGATCACGCATCTTTGGATAAAATTAACCGAACTTATTGAGTTTATAGGCCAATGGATATTTCAGTTGCTCACTGGCTTGTCTGGCCCCGCGGCTTATGCAGGAATTCTTTTGGTCTTGCTTGCCTGCGGACTGGGAGTTCCCATTCCCGAAGACATCACTCTTTTAGCCGCTGGATTTCTTTCGGCCACAGGACAAATCTCATACTGGGGAGCCATGATCGTCGGCTTTGTTGGGGTTTTGGCGGGGGACACTTTTTTATTTTTTCTCGGAAGATTTAAAGGAAGAAAAGCTTTTTCTTGGCCAGTTTTTCGAAAGATATTTACCCCCGAAAGAGTTAGAAAGGCCGAAGAAAAGATTCAATCGAACGCAAAGCTTATTTGCTTTATGGCAAGGTTTGCACCTGGTCTTCGTGCTCCCGTATATCTCACCGCCGGCGTGATGAAGGTTTCGTTTCCGGTTTTCTTTCTTTCCGACGGATTTGCAGCGCTCATCAGTGTACCGGTTTGGGTGCACATTGGACGCTGGTTTGGTGACAACATTGAAAATGGTTTTGAGTTTGCAAAACGTATTCATCTCTATATTCTTATTGGCCTTGGCATAATCATCGCAGTTGTGCTTTTTAAGAAATTCGTCTTGAAACCAAGGAAGATTGCTTCAAGCTAGTGATGTGTTGGCTCTAAGAGGGGGATCTCTTTGAGAAGTTTTCGAAAATATTCGCCGATAGTCCGCGTTTTTCTCATGGCGCGTGTTGGTTCATTTGGGACTACGTTCGCGATTGGGTTAGCTCTTGTGTTTGCGGCCGTCGCCACAGCTTCTGCGCAGTCGAAGAGCGAAATAAATCAGAAGCAAGCGCCGCAAAGTCCGCTCAAGGAACTACCAGATAAAGTACCTGCAAAATATGTCAACCCTCTTGACGTTGCTATATCTTTTAAAACTGTCGCGATCCTACCATCACAAGACAATTTGAAATCCATATACTCCGAACCCCTTCATGAGGTCCTTAAGGGACTTGTCAAAAAAGATCATCGCTGGTCGGAAAAGCCTTTAGAGATCACTGGGGAAGTTCCCACCTGTCGACAGTTGGTAAACTCACCTCAAACCATTTTGAAATTGGCATCGTCCGCCCAGGTTGATGGAATTTTGTGCTTGCAGTTGATTCGCGAACCCGGCGGAATTCGTCAAGAGCTGCGCTTGTTCTTTGGCTTTGATGGCAAAGTCTTCGCCGAAGCCGTTTCTGAGCCCGGCCCCGAGCGACAGTTTGTCTTTTACGAAAACTTACTTGCCGAACAATACCGTTTGCTAAAGGACAGAGTCCCTTATTCGGGCTCGGTGCTGAGTCGCAGTGGCAATCGTTTTACAATAGATCTTGGCGCGCGCGACGGACTTAAACCTGGGTTTCAGCTTTCGATCATCCAAATTGTTGATCTGGAGCGACATCCAAAGTTTCAATTCGTAACTCAGGCCCACAAACAAATTGTTGGATTGGTTCGCGTCTCAAAAGTTGAAGAGAAGTTAGCATTTGCTGATCTCGTTCACGAAAACGATCGAGGTATCATTGAAAAGGGCGCAAAAATTGACCGCTTTAGTTTGGCAGAATTAGAAAGTGTGAGTCTGCCGGCACCTGTCGAGGGGGCTACAACTGAAGATGAAAATGCCAACAAAGAATGGCGACCGCTCGATCCGCCAACCTTTGGAAAGTTGGGCCTTGGGCTAGGCCTTGGTTCATTTACGCAGAACCTAGCCCTACAAACCAATGGAGCGATTTCAGGGAAAGAAAAGATATTTCCCTCATTGCTGCTCGCTGGCGAGGTATGGCTAACCCAGAACTGGTTTCTGGCAGGTAAGATTCGCCAAGGCGTTTTAACATTAGAGAACCCTATATCAGGTTCCACCCCAGCTGAATTAAATGGGGGCATATCACAGTACGAGCTATTAGGTATTTACAATTGGCTGATCGTCTCGGACTTCTGGGGGCCGAGAGTGCAATTGAGCGCGGGGTACGCGAAGCATGACCTCAAAGTCGATAGCTCAACTCCGGTTAGCCTTACCTCCGCAAGCTATTCTGGTTTTTTATTTGGTTTGAAAGGCATTTTTCCCGTGTTTGAAACATGGGAGATTGGTGCTGGGCTCCAGCTGTTTTTAATGAATCGTCTGTCTGAGAGTCCCGTTTCTAATGGTTCAACGTCTGAGAGCTCTATTAACCGCTTCCAGGCGTTTGCGGCGAAAAGTCTTAGCCCGAGATTGCGGGCCTTCGGAAACTTGGATTTTGAGTTCTACAACAGTTCTTATTCTGGCTCAGGGAGTAGAGCGAGCGACGCAGCAACTACCCAAACACAAAATATTTTTGTGCTTACCGGCGGTGTAGAGTGGCTCTTTTGAGCAGAAAAAATCTTGGTCAGACGCTTGACCTTAGGCCGTTCTAAAAGTAGAAATCTCTGTCGCTTTCAGCTTCCAGGGCGGGGTTAACGAAAACAGAGGTTTATTCATGAGCCGAACGTTAAGCCATGTATCAAGAAAAACATCTCGTTTGAAGCCACCTTATTCAGCTATCTTAGTCTTGCTCCTTTTGTTTTTCCTTCTAGCGAGCGAGAGCCTCTTAAAGCCACGAATCCGTGCGGCCACCTCCGTAACTCTCCTAGGGCCCTAGTCTCTTTAAGCGTACTGAACTACTGGGCGCCGGTTGAGGAATCGCTATCATCGGCGCTACGGAATTTGGAGTCTTGCCAAAGCCTGAGATCGTTCCTGCAGTTGCAAGAAGCGGCGCCAGTTGGGAACGCAGCCTCAGTTTTCGAATCACTAGAAAAAAGGGAAGCCAGCGATTGGCTATCGATAGCAACAGCATCAACTGGTTTAACTGTGTTGGCTTGGGCATTCGCAGCGAAAACCGTAGCTCCCGCAATTACGAACAAAAGAACCAATAAAAGGTTTCCCATAGGCTGGCGGATTGAATTTAACGACATCTTCATATATCTCTCCTGACTTTATCTCCGACTGCACCCACCAGGTGTATATTCCTTGGCTAGTGAGCTAGTGGCCTAATTCCTGATCTCATCAAAGCCCTAAGTTCATGCCAGATGGAGCAAAAACTTGAATCATGCTACTCAGTGCTGCAGTGATCTGAAGTGCAGCAGATTCTTGCTCCTTGGCCGGAGTTCTCTGAACCACGTTCCCATCCGAATCGTAGCTCAGATTAATTCTTCCAACTCCTGGGCGTTCTAGGTATTCGGGCCGACCAGTGATTTTGTTGTACTTAATGTGTACCTCGCGCTTAGCCTGATCAACCAGCCTTTCAATTTTGCCGCTTCTACCAAATGCAAGAGAAACTTCTTGGCCTTTTGAGTTTTTTGCATGAATTGGGTTTCCGAATCGATCGTATTTAAATGTTGTCCAGTCTTTGCCCTCAATAACGCGGGCTATTTTTCGGTGCTTCGGATCGTATTCAAATCGGATACTGTCTTTGCCTTCAATTTTTTCTTCAACAAGCCCCAGTTTGTCATATTTAAAAAGTGTAGGTTTTCCGTTTCTAACAATTTTTTGAGGCTTTCCAAAATTAGGATGATAATCAATCTCGGTATTCTCTTCGTTGATTTTCATCTTTAAATGCGCCAGATAAAAACCCAGACCGTCTGGCCGCTTCTCATACTTAAATTCATAGCGACTCTTGTTCGTCACTTTGCCCTGGCATTTCTTTTCTACGTTGGCCCAGTAGTGATTTTCTGGATCTTTCTTAGAAAACTCGTAATCGTAACTTTCAGCACAGCCATTGGCATCCACAAATCCGGTGACCCAATCGCGATTAGAATCGTATTTAATTTGCTTTTTAGAACCGTCCTTGAAAGTCATCTTGATCATATTGTGAAGTGAATCATATTCGAATTTGTAGGTCTCTTTGTCAGCAGCAACTATTTCTGTGAGATCAAATCCTTTGTAGGAAAAGTAAGCCGCCGTCTTTTCTGGCCCCGTGATCTTTTCGACCTTGTTATTAGCGGCGCTATAAGAGAAAGTGAGTTTTCGTCCGTTATTATCGACTACCGACACCAGCTTCGATCCTTTATACTCGTACTTTAAATGATTTCCGAGGCGGTCGGACACACCTATGACATTCCCTTCTAAGTCGAATTTTTGAAAGGTTCCATCTGAATAAGTGCGAATATAAGTTTTCCCTCGAAGCTCTAACCTATCTGCCACGCTACCCTCGGCTAAATAGATCGTCGAAGCGGGAGTTTGAAATTTGAGTTTATGCTTCTGTGCAAGGGTCTGCCGGAGCTCATCGTTGTCATCAAGGTCTTTGGTTAGCTGTTTGAGGTTTTTGTTACCGGACTTCTTTTCCGCAGCCAGGATTGCCGCCTTCAGTTTATCCGCATTTTTTTTTGAGAAATTGGCAGGCTTAAAAATGATTTCTAGACCGGCACCACACTCGGTGATTTTTTTAGCTCCTTCAGCGAGGTGCTCAAGCTTGGTTTCAAAATCGGTGCACCAACCAAAACCTATCAATCCATTGTGAAGCGATCGACTTTGGTAACTGGCCTTAAGGCGAAGATCGTAGCCAGATCCGGGGATCTCTAGAACGTTAAACGACTCACTAAAGTTGGCATTTCTCATATCTACAATTGCATAAGAAAATTGGCTGACAACAAGACAGCTGATAAGCGCCAAAGGCGCGCGAGTAAACGTGAAGACACTGAACATGTGTTGTCCCCCTAGATCTTTATTCTAACAATCTTTCGAATCATTAAGCCACCTGCGATCTGCAAGCTCAGCATGACGAAGATCAAAATAATGCCCAAAGTCGTGTTGAAGAGAGGCTGTATATAACCTGGATCTACTACCAAAAAGACTATCAGTAAAAAAAACGGGACTAAAGTAATGATAATCCCCTGCATAATGCCTTGTGCAGTCAGTGCTTCGATTTTCTTGTGGATTTTTTGCCTCTCCCGAATGGTTTCAGAAATAGTTTGAAAAGTTTCGGCCAGGTTGCCGCCGGTTTCTTTAAGTATGTTGATGGCCGTAACAAGCATTTGCAGATCAGGTACCTTCACTCGATCTGCCATTTGGTTGAGTGCTTCTTCCACGCTTAATCCTAAGCGAACTTGCGAAAGCACTAGAGAAAACTCCTGCGTAATTGGGCCCTTCATGTTCTCTGTAACTCGCTCCATAGTTTGCGGAACACTCAGGCCGCTACGAATGCCGTTGGCCATGATCGTCACGGCATCTACCATTTGATCTACAACGACGGAGCATCTTTTTGCATAGAGAAAATCGACCACAAAGCGAGGTAGAATCCAGCCACCTAACCCTATCGCCACACCTGCAATCACGCCGACCACAAAATTCGGCCAAGCAGCCAAGAATACGGCAAAGCCCAAACCGAAACTCAAAAGCGAAATAGTCACAGTGAGGCGGCTCTCGCTGATTTCAATGAACATTTGTGACAGCCGCTCTTGAAGGTGAGCTCTCTGCACGCTGACTTTCTCTCGCACGAATTCGTAGAAAGGCTGCCCCCAAAGGAAGCCAATTAAAAAGATGCTAAAACCGACTGTCAGTGTGAGTACAATTGGCTGATAAAAAAGGTCTAACATTTGTTATGCTCCTTTCTTCGCCGGGCTGCTGGCGCCTTGTGAGGTGAATAGCGATCTTGGGACTCTAATTCCTTTTCTTTCAAACTCTTCAATGAACGAGGGGATAAGCCCCATCGCCTGAAACTGCCCCACGATTTTTCTGTTTTTATCGAAGCCCGTTTCTTTAAAGCGAAAGATTTCTTGAAGTGTCACGCTTTCACCCTGCATGCCAATGACTTCGGTGATGCTGATAATTTTTCGCGAACCGTCTGAAAGGCGAGAGATTTGGACAATCAAATCAACCGCTCCAGCAATCTGCTCCCGGATGGCTTTTGCAGGAAGGTCCATGCCCGCCATCAAACACAAAGTCTCAAGGCGCCCGATGGCTTCTCGCGGGCTATTGGCATGTACAGTCGTCATTGATCCGTCATGGCCCGTGTTCATTGCCGAGAGCATATCGAGAGCTTCGCCTCCTCGGCATTCTCCGACAACGATGCGATCGGGCCGCATCCTCAAGCTATTTCTAACGAGATCACGAATCGTAATAGAACCTGTGCCTTCCATATTCGCTGGTCTGGTTTCAAGACGCACCACATGTTCTTGCGACAGTTGCAGCTCTGCTGCGTCTTCGACCGTAATGATTCGCTCCGTGACGGGGATGAAACTAGAAAGCACATTGAGCAGTGTTGTTTTACCAGAGCCAGTTCCGCCGGATACGATCAAGTTAAGACCGTTTTCAACACACACTCTTAGAAAGTCTATCATTGACTCCGTCATAGAATTCCAAGCGACGTAATCTTTGGGGGTGATTTTCTTTTTGGCAAACTTTCGAATTGTTATGGAAGGGCCATCGATGGCGATGGGCTCAATGACTGCATTGACTCGGCTTCCGTCTTTGAGACGAGCGTCAACATAAGGGTTCTTTTCATCAATTCGGCGCCCTAGCGGAGTCACAATGCGCTCGATAACATTTCGCAGCTGCAGATTCGAGGTAAAAGTTACTGTAGTTAGAGTGATGCGTCCGCTTTTCTCAACAAAAATACGGCTAGGACCGTTGACCATAATCTCTGTGACTTGATCATCGGCGAGCAGGTCTTCAAGTGGTCCTAGTCCAAGCGCCTCATCGAGAACTTCTTTAATAATTTGAGATCGCTCTTCACGGCCAAGAGAGGGCGCCTCCTTGTCGAGAATTTGTGAAATGGTAGCTTGTGTTTTTTGCGCAAGGGCTCGTTCTTTTGCCGGATCGCCCTTCGTGTCGGTGACGCCCTTTTTTAGATCCATGGCTGTGATTAAACCGTTGTGTACCCGCATTTTTAAGAGCGTCTTCGGTGAGAGGGAATCTGCTTTGCTCGGCCCTTGCAGATTGGATTGGCCGCCTTTTATTTCAACCCGGCTAGCCGTGGCCGTTTTAATTTGTACGTTGGAGTTTTTTGCGATTTGGCTGAGTTTAGTCAGTACGTTGCTCGTTACAAGCTTTCTAGAAATATCCGTATAGGCCATCGCCAAGGGAGACTTCGGACTTAGAAGTACTGCAGGCTGACCTCTCTGTAACGCGGCGTTTGAGGTCACTTCATCAAAGGGAAGCACTCCAAGAATTGATCGTCCCAGGTTTTGCTGTATGGATTGTGGGCTTGGCTGACCCCGTTGATACTGATTGAGGGCCACCATAAAGATTTCAGAAGGTAAACCTGTAGAAAGCATCTCAGAGAGAAAGCGCTGAACCTGATTGATTGATATAATATCAGAGCCCGAAACGATGATAGCCAAAGTCACTTCTTTAAGTATCGCCGCCTGAAGATCTCCCATATGGCTACCAAGGTCACAAACGATGATCTGAAACGCTGAGCGAAGGTTATTGATAGCTTTAATGCCCAGGTCGGATGAAAGATCTAAGCTTTCGTGCGGTCCTCGAACTGCGCCGACATAGCAAATACCAGAGGGATGGCGTGCAACCAGTGAGGGCAGTGTTTGGGCGTTCACGCTACCTTGAAACTCACTGAGTTCTTTGAGGGTTTTTACAGGCTTGAGCCCGGTAATGATATTCTGATCGCCGGCGCTTCTAGCATCGACATCGAGAAGTAAAACTGATTTTTGGGTGTCAGCACGCAAGGCAATCGCAAAGTTAGCGGCAAACACACTCTTACCTGCGCCGCCTTTGGCACCGAGTACGCCAATGAGTAGAGAGCTTGGGTTCATCCGTTAAACCATCCTTCACTCTACTTATCGGTCACTTGCCCTAAAACGAGACACGACAAACGTCCAAAGGGTGCCAGGTCCTATTCGTGGTCACAGCACGTCATTTTGTCCGATGATAGGTCACTCTTCCTCCCGAGAAGTCCGCACAATGTACTATAACGGTAGTCTTCGACCTTGCTGACGATTCCTGCGACGACAGGGTTTTGGTAATTGTATTTATAGGCGTTCAAATAGTTACTCCGACTTTGCAAAATTGTTTTGTAATGTCGACGTGCGAACGTTTCGTTGATGCGATTGCCCGCTTTAGCCAACCGGACACTGACGTTTTTTATAAAGTAATGCATACATTGGCTGATATTCGATTCGGGTGTCGAAGCGATAAGATGAAAGTGATTGCTCATGAGAACAAACATGTAAATCTGGAGGTCAAAATTAAACCTGAGTAGAGAATGGGGTGTGTTCGAGAATAACTCGATGCGTCCGCAAATAGGACCTGGCACCTAATACCTTAACCGAAATTTCTTTTTGATTTCATCCGAGCCAGAGCTTGCTGAGCTCTTTATAATGGGAGTCACAAACACCACAAACTGGCTTTGATCTTTTCGAAAACTTTTTGAAGTGTAAAGCGATATAATGGGGTTGGCGCTCACGTTTTGTGGAAGCTTGTTGTAGTCGGTTCCACTGCTATTTTGTACAAGGCCGCCAATTGCTGCACTCATACCGCTTCTTACCGTTACTGAGGTCTGAATATTGTTCCTTGATAGCAAAGGCCCTTGATCGGTGATTCCCATTAGGCCAGAAAGCTCAAATGAGATCTGTAGAGAAACACTGTCGGAATTTTCACTCACGAGATTCGGGGTTATATCAGACTTGATGCCCACTTCTTGAAAACTGGTGCTGGGGCTGCCAATTTGATTGATTGTCTGAAACGGTACCGCTGTCACCGAATTGATAAGTCCCTTGGTTCCGTTTTCAACTATGATAGACGTACTTTGAAGCACACGCGCATGGCCGTGCTGTTTTGCCCAGTTGAGTTTTGGTAGCAGATTAGAAATGGTTCCGGTAATGGTAGAAAGAATATTGTCGTTCTTATTTGAAAACTGCACTTCAGAGTTGTCTGTCACGTCAGGAGTCCATTGAAATCGAAAACCTCGCGTGTAGTCTTTCTTGAGCTCTACATAATGGACAACCAACTGAATGATTTTTTTAGGGCCAGCAGCTGGGGCTGAGCGCACGGAGATCAAGTTGACGACGGGAGCTCTTGCGATATTTCGAACGCCAGGAGCCGACGTCGTGACCGGATCAGGGACATAAGTTTTTGCGATAATTTCAGCTCGCTTCTTCTCGTCTTCGCTATTAGAGACGCCCTCTAAGATGAATGTGTCATTGACGCTTCTGACGTGAATTTCAGGGTTATTAATATCTCGCTCTATAAACTCAGCAATTTTCTTTCTGGCATGCGGAGACATCCGCACAATGTTAGATGCCATATCAGCGTATTGGCTCACAACAGAATGAATGCGGTTGAGATCTCGCGGAAGCAACACCTCGCCATCAACAATTACTTTGTTATTGATGATCTTAACCGTGATCCCCTCGATTTCTCTGAGCAAAGTAGAGACTTCGCGAGCGACACGGTTGAGATTACTTTTTCTCACGGTGATCACGTATTCTTTAATTTTTTCACCGCGCAAGTTCTTGATTGTCAGGGTTCCGGATCCGATGTTCTTAGGGACAAATTTGAGTTGATGGTTGTCAGAGGAGTACGAAACGTTTGTGACCTTTTTAAATTCTCCTTCAAACTTCGGCTTAGTAGGTAAGTCAGGAACATTGATGACCTCTTCAAAGCCCTGAGTCAGGTAAACAACTTCTGGCTCAGTGCCCGATTCACCGTCAGAGGCATAGGCCCCGGGAGTAAGAAGGCCCAAAAGCAAGAGAGAAAAAAAGAACGCTAGGCATACGCGTAAGATTTTTGCCAACATTATCTCACCTCCACGAATGATCCATCACGCTTGGGAGCGCGACGAGTTGGTTGCCTTTGCGGTACTCGTGGTGTCGTAACAGGAGGCGGAATATCTACAGAAGCTGGTCTTCGACTGAACTCTGGGGAATCAGCAATATTTAGAAGAGATTGGGTACTAGATCTATCAATCGTATTGCGAGAGCGATCTTGAGGATTTCGTAAGGTGAGGTAAATGCTTCCCGGACTCTTTGCCAGAATAAAGATGATATCCTGGGACTCTTGAGGTGTGGCTTCGATTGTAACGGTCGAAAATGTCAAATCGCCAATAAGGTTTTTGATTTGAAGTGCATTGGAGTTTTTAGAAACTTCCAGAACACCCGGAATATTGTTTGTGACATTGGAGCCAACAGCAAGTACAGGGACATCTTGTAAAAGTGTTTTCACTTCAACACGCGAAGTGGGACCGGAACCTACTTCGAGCGCGGTGATAATGTCGATGCGATCTCCGGGGCGAATCAGCTTTGAAACTCCACGAACGTCGTCGACAGGTATTGTGACAGCTCTTTTATTCGGTGAGACTTGGTAGGCAAGCCCAGAGTTGGGGCCTGGTTTAAGAAGTTTATTTGCAAGAAGTTGCTCGCCCTTTTTCATAGGGCTCCCCGCAATTTTGCCAACAGCTAGGTCGGGGGCGTCGATGGCACCGGGCTGAATATAATCTTTTGGCATTTCAATTGTCTGAAGCATTGTATCGTCGATCATGCTGAGTTCGACAATGTCTTTGGCGGCGACGACAACGCGTTTAGTGGCTCCAAACTGCTTATCGTATTCGGCCTTTTTCTCTTGGGTGTAGCTATAAAGTAAGAACATTGAAAATACGGCAAGTCCGAGAGAAATCCATAATGTTTTGCTCTGTTGAAGATTCACGGTGCTCCTCCTTGATCTCCGCAGCGTGCATCTAAGCAGATGCCGTACACAGCTTTAATCCACACCGGATCTACCTCAGCTTGCTCACGGGCCGGATTGGCTGGGCCCGAGAGCTTTTCAGCATGATATGAGCCCGACGGGTTTATCTGCTGCGCTCGTGATGGAATCGACAGGGCTCTGCGGGTAGCTCGCCAGGTGGGGTTGCCTCCGGAATCTTCGCCTTCGAAGTTCACTCCGTGGGCTCTAAAACCATACTCTTTGTAAGAGCCTAGTAGTCCACCAGGAGTATCGCGAAAGTAAGTGAGATCACTTCGGTTTCTAAAAACCTCAAAGGTATAAGCTCTTGCCGCGATAGAATAATGTATCGATGTGTGCACGATTCCAAACCCACCGATCGCGAAGCTCAGTAGAGTGACAAACACACTCATAAGAACTACCGACTCAATTGTCGATAGACCATCCTTGCGCGCTAAAATGTTTTGGCCATTAACAGCCATTGTCTGCGATGGGCGCATATTTTGTAGCGTCCTCTCCTTTAAAAAACTCCGAATACCCGGCGCCTCGCTCTACGCGAAGCTGCTGGATTCTTTGCCATCTTTCATTCACGAATTCCTTGCATTCGAACTCGCTAGGTTCTCTGCCCAGATAAGAATTGATCGTTGCTTGAAAGCCCTTACCATCTTCACTTGCGGTGGAGCCAAAGAATGGAATGCGCAGCTCAAGGGCTTTAGCCGTAAATGGGATTTGAACCCCGACGAATTCATTGCGTACACCTTCGTACTCTGTTGTGAAATTATCGATTCTAATGATTGATTCTTCGGAAGAGGGTTCGTGGTTCAGCGTAATCCATCTAGGCTGGACGAGATTTTTGATCCCCGGAGCACCTAACAGACTGTCAAACTTCGCTTGGGCTCTCGATTTCTGCGCATCCTCAGTGACGTTAGCTGCAAAATAAGCCCTTGAAGAAGAGTAGGCGACATATTGCACAACCTCTGCAATGGAAAGCGTGTAAGATACGGCTAAAAGAATTGTTGTAAGGCCTAGTACGAGAACGAGAGCAAAAAGAAAGTCGAGAGTGAGCAGGCCTTCATTAGACAGCAAAGCGTCGACTCGCGACCTCTTGCTTTGCAGTCGACGCGCGACGGGCTTGGTCTGAAGAGTGGTAGCGACAGTATTTGTGTCAAGAAACCTGCTCATCTTGGCCCCGTGTTATCTTCGACAGGGTACAGAGAAATATGCCGAGTCAAATGAGCCGGGTGTAGTTTGATTGCTCGATCCTTTTTTTGCCAAGTGCCCGTCTCGATCATCGACACGAGTCTTGTCCAAGGATTGGCAATAAGATTTGAGAGCAACTCTCTTTGCCGGAATTCCTTAGAGATAAAGAGTGTTAGCCCAAAGAGAAGGGTTGCGATGAGTACAAACTCAACGGCAATCTGTCCTTTTTGATGAAAGGAACTTTTAGAGTTTCTCTGTGAACTGTTCGAATCTCTTTTCATTGATTCTCCGGGTTCCCCTCAGGCACCTGCCATGTAATCGGATCTCGAATGCTTCCATTTCGAGACTTCTCAGCAAAGCCGCTGCCTACTTCGATATGGCGCTCGAGTCGCGCCCCCAGTCTGGGAGAGGCGTCTCTGAGCGTTGCTTTAAGGCTAGAGTTCTCACCCAGAAAAGCTCCAACCATTAAAAACGTGAATAAAGAAAGCAGAATGACAAGTTCAGTAGTCATCGGCGTTCACCTCGGCCATTACTTTTGAGCGGCTTCAGATGGACTCAAGTTTAATCTCCGTTAAACTCGTTGATCTGGCTGCCCACTTGATCGACTTTGCCCGAAACCACACTCTTAATTTTGTCTTTGAAGGCGTAAAGAACGGCTACGATCACAACAAGAAGCAGAATGTACTCAGTTGCTCCTTGGCCCCTTTGATTGCGCGGTTTTCTGCGAAAAAATCTCGCAAGTCTCGATTTCATACACATCCTCCCTGGTTCTCCACTTATTTATCGGTCGACTGTCTCGAAATCATAAGGGGTCCCAAAACAAGACCCCACCCGTCTAATGGCGAGACATGGCCCGAGACATCACCGCGGCTGCCCGAGTCGTCTCACTTTGAGACAATGCTGCGACAAGTCATTGGCTGTAGTGGGGTTTCGCTTGATATCGACCATAGTCTAGGCTGAAATCTCTACATGGTTCCAAAGCGGAACCATATTACCAGGGGGGGGGCATATGAAGAAGGAATTTCGGACAAAACCGAAAGTGGGGCTTTGCTCTACTATATGTGCAGCATTGATTATCTTTTTAGAGTGCAGCTCGACCTACTCGGCCGCTCGCTCCATGGAATTCCCTGGTGATTTTTCCTATAAGCAATTTGTCATTTACGGCGATGACAACAGAAAAGATTACTATGAAGTCACTAGTGAGAACTGGCGGGCACGCATGGATTCCTCTGCCATGCTCGTTCCTGCGGGGGCGCTTAAACGAAAGTCTAACGGACAGCTCGAGCTTGTTGCGCAAAAATTTCGGGATCAAAAAATGCACACGCAAATTGGAGCAGTACCTTTTTGTCAAACTGAGCGTTTTCTGGATCAAAAAACGCCGGGTTTTTGTTCAGGTGCTCTGGTTGGTCCCCAAACTATCATCACAGCAGGCCACTGCGTGGACAGTTTTGGTCCGATACAAGGCGGGGCTGCGGCAGATGCTTTTGTTGTCTTCGGTCAGAATATCAAAGTGCAGGGCTCGTCGGACCCTGGTCTTGTGAACATGGACCAAGTATATGGGGTTAAAAAAGTCATAGCTTCAAACGATGGATACGGTGAGAGTGACTACGCGATCTTACTTTTGGACAGACCGGTAACAGTAGCCAAGCCAGTACCCGTTGAGCAGAGCACTGCCATCAGTAAGCTAGATGAACTCACGTTGATCGGAAGTCCCTGGGGTCTGCCAGTTAAGCTAGCCGAAGGTGCGAAGATAAGAGAAATCACTCAGAGCACTATAGAGGCGTCTACAGATTCTTATGCGGCAAACTCAGGATCGGCTGTTTATAACTCAAGAACTGGCCGCGTTGAGGGAATTCTGGTACAAGGCGAGGATGACTTTGAGCTTGATTTTGCTACGGGGGCTCCCTGTATGAAAAGCAAGCGCTGCCAAGAAACAGAATGTCGTGGCGAGACGATTACGAAAATCTCTGTTGTGCTTCCCTATCTTAAAGGACTAATTTAGCCGGCATGTGGTCCGGAATTATTATTGATACCCCTGGGGGAGCGAGAGCTTACAAAAAGATTAATGATCGCCTTAAGTCTTCTAGCGATATGAGACTTGTGGAGTGCGTTGAGCTCTACCCCGATCGCGCACTTACAATTTTTGAGATAAAGCCAGATAAGGCACTGGACGTGGAAAGGCTTTCAGCCTCTCTAGGATTTCAGATTCTTGACAGCGACTTTGCCACTTATGACGAGCAGATTTCAAATTCGCGCTTTCAAGAAATGGATATCGGAGTTGTTTGCAGTGGCCCTATTAAAGAGAGGTTTTTGGATGCTCTCCACGGTTTAGGGACACAGCCACTAGCTAACGGAATCGTCTTTATCGAAAGTGGAAATCTTATGTCGCTCGTCGGTTTGTTTCAGACCCTCCCGGACAATGCAAAGATTGTTGAGTTCAGAACTGGGAGAAGCTTTCAAAATCGACCACTTCTTGTTTTAGATTTTCCGATTGATACACAAACTTCTAGGTGGTTGAAGCAAGTGGGTGAGAGCGCCGAATTTGACACCGTCGTGCTGGATTCGATGCACGAAGATCTTAAGAATTATTTTTAGGCAAACTTAGCGCGCTACATTTGTTGGCAGTTGAATCAAATTTTTCGCCCAGTTCCTCTTTGCCCGCTGTTCTCGATTCGCTGGCTAGTTTTCTAAGTTCGTAAACGAGTTGCCTATTGTTTTTGCAGGCGGCGAAGTAGGCATCAGAGGCTTTTTCGAATTGTCTCGATTTGTAGAGCGAGCGCGCGAGCCCTTCTTTGGATCTTTGTGAGCTCGGATCAGCTCGAAGTGCACGCTCAAAGGCTAGAGCTGCTTTTTCGTAAGCTAAGTTTTCTTGTTGATGTGATCCCCATTCGTATTGAGCAGACTCGGATGCCGGAAACCGACTTGCCGCAGACTTAAGAACTTTCTCCCCACGACCAGACTCCGAAATCTTCATCAATGTCATTCCAAGATAAACATGATTCTCTGCAATTTTAGCATTAACTGTAACCGCGTCTTCGCAGGCCGCTCTCGCCTCCGGAAACAATCCGTTCTCATAAAGTCGTCTGCAGAGCTGGCTCAACGCGTATCCGTCCTTTGGAAAGTACTTGAGCATATCGTTAAGGAGCACGCGAGTTTCGTAAAAATTTTGCTGGCTTTCATAAACCTCAAGCAGACCTATGTAAGCCTTGCGGTACTTTGGAGATGTCTTTATAGCGTGTCGATAATGCTTGATCGATTCGTCGACTTTCGACGAAAGAAAATAGGCGCGAGCTAGCAAAGTTTGTGTCTGGAATCGAGAGGGATGCTTGCGAAGTGCTAGCTCGAGAGCTCGAATTTGCTCAAGGTGGTCTTTTTTTGCTTCAAATGCCTCAGCGAGTAACACGAGGGCATCGAAAGAGAAGTTTGCCCCAAAGTGGTTTTTAATCTGACTGATGGCTTTGTTCGGATCTTTCGTTTTTAGGTAAATACGAGCAAGCTCCAGATTCAATTTGTCGCTTTTTGGATTTTTCTCAAGAGCAGCCTTCAGCTTAATAAGAGCACTTTCGTCGCTAGACGCTGGAAGCCTGGTGGCCCGCTCTTTTTCAACCGATTCCTGAGGCTTTTGTCTGGCGTTTCCAATGTGAGCTATCAGAAAGACGAGGCAGAAGGTAGTGCACAGTTGTCTAGTAGAAAGCTGTTTTACAAACAGCTTTCCAGCAATTTGCTGAACAGCAACCCGCAGCCACTCCGACCCCTGCCGAACCAGAAGAGTTGTTACTTTTAGGCGCATTGATCTCATACTTATCTCTTTTCGGTACATCTCCGATACAGATTAAGTGTATGGCGCTAAAAGTAACAATTTTACCAACTTCTCTAATTAGCGGACGTCCTACCATCTTGCCGGGGCGCCTCTGCAATGATTCTGCAGTGTCTTACCTGCAGCCTGAGTATAGGGTAAGGCGAACAGGTGTTAATCAGCGCGGCCAAGGTCTCCTTGAGTATATTCTTATTCTCGTCGTAGTAGTGGGACTGGGTACCGGTGTACTGACCCTATTCGGTCAGTCTTTTCAAAGATTCGCACAGGGGTATTTTGGGGAGTACTTAACTTGTTTACTTGAGGCTGGGGAGCTTCCGAGCCTGGGCCTACAGGGCCTTCAGGTGAGTGTGTGCGACGCTGACTTTGAGCCATTTAGTTTGGGGAGAGGTCGGCCAGCAGTGCCTTCACGAAACCCGAGCTCCTTATCGAACTCTAGCAATTCGGGAGGGTCCTCGAAGTCACCCTCTCCCAGTAGTGACGGCCAAAATGAAAGTGACGGCCAAAATGAAAGTGACGGCACTGGAAGATTGTCTCAAAGGGGTGGTCACCCGAATTCTGAATCTGCCGGAGGTAGAGGTTCAAGAGCTGCTGATGGAGCAGGCAGTGGTTCAAGCCCCCGGGTAATTCGCCTCTCTCAGGAGGATTCTTCTGACATCAGTGATCCAAAAAGCTTAAGAGTGGTAAAACTTTCTGAAAACTTTTCGGGGCAGAGTTCAGAAACGGATCGCCCACGGCTAGTTGGGTTTTCAGGCAGCGTCGATGGCGGTGAAGATTCCCAGTCAGGGGAAGCCGCATCTTTGGTGTCTCCATCGGGAACCAGAGGTAGTCGTAAAAAGAATTCAATTGTTCCAATTACAATAAGAGAGCAGACGCCTAGCGATGTCGATGTCGACCTCTCAATTTCAAACGTTCTTCGTTGGATTCTGATTATATGCATCCTACTTGTATTACTGATTTTCCTTGGAGGGCAGGCGCTGCAGGCGAAAAAGAGCTTGGAAGGGTCAGGTTAAGCCACACCACGTATCTTTTTACTTCTGCCATGAGTAAAGAACTGGGTTAAGTCAATGTGGCTCATAGACTAAGCCTGCTAGTACGAAGAGAGCGCTGAATCTAAAAGCGAACCTACAAAAAAAATACAATTAGAAACTATTCATAGTGTTCGCTTTTTAAGTTGAAACTTCGCTTTATCTAAGTGATAAGCGCATTAACTATGAGTCAGGTGATCGAACTAGGCAAACGACGAGTATTCTCCCACCAGCAGGCTGAAGAGCTTTTGCCCATAATTTTGCGTGTGACAAAAAAGTTTAGCGACATCGTTGAGGCTCACATGAATCAGCTAAATGCCAACAAAGATCTTTCGGTCGAAGCTGTTCAGTTTATTGATGACGAGATCAATAGACACATACATCTTTGGCAAAATCAGTTGGAGCGCCTCGGTGTCATGCCAAAAGGTCTTTGGATAGCGGATTTCGATTCTGGAGATGGCTTTTTTTGTTGGAAGTATCCAGAGAAAGAAATTTCTTACTGGCACAGGCATTGCGACGGCTTTAGTGGCCGAGTTCGGCTTTCATCAGTGACACGGTTAAATACCGATGGTACTCTTTACGCATTAAATTCTCGTGATGAATCTTTGAATTCTTAATGTTAGGCTCTAGTTATGCGAGTCGCCTTGGCTCAAATCAATCCCGTCCCAGGGGATTTTCGACGAAATTATTCACTCGTTCTTAATGAAGTCTCGCGAGTCAGTGAGAAAAGTGCCGACCTTGTTGTTTTTCCAGAGTTAACTCTCTTCGGATATTGGCCCCGAGACCTCTTGGAGCGGGAGTTTCTTGTTAAAGAGCAAGACAAAGCTCTTAAACTTCTCTTAAAAAAACTTCCGACGAATTTGACGGTATTGCTGGGTGCGGTGACTCGAAATCCAGGCAAAGGCAAACCTTATAGAAACTCAGCTCTTTTGATTCAAAAAGGTCGCATTGTTTCAGTTTTTCACAAAGAATTGCTCCCTACTTACGATATTTTTGATGAAGCTCGTTTCTTCCATCCTGGCCGCTTAGAAGATAATATTTTTCGCTTCAAGGGCTACAAGGTTCTCGTAACCATTTGCGAAGATATCTGGGCTTGGAATCCCAAATGGGCATCGGTTGGCGACTACGACAATCCGATTACTCGTTTGGCAAAAAAGGCTAAAAGCGGGCGGCGATCAAAAGGGTCAGCGGCGGCAGTTTGCGACTTAGTTGTTAATTTGAGTGCCTCACCCTATGAAAAAGGTAAGGCGGCAAGTCGCGCCAAAGTAGTTTCAAAGACTTCAAAAACTTTGGGTGCACCTATGATATATGTGAATCAGGTGGGGGCTCAAGACGAGGTCCTTTTTGATGGAAGATCAATTTTAAGTAACAGCTCTGGTAAAATTGCTTTCACAGCGACAGCTTTTAGTTCTGCTACTTGTGTCTTTGATTTTGATAAATCTAGAAAGAATTGCTGGGAGCTTGTCGACGAAACGACAATCAAAGGTTTGTCACAGCAGGCGTCGAAAGCTACTTCCTCGACAATAGGTAGGGGTGGAGTCACTTCAGCTGCCGCGATGTCAGGGAGTTATGTGAGAGACCATATAGACGCAATAACTATGGGGATTGAAGATTTCTGTGAAAAAAACAGCTTAGCTCGTGCTCATTTGGGGTTAAGTGGTGGAGTAGATTCCGCTTTAGTCTGCGTGTTGGCCGTCCGTGCGCTTGGTAAAGAGAATGTGACTGCTATTTATATGCCGGGACCCTATTCAAGTGAGCTAAGTCAGCGTTTAGCGAGTGAGCTCGCGACGTCATTGGGGATTGAGTACCATGAACTTTCTATTCAGTCGGTATACAAAACAATGATTGGCGCGTTTGATAGCAAATTTACTCACAACAAGTTTGACTTGGTGAATGAAAATATCCAGGCAAGATTGCGAGCCGTGTATCTTATGGCCTATTCCAATCTGCGTGGATCACTCCTTCTTAATACGAGTAACAAAACCGAGACGGCGGTTGGGTATACTACCTTGTATGGGGATATGTGCGGAGGACTGGCTCCGATTGCTGACCTTCTTAAACGTGAAGTTTACGAACTTTGTAGAGAGCTCAACACGATGGGGTATTCCATTGCTGAAGAAATCTTTAGTCGCGCACCCTCAGCCGAACTTCGAGAGGGGCAAGAAGATGAAAAGAGTTTGCCTCCGTACAAATTGCTAGACGAATCTGTCGAAAAAATAATTACCCGAGCCGAAGCTCCGTCTTCGGAGGTTGATGAATTTGTTTGGAATGCGATGTCTAAGAGTGAGTTTAAAAGGTGGCAGGCTCCGCCCATCTTGAGAGTTTCTAATCATGCCTTCGGTAGAGGTCGTAGATATCCTATTCGTGTGCCACCTGCCCACTTTTAATCTAGGCCTAAGTCGCGAAAACGATTGTCAATCGGCAGATCAAAGATTTGCAGTTAGGATTATTGCTGGGGACTTCCGGTGCTAGAGAAAGGGTTTGGGGATATGAAATCGAAGATTACTGCGGTTGCTTTAACAATGTTCACACTACTCTTTCTTGCAGGTTGTTCGTCATCCGGTGATAAACCCTCTTGCGCGAGCGAGTGTGAGAGGCAGTATTCCCATCCCGATAAAATTACGCAGTGTCGTCACATGTGCCGCAAATACGAATAAACTTTCCGTTGCGAAAAGATCTGAGCGATAGATATTGAGAGCCGCTCTATTCGGTGAGTGGTGCGGGCTGAGAAAAATTTGCGGTACAAACAGTGTGCAGTAGATGCGACCCGAGAAGCTCGGGCCGAATTGGTTTCTGTGACTTTTTTTACGAATTGGCTATCGGCAGTAATGCGAGGCCGTTTGCCATCTCGCAGAGGTGTCGATTCGGCAGTCACTCACTGGCTCCAAGCGAAAGGGGCGGCGAGGATTCCCGGTGGGGATTCGCACTGCGGACGGCACGGCAACTGAAAGATAGTTGAAGCCGTTTATGACTATTCGAACGGGCACCCTATTGCCTCGACAATAGACCGCGCCAACATCAAACTGTCGGTTTCCTAGAGACGTTCCTACTGAAACATCGAAATCATACCTGCCATAAAGAGTGTAGTAGTTCTCTCCGTTGAATTGTGAATCGTAGCTGCAGTTACCGTAGCTAGGCATAGGTGGTGGCATCGGTTGTGGTATGGGTCGCACTGGTGGGTACGGCCTCGGGCGTGGTCGCCTTTGGGCCTCGACAGTACTAAACGCAGAAGCGCAGACAGCAAAGCAAATCAGATGTGTGATAAATTTCTTCATTGGTTCCCCCTTATTCAGATGTTGTGGTCGGCCCTGTTGGCTAACACCGCTCTTTCGGTACCACCCGACGCGAGATACTTTCAAGAGATGAGACGGTTTGGTAAAAATTTCCTGTAGACGAAGAGCTACAAAAAACCTCGCATACGCTGAAAATAGGCTTAATTCCACTCTGAGCTAAGCGTCTCAGATTTGTACGAGCTATCCGGCCAAGCACATCGTTTCAAAGCTAAATGAAAGCAAGCTGTTTGGGCTGACGCTCAATCTTCGGAAATCGCAAAAGCTGATTGTTTGAAAGTGCGACGAGATTCTCGATGACGGGTAACCCGTCAGCACTGCCAGTTTTCTTAAGAATTTCTTGAAACAAATGCCCACAATTGATGGCGTCGGCCTCGGCCCGATGAAATACGCTAGTGGGAATTTTTAAATGCTGAACAACGGTTCCAAGCTTATAGTTAAGTAGTCCGGGGAATACCTTTCGAGACATAGCACAAGTATCCAAGACAAGGGAATCCGGAGCAGTTACTTCGTATTTTTTAAAGTCTGCGAGCAAAAACTGGAAATCAAAGGGAGCGTTGTGTGCCACCATGACTGCGTTCTCGACAAAATTAGTCAGTGGCTCAAGCAAGTCTTCAATAACAGGCGCATCCTTGACCATTTCGTCTGTGATTCCAGAAACTCTTATTGCACCCTCGGGAATAGACCTTCTGGGGTTAACCAATGTGCAATATTTCTCTATGGGTTTGCCGCCCTGAAAGCGAACCAGACCCACTTCAGTAATTTGATCAACGCCAGCAAGGAAACCAGTAGTTTCAAGGTCAAAAGCAATGTAATCCATATCTATGTTTCGTAGTCGAAAACCGAGCGATCATCAATCCTCACTTCAGACTTTCAGACTTGAGACGTCAGATGGTGTGCGAAGCGTTACCTTTGAATCGGGAGAGACCTTTTTAGAGGCTATTAAGAGGGCCGAGGTAGAGATTGACAATTCTTGTGGCGGAATGGGTAGTTGCGGTACCTGCCGGGTCGATATTGTTGCGGGTGGGGAGCGCTTTCTCGCTCCGGGTCAGCTTGAAACTGAAATATTTCAAGATCGAAAGTGGAAAGAAAACCGGCGCCTCTCCTGCCAAAATCTTGCGGTAACTGGTGTTACTCTTAAAATCCCTAACGATTGAGCGTGCAGCTATCGGAGTGAGTTTACTCGACGAAAAACGAGTTGGTGTAGATCCACGGCATCCATTTTTTGCCAAAAGGAAGCGGGAGCTCCAAAAGAAAGCGCACAACAACTCTGTAGATGCCGGGTCTTGTGATCTCAAACTCGCCTGGGCGTGAATGAAGAAAAGCTTCGTGGACTCCGTCTCTTAAGAGGGTGACTTCGTAAACCACAGGAGTACTCGGCATGTCGACCACGATCCTGTCTCCGGCTTTTCTAGCAATCTTCTCCCCGATCATATAGTTCTTACGACCCTTAACATAAGCCGCCGAAAACTCATCGGGGCGTCCAAGTAAGTCGAAGGCCATAAACGAATTCCCGTGCTTTAGTGCGCTGATAATCTTCTTCGCATCTTGGTCCGAGTTTCCTGTTAGTTCGGACTTAAGTAAAACGTAATTGCTACCCACTGCAAATGTTTGCTCATAGGAGGGAATCTTTAAGTGGGTGTTTCCAAATATAATTGCCTTCGCTGTAGCATCTGAGCCGAACATGCCAGTAATGGACCTCTCTGCTTGGGCCCGATCCAGCAGGGCAAACTCTTCATCAGGGTTTTGATAGAGATTAATTAGCGCGAGCTGAGGGCTAATCGGGAACAAGAGAGAACTGAGAACAAATGAGAATTTGCGGGATGTCCAGCTCGCTTCTATCATTCGTTTTAAGTTTACGACTTCAATTGCGTCCATTCCTTTCGGGAGATCCCCACTCCAAGCGTGATTGCGCAACAAAGGATGAGCTAGTGCGATGAAGCCTTCTTCGTCAGAAAGCCTTTGAGACATTCGGTCTGCAAAATAAATCTGAGATTGTCCGCGCGTCTCTGGTGGATTCTTTGCAGAAACGTTGTATTGCAAGATCCTTGAATCCATATAAGTGTATTCCCCGCCCGGGATGACGAGCAAATCTTCGCTGTAATAGGGAGCGCTCGGTTTTTGTTCGCGGGGATTCACTTCAGTAAAAAAAATGAAATCAAATCCCATGTCTTTGGCGACTTGAATAATGTAAGCCTGAGACTCACTGCCCGTGCTTTCAAGAGAATGAATATGTGTAATACCTCTGTAGCGGTGGTGTGCCCTTTTCTTAGGCGCCTCAAGCGACTCGGTAAAAGTCGCGGCACGATAAGTGCTCAGATAAAGAAAGTAAGCCAAAGAAAACGTTACGCAAAGCCCTAACAAAGCAATTCGCTTCATGGTTTTTCCAGCTTTAATATGACAAAGCGAGGTTCAATGCGAGTGGCAACGGTGACTTTGTATTCTCTCGTCCAAGCGGGAGGCTGATTGCTCTCCCAAATTGCAAGAAAGAACACATCACTTGTAGGCAGGCTTCCATCAAGAAAATCAAAATGATCAGCCCGGCCCATGCCTCTTAGTTTATAAATACTTTTGCCGGAGTAATAACTCAGCGATGAGGCCATTTGAAAGGAAGATGCATAAAGAGGTGCGTGGCTATGAACGACCGGGAGGATGCTTTCATACGTGTAGGCCTCTTGGGTTTTTAGCTTCCATCGAAGAGAACTGTCATAAGGGAGTTTCCAAAAACTGGCGATGGCAAGCACCCCGAGTGTTACCCACAGAATAAGTGTCCACTTGAATGTTTTTTGAGAAAACCCTCTTACGGCAATAGCTAAAAAAGCTGGGTAGGCCACAATTGGCCAGTTGGCTTCTACATGGCCTTTGAACGAGGTGATAAAAAAGAAAAACAGCGGAAATAGCGCATTCCATTTTATTAGCGGATCCATGCGCCCAACCCACTTTCTGGCAGCCCATATAGTAGTCGGAAACAGCAAGCCAATTTGGCCTAACAAGTAAAGTAAAGTCCAACTTGGCCTCCATGACTCTCCGCCAAGTCCATGCCGAAATTGAAATAAAAATGAGACCCAGTCATTGGAGTAATTCCACGCGATCACAGGGAGTGACCCAACAATACCGAAGATAGCCATTAGCGGAGTATATTTGGCAACGCTTACTAAGCGGTGTGTTTGGTAGGCTGCCGCCACAAAAATAGGCACAAGTAGTACAGCATGATACTTAGAGCAAAAGGCCAATCCCATCGAAAGCCCCAGCAGAGAAAAGTGCTTCCAATTCGGCGCCTCTGTTGCTCTATCAAAGAGATATATGCAGATTGACCAAAACAACAACAACGGGGCGTCGGGTGTAACAATTAGTGATCCAAAACCCGTAATCGGATTGAGCAATACCAATAGTAGCCAATACTTTATCTGATCGCCCGATAGTCTGCGCTCTAAAATTTTTATCCAAAAGAGCAGCGAAACATGAGAGACGATGATGCCGGGCCAGCGTTCGATTTGTCCTATGTGAAGGCCCAAAAAATCTGACACCCAAAAGAGCCACCCAACCATCGGGGGATGATCGTAGTAGCTCAACGAAGGATTTTGACCCCAAACCCAATAGTAGAACTCATCTGATAAAAAAGGCAGAAAGCCGCCCACGGCCAACTTGATTACTAGTGAAACTAGCCAAATATGAACGATCTTCACTTAAGGGAATCTCACCTTTTTTGGCTGCCCGAGCGTTCCCACGATGCCGAGTGCTTTGCCGTTGTGAGTTAAGCTAACAGCCGCCCCATCAGTGATTTCCAGCTCTACGAGATTTCCTCGAATCACCTGAGTCTGTTGTGGATTTAGCGTGAACGTTTGTGGCGCGGCGCCGTTTATTCGTGCTTTTACAATCACATTGTCCATCGCATCGATGATGACTTCTTGTATCGGCCCACTAGCGGCAGCTATCGGTGAGGGAGCCGGGCTCGGCGTGACGGTTGGTTTCGGGGCGGGAGTCGCCGTCGGCGCAGGAGTTGTCGTAGGTGTGGGAGCCGGAGTTATCATCGGAGTTGCTGTAGGTTTCGGAGTGGCAGTTGGAGCGAGCGTGGGATTCGGCGTTACTGTAGGGCTTGGTGCCGGTGAAGCAGCTCGAGCCTCAGTGGGAGTCGGTGCTGATACCGGTTGCGGAGTTTCCGGTTTATCAACTGCGGCTGCTGTTGTTGGCGGCTTTGTTGTGTCTGTTTCTGACTCAGCCTCGTTGACGCCCTCAGGGTCGTTGGCCAAAGCTATTTGCGATGTTATTTCACTATCTGAGGCAACTTGGGACTCGCGCTCATACTTTTCAATAGTTTTCTTCACCACGATCAGCAAGACGAACAACAATGCTATAGATATGGCAATGGCCACTTTCACAATTGCAGGTCGACTGCGATCCGATTGAACGTGCACATCGACAGGTGCGTCGTCTTGTTGCTTTTTCGGCTTCGGCTTTGTGGTCCCGTAGACCTGCTGAAATTCTTCTAAGACTTCAGTGACATCAAGTTTTAAAAAGGAGGCGTAGCTACGTATGAACCCTCTTAGAAAAGTTTTCTGGGGCAAGCTTTCCGTATCGCCTTCTTCAATTGCAGAAAGTACTTTTATATTAATCTTTGTAGCAATGGATACATCATCCAGGTTAACGCGAAGTTCTTCGCGCCTTCGTTTTAATTTCTGACCCAAATCCAACATAGTTGCTTCCTTTTATCGCACTCCAACAAAACTATTGCGTGCTAACGGCCTTAAGCAATTGAGCGGCTTTCTTTGTAATATCGCTTTCCGGATAAATTTTTGTGACCTCTTCGAGTCTAATAATAGCTTCTTCTTTGTGGCCAGAATGAAGTCGAGCCAGTGCCGAAAAATAGTGAGCTGCAGGATACTTGTTTTGGCACATTTTTAGGGCACGATCAAAACCCTCAGCGGCAACATCAAACTTATTCTGCCGATAGAAAATTTGCCCGATATAAAACTGAGCTGTGCACATAGAAGAACTAATCTTTAAGGCCTCCAAAAAGTCAGCTTTGGCTTCGGCGTACTTCCCTTTTTCAAGTAAGCACATACCCTTATGTAAATAACCTTTTTCGGGTGTTGAATAGGTGAGATCTTTTACGACTTCGGCTGCCATACTAATGCAAGCATCGTACTGCCCAGTGTCGTGATAAGTGCGCGCCAAATTATTTTTAGCTTCGGTGAATTTCGGATCAATTTCCAGCGCTCGTTTTAAATGTTCTTCTGCTTTCAAATGCCTTTCTCGGACAAAGTAGGCCAGTGCGAGATTATTCTGAATTTCTGCATTATTCGGATCTAACTTTGCCGCAATCTGAAGTTCTTTTAACGCCGCAGGATAGTTTCCGTTTTCGAGGTGACCCGCCCCAATCTGCATATGTAGGGCCGCAGACTGTTCGTCTCTTGGCGTGGTTGCACAAGCATTAACCAATAAAAAAGCAACCAGCACAATATGCGAACCAAAGAATTTTGCCATTGACGAAAGTCTCTCTTAAAATCCTTAAGAATCCAATTCAAAAAGCAGATTGCTTAAGCTCTAAGTATCCCGCAGATTCGAGGTGGTGCGTTTGCGGGAACATATCGAACGCCTTAACCTCTAGAAGTTCATATACTTCGGTGAGCGAGCTGAGATCACGGGCGAAATTTGCAACGTCACAGCCGATCAAGATGAGCCGCTTGATACGCATTTTTAAAAGCATTTGCTTCACTTGAGGGCTCAGGCCTTCTCGCGGTGGATCAAGCAGGGCTAACTCGGGGCACTCAAGTCTAGTGTGTTTGAGAAATCGCTCAACTCTGCTGCATTCAAAGCGCACTCTTGAGTCGAGCTTCGCAGACTGAGCGAGTTTATGGCCGGTTCGCACGTTGTACGCAGAGCTCTCGACGGCCAGCACCTCAGCGTCGCCTGTTTGTTTAGCTAGCACCAAAGAAAAGTTCCCAGCTCCCGCATAGAGATCCCAAATTTTTTGAGCTCCCAGCGCTTTTTTCACAACCCAATCGACAAGCAGACTGTTTACCTCTTGGTTTATCTGCGAAAATCTCTTTAAGGACCGACCGCGGGGAGTATTGAAAGATTCATGAAGATGGCCATCTTCATCCAGAAAGAGTTCAAAGCGATCGGGCAGTTTTTTGTTTGAATCTTGCTTCATCCAATCGTTGATCTGTGGATCTGCTATGGCGCATTGATCAATTTCAACGAGTTGATTTGACCGTAGGGAATGAAAACCCACTTTCTTGTTAATGCTGTGTAGCTGTATTCGATTTCTGTAATGAAATTCCTTGGGCGAAGCAATCACGTCACTCGAACGCGCAGGAATATTTACCTTTTGAAGAGCGTGCTGCAGAATCTGGGATTTCTGCCTGAGTTGTTCGAGGTAGGGTAAATGTTGCCACTGACACCCACCGCAGCTTCCAAAATAAGGGCAATGGGGCAGTCGCCTTTCTCCTGGTTTTAGCACTTCTAAAAGAGTGGCCTCACCATACCGTTTGTGCTGGCGATCTACTTGGATTCGGCAAATGTCTCCGGGGGCTCCGTAGTAAAAGAAAAGAACAAATCCGTTGTGTCTCGCAACTGCTTGTCCTCCACTGGCCATCCGCTCTACGGTGACCTCCAATGTGGCGCCTACGAATATTTCTGTGCCGAAATCTTCCAATTTTTACCTGAGATTGAGAGATACCAAGGGAGGCTAACTGCACTCCCCTGATCGAGTCGAGTTTAAAGTCTATTTATTTACTATTTCGCCTTTTTCGAAGAAAAGCTGAATTTCGCGAGCCGCGCTTTGGGGGCTGTCGCTGCCATGAACGGCATTCTCACCGACATTGTCCCCAAAAAGAGCTCGAATAGTTCCGGGGGCCGCCTTGCTTGGGTCTGTGGCTCCCATAATTTCGCGGTTTCTTGAAACAGCGTTTTCTCCGCTTAAAACCATCAAAAGGACAGGGCCAGAGGTCATAAAATCAACCAGCTCTCCAAAAAAGGGTCTGGCGCTGTGCTCTTGATAGAACTCTTCGCACTTTTTTCGAGATAAATGAACCATTTTGGCGGCCGCCACCTTGAGCTCGTTCTTTTCAAATTGCGTAATGATAGCTCCAACAGCGTTCTTTTTCACCGCATTCGGCTTGATGATGCTAAAAGTCTCTTCGTTTGCCACATGTACCTCACAGGGGTTTGAGTTTGACCCTCTACTTGCCAACACTCTTTCAAGTTCGCAAGGTTAAATCTAACGAAAGCCTAATAGAGTAACGCGTCGCAAAGGTTTATAATCAGGCCCAATAAAACTTGTAGGAGGTTTTGTGGGTAAAGCCAGGCTAACAGCGTTTTTCGGCATTTTAGCATTTTCAGCTAGTGCCCATTCGGCTTTGATAAACGGAGCCGGCGCGACTTTTCCGTACCCTCTATACTCCAAGTGGATCAGTGAATTTACTGCTAAGAACACCGATGTGAGGCTCAATTACCAAAGCATGGGAAGTGGCACCGGTATCAGTAAGCTCATTGATCAAACAATCGATTTTGGAGCCTCCGATGCTCCAATGACAGAAGAGCAGCTTAAATCAGCACCGAGAGAGGTGATTCACGTGCCTACTGTACTGGGCGCTGTTGCTTTGACGTTTAACGTACCTGGGGTGAGAGAGCTTAAGCTTTCACCTGACGTGCTCGCGGCAATATATCTTGGCAACATCACCAAGTGGTCCGACGCAAAACTGAAAGAGCTTAATCCAGACCTAAAACTTCCTAGCACTCCAATCATTCTTATTAATCGTTCAGATGGCAGTGGGACTACCGCAATTTTCACCGATTACCTGCAAAAGGTATCGCCAGAATTTAAGAAAAAAGTGGGATACGGAACGTCAGTAAGATGGCCGGTTGGCTTGGGTGCACGCGGAAACGAAGGCGTGACTTCCTTTGTGAAGAAAACCCAAGGAGCCATCGGTTATGTGGAGTTTATTTACGCAAAAAGCAACGGGCTTGCGGTTGCATCGATCAAAAACTCTTCTGGGGTATTCGTTAACCCTTCTGTGGAGTCGGTTAGCGCCGCTGCCGATGGAGTTAAAATTCCCGAGGACTTTCGCGTTTCGCTGACCAACCCGGAATCTCAGAAAGCGTATCCCATTTCGGGCTTCACGTATTTGCTTGTTTATAAATCGATGTCGAAAGAAAAGGGTGAACCACTCTTAAAGTTTATTCAATGGGCGCTTTCGGAAGGTCAAACTATGGCATCTGCACTTAATTATGCGCCACTTCCGAAAAGTTTGCTCCCGAGAGTTAAAGCTAAAGTGGATGAAATTAACTTGAATTGAGCGAGTTTTTAGTTTGGTGAGAAAAAAAGACTTTCATCGTTCAGACAAAATTTTTCGGCTCATACTCAAGGGATTCGCTTTTTCTTTAATTGGACTTATCTTGCTGACAGCATGGGAACTCTTTCGTCTCGGCCAACCCGTTCTTTCACAAATTGGCTTTCGTACTATTGTAGATTCTGTCTGGAATCCCTATACGAATGAATATGGTATGCTCCCATTCATATACGGAACTCTCATAACTTCGTTTTTAGCATTGGTGATCGCCGCTCCCCTGAGTATAGGAGCCGCGCTTTTTCTCAGTGAGCTCGCTCCAGTGTTTGTATCAAGGGCGATTTCATTTTTGGTAGAGATGTTGGCAGCAATTCCAAGTGTCGTCTATGGGCTTTGGGCAATATTCGTTATAGTGCCGGAAATGCAAATGACGATTCAGCCGTGGATCATAGAGAACCTCGGATTCTTGCCTATTTTTGATGGCGCTCCCTACGGTGTAGGAGTTATGACGGCTTCAATTGTGCTAGCAATAATGATTCTTCCCACAGTGACCGCGATCACCCGCGAAGTGTTTAAAAGTGTTCCCACGGCAATGAGAGAAGCTGCCTTAGGACTAGGCGCTACCCGATGGGAATCAATACGTTTAGGGGTTCTCAGTAGCTCGGTCTCGGGAATGATAGGTGCGTTGATGTTAGGGCTTGGGCGCGCTCTTGGGGAGACCATGGCAGTAACAATGGTCATAGGAAATCGCGCTGATATTTCGTGGTCTTTATTGGCTCCAGCTCAGACAATGGCAAGTGTTATCGCTAACGAATATCCAGAAGCGGGCACTTTGCTTCACCAGTCGGCGCTTGGAGCTGTAGGTTTGGTACTTCTTTTTGTCTCGCTAATTGTTAATGGTGCGGCCAGGCTTATTGTTTGGGGATATTCAAGAAACCGAGGGGCTATATGAAGCTATCTCGGGAACTTTTGGGAATTCAAGATTTTCGTAGACGTCTCTTTAACAGGCTGATGGTGTTTCTTATTTGGTTGGCGGGTTTTTTGGTGGTATTGCCTCTGTTTTATATTTTGTACTACGTGACGCAAAAGGGTTTCGTGGCTCTTAGTTGGGATCTGGTGACTTCGCTCCCTGCTCCACCGGGAGAGGAAGGCGGCGGAATCGTAAACTCGATCGTGGGAAGTTTAAAGATTGTTACGCTTGCTGCTGCGATTGCAATCCCTTGGGGGATAGCAACCGGAGTTTACCTTTCAGAGTTTGGCATTGGCCCAACAGCAAAGATTTTGAGAATGGCAATAGATCTTATGATGAGCGTTCCTAGTATTGTGGTGGGCCTATTCATCTATGCATTGACCGTAAAGCCGGTCGGCCATTTCTCAGCCTATGCTGGTTCCGCTGCTCTGGCTTACGTGATGATTCCTATTGTCGCGCGCTCGACAGAAGAGATGCTCAAGCTTGTGCCGAATCATATTCGTGAGGCGGGATTGGCCTTAGGGGTGTCGCGGTGGAAGGTTATTTTGAAAATAGTGCTTCAGGGGAGCTTGCCAGGAGTTATGACCGGAGTCGTTCTGGCAATTGCAAGAGTTGCAGGAGAAACCGCACCACTGCTTTTGACATCCTTAAACAACAGTGGTTTTTCGGAAGGGTTCTCGGAGCCGACCTCGTCGCTTCCAGTACAAATTTACACTTATGCGATCGGGCCATACGAAGAGTGGCATGCTATGGCTTGGGCGAGTTCTCTGGTGTTGGTGGCATTTGTACTGTTAACAAATGTCGTGATAAGGGCTGCGTTTGTATGGAGAAAATAACAATTATAAGGACTCAGTTTTAATGGCCGGCTTAACGAATTCGGAAAACCAAAATCCTCCTGTCGAGCCCTTGCTCTCAGTCGACAAGCTCAGCGCTTGGTTCGGGAAGCAACAGGCGCTTTTTGATGTGTCTCTCAACGTCTCAAGACACACCGTTTTAGCTCTTATTGGCCCGTCGGGATGTGGAAAGTCGACATTTATCCGATGTTTAAACCGACTCCACGAAGAGGTGCCCGGCGCTAGATCCGAAGGAGTGGTAAAGTTAAATGGACAGAATATTTACGGTGCAACTGTCGATCCTGTGAAAGTGAGGCGCCAGATAGGTATGGTGTTTCAGAAACCCAACCCCTTTCCGGGAATGTCTATTTTTGACAACGTAGCAGTTGGTTTGAGGCTCGCGGGAACACGAAAGCGTTCCATTCTTGCGGATCAAGTGGAGCAGGCACTAGAGCAGGCGGCACTTTTTAAAGAAGTAAAAGACAAACTCAAAGCTCCAGGTACAAGTCTTTCTGGGGGGCAGCAACAACGACTTTGTATTGCTCGCACTCTTGCCGTGCGTCCGCCCATTATTCTTATGGATGAGCCCACCTCGGCGCTAGATCCAATTTCTACTGCTCGCATCGAGGAACTGGTGATAGAACTTAAGAGAAACGTAACAATAATTATTGTGACACACAATATGGGACAGGCGGCGAGAGTTTCTGACGACACGGCATTCTTTTTGTCTGGCAAGCTTATCGAAAAGTCGCAGACCTCGCAATTGTTCACAAAACCTAAGGACTCGCAAACGGAAGCCTACATTACCGGGCGATTTGGTTGATAGGATAATAAAATGGAAAGACAGTCGGATCAGCTGTTATCAAAATTAAGGGCCAAAGTTGTGACAATGGGGGGACTTGTTGAAAAGGCTGTGTCTACTGTGGTCACATCATTTATTGAGCACAAGGCAGAAGGCTTTAAATTATCACGTGAGATTGAAAATGAAATTAACCAACTTCACCTTGAGATAGACGAAGAGTGTCTTCAGTTTCTCGCCCTTACGTCCCCGAGAGCGGGAGATCTTCGTCAAATTTTGGCGGTCATAAAAATTAATACAGATTTAGAGCGAATGGGCGATCAAGCTATGAATATCTCCTTCAACGCTTCTGACTACGCCTCGCAGGAGCCGTTAGATGAGCGGCTACTTGGTTTTGAAGAAATGTCTAAGCATGTTCAGCAAATGATTCGAAAAAGTTTGGACGCTTTCACTAAGCTAGATGCAGATCTTGCCAAGGAAGTGCTCCGTGAAGATGATGAAGTTGATCAGGCGAAGAACCAAATTTTTAAGAAGCTTACGGCCATGATCGAAGTGAATCCCTTCATCACAAAGCGGGCCCTCGACCTGATCTTGATCGCGCGTAACTTAGAGCGCCTTGGAGATCATGCAACAAATATAGCAGAGGATGTGATTTTTATTCAAACGGGTGAAGATGTCCGGCACAAACCAAGAGAATAGGGGGGTGAGTGAAATGGAAAAACCTATTTTACTCGTAGAAGACGAAAAGGACATTCGTGAATTGATGGCCCTTCACATTCGAAGGGCGGGGTTCGAAGTAGACGAAGCCTCTGATGGTGCAGAAGGGATTAAAAAAATTGATTCGAAAGATTACAAGCTTATCGTCGTCGACTGGATGGTACCCCTTGCTTCTGGCCTAGAAATTCTTCGCTATGTGCGCGAGAAATCGAAGTCGCCTCAAACGCCTGTATTGATGGTCACAGCTAGGGTGACCACCCAAGACATCGTATTCGGTTTGGAGTCGGGTGCAGATGACTACGTGACCAAGCCATTCGATCCTACAGTGTTGGTCGCAAGGGTTCGGGCTCTCGTTAGGCGCAGCCCAGGTAAGAAATCACAAGGTGCTATAAACGAAGGGCAAGAAATTTCTTTAGGGGAGTTAAAAATAAACCCGGGCTCGCACGAGGTATTTGTAAATGGAGAACACGTACTTTTGACGCCATCCGAGTTTAAACTTCTTCATGCACTAGCCGCCAATCAAGGTCGTGTCCTCACTCGGGATCAGCTTATCCACCTCGTGCAGGGTGAAGGCGTTATGGTTGTGGATCGCGCCATCGACACCCACGTGTTTGGCCTTAGAAAGAAATTGGGTGACTGGGCTAACTTTGTAGAGACAGTTCGCGGTGTGGGTTACAGAATAAATTACTCCATGGATCTTTAAAACCCTCGGTGGTGTCAATTGTACACTGCGATGTTGGCCTGGTTTTTGAAGTTCGCTAAATAGGAGTGTAACTCGTTTTGGATGGGCGGCGCAGTTGAACATGCTAGGTAAGTTATCGTCGAAGTTAACAGAGAAAGATGCAGCTCAGCTTCCGTGGCGACTATTTCGCGAGTTCTTGATCACTCTTCTTATTGTCATTTCATTCGGTCTTATTATTGGCTTTGTTTTTTGGTCGTGGATTGTTGATCAGGTAAAAGACATTCCCGGGTCTGAATTCGTAGTTCAAGAAGTAGAGTCATTGATTTGGATACTCCCGCTCCTTTGTCTGCTCGTGGTTTTGTGGATGGGTCTGTGGACACTTCGTAACCTCGTGCGCCCCTTAGGTCAGTTTATTTCTCGAGCTAAGGGTCTTCTCGATTTTGACAGGGATGTCGGCGAACATGAGCTTTCTGAAGATGAGCCAGAAGAGTGGGCAGAGATAACCATTGCATTCAATCAGTTAAAGAAAGAGTTACTCGCAAACCGAAATTCCCTAACAGAAAAGGCGATTCAGTTAGAAGCATTCGTGCAGTCATTGTCTGATGCCATCGTTATTGTTGATTTGAAAGGACATTGCATTCTAGTGAACCCCGCCTTTGAGAGACTGTTTTTGCTCGAGGAGCGAAATGACATTGCAGAAAACAAAACTTTGCTGAAAGAGGTTGTAAGAAGTCCAGATGTTATTGCTCTTATCGAGACAACTATGAAAAGTGGCGAAGTAAAACGAGAGCATATATCTGTATGGAGAAAGAACAAAGAGGTTCATCTTTCGCTTACAACCGCCCCACTCAGGCACCCTGACGGAACACTTTTCGGTGTTTTAGGAGACTTTCATGATGTCTCAGATATCAAAAGGGCAGAGAAGAATCGAATTGAGCTAGTAGGCAATGTATCCCATGACATTCGCACTCCCCTAACCGCAATTAAAGGTTATTTCGCTACACTTGAAGCAGACATAAAGGCTGGGCGAGCTGAGTATGTAGAAAGATATTTGCAGGTTATAGAAAAGAATGTCGATCGAATACTCAGTCTCACAAATGACCTATTAGAGTTGTCATCTCTCGAATCCGGAATACAACTGAGGCGCGAATGGGTATCAACCGAAGAAATGTCTTTGTCAGCGGTAGAGCAGGTTCGAAAAAAACATCCTAGCAAAAACCATCGCATCACCGTCGAATGCATAGAAAAGTCCGTTTATGTTGATAGTCGCCGCATCGAGCAAGTCATTATGAACCTCGTTGAAAATTCATTAAAATACATCCCTGAAGATCGAGAAATTTTGGTGAAGTGGGATCGAAAGCCTAATGGCTGGCAGCTCGTAGTCTCCGACAACGGCCCTGGTATTGAACCTCAACATCTCGAAAGAATCTTTGAACGCTTCTACCGCGTCGACTCCGCTCGATCAAATCAGATAGAAGGTTCTGGTCTTGGGCTCGCCATTGTCAAACACGTCATGCTCCGCCATGGGGGGGAAGTTGAGGTGAATAGTGTGCAGGGTAAGGGGACCCAATTCATCTGCCACTTCCCCAGCTTCAGATAGACTTCGTATCTCGTCGTTCTCGTCGCTCGACGTGCTAGTTGCACGCCTTCGCTTCTCGAACTTAGAGATACTTGTCTCTCTTCTCTGGGCCAGCTTCAGATAGCCGTGATTGAAAGGACGCCATCTGCTGCGGTCTCGCTTCTTCATCTCCCTCCGACGTATTGACATACGCCTCCGGTCGATTAAGAAGCTGCCAATACATTTTACATACAGGTAGAATATTCACGTGCCATTGAGATTGGCACACTTTGTATCCAAAACAGTATGGCGATCTTTTGTGTCGTGAGATACTGCAACCGCCATGAAAAAAGAAATTAACCCTACTGATAGATTAGAGCCCGACTTTAGAACTTTTTTGCAGAAAGAGCTCCTCAATAGGTGTCGAAAAAATCCAAACTATTCATTGAGATCATTTGCGAAGTCTTTAAGTATTAGCCCGTCGGCACTTTCAGCAATGCTAAATTCCAAAAGATCCATAACTCCTAAAATGAAGCTTCGATTAGGGACGAACCTCGGTTTACAGAGGGAAGAAGTACTCGAAATGATAGCGCTCCAAGACGGCGGGCAGTGGCATGAAAGACAAAGGCTTCAATTAGATACCTTTGCCGTAATTTCTGATTGGTACCATTATGCAATACTAGAGCTGACTCACGTTCAAGGTTTTAAAGGAGACCCTAAATGGATCTCTTGCAAACTAGGTATTACCAAATCCGAAGTCAACATTGCATGCGAAAGACTGGTAAACCTGGGCCTACTCGAAATCACTTCAGACCACCAGTGGAAGGATACATCTGAAAATGGCTTCATCACAAATGCATATGATGAGCTAACCACTGCCGCCTCAAAGAAGCTACAGAAGCAAATGTTAGAGTTGTCTATTAGAGCACTCATGGAATTGCCACTTCACTCAAGGAGTCACAGCTCAATAACAATGGCAATCGATCCTGATGATTTACCGGAGGCCAAAGAAAAGATTAAGAGATTTAGAAGGGACCTTTGTTCATACTTTGAGAAAAAGAAGAAGCGAAAGCAAGTTTTTAACCTGAGTATTGGATTGTATCCAATATCTAAAGAAAGCGAGGAAGCATGAAAAATAAATTATCTCCTATACTTTTTGCCATCGTGATTGCGACCGTACAAGCCGGATTTGCCGGAAAAGAGGGGAGCGGTTCGAGAAAACCAATAACTGATATTGGTATTTCAAATCTAAAGGCTGCGCTAAGTAAGGAAATCGTTCAGATCATTGGAGATTGGGATATTACTAAGATCAGATTGATCGATAGGTCTCGGTCCCTTCACAAATACCTAATTGTTGCAGAAGGAGAAGCTGCAAACACATCTTGTGAATTGAAAGTCACAATATTTAATTCCGTGACTGGCTCGGCGGAGGACGGTGAAATTAGACGGGTGGAGCAGGATTCTCCGTGTTCGTCGGCCAATTCTAGCGGTGAATTTAGCAATTTTGAGCAATTGAGATCAGTTCTTAAAAGTACGGATCTTGTTAAAAGATTGGGTATGAATTTTGAGCCCAAAGAAATCGAACGCATTGGACAGGACGCACATACAACACATTACAAGATTACAGCCTCTACGATTTCCAGCGCCGATGTATGTGAATTACGGGCAACAGTTTCAAACAAGATAGATGCGAAAGACGCTGATTTTGGAGTAAACATATCACCGGCAAACTGCACAGCATCAATGACAGTCCCGAGAAGTGTTTTCGTGGAGTTTGAAGACGAGTTAGAGGTTTTTGCCAACATTCTTTTCACTGAAGGGAATGCGTATTCAAAATATATTACGGCAGCTCAGCGTATTCCAAAGGAAAAACGCGCTGAAATTCGCGGGTTTATGAAAAGTTCAAACGAATCCAAATTCGCTGAAGTCTTTGAAAAACGTAAATACGAAATGAAGGAAAAGTTTGTCAATAATCCAGATATAACCATTTACGAATTTTATATTTATTTGGGCAGAGAAATAATGGGCCTAAATGTTGGGCAAGGCGGAATTGTAAGCCCCGTGATTGCAGGATTATCTTTGGCCGCATTGTACATTGTAGACTGAGTTTTTGAGACTCGGTTATTTGAATGCTTTTGTCGCATCGACTCCGCCGTTCGAAGCAAATAGAAGGCTCTGGCCTTGCATCTGTCGCCTTTTGAATCACGGCGGAGTTGACTACTTGTCTCTCTTCGCTGGGCCAGCTTCAGATAGCCGTGATTGAAAGGACGCCATCTGCTGCGGTCTCGCTTCTTCATCTCCCTCCGATACAGTAAGGGTGAGGCCAAATGCTCTCTCTTTGCGATTGATACCTAGGTCTCAAAATATTTGAGTAAATAGTTCGCCAACTTCTTGATGGGTACGGCCGTAGTCTCTGAACCGAGCCCCTTGCTTTCGCCGCCTGCTGTGACGACGATAAGTTCGTAATCTTTCGTGAAAACTTTTTTCGCCTCGGGATCTAAAACAATCGGACGCGCACTTTGAATTCCCAGCTTTGCTTCAATAAGCAATTTCTTATTGCCTTGAGCAACAATAAAGTCGATTTCTGCACCGTCCTTCGTTCTCCAAGTGAAGATTTGCCAGTCGCGTACGAAATGATCACGGGTCTTAAGAATCTCTGAATAGACTAAGGATTCAAAAAGTGCACCTGACTGAGGGGAGTTCCAAAGAGCCTCTTGTTCGACGTGTCCCTGAAGGCGTGAGCACAGCCCCAAGTCAAGAAAGTGTAGTTTCGGCATCTTTACAATTCTTGAAGAAAGGTTTGTTAAATAGGGAGTTACCAAATCGACTATACGGTTCTGCACCAAAAGATGAATCCAAGAATTTACGGTGCTATGATTGACCCGGCTTGCCTGGCAAATGTCCGACACATTTAAGAACTGGGCGGTGCGAGCGCCAAGAAGTCTCATGAACGTCTCGTACTCCCCCACTTTCTGAATGCCCGCAGAGAGAGCTATGTCTTTTTCAAGGTAGCTCGTAATGTAATCATTTAGGTAATGGATCGGGCTCAATTGCTCTGTCGTGTAAAGTTGTGGGAAGCCGCCTTTGATTAATATTTGCTTGATTGTTATATCAGGAAAGGCTCGAGAGACTTCATTTACGGACAACCCATGAAGAGTAAAGAGCTGACATCGACCAGCTAGAGACTCCTTTACATTGAGGTCGAGCAAAGTTTTATTCGACCCAGTAAAATAATAAAGAGTGGTGAGGGACTTCTTATTGTGAAGTTCCTCTCTGCGTTTACGATCAATCAACTTTTTTACTTCAGGAAATAGATTCGGCGCATACTGAACTTCATCTATCAAGCAAGGGAGAGCTGATTCACTCAATAAAAACTCCGGGTCGGTTTGCGCTCGATGTCTCAGATGGAGATCGTCAAGGTAGATCTCACTTTTCATTGGCAGTTGAGACAGCATCGTAGTCTTGCCCACTTGGCGAGGGCCCCAAACCATTACGGCCTCAAGCGTTGCAACCGAGCTAATTGTGCTAAAAAGATCCCTAATTACATACATTTGGCCATTTTACGGTGAGAACATAAAATCGTCAAACATTATCACTGGTCGATAGTCGGTTTGAATTTTCTGAGTTCTACCGCTCTTGATATGTAAACGAAACTAGAACTCTCGCGCGTAGGGTTACTACACCAAAGATGGTAATCATTACTCTCACACCCAGGCCTCGGATCCAGTATAATCAGCGCAACACTAATCATTAGCCGTACTTTTCCGAAGTTGTTTTTCAACAAACTTTGGGTCAGTGCCAACCTCGGAGTTAAATGTGCTAGTATATCGGTCGCTGGTTACCGTTCTCTACCTTGCATTCACCGCATCTAGCGCTTGGGCTCAGGCTGAGGCTTATCGGCAAGCCGACACTTTACCGCTCTCTGAGCGCCCAGCATGGCTTGAACGAGCGTCGCGGTCCGTCGGGCGGGTGAACATGGGAAGCTATTGTACGGCGACGCGTATCTCGCCCCAGGGCCATATTCTCACTGCGTTCCACTGCATTTCGGCCTGCATGTATGGAGCGGAATTCGAAACCATGGTAAGAGAGTTTTCTCAGGGTGGTAGCGCGTGGGAATTTACACGGCCAGGCGGACAGCTTGGCAACCTGCGATGCACTTCACGTCGCCATGGCATTCTTGAGCCAAAGCACTATGAGTGGCGGAGGCCAATGGTAGTGCTTGCGGTCGCTGGCCGCGGCTATCTTTCCCCAAAGGCTTCGGTAATGTTGCCTTTGCTTGATAATGATTTGTTCCATGAGTTCCGGAAGGAAGGTTTCACCGCGCTAGGGGATTATGACGATTTCGCTATTCTGAAGGAAGTGGAAGTTGATCAGGCGGCACCTTTCTTAAAGGTCTCCTGTAAGAAAGGTTTTACTAAAGACGAGAGAGTTTGGTCGTACGGGTACCCCTACTATCATGAGGGCCGGAACAGGCACTACTACACGCCCGCATACAGCCATGGGCAGGTACTTGAACGTATCGAGTACACATCGGCTATAGAAGATGTAAACTCCGGCAGGTTGTCACGTGATAGCGCACTTCGCACCTATTTCGATCCAAAGCTCTTCTGGACATCCCTTGACGTCGGAGTAGGAGCAAGCGGTGCCCCGGTGCTGAACGAGCAAGGTGAGATAAGCGGGATAACGATTATGAAATACACGGGAAATACTCGTTATACGTACGACCGAGGGGCACACATCGCGGTTTCGATCAATCACATTCGCACGGAATTGAGTCGTCTATTGCCGAAAACTGATTACGAGGCAATCGTCGACTGCCCCTAGCGGCGACGTCGCCTCGGGATCTAAAACAATCGGACGCGCACTTTGAGGCATGGGGGCATTGCGAGCTCAAAAACACAGCATTCGAGATGATTACCGCAGATAATTTTCAGAACCATTGCTAGTTGACACTTTTAAGGTAAAACAGGTTTACACAAAAGGAGTAGAAATGTTGTTTATAAAACTAATTGCACTTGGCCTTGTTTTTGTAACTTCAAGCGCGATGGCCGCCCAAACAATTAAATGTCAGAGTGAGGTTATGTCGGGCTCGTTGGAAGTAAAATTGTACTTTAATAGAGCGGGCCAGCTTCAGCCGATTGAACCTAAAATAAAACTTCGCGGTTATTACCAAAACGGTTCTCCGTTCGGTCAAAAGTTTCAATCCATAAGTATTGTTTCCGACGGATCAGGTTACACGCAGATTGATTTTGTGGATCAATATGATTCTCCGAATGATGATTACCCTAGGCAGAGACTTCAGCTCCAGTTTGCGACAAACATATTAAATAGGGACTTTAGCCAAACTGCCGCTTTATTGGTTTCTGGTGAGGATAGGGGCAGCACAGAAAAGCTAGAAAATTACGCTTTACATATGAATTGCTCGGGGCGAAAATAACTCCCCCTATTTAGGTTGGAAAAAAGTCCTATGAGACAGTCAAGTTCCGTCGAACATCTGCGACTTTGCGGGTCAAACACTTGTACTATCGAAACAGACTTGAAACCGACACCATCAACTTTTTAACCAAGAAGTTTACAACTGAAAAGCTGAATACACTCATGAAGTGGATGACGAAGTACTGCTGCGACACTCTACGCCTTCGTTAAATCCAATGTGGAGCCGACCAACAACAATGCTGAGCGAGAACTCAGGCCGGCAGTGCTGATGAGGAAAACCTCGTACTGCAACCGCTCAGAGCGGGGTAAGCAGAGTCAGGCAATACTTATGAGCACAATTGCCTCTTCAAAAAAACAAGACCGTAATTTTATGAGATACGCCTCAGATCGACTTAAAACTCGAATTTAGGTGAGTAGTTACGTTTTGTTCCCGCCTTTCGGGTTTTTCTTGAATTGGGATCACTTTGTTCCCAAAAAAGTTGTGCATCGAAGCTGAAGCCACTAAATCTATATACGAAGGCGGGACAAAATGTCAGCAAAACGGTCATGCCATAGCGGCGCAGAGCTACTTTCAAATGTCTTGTCCCAGAAAAAGCAAAAGAATGCCAATTACACCCTAAGAGCATTTGCTAGGGATCTAGAGATACCTCCAGGACGGCTTTCTGAGTTCATATCGGGCAAAAGAAAGGTCTCAAAGCGAATGTATAATCGTTTGATTGAGAAGCTGAGTATCTCGCCTTCAGAAGCGAGAAAAGTTTTTGACCAGGCATTGATAGAACAGTCTGATTCTCATTTCTATCAAATGAGTGATGATCAGTTTTTTACTTTGGCAGATCCCATCCACTTTTTCATATTGTGTCTTTTTGACACGGAGGACTTTCAATCCAACACCAAATGGATGGCAAAACGACTCAACGCAGACGTCGTAGAGGTGAAACTTGCTTTTGAGCGTTTAGTTAGAGTGGGATTAGTTGAAACTAGAGACGGGGTCTTAGTTAAACGAAAAAAGAATATCGCAACGACAGATCAAATTGCTAATGTGGCATTGAGAAAGTCTCACGAACAAACACTCAAACATGCGGAAGAGGCATTGTGGACAACAGAGATCGAAGATAGAGACATTTCTTCGGTAACAATGGCGGCAGATATCAGTCAGATTCCGCGGGTTAAAAAAGAAATCAAAAAATTCAGAAGACGAATTATGGCACTCTTAGAAAACGAGAAAGCTAGTGAAGTTTACAATTTAAATATTCAGTTGGTACCAGTAACAAGAAAAATAAAGGAGAATGTGTCGTGAAACAATTCTTATGTTGTCTGTCTATCGTAATATGCACCGGTTTGGCAGCTCAAGCACAGCGTGGACCGCTTATGGGTGGTGAAAGAGGCAACGGCGGTGACGTCGACGAAATTCTCATTCACTCGATAGCGACAGAGATTGCGCGATACTTGCAAACGGCAGAAGGATCGCAGCTGATACCCGAGGTTAATGGAGCAGATATGCAAAAGCTGTTAGATGAAGTGAAGGTATCTGTAGACGAACAAGATTTAGAGAACGAATTAGGCCACTCGCGCACAGCGATCAATCAGCCTGAAAGACAAAGAGTGTTAGTTGATAGACGTCGATTTACACCGTACAGGTTAACTGGAAAAGTTGTGGTGCCTCTTGTGGCTCATGAATTTTTTGGTTTGATGGGCGTCGAAATCGAGGAGTACAGTCTATCAAGCCGTCTGTCCGCGATTAGCGATAAGATATTGGACAGTGCGCTTTCCACGCAGGAGAATATTTATTACTTCTCTGCAGAAAAACTAAAAAGGCCTATCGCCCTCTTTAGAACTTCGATTGTGCTTGATGAGAAAGGGAAGTTAAAAAGGGGAATCTTTGCGCGGCCTACGCGAATTATCTCTGATCAGATTGGTATAGTTGTAGAGCAAGGCTCTTGCTTTTACGTTTCTTTAAACCTTATACATCTCTGCGGGACTAAAGAGCCTTATAAAGTAAAAATACGATACACTGAGGCGGATAGTTGGAAGGAAGCGACACTACTATTTCGCAGTTCAAGTATCTCATTTTTTAGAGATTTCACGTTGAGTAGTGTTTATATTCGGGCGGGTTCTGCCTTTTCGTTTGGTAACATTTCGGGTCAGATACAAATGATTACCCAGGGCGAAAAAGGTAATCTTTTGACGGTAAGCTGTTATTCCTATCTTGAGAGGGATTTTGGAAAGTGTGAGACGACTCTGCAGAGCCAGAAAATATACTTTAGTTTTTTGAAGTTTCATTCTCGCAGACTACTAGAAAGACTGGAGTCGTTTGATGATCAGGCGGTTAGGCTACGGGTTCCGCAAATCACTCCCCAGATGAATTTTAATAGTAAACAGGCAATACTCTTCGACTTAAACGGCAATGTTGTAAAGGGGCAGCTGTGGGGAACAGCTAACATAAGAGTTGAAGGGCGTCTTTACTCAATCAAAAAGGCAAGTTTTGATTATAACGGAAGGGTTCATTTTTCGAGCAATAAAGAGATGCCGACGAGTTACTCGGGTGCTCCAATTGTTGCTTCAGAAGCCTCAGCATCTGCTTATTGCAGAAGCATAGACCATGACCTTGCGGAATCATCTAGTCGTATTGTGCATTTCACAGGTGAAATGACTTTCTACGATTACACGAGAGAAGAATTCGTGACCCACAGTCGCGGCTCTCAAGAAGTTTTTGATAAGCTAATTTGTAAGAAAGATTTGGTTGGCAACTCCGCCGACATAATTCAATAGCCACGCGCGCCCTGGAGCGCGGGCATTTTACCGGAGTCGATTAGCCTTAATGACGTCAAACTTAGAGATAAGACTATCGATTCAGAGGTACTATTGTAATACGTCCGTCGTTAGAGCTGAAGTTAAAAGCCAAGCAGTTCGGCCAAGAATTTCTATTGAGATACAAAGAGAAAACTGTGTTCCCCCGCTTAGTAAAACTTTCGAGCGTAAGCTTTTAAAAAAATCACCATTGATATTGACTTAGTTGAGACCGCCAAATTAAGAGCTAATACTTATTGGCTTCGAACTACTCAGCCCACAGAGTGTACCCGCTCTAAAATACGAAGTGCTGACCAAAATCCAAGTGCGCCCAATAGTTCGTGTGGAAAACTTCTTTGACACTGCCTTAAGTAAAAAGTAGACCCTGCAACTGATGCAAATTATTGTTGGCGTTCTGAGCTTTAATCATCCTCATCTCACTTTGTCGTGTATTGAATCAGTGCCCAAGGATTGTCCAGTTTTGCTCGTTCACAATGGTAGTAGTCGTGAAAACGTGGAGTTAATAAAAAGTAAAACCGTCGAACGGAACTTTCTTCATATCGTTATCGAAGAAAACAAAGGCTTCACAGGAGGCATAAACCGACTCCTGACTGAAGCCTTTCAAAGTTTTGATGTTTGTCTTTTTTTGAGTAATGACACGAAAGTTTTACAGTTTGATCTAGCTGAAATTGCACATTCAAAGGATTCAGTTGGCGTTCCTCAAATAAAATATCGCTCAGGAAAAGTCGCAAGCATAGGCGCTAAAGTTAACCTTTCCAATAAAAAGCTCATTCACTGTAAATCAAAAGAAGAATTTGAATGCGATTCTGAAGACTATAATCGGTATGTTCCAGGGGCGTCCTTCGCTATAAGCAAAAATGTTTTTCAAAAGGTTGGCCCGTTCGATGAGTCGCTGCATACTTACTGGGAAGACGTCGATTGGTCTTTGAGAGCGACTTCGTTAGGAGTGGATTTTAAAGTTCTCAAAGGCACGGTCATTGAGCATGGAGTCGCGAAGACAACGCGCAAAGATCCGTTTTACTCAAACTACCTCTTTCATCGCAACAAAGAGATCGTGTGCAGTCGCTGGAGCCAGAAACCAGTAGGGCGTTCAGCTGGAATCACTTTTGTAGACGGATGAAAGAATTCAAGCTGTCGGCCGCAATGTTTATTACCTGAGCCGCTTGCGGTAGGCGCATGCGAATAACGAAAGCGCGGTACCAAATGGAAACAGGTACAGGGTTAGGCTCCGGTTCTTCTTATTATTTTCGGCGCTTGTCGCGCTCTTTCAATATACTTTATTGCACGTCTTTCAATAGTCTGAAGGTCCTTGGATTTTCGAAATGTGTTATTCGGGTATAAAAATGCCGTAGGATGCAAGCCAAAAGCGGCGGCAAACACTTCCGCATAGTGTTGGCTCATATCGACTTTGCCGTTCTCGATAGCGCTGAGATGAGATTCACGAATGCCCGTGACGTCTTCGACCTCCTTTAAAGTCATGCCCAAACCTTTTCGAAATATCCGCACCAATTCGTTTGGCGTCGCTTCATCCACTTCAAGCTCTTTCAGCATTTTTCTTAAGGATGACATAAGGTTCTTCTCCTATTTTTTATTGTTGTGGGTCGCCGTCACTCGGACCACCATCACAATCAGCTTCCGGCCTTCGAAAGGATAGATGACCCTTCCTCTGTACGAAAAACTTGCAGAGCGAAGACGAGTCCACTCGGCTTCAAGCGGGTGATCGTTCCCACGTTCCTCACCTCCCTATCTTAACTTACATAAAAGTGTAAGTTAACACGCTAGAAGGCCATTTGTGAACTGGGAGCATCTGAAATCAAATTTGAGAGAAGGTGAAGACTGGAATACTCCTGAAGTTGTAGTATGGCATTGAAGCCCCATCGTTTAGTTTCGGAGAAATGTGTCAACGAACGCAAATAACGCCAGCGCGCTTCCAAGAGGAAGCAGGTACCTAAAGTGATTCATTTTTGGATCAGTTTGAATCTATAGTTCTTGCCATTGCAAAAAAGTCTATTGAGGATAAAGGCTTCATGGAAGCAACTCTTGTACATTTCCTCAAAAACGAATTAGCAAAACGTGTTTCTAAGAACAGTCGCTACTCCATGCGGTCGTATGCAAAGTCGTTGGGGCTAAGCATCGGCGCCATATCTGGAATTTTAAGCGGGTCTCGTCCGTTGACGGCAAAGGGAGCCGAGAAAATTTGCGATAAGTTGGGTCTTTCACCAGCTAAGAAGTCTGAATATATCTACGATCTGGTTTCAAAAATGAATGGGAGAAACGGACTAGATAAACCAGAATACAATCGATTAGAAATCGATGAAGAAACTTTTCGTATCATTTCTGATTGGTATCATTGGGCTATCATGCAGCTAGTGCGAACTCGGAGGTACTTGTCGAACCCTAGTCATTCACAACCAAAATGGGTAGCCAAACAGCTTGGTATTTCACTTTTAGAAGCGAAGCTTGCTTTGGAACGCTTACAGAAGCTAGGGTTTCTTAGATTAGAGAAAACTGGATTTTACAGTAGAACCTCCAAGAGTTTTACGACTTCTAACAAGTCAGTTACTAATGAGGCTTTCAAAAAATGGCAGATGCAAGTCAGAGAAAAAGCGCTTGTTTCATTGCGAGATGATCCGATTGAAGTTCGAAGTATGACTTCCATGACTATGGCCATTGATCCAGAAAAATTAGAGCAAGCAAAACTAAAGATCGATCGTTTTCAAGAAGAGTTGGCGGATTTCTTAGAGTCGGATGGGCGTTATGAAGTCTACCAACTTTGCGTGAGCTTATTTCCATTACAAATAAAGGAGGATGAAACGAATGTCTAAAAACAATTTGCAATTAAGGGGCGAAAGGAAGCCTGGTCTTTGCGGCTCGAATTGGCTATTGGCACTTTTGATACTTGCTTCGTTTATTGCGGGCACCCATGAATCATTAGCGGGGGATAGCGGTCACGGCGGCGATGCTGATGAAGTGCTTATACAAGCTGTTGGCGGTGCAATTTCAACTTTTTTAAGTACGCCATCGGGTGCGGCGCTGTTTCCAGAGGTTGATTCCCAAAAGTTCAAATCAGTTTTTGAAGAAATCAAAGTCATAGTCGACGAAAAGGCCGTTTATAATCGAGCTGGGCTTAGAAGAACTGCGATTAATATCCCCGAAGAAAAAGAGATTCGAGTCGATCGTACTTTGTGGAGTCCGATTAAGGAGCAGGCGGGAGTGATGGTTCCCTTAGTGTTTCATGAAATACTGGGGGTTTTAGAGATTGAAATAGAAGAGTTGACTATTTCAGGCAGAATCCGCCCCTTCGCCGCCGACATCCTAGCAAATGCTCTACAATCCACACAGGGTATTTGGTTTCTTGATCATGAAAATTTAGCCAAACCTATCCCACTCTTTAAAACTTCTGTGAAATTCGACAGCAAGGGGAGATTTAGTGATGGCGTGGTTGCTAGACCCAGCAAGCTTAAACTATCGAATCTAAATTTGATTCTACTTGAGGGTGATAAGATTCTTGTATTTCCTAGTGATGAAAGATTTTTGAGAATCATCATGCAGGATCTAGAGGCTGATAGGGACGGCTCTGTCATGCTGGGAAGATCTGGGTGGGTGAGATTCCAGAATGTTGATACAGTCAATTTTTTCAATATGTTTACATTGAAGAATCTTTATCTAGCGAGTGGAATTCCCTTAAAGCTGGGGAATGTTACGGGCAGACCTCGGGGGTTTGATTTAAACAAATTAGGAGGATTGAAAATAATATATTGTGAACGATTAGACTGTGAAGCCAAGGTGCAGGGGCAAGCAATCCCCGTTCGGGTTGCCGCCTTTCACGAAGACGGGTCATTGCATTATTTGTCAAACTCTCAAGATAAGAGTTTGACAGTTCCACTCAAAATTGGCGATGCAGCTACTCAGATTCAAGTGAGCGTATCTGGCCTTGAATTTAGTCGGAGGGGCGAAATTTTGAGGGCAGAGCCTATTCCCGCAGCAAGTGCTGAAAAGTATGGGTTTAGATTCGATTTTTTCGTAATTACCGTTAATGAAATGTCGGGCGCCATCCCAATCTCGCGGGCTGATAGGTTCCCTGTCAATTATGCCAATGTCCCAGTGTTGGCTGAAACCGGGACTTCAGATTTTTTAAGGGAGATTTGCGTAAAAAATGGCCATCCGGTTGAGTCCAGGCCTGAATCAATTTTTTATGATAGCATCCACTATAGCGGCGAAAAAACATTCTACAGTGCCAGACAGAAAGAGTTCGTTACTCGCAGAGAGGGTTCCACGCAAACAATTAAATCTATTGAATGTTGGCTCAAAGGCCACATTAAAGGATCAGAGCTCAGGCAGTAGCACTGAAAGGTTCGCCTGGTACACCAAACGGAAGCAGGTACCCCGGGGTGGGTACCGTGGGGTGTTATAGAGTTGAGGCGAGGTCAGCAGGGCTGCGAGCAATTTTGCAGCCGGCTGAAGCTAGCGCTTCAAACTTCGCTTCAGCAGTGCCTTTGCCGCCACTAATGATCGCGCCAGCATGGCCCATGCGTTTACCTTTAGGAGCGGTAGCACCAGCAATAAACGCAACCACAGGTTTTTTAAATTCACGCCTGATATACTCGGCAGCTTCCTCTTCTGCGGTGCCGCCAATTTCGCCAATCATAATTACGGCTTCGGTATTTGCATCGCGATTATATAGCTCCAGCACATCAATGAAGTTTGTGCCATTGACGGGATCGCCACCAATGCCTACGCAGGTACTCTGTCCCATACCTCTATTTGTCAGCTGCCAAACAGCTTCGTAGGTGAGTGTACCTGATCGTGATAGAACACCTACCTTACCAGGTTTGTGGATGTGCCCTGGCATAATACCAATTTTGCACTCACCGGGAGTAATGACTCCCGGGCAATTTGGCCCTACAAGACGCGTCTTCTTGCCGTTCATTGCTCTTCGAACTTTCACCATGTCCATAACAGGAATGCCTTCGGTAATGCACACTACGAGGTCTAATTCAGCGTCAACAGCTTCTAAAATAGCATCGGCAGCAAAAGGAGGCGGAACATAAACAACAGAAGCCGTACATCCTGTTTTCTCGCGAGCCTCTAAAACTGTGTCGAACACAGGTAGATTCAAGTGTTTTGTGCCGCCTTTACCTGGCGTAACACCGCCGACCATTTTTGTGCCATAAGCGATAGCTTGTTCAGAATGAAATGTTCCTTGAGCTCCAGTGAACCCTTGGCAAATCACTTTTGTATCTTTGTTCACAATGATCGACATTAAACACCTCTCGCTGCTGCAACCACTTTTTTCGCGGCGTCAGTTAAACCATCTGCTGGCGTGATATTGAGTCCGCTTTTAGCTAAAATTTCTTTTCCCTTTTCGACATTAGTTCCTTCAAGGCGCACCACCAAAGGTACCTTGAGACCAATTTCTTTAGATGCAGCGATCACACCCTCCGCAATAATGTCACACTTCATGATCCCGCCAAAGATATTGACCAAAATCGCCTTCACATTGGGATCTTTTAAAATGATCGAAAACGCCGCGGTAACCTTTTCTTTGTTGGCCCCTCCGCCCACATCCAAAAAGTTAGCAGGCTCGCCTCCGTGAAGCTTAATAATATCCATGGTGGCCATAGCAAGACCGGCTCCGTTGACGAGGCATCCAATTTGTCCATCAAGTTTGATGAAGGCCAAATCATATTTTGAAGCTTCAATCTCGGCGGGATCTTCCTCAGTGAGATCGCGCATTTCAAGGATGTCAGAGTGCCTAAAGAGCGCATTTGAATCGAAGTTCATTTTCGCATCAAGAGCAATAAGATCGCCTTCTTTTGTCAGAACCAAAGGATTGATTTCTGCTATGGAGCAGTCTTTCTCGACAAACGCATTGTAGAGGCCCGAAAAAAACTTAACTGCTTTTGACACAAGTGTCGCCGGGATACCAAGCGCAAATGCAAGTTGACGTCCTTGATAAGGCATAAAGCCAGCAGCCGGATCAACCACAACTTTAAAAATCTTTTCGGGGTTTTTAGCAGCCACTTCCTCTATTTCTACTCCGCCTTCGCGGCTAGCCATAAGGATCACGCGCTGAGTTTGGCGGTCTAACACAGCCGCAACATAAAATTCTTTTTCGATATTGCAGGCTGCTTCAATATAAACTTGATTGACTGCCTTTCCTTCTGGACCTGTTTGATGAGTGATCAAATTCATACCGATCATCTTGCCAGCAAGTTCTTCGACCTCTTTTACGGATTTAGCAATCTTAACTCCGCCGCCCTTGCCGCGCCCGCCAGCATGTATCTGAGCTTTAACCACCCAAATATTGCCGCCAATTTTTTCAGCAGCAGCTGCCGCTTCTTTGCCTGTTTTTGCGAGTTGCCCACTAAGGGTGGCAACTCCATACTTTCTCAACACTTCTTTGGCCTGATACTCATGAATGTTCACGTGCTGCACCTTTCTCATCAGGAGAGGCAGTTATCTAAACTATCTCAAGTTAATTGAACAAAAGATTTAAAATCTGGTGCCAATGTCTCTTATTACATCATTCCCTTAACGGCATTCACAAGTTCTCTCACCGCATTTACGGAGTTTTCTAGTCCAGCTTTTTCTGTTTCGTTAAGTTTGATCTCGATGACTTTTTCTAAGCCATTGCCGCCCAACTTGCAGGGAACTCCCACAAAAAGACCTTTTACTCCATACTCACCGTCTAGTTCGGCAGCACAAGGGAGAATCCTCTGTTGATCCTTTAATATTGCTTCTGCCATTTGCACGGCGCTTGCCGCAGGAGAGTAAAAAGCTGAGCCGGTTTTCAGTAGTCCAACAATTTCTGCGCCACCCTTACGCGTGCGATCAACAAGTGCTTCTATGCGATCAGCACTCATCATTTCTTGAAGGGGCACTCCTCCTATGGAGCAATGTCGTGGCATTGGAACCATCGTGTCGCCGTGGCCACCCAAGACGAAAGCCTGAATATCTTCTACGCTGACGTTCAATTCTTGAGAAATGAATGTGCGAAATCTGGCGCTATCAAGTACGCCAGCCATACCAATGACCCGGTTACGCGGAAAGCCGAGAGTTTCTTTGGCGACATAGGCCATGGCATCGAGGGGATTACTAACGACGATGACTACAGAATTAGGGGCATATTGCCGGATCCCTTGGCAAACCTCTTTCATAATTTTAGCGTTCGTGGCCAACAAATCGTCTCGGCTCATTCCGGGCTTGCGGGGTATTCCCGCAGTTATAATCACTATGTCAGAGTCTTTTGTGTCAGCATAGTCGCTCGTACCAATGACATTAACAGGGAAGTTTTCAACCGGCGATGCTTGAAGCAAATCGAGGGCCTTGCCTTTGGCAGTGCCTTCATTTACGTCAAGAAGTACAACGTCCCCAAGCTCTTTAGCGGCGGCCCAATGGGCACAAGTGGATCCAACAAATCCGGCACCAATAACCGATATTTTTTTACGTTTATGCATTTTTATCACCTCATCCTGTATTAAATTTCATTGGGCCAATTAGAGTCGCTTTTTTCTTACATGTTCTTAATTATTTCATCTCCAAATTCGGAGCATTTCAAAAGTGTAGCGCCTTCCATTTGTCTGTGGAAATCATAAGTCACTCTTTTACTTTGAATGGCTTTTGCTAGACCTTCTTCGACTTTCGTTGAGGCTTCTGACCAACCCATATACTCAAGCATCATGGCTCCAGAAAGAATCACTGATCCTGGATTAACCTTATCTTGCCCCGCATATTTAGGAGCGGTGCCATGTGTTGCTTCAAACACGGCGAATCCATCGCCGACGTTCCCGCCTGGCGCAATGCCGAGGCCTCCAACTTGAGCGGCCAGGGCATCGCTTATGTAGTCGCCATTAAGATTAGGCGTCGCTAAAACAGAATACTCTTCTGGTCGCAAGAGAGCCTGCTGAAACATGTTGTCAGCAATGCGATCTTTGATAACGACTTTTCCGTCCGTCGAGGCTCCGCTCCAAGTTTCTTCTTCAGTGACGATTCTGTCTCTGAAGTTCTTCTTAGCAATATTGTAGCCCCAATCCCGAAAAGCTCCTTCAGTGAATTTCATGATATTGCCTTTATGAACCAGCGTCACACTAGGTAACTTGTTTTCAAGAGCATATTCGATAGCCTTAACGACAAGACGTTCGCTACCGAACTGACTCATAGGCTTGATACCAATCGCAGAATGAGGGCGTATTTTCTTACCCCACTTTGCAATCGTTTCGATAAGCTCATTGGCTTCTTTCGAATCTGCTTGCCACTCAATGCCGGCATAAACGTCTTCGGTGTTTTCTCTAAAAATAGTCATGTTGACTTTGTTGGGCTCTTTTACCGGAGCTGGTACACCCTGATACCACTTCACTGGCCTGATGCAGGCGAAAAGATCGAGCTCTTTTCTGAGTGCCACATTGATTGAGCGAATTCCTTTTCCAACAGGAGTGCCGAGCGGGCCCTTAAGGCACACAACAAATTCCTTGATTGCCGTAAGAGTTTCTTCTGGCAAATATTCGCCGCCGTAGGTGCTGACGGCCTTCTCTCCGGCGTAAACTTCACACCAATGGATTTTCTTTTTGCCTCCGTAGGCTTTCTCTACGGCTTTATCTAAAACTTTTTGAGAGGCTGCCCATATATCCGGCCCGGTTCCATCACCTTCGATAAATGTAACAATTGGTTGATCAGGAACTTCGATCTTTCCATTTGTTGTGATTTTGATTTTAGAGCCGGCAGACGGTACTTTGACTTTGTTGTAATTTCCCATAGATTTCCTCTCAAATTTTGATTTTCTAAGAATAGCCATTGTTTCTAAGATGTTAACGTAGAACAATCAAATTAATCATGGAGCCATACTCTCGAAGTATTGCTTCGCATTAGGACAAAAACTGCGAATGATAGAAGCAAAAAATCTGTCGATACTGTTTGGCCGAAAGGTGATCTTCGAGAATCTGAATCTTTCTATTGAAAAAGGAGAGAGATTCACATTGATCGGGCCAAGTGGAGCCGGTAAGTCCGTCCTGTTGAAGTCTCTATGTGGAGTGCTCAAGCCTGCGAGCGGCACAGTAACTGTAGACGGAATCTCTATTTATGAGGCTTCCGATGCAGAGCGAAATAAAATATTAAGAAAGATAGGGGTTTTGTTTCAGAAAAATGCATTGTTTGATTCACTGACTGCCATTGAAAATGTTTGCTTCCCCTTAAGAGAAGTTACCACGTTGCAAAAACAAAACATTAGCGAGATTGGTTCAAATTTTTTAGAAGCCGTGGGTTTGGCAGAGGCCGCGCCACTGATGCCAAGTGAAATGAGCGGTGGAATGCAAAAGCGATTGGGCATCGCCCGCGCTTTGGCGTTGCGGCCCCAGATTATTTTCTATGACGACCCGACTGCGGGGCTCGACCCGATTACTAGTAAAAAGATCATCGACTTGATTCTGGGCTTACAAAAAAAAGATTCCTCAACAGTACTGGCAATTACAAATGACATGAACCGGGCATTTCAAATGAATGGACGTATCGCCATGTTGGTAGATGGCGAGCTCATCGTTTCAGGAGGACAAAAAGACATACTCGATTCGCAGGATCCGAGGGTCTATCAGTTTGTAAGGGGGCTTCGCGATGGCCCGCTTTCTGTGAGGAGCGCGGTTGTATGAGCTCCATCGCCATTTCGTTTGAAAATGTTGTGAAAAGTTTCGGGGCAAAAACCATCTTGCGTGGAGTCAGCTTTGAAATTTCAGCGGGGGAAATTGCATTCATTTTAGGTACGTCAGGCACTGGCAAATCGGTCACTCTCAAGAACATCGTGGGATTAATGAAGCCAGACAGTGGCAAAATCTTTATCGAAGGAAGCAACATAGCCGAATATAGTGAGGATGAACTTTTCGAAGTCAGAAAGATCTGCGGAATGGTATTTCAGCATCCCGCTTTGTTTGATTCGCTGAGCGTCTATGAAAATGTGGCTTACGGAGTCCGGCGCCACTTTCGTGTGGACGAAGCGGAGCTAAGGTTGAGAGTCGAAAAAAGTCTAACTGCTGTCAACGTTTCGGGGCTCGACGATGAGCTTCCGGCGGCGCTTTCGTATGGAATGCAAAAACGGGTGAGCCTTGCTCGAACTTTAGCTGTGCAGCCGCGTATCTTGCTTTTCGATGAGCCAACAACAGGGCTTGACCCCGTGACGACGAGTGCAGTGAACTACTTAATTCAGAATCTCTCAAGAGAACTTAAAACAACCTCAGTAGTTGTTAGTCACGATATGAGGTGCGCGCTCGAAATCGCTGATCGCGTGATCGTACTAGATAAAGGACAAGTCATCGAAAACAGCTCTGTCACAGATATAAAGAAATCTCGGCATCCCCTTGTCCAAGAGTTCCTTGCAGAAATTCTCGCTGAGGAGAATATGGTTTGAGAGCCTGGGCTGGTTCAATACAACTGATTGTTGCGGATATGGGCGGCTGCATGTTGTTCTTGGGGGAGGTTTATCGCCGGTTTTACGCCTTAGCACAGCGGCGCCACCTTGTATTTGATCAAATCTATCAAGTTACACTTCAAAGTTTGGCAACAACAGCCCTTGCAGGTTTCTTTGTTGGCGCGATTATGACGGTCCAGTTTACTCTTCAGGCAAAATCTTTTGGCGCCTTAGGATTTCTTGGAGGTCTTGCTACAAGCGCGACCTTTCGCGAGGTAGGCCCTTTGTTAATTGCTTTCATGTTAAGCGGAAAAGTGGGCGCTTATACAGCAGCCGAACTTGCAACTATGAAGGTGACCGAACAAATTGATGCCATCCGCTGCCTAGGGGCAGATCCCATCGTAGAAATTATTCTTCCCCGGTTTGTTGGCATCATCATAGCCAGTTTTTTCTTACTACTTATGGGGCTCATTATGTCAACCGTTGGTGGTACTTTGCTAGCTATCATGTTTTCTGGGGTCAGCGTTGAGGAGTATTTGCGGCACATACCCACAATACTTAACCCGCTGTCTGTTTTGAGCGGGGTATTTAAATGTGCTGTTTTTGCGTTCACGCTCGCTGCCATCTGTACTTACAAAGGCTACACAGCCACAGGGGGCGCCCGTGGGGTTGGAAGAGCTGTAGTGAACACGGCAGTGGCGACGATGATAGGCATTGTGTTAACTGATTGGTTGACCAGCTATATTTTGGATCAAATTTTAAAGGCATTTATTTTATCTTGAACAGAGGTCAAGTGTGATTGAGGCGATAGGCCGAAATGTCATCTTTTCGTGGGAATGGTTAAAAGATTTCTTACTGCTTTGGGTGAATGCATTCGCCAATGCAATTACTCCTCCGTTTCGGAAAAAAGACATTTTAGCTCAGCTTTACTTTGTGGCGAATCAAAGCCTGCCAATAGTCGCACTTTGTGTCAGTTTTGCGGCCATAGTTACAATTATTGAAGCCTCATTTCACATGAAGCTAGTGGTGAAAGATGATTCTCTTGTACCGGGTTTTGCAGCTCTTCTTATTTTAAGAGAGCTTGGCGCGGTGCTTGCGGCGTTACTTGTTACTTCGCGCGTAGGCGCCGGGCTCGCCGCCGAAGTCGGTAGCATGAAAATAACTGAGCAAATCGATGCATTAAAGGCGTTAGGAATCGACCCAGTTCGTTTTTTGGTGGTCCCCCGACTGATTGCATCGATTTTAGGGGTGATGGTCCTTACGATTTTTTCGAACTTCGTCTGTATTCTTGGAGCCATGTTGGTGTCAATATTCTCTCTCGGCTTTACCGCGGGCGCATTTCTCTCTGCGATGAACCAATTCGTCGAGTTCAAAGATTTGCTTTTTGCTATGATTAAAGGAGCCTGCTTCGGAGCTGTGATCCCTATAGTAAGTTGTCACTATGGTTTTCGTTGTGAAGCGGGCGCAGAGGGAGTCGGACGAGCAACAACTAACAGCGTGGTTGCAAGCTCGATACTGATTATTATTTTAGATTTCATTTTAGCCTGGATTTTTTCGCACTTTTACTGAGATGCTAGGATATGGAGAATCACAAATTTCGTTCGCTGAACGCAAACATATAAAAAGTCGAGAACGCGTAGGAGTTTTCTTTTCATGAAGTCTGAATACAAAGTCGGGTTGTTGTTTCTTGTCTCTGTAGGGTTGGTTATCGTATTTGCATTTGCGATCGGAGCTTTAGGTCCTTTTCGAGATTCCTACAAGTTAACCGTACTCTATAATTTTGCCGGCGGGATAGAAGAGGGCTCACCTGTTCGCGTGATGGGCATTAAAGTCGGAAAGGTGCAGCGAATTCGCTTCGAGCCGGGCTTAATCTCCCCAAGCGGGGAAGAAGTTCAGCTCGCTATCGATATCGCGGTCGATAAAAAAGCATGGCGCACAGTTCGTAGTGACAGCCAGTTTTTTATTAATATTGCAGGGTTAATAGGAGAGAAGTTTGTAGAAATCACCCCTGGTCGCCAAGAAAGCCCTCAGCTCGCTGATGGGCAACTTGTCCGCGGCGAAGATCCCCCTCGCGTCGACCAGTTACTTTCTCAAGGATACGGATTAGCCGGAAAGATCCTAGAAATGGTCGAAAAGAATGAGGGCAAGTTTAGCGACACGATTTTCAAACTCAACGATCTCGTAAAGAACGTTAATAAGACTTTAGTTCTACTAGAAAAGGCCACACATAAAGTTGAAGTGAACCGCCTGCTCCAAAATATGGTGAAAATCACTGATGATGTCGCAAAAGTCAGTTCGAAAATGAGTTCAGAAGAAGCTCAAAAGACCTACGATTTTATCCATACCCTTATCTGGCGATTGGAGCCTCTTGATAAAGAGGCGATTAAGGAGTTTTTGCAGGAGGAAGGGGTTCGCGCCCGCATCTTCTAATCCTGCTTCAGATAAGCTTCGTATTTCTTCGTCAGCTTCAGGTTCTCCCTCGTTGCGGCGTGGTTAATCCACGCCTCACTCGCTCGCCCTTTGCTTCCTTGAACTACTTGCTTGATCGCGCGTGGGGGTACCACGCCTCGAAACTCTCGAGCTGCGCCTGCTTTTCTGCTCGTAATCTGTACGTGCGTGATCATATCTTCTGGACTAATGGTCTGGAATTAACAGAAAAATCTTACGTTTTAAACTCAGATTCGAGTTTCGAAACCCGCGAATGCAGATTTCGGACACAAAAAAAGCCCCTGGTTTCCCAGGAGCTTTTGGTTTTCGTAAGCAACCAATGGCGACTTACATCTCAACAGCGGCTTTAGCTGTCTTTCTACGAGTTGCTTTGCGGCGAGTAGCCTTTTTCTTTCCAGCTTTACGAGTCGCCTTCTTAGTGGCTTTCTTCGTAGCTTTGCGGCGAGTGGCTTTTTTCGCTGCCTTCTTAGTTGCCTTCTTTCTTGTAGCTTTCTTAGTTGCTTTCTTCCTTGTTGCTTTCTTCCTTGCTGCCATTCAGTCCTCCTAGGATAGGCAATGTTGTTCTATACAAAGCGTTCGCTTATCTAAAAGTCTTCACGCTGTGATTATGATCGTCAACATAAAGTTTCTACTTAAATGTTTTTTTTTGCACTTTCTCGATAATGTATGCTTTCAAACTTCATCATCACATTCTTGCTTTCGATTTTCGGTTTTCAATCCGTCATTCGAAGTTTGTATCAATTTTTGTCATCGAAGTTGCGTGCAGAAAAAGCGAAGACAATTTTTGTCATCGCAATTTCACTGCTTTTGCTCGTAACTGTGTACTTCACGACGATATTTCTGCTGTTTATCTATTTCGGTTCACTCGTCACAGAATCAAAACTGTGGAATGCGTGGAAATTTCGCAACACTCAACGCAAATTTGTCAGAGAAATTCCGCACTTTTTGGACATGTCGATATTAGTGATGAGATCTGGAGCTTCCGTTCGACAGGCTTTGGTGTTTGGTTTTGAGTCCTCTCAAATCCCGATACCTGACTTATCCGTTAACAATGTGACTCACTTTCAGCGCAGAGGTGAGAAACTTCAGGTGAACAATGAAGATGTCATACTGCTCGTCGAGAATTTGGTGATTGTTTTGCAGTCGCCCCATATTGCGCTTAACTCGCTGGTAGAATTGCGTGAGCATTTTCAGAGAATCAATGACTGTCGCCGCAAGTCCAAGGTCTTACTGAGGGGTTCAAAGATTCAAAGTGGTTTCATGGTTGGGATTTATCTGCTTCTCGCCGCCTTCGTGATCAGCCACTTCCCCTTTGAGCGAGTCGCGGGATACCTGGGCAGTTCATTCGTGCTCTTCTTAATCGGAACGGTCGGAGTCTTTAAAGATCCAAAAATCCTATGATGAAAAATGCGAGTAAGTTTGAGGAGCAAAGCATAATGAGGAGCAGGAGTAAATTTGAGGGTCCAAAAATCCTATAATGAAAGAGCGGGAGTAAGTTTGTGGTAGCAATAGGCAAGAGAAGAAAGAGAATTTCAACTTTGAATGAACAAATAACCCTCTTCTCTCACGTGAGATTAAGTATGATGTTGGGCAAGTCGTTCCGCTCGTCGCTGCAAGCCTTTTGCAGACGTTACAGCAGAACTCGAACGGCTTTAGCTCTGCTTGGTTGGCTAGTCCAAAAGGACATAAAAGCACATCAGACTGATAATGAGCTCAATGCCGACCTAAAACCCTTTGAATCGCTCTTTTCATTGGGTCTCGAAGGTCATGCGGTCTTTGAGTTACTCGGCACTCTGCGCAGCGAGCTTTCTTCTAACTTAGATGCCCTTTTGCAGGAGGAGCTACAAGAGAGTCCGTACTGGCAGCTTTTACCACTGCTATTGTTTCAGTTTCCGGCGATATTCTTGCTTTTGTTTGGTCCTATAGTTGATGAACTGGTTCGTCACTTGAGTATGTGATGATTGCAAGGATGCTGTCGCACAGGTTTTGATGCCAATTGCTTGGCTCAACAGAAAATACGAAAGGAAATCATGGAAAATTTTTCGACAAACTACTTTGGCACCTCAGGGCTTCGTCGGTTTACTAAACTTCAGATCTGTCTATATATATGTATTGTCTTCGGAGGCTCTATTGAAGGGGAGAGTTCTCCGAGAGTAAAAAACATACTTCGTGCTAAGAGTCTCGAGGAGTATCGGCAACTAGAGGCAAGTGATTTCGGAAAACCTGCAGTTAATTCCAAAGTCTGCGAGAAATCCTACGTCCAGTTGATGACTCGAGGTCAGGCTATGAATTTATTGAAACGAAGCAATCGACTGACGAAATCGTGTACCGAAGACCTCCGATCGCAGATTGAAAGGCTTGATTACGCCAGTTACTGAGTGAAACTCCGACCCCATGCGCAATTAAACCCAAGATAAACGACATTGATCAGCAATATTGTCGCGGATATATTGAATGCGTGGGGAATACAAAATCCAGTTCTGCTGACAAAAGGAAAGAGCAAGTTTCGACCCAAGCTCTGCTAAACTCTATTGAAACGCCACGTAGCGAAAGCAAGCGCAGTTTCGAACCTATATTAAAAGAGCTTGGTATCTTAGAAATTCAAAGAGATCCCGTAAAATCCGCCGAAGCAATCCTGGCAGCCCTGGGCTATCAGCCCCAAGAAGAGGCAGATTCCAAGGATGCTGTCATAGACGCAGAATAAAATCTAGAATAAGACAGACTTCGAGAAGGATTCTCTCAAGGAGGTAGCTTTGCGTACGGCTGATAATTTGTTGGACCTCATCGGTCACACCCCCCTAGTTAAGCTAAACAGGTGTATACCGGAATCTTCACCGCACGAGTTCTATGCAAAACTAGAATTTATGAACCCCGGCGGCAGCGTGAAAGATAGGATGGCGCGAAATATTATCGAAGACGCCGAGAAACGCGGACTCTTGAAGTCAGGTGGTACAATCATCGAAGCTACATCGGGAAATACCGGAGTCGGTTTGGCGATGGTTGCATCAATTAAAGGATACAAGTGCATATTTACCATTTCCGAGAAAATGAGCGACGAGAAAATCAATACGCTGAAGACTCTCGGCGCGACAGTGATCGTCACGCCAAAGGGCGTTGAGCCGGAAGACTCAAGAAGCGTTTACTCCGTGGCGGAAAAGCTCGCCAAGGAGATTCCAAACAGCTACCTCACAAATCAGTACCACAATAGTGCCAACCCTGAAGCTCACTACAAAACAACTGGACCTGAAATATGGGAGCAAATGAACGGGAAGATCGACCTCTTTGTTGATGGTGCTGGAACGGGCGGCACAATTTCAGGTACGGGTCGCTTTCTTAAAGAAAAGAATCCAGATGTAAAGATTGTTTGTGCTGACCCGGTTGGAAGCATTTTGTACGACCTTTTCTATCACAAAGAAATCAAACAGCCCCCGGCACCCTTTCTCGTAGAGGGAATTGGAGAGGACATGCTTCCTAAGAACGTGCAGATGGATGTTCTTGATGACTTTGTACAAGTATCTGATCGCGACACCTTTCAGACCACTCTCGAAATAGTAAAGAAAGAGGGAGTCTTTGCCGGACCTTCCTCTGGCTGTGCTTTGAGTGCAGCGATTCAATACTCAAAGAGATGGACTCAAAAGAAAAGGATTGTTGTGATTTTTCCTGACTCTGGTTCAAAGTATTTGAGCAAAATAGGCAATAGCCAGTGGCTCTTTGAGAATGGTATTTTTGACCAAGAAAATCCCGAGCGCCGATTTTCTCATCTCGAAAATCAGCTCACAAAGATGAACGTGCCTTCTGAGGGGTTGCCAAAAGTGGCGAGAGAAGACTTGGCGACTGTTGCGCTACTAAAGTCTATAGATTCTGAGTATTTTGTCGTTGAAGGATCGCAAAAAGATTTTAATGTCTATTCAACTAAAGAACTCATGCGCTCTCTCAATTAGAACTTCCTCTAGAGGTCAGAATAGAAACTGAGTATAAGGACAACATCAAATGAAAAAGAATTTGGAATTTGGATTTGAAACGCTCGCTATTCACGCGGGACAAGCCCCTGACCCATCGACGGGAGCCATAATGACGCCGATTACATTGGCATCGACTTTTGTTCAGGACTCCCCCGGTGAGCATAAGGGTTACGATTACAGTCGCGCCGGAAATCCTACGAGAAAAGCATTAGAAGATTGTATAGCGGCGCTTGAGGGCGGCAAATACGGTTTTGCGTTCGCCTCGGGCTGTGCTGCTACTTCGACGTTGGCAAGCCTTTGGAAGTCGGGAGACCACATCATTTGTGGTGACGATGTTTACGGCGGCACTTTTCGTCTTTTTGATAAAGTGATTAAAAACTTTGGAATCGATATTTCCTATGTAGATTTAACAACGGCAAAATCTTTTGAGTCAGCAGTTCGCCCGAACACTAAGATGGTTTGGATGGAGACGCCAACAAACCCTATGTTAAAGTTGGCCCCGATAGAGGAGATATGCTCAGTTGCTAAAAAGAAGGGTATCGTCACGGTAGTAGACAACACTTTTATGAGCCCATTTTTTCAAAACCCATTGGCATTGGGTGCCGATGTTGCTTACCACTCCACAACGAAGTTCCTTAATGGACACAGCGATGTGATTGGGGGGGCGGTAGTCCTTAACGACATCAATCTTGCCGAGCGAATCCAGTTTTTGCAAAAATCAATTGGAGCGATTGCAAGCCCTTTTGATTCTTACATGTGTTTGAGAAGTATCAAGACTTTGCCTCTTAGAATGCGAGCCCACGAAAAAAACGCGATTGCAGTGGCCCACTTTTTGGAAGCCCATCCAGGTGTGGATAGCGTTATTTATCCTGGTCTTGAATCGCACCCTCAGCATGAGCTTGCCAAAAAGCAAATGAGCGGTTTTGGAGGTATGATAACCTTTAAACTAAATGGTGGCATTGAAGAATCTCAGAAGTTTCTTAAAGGTTTTCAGATTTTTGCTCTTGCAGAAAGTCTCGGTGGTGTGGAGTCACTCATCGAGCACCCCGCCATCATGACCCACGCAAGTATTCCAGCGGAGAACCGCAAAGCATTGGGGATCGCCGATAATTTGATTCGAGTGAGCGTAGGCGTGGAGACTCTCGAAGATCTTTTGGGAGACCTGAGCGAAGCCTTTGCTCGAATAGGTTACTGAACGGCGGAGGTTCGTTAGGGTATCTGCCCGGTAAAATCGTAAAACACATGAAACGGCAAAATAGCTGGCGCTTGCGGGCAGCAGGCTTCCATGAAGGCCGCCGCTAGCCTACTAATCCCAAGCCTTGGCGCCTTTGGCCATCAATACGTCTTGCCGCGTATTCATTGAAGCATCAGAGCAGTAGGATTCTTCATTCAATCTGTAGTCGTCCCATAGTGGTTCTGACAATCGGCCATGGGCGCTTGCCTCTAGCTGGCGATGGACCTGTGGATGAAGACCTCGCGACGCCATTTTTGAGAGAGCTTCCGCAATCTCAGTTTTCGCTAACATCAGGTGAGCTGGCAGCACTCCAGTCACAATATCCATCTCTTCACCGAGATCTCTAACTACTTTGAAATAATTTTCGCGCATCTCGTTGAAGAGTTCGTAAGGATCGTGGTCGACCTTGGATACATTTACGATGTTCTTGCTCTTTTCAACGTTAAGAGCTGCTTGGCTCAGTTGATCAGCCAATTCAACCTGCCGTTGCTCAAGGTGTACTATAGAGGGGTACAACGGGTTGGACTTCGTAGGGTAGAGCGCAGCCCTTGCGACGGCTCTTGTTAAATACCATCTGTGATGATGGTATTTGGAAGTCTTTTCAACTTTACCAGCTTCACTATTCCAGGAATTATAAAAAAGGAATTGGGATTGAGTAGGTAAAGTTTCCCAGCCTCCAACTTTTTGTCGGTAATCAGGCTTCATTTGCTCAAACGGAAAAAGGTTGCCAGTAACGCCCACGTCTGAGTCAACCAACACCATGAAAATCGTTCCGTCGGCTTCTTTATTTTTATAAGAATGAGACAGCGTCTGATATATACGGTCGTCCCTAATCTTTACGAGGTCTTCTCTTTGTGGCTCGTCCAAGTCGTCACCATTTTCCGGACTGAGCAATGATCCCGGATAGGCTATTCTTCCAACATCAAAAGTTATTTTCGTGCCGCAGGTTTTTTCTACAATTTTCTTTATAGGCAAGAACATGCTTTCGGCTAATTTAAAGTCGCTATGTTTCTCAATATTCTTTTGTTCATTGAGGTCTGAATAAGCTTTAGCTGCATAAGCATCCAGGCTTTTGTGTTTTTTGATTTTCTTATTTGATAGCTCTTCAACAATTACGAGCACGACGTGAATGTGTCTTCCCCCTTGGTTACTCGGGGCAGATGAATAATAAGACTTACCGCGAGAAAAACTCGATTTTATCAAATGTGAATCAGCACCAGGAAAATTATAACTCCTTTGGGTGCTTTCGGCGGTGGTAACGGAGGGCCCGTCTGCTACCGCTGATGCGACGCGGTTTTCGTCGATGATGCAGAATAAATCACTGTTTTCAGAAGCCCCCGCGCCTCCCCCCAACCCCTGAGCGGCAACCCCCTGAGCGGATTTAAAGCATTTATACCCAGTTGGTATTTTTGACCCCGACTGGGAAATCGCAGTGAACAAAGAAATCGAGCCAATGACGAGAGCATACTTACCAAGCACTTTGCGGGTGTTTTTTGACTTTCGAGGGTCCACAAGTGAGGGAGTCTTGACAATCGAAAACACTCTTTTGACCCTTGTTTTTCTTGGATCGACAATATGGTTCACTTAAGCTTTCTCCTATAAAACACCGTTGTAGGAAATTCTAGGTAGTCTTATTTTGGCATTGGTAAAAATTTAAGGGAGGTGGGCTCAGACATCAAATTTTTCCCTAGCTAGGCGGCAAGCTGGGTAGAAAAGTAAGGTTTGGCAGCGAGTCACTTTATTCAATCCATTAAAATAAATTATAGTTCGGCGCATTATTGTTGGCGCTGGCTACGATTTAGCCACCTGCCGAGACCAGGGGTTAGGAGAATTCAATGGCAACAAAAGGTACACAGAGACTAGGGGCAGTTGCCCGGTAGGTTTAGTGTAATGGTAACAGCCCCAAGGTCTGAGTTCGGCGAAGTAGGTCGACGCCCATTGACTCGAGTTTCGACTAAAGGTACTAACATCTTTCACTTCCAGGCCAGATAGCTCAGTCGGTAGAGCAGAGGACTGAAAATCCTTGTGTCGGGGGTTCAATTCCCTCTCTGGCCACCAGTTTCACTGGGTTCTGACCGGAGTAGTGCTGGCTCTTCTCACGGCTCTTCTCACTTAACTGTAGATAGTTTCAAAAAGTTCAGGTAGCCCACTTTCGTCGATATTTTGGTCGCACGCTGAAAAAATGGTAAGTTCGCTCACTTCGGTGGTAAGCATTGAGTCGATTCTGTAAAATGGTCTCATGTGGTTAAAAGTTCTAACTCTAATTTTGCTAAATTTTGGCACCTTTGCTTTTGCATCCAACTCGAGTTGTAAATGGGTCCTTGATAATGCTCCGGCCTTTTACGCCATGGGAGTACCCAACAAAGCCTACCAAGCTGTCGTTCAGAGTAAATCAAAGCTCTTATTTGATACGTTCCTGGGAATAGATGGTCTCACCATTATTCCTAAGGCTTACAAGCGACAAAAAAGGAAGCTGAGTGAAAACAACAAAATTCAGGCAGACGTGTTCAGTGCCCATGACTACTCCAGCTATGCCCTATGGTATTTGCGAAAACACGAAAAGAATATACATCCAAGCGTAACAAATGAGAGATCGTCCTTTCAAATGAGGGATATGGAAGTGATAGACCTAGGAAGTGGGTCGCCAGTCGCGTCGCCATATATCCGCCTTTTGGCTCACCACTTCAGGGCAAATTCTTACATAGGTGTAGATACGGCCGTTAAAAATGAAACAACAATCGAACAAGGATACGAGCAAAGTAAAGACTTTGATTTAAAGGTTAAGTACGTCAAAAAAGATCTTGTAAAATTCTTGCAAAAGCTTAGGCAATCCGAAAGAAAGAGAATGTTTGTGCTTGTTGGAATGCAAGCCGTAGATTGGAAGAGTGCGAGCGAATACGTAGAAACGGAGTACTTAAACCGCGGAAACTTTCAGTTAGTTTCGCACGCTGTATTTGATGCCAACGGAAATTTTGTAGATTTCAGGCCCGACCAGCTGTACCCGAATCTAATAGCTGAACTGATCGCCGAGCTTGAGACCGCGGGAATGACAAAAGAAGAAATTGGAGTCCGCTTGCTTAAGGTCATCGAAAATAAAAAACAAGAACAAGACCGCTACTTTACGAGTCTATTGGAAGCCTTAAGGGCGACTTCGGCCCCAGGAGATGTTCTTTTACTTGGTCCCGCCACAACAAAGCTTGATTTTCAATCAGTAGGATTCCAGCCCGTTGATCGACGAAGTGAACCCGGCGGCAACTTTATGCAATCTCTATTTTCAACACCAATTGGTGAACTTATTCAATACTTCGAAACGTACGTTTTGCCCTAAGGTGAATCAACTAGGGTCCGCGGTGGTGCCTGAGTAAATTCAGTTTAGAATGAGATGGGCAAATTTAAGGTAGCGCAGTTCGGGGCACGCATGTGGATAGGGATGATCGGATGCTTGGCCGGACACCCTCATAATTTGTCCCGTCCGCCTGGCGCGAGACAGAGTTTCGTTAATTATTTCTGTGAAATCTTCAAAATCAACATGGCTAGAGCAAGAACTTAACGAGAGGCCACCTCGGCTAATCACCCGCTTAGCAGCCATTGCAAACACATCTATGTACTTCTTTATTGCGGCAGATTTTTGGTCCTCAGAGTGACTCATTGAAGGCGGGTCAACAATAACATGACACCACTTATCCGAAGTCGATGCCAAAAAATCAAATGCATCTTGGCAAACTCCCATGTGATCTTTAGGGTCAAGACCGTTGAGAATCCAATTGCGGTTGGCCAAATCGATTGCGCCATTTGCTATATCAACGCTAGTAACACTTCTTGCCCCGCCAAGGCCGGCACTCACAGAAAAACCCCCTGTGTAACTAAAAATGTTCAAAACGCTGGTGTCCTTGCTAATAGAGCGAACAAACTTTCGGTTTTCTCTTTGATCAAAAAAGAAACCCGTCTTTTGGCCGCTCGCAATATCGACCAAAAACCTCGCGCCATTTTCTAATATTTCAGTTTCGCCGCAAGGAAGGCTTCCTACTATTAGATCTAACTTTGAATCCTCTCCGCGGCGCCTCTTATGAACCACTGAGGTGCAACGAGAAACTTCAACTAACCATTTAGAGATAAGCTCGTTTGGCCAAAACTGCTCCATTCCAGGGCCGTCGAACTGCACAACAGCTATTTCGTTGTAAATATCGCAAACTAACCCAGGTAATAAATCGCCTTCGCCGTTTAACAGTCTGTAAGAGTTAGTCGAATCTTGAGCGAAGGCCTTGCGCAAATCCATCGCATCGCGAAAGCGTTTTCTGAAAAAACTTTCATCGGGACGCTGTGAATCTAAGGACAAAATTCGTAAACCAATCACCGACTGCGGGTCATAAATAGCCCAGGCTAAAAAACCTTTTGAATCAAAAACCTGGGTAAGGCAAGGTTGCGAAGATTTACTTTTGGGCTCGATCGAGTCTCTATAGACCCACGGATGCCCTCTCAAAATTGTCTTTCTCAAGTTTCGAGTAAGTTCTGTTTTGTGATTGCTGGTGAGGCTATACTCAGCAAATGTCATTCGAGTTTACCATTCAATGGGAGCAATCCTTTTAGATAATAAGAATGAATTGGTTTTAGAAAAGGGCCGACTCCCAAAAAACCCGCGATGTGCAGAAAGCGGGGAAGGGTGTGGACACTTAATGACTAAATGTCTTTTGCTATCAATAGCACTGCCTTTTTTTTGCGCATACGAACCCCATAATATAAACACAAGGTTTTCGCGCTCACGATTGAGTACATTTACAATTTCATCGGTGAATTGCTCCCAGCCGCGACCTTGATGAGAGCCTGCTTTACTCAGCTCAACAGATAAAGTGGCATTCAACAGAAGCACCCCTTGCTTGGCCCATCTGCTGAGATCTCCGTTTTTGGTTATTGGAACACCGAGGTCGGACGAAAGTTCTTTGTAAATATTTTGTAAAGAGGGAGGAAGGGCAACCCCCTCGCGAACCGAAAAAGAAAGACCATGAGCTTGCCCGGGACCATGGTAAGGGTCTTGCCCTAAGACAACAACCTTAACCTCATCGAGCGGAGTCAAATTGAGCGCGGCAAAATACTCCTTTGGCTGAGGGAATATTTGCTTACCCCTTTTGAGCTCCGACTTCAAAAAATCTCGAAGGTCATTCATATAGCTCTTTTGAAATTCGCTCTCAAGGGCGTGCCGCCAACATTCTGGGAGAGATACATTCACGCGACCCTCCGTCTTGCCAATTTGATCTGGTTGAAACTCGGTTGTCATCAATAACACCCTGGTTAATGTTGGGCCAACATCAGTAACAGCCGGCTACCGAAATGGCAATACAAGCGGCCAGTAAAGTGTCGCACCTCGGAGTGTGGGTTTGAACCAAGGATCTTGCCAACGAATCGCAGTGGGCGTAGCTTATAATGAAGCGGGGTTTTGTGCAGTTCATGAGAATTTCATAAGACCCCAAAACATTCGCAGTTTTTTAAAGTCACAGTGATTTTAAAAGATTTGGAGGTAAAATGTCTCAGTCAGTCGCGGGCAGCGCCCGCTCCGAAGTCTTACGTCAACTTTCTTTAGATTCTGTCCGCCAACGAAACTCTCCCCGAATTGGGAAACCCGTGTCGAGCTACTTCGGCGAACTGACATTCGGTTTGGGCAAAATGCGTGAAACTCTTCCGAAAGACGCCTACACCAGCCTCCTAAAAACTCTAGAAAAAGGTGAAAAAATGAGCCGCGATACTGCGAATGCGGTGGCTCAAGTTGTTAAAGACTGGGCGGTGAGTAAAGGGGCGACGCATTTTTGTCATTGGTTTCAGCCAATGACTGGCTTAACTGCCGAAAAGCATGATGCCTTTATTTCGATTCAGCATGCTGAACATTCTGAACTCTCTGTTGTTGAGCGATTTACTGGTTCCCAGTTAATTCAAGGGGAGCCTGATGCTTCGAGTTTTCCTAGTGGGGGAATGAGAACCACTTTTGAGGCGCGTGGGTACACAGCCTGGGATCCAACCTCCCCCATGTTTATTGTTGAAAGTGACTGTGGTAACACGCTTTGTATTCCTACGGTATTTTTTGGGTACCACGGTCAGGCTCTTGATACGAAAACGCCCCTGTTGCGATCATCGAACGCTCTTTCAAAAGCGGCCTGCGATTTTCTAAAGCTCATTGGGGATTTAGATACAAAGAAGGTCAGCGCCAGTCTCGGTGCTGAGCAAGAATACTTTTTGATAGACCGACGTTTTGGGCTTTTAAGACCCGACATCACAATGACAGGACGAACCCTTTTGGGAGCAGCACCGGCTCGCGGGCAGCAACTTGAAGACCATTACTTTGGTTCGATCCCTCCGCGAGTTAAAAGTTTTATGGTAGAGGTTGAAGAAGAACTCTATCGGCTTGGTATTCCGGTGAAAACTCGGCACAACGAAGTAGCGCCATCTCAGTTTGAAATCGCACCTATCTTTGAAGAAGCAAACATAGCTGTCGATCATAATCTACTAACGATGGAAACTCTCAAAAGAGTGGCCAGTCGCCACGGTCTGATTTGTTTGTTGCATGAAAAACCATTTGCCGAACTCAACGGAAGCGGCAAACACTGCAACTGGTCGCTTTCTAATGACAAAGGTGAGAACCTTCTTGAGCCGGGCCACACTCCCCACCAGAACCTGAGATTCTTAGCTGTGCTATCGGTGGTCTTGAAGGCCGTGTTCGATCGATCAGCGCTGTTGCGACTATCTATTGCTTCTCCGGGCAATGATCACCGGCTTGGCGGAAACGAAGCGCCTCCCGCCATTATATCTGTATTCTTGGGCTCTCTTCTGAGTCAAATTTTCGAGAATATCGAGAATCAGGTATCAACCGAATCTGTTAAAGAGAGGTTGATCAATCTAGGTGTAGGGCAAATTCCGCAGGTTGCGCAAGACTATACCGATAGAAATAGAACCTCTCCATTTGCGTTTACTGGCAACAAATTTGAGTTTCGAGCCGTAGGCTCATCAGCAAATATAGCTGTGCCGGTTACATTTTTGAATTCGGCAGTGGCAAGTGCCTTTGCAGAAGCGACAGCAAGGCTTAAGATCCTCGTTGGCAAACACAAAGACCGCGATGAGGCTGTGATGGAACTTGTGAGGGAGCTGAGCGCAGAATCTAAAAACATTAGATTTGAGGGTAACAATTATTCTGAAGAGTGGAGACAAGAGGCCGAGAAGCGTGGGCTTCCGATTTTAATGAATACTCCGGCAGCTCTTGCGACTTTGGAAGACACAGGTGAAATTTCATTTCTTGTAGAAACAGGAGTTCTTACTAAAGATGAAATCGCGTCTCGTCATCACATCATAAGAGAGCGCTACGTTAAGACGGTTCTGATAGAGATAAATACTATGGTAGATGTCGTGGGCACTCAGATCTTACCTGCCGTGGAAGAACAGATTAAATCTGTTGCCGCAACGATCAGCTGCGTGGCGAGCGCCGAACTTAAAGGGCTTCTTTCTCAGAGACTTGAAAAGCTTGAGACTGCTGCCAGTCAGGTGTTAAGAGGTTTTTGGGATCTCGAAAAGTTTGTCTTAGAAACCTTAACCACTACTGAGGCGGAGCAAGAGAAGGCAATTGTCGAAAACGGCATTCCACTAATGAATAGCTTGCGTGCAGCTTGTGACTTCGTTGAAACGAGGGTCGATGACAGTGTCTGGCCGCTTCCGAAGTACCGTGAAATGCTATTTTCAAACGGAGTTTGAATCTTTAGGTAAATGTCAGCCAACCTAAAGAACCCGATCCGAGCACAAATTTTAAAATTCTTTTGGCCTCTGAAATTTCATAATGACAGGGGCTTTGCCGGAAAACTTGTAGCGCTTTTCGGCCCAAGGTAGACTTTTTAAGTCGTTATTGTCTGTGCCAATCCAAATGAACTCTTTGCTGAGGAATAAAGCTTCTTCAAGAGCATAGGGCGTTGGACCAAACAGAGGTTGATTGCTCTCAAAGAAAAACTCTTTGTAAGAAACCGAATCAACAACAGTTTTGCTTTTGAGATCATATTTTAGAATTTTGTAGGCGCTTCTTTCTAATATGTATAGATGTCCATTTTCAAACTGAGCATCTGAAAAGTCGTAACCATCGGTACCTTTGATGTCGAAGTCGCGAGTTATTTTTTGGCTCTTTAAATCGATTTCGTAAATTCGCCGTGGCTGTCTCTCTTTAAGCGCATAGAGAAGATTCTTTTGACAGTCGACGGCGACGCCCTCAATGCCTGCATTTTTCTTCCACGCCTCTTTTTTTGCCACATAGAAAACAACCTTCACGCTATCGGTAAGTGTAACCTTCAAAAACTTCTTCTCCTCGAATTCAAGTTTTCCCGTCCAAATGGTTTGATCATTTTCATCGGCAAGGTAGAGAGTGTTCTTACACATAGCTAGGGCTTCGAAGTCTGGCTTACTGGGACCTCCCTCTATAGGCAATTTTTTACGAAAGAGCAGCTGCGGACCATCTGATTCATACAGATAGAGAAATCTGTCCCAGGGCTTGTCGCTAAGAAGCAACAGATGATCATCAACAACCAAGAGACCAGAGAGGTCAAACGCCTTGGTACTAGGCCGTGGCGGTTGATGTGATGAGATGAGTTTCAATTTGTTTGAGGGATCATTTTGTTTTTCCGCCGCTGATGTAGCCATTGCCGATACGGCTAAGAGAACCAAAGCCGACGAGGCTACAACTTGGAATCTAAGAGAAAAGGAAGTAAAAAAATCTATAATACTATTTGCCATTTTAGAGGCTTCGCTCTTTTTGTGCAGCAGAGGCGGGACGTCTGAGCAAATAATCTAGCAACCAAGGAGTGTAGTGCGACAATTTCAAAGCCAAGCTACTCTCTAAATTTGGCAAGATGGTAGATTTGCCGCGTGAGAGCTCTTTTAAGGTTACCTTCGCAATTTCCTCAGGTGACATCAGCTTTGCTTTGCTCTCAAGATCGAGCACTTCTTTAGGCTTAATGAGATTTTCTTTTTCAAACCCTGGGGTGAGGGTATTGGGCGGGCAAAGTACGGATACTTTTACCCCCGAGGGCTTCACTTCGTTTCGCAAGGCCCAACTAAAACCCATGACTGCAAACTTCGAGGCGCAGTAATTTGTGTAACCAAAGAGTCCTAGATATCCTGCCATCGACGAAACGTTCAAAATGTGACCAGAACTTCTTTCCAACATATGCGGTAGGACGGCCTTTACACAGTTGACCGTACCAAAGTAGTTCAGCTCCATCATTTGACGGGCATCTTCAAGACTCTGCTCGTGAAGGTAACCTGGAAGGGCCATTCCTGCACAATTATAAAGGTGGTCAATATGACCAAATTTGTCGATAAGATGGGCTGCAGACTTGTTAACCATCTCGGGTAGAGTTACATCGAGTTTTTCAAAGTTTACTTTGCTATCCTGGAATACCCGGGTCGCGGTTTTAAACTTCGATTCGTTTCTCGCAGAAACAACAACTGTTGCACCAAGCTCGACACATTCTTTCGCTAGATGCAGCCCTATGCCTTCTGTTCCACCTGTGATCCAAATCACTTTCTCTTTGATATATTTATCTGTCTTCACTTTTAAAAGACCTTTCTAAAGAGGCTTTACGGAATGATTCGTTTGTTAAGCTCACAGTAATCCTGTGATTTAATTCTAAGAAATATCAAAATTGACGAATGCTAGGAAGTGCAAATCCACCTAAAAAATACTTCTTACGCCAACCCCAGATTCGAAGAGGTAAATTCTCTGTGTGACGTCAGTGAGTCGGGTTTCGATTTGGCCGGTGCGCAAAAAGAGGATCCAACGTATTGTTTTGGGGCCAAACTCCATTCTGCCCTCGGCGTAAACTCGCCAATGTTCTTTGAGCGTAAGGTTTGCAGTTTCATTAGCGACCGCATAATTTCCTTTAAGGGCGAGTATGATGTTGAAGCCCATCGGGCTCACTGTGAGTATCTCGCCGTGAAAAAGTAAATCGGAAGTTTTCAGCGTTTTGAGTTCAAATACAGTGCCGCTTAACTCAAATAAAGGAGACTGAAAGGAGCCATACCCCAAGCCTAATGAAAGGCCGGGGAAGTCAAGATACGTTAATCCTCCGAAAGATGTTCCGGTAAAGGATCCGCCGCTAAGAAAGCTATAACCCTCAGGCGCCGTATAGCTCATAGATAAGTAGTTTGCCAGAGCATGGAGCCTGAAAGCTTTAGCTCGAAAAAGCGTCCATTCGAGATCTGAAGTGTAACCCACGCCATTGTTAAGTGCCGCTGTCTGGCTTGAGGAGATAAGGGCCAGCTTATCAAAATGGCCCCCGACTTTCACTCCTATCTCCATGGCGGAGGACGCAAAGCCATACACCAGAATAAGAATAAGAATGGATGCGCTCAGGAATCTACGAATCAAAATTTTTGCCCCTTTAAACAGTCTAAAAACAGGGTGAGTTCTTAGCAAGCCTTACTGCATTTTGAAACTTCCCTTAAACAAGGTTAGAACCAGATATGGCTTCTTTTAGTCTTCGCATATTTTTAAACCCAGACCTCATAGACACGACTGAACGCACAGAGACCTTAGTTGAGAAAATATCAGTAGAAAAGATAGGTCTCGAGAAGAAGTTGGCTGAGAAGGCAAAGGCCACCTATCTAGATGTTTGTCCAAGGGTGATGCCGGTTGAAGATGTCATCGCGTTGGTAAAATCCGAAGCAAAAAAAAATAGACGCACAGAAAAAGCAGAAAGTTTGGGTTTAAGACACAGTACCGAAACAAGGTCCGAGACCACTGAAATCTCCATGATTCTGACCCGGATTGGTTGGAGACTCTTTTGGGTGGATCAAAGTGGTTTCAATGAATTTGGCCTCGACTTTCACTCCGGCCCAATGGTAGCCAGGCGAAAATCAGTTGGTAAGTTCCAGCCCCTTGCTAAAGCCATCGGTGGAAAACCCAACGAAAATTGCGTTATCGACGCTACTTGTGGTTTCGGCATAGACACTCTCGATCTATTGCAGCTCGGCTATAAAGTGTTGCCAATTGAGAAGAGCCTAATTACCGGTGAGCTGTTCGAAGAAGCGGTCGATAGAAGCCAAATTAGGAATGAGAATCTCCACCCTCTTGTTGTAGATGATGCTATAGCTCTTCTCGGCCTTACGGCAACACCAAGCGACGCAGGTAGGTTTTTTTGGTCTGAAACATATTCCCAATTTAGTGGCGGAAGACCGGCGGTGATTTATTTCGACTTTCTCTTTGATGATTTATCAAAAAAAGGCGCCCCCGACAAAAAGATGAAGCTTTTGCATTTGCTGGGAGACAAAATCCATACCCTCGAATCTGTTTTACAAAACAAATCACTTTTGAAGTCTCAGCCTGTATCTCGGTTGGTTTTTAAGATTCCTGCGGCGGAGGCTAGCAGCCTTCGAAAGTATGGCAGAATCTTTGAAAGCAAGATGGTTAGCTTCCTGATAACTCATCCCTGATTCATCTCAATGGCATGAGAAAGTCCTTCCAAAACAAGATTTGGCAATACAACGTCAAAGAGTCTCTCAGCTTCAAATAGCCTTGCGAAACCACCTGTTGCTAAAACTTTCGTGGAGTGTCCATTGAAGCATTCTGATTGGATGCGAGTTATAATTTCTTTCATCATTCCTACATGTGACCAATAAAGTCCTGATTGAATGCTTTGTGCTGTTGACCTTCCAACAACAGAGACGGGGCTTACTATCTCGACAGAAGGTAGCTTTGCTGTTTTTGCCTCAAGAGCTTCCATAGAGATGCGAACACCCGCAGTAATGACCCCACCTAAGTAGTCCTTGTCTTTGGTGACAGCACAAAAGGTTGTCGCAGTTCCGAAGTCGATAATTATAAGATCGGAGCCTGGGTACCTTTTAACGGCAGCTACTGCATTGGCAATTCTATCTGAGCCGACCTCGATCGGGTTGTGATACTTAATCCTCAACCCGGTTTTTACGCCCGCTCCAAAAATAAAAGGCTCAATTCCAAAGTATTTAAGACATGCGCCTCTTAATGAGTGAAGCAGCTGCGGCACAACAGTGGCAATTCCAATGCTATGGATGCCTGATGGCTCTATGCCGTTTTCTCTCACAATGCTTTTTAAAAAAAGTCCGTACTCATCCGATGATGAAGTTGATGTTGAACTCTTTCTAAAGGTGAACTTGAGTTCATTGGCGTTGTAGAGGCCTCCGTATATTTGACTGTTTCCGACGTCTAAGCAAAGTCTCACGACACTTCTCCTTTTTGAACTGGTACGTTGTCTATCAGTCGAACCTCGTCGATCCATGCAGCCACTAAGACGCGGCTCCAGCGAATCTCTAAATATTCGATCTTTTCACAAATTTCATTGAGGTTGCTAAGCGTTTGATTGTAGGTAGCCGTGCCATTTGCAAACGCTTTGATAAGTCCGTAAATGCGGGTGGCGCTTTCGGCCCCCTTTTTACCAAGCCTTTGATTGCGTGAGCTCATCGCAAGGCCGCCGGTTTCTCGCACTGTTGGACACGCGCAGATCTCAAGCGGAAGCAAAAATGATTCCGCCATCTTTTTAATGAGATACAATTGTTGAAAGTCCTTTTCACCAAAGTAGGCTCGGGTGGGTTGTACGAGGTTAAGAAGCTTGTTTACAACAGTTAACACTCCGCTGAAGTGGCCGGGGCGAAACTGACCGCAAAGTATCCTGCTGTCTTGTGTTTCCTCGACTAAAACTTCGTAACCGTTCGGATACATCTCTTCGGGCTTAGGCGCGATGAGAAAGTTTGCTCCCCATAGACTAAGCAATTTATGATCGGCATCTAGCGTTCGCGGATACTTCTCGAAGTCTGAGGGATCATTGAATTGAGTTGGGTTTACAAATATTGAAACGACGGTTCTGTCGTTTTCCTCAAGAGATTTTTCAATCAAAGAACGGTGCCCATCATGAAGTGCGCCCATAGTAGGCACAAAACCAACTGAATCACCTAGCTCCAAATGTCGCGACCGTATTTCACGCCACTCTTTTAGATCAACTATCCAGTCCGTCATATTGTGCTTCCGTAAGAGTGTTCGGCCGATGGAAACTTTTGCTGCCTCACTTCGTCAATGTATGCATTGATGGCGGCTGTCACCCACTCGAGCGAGTCTGCGTAGTTCTTCACAAACTTCGGTTGATGGCCAGAGGAGAGACCTAGGAGATCTGTTATCACAAGCACTTGTCCATCGCAGCCGGGGCCCGCTCCAATTCCTATAGTTGGAATCTTTAGCTGTTGCGTGATGTCACTGGCGAGCTGGGTCGGTAGACATTCTAAAACAACCAAGCTGGCTCCAAGTTGTTCGAGTGCAAGAGATTCCTCTTTAAGGCGCCTAACTGATTCAATGGTCTTGCCCTGAACTTTGTATCCAATTTGGTTGAAGGACTGAGGGGTGAGTCCCAAGTGTCCGACAACAGGTATGCCCATCAGTACTAGATGCTTAATGGTTTCCTCAATACCGAGGCACCCTTCTAGCTTTATGGCATTGGCTCCAGCTTTGAGCAGTCTCACTGCAGCTCGCGTTGCATCTTCTTGGCTGATTTGAAAAGTACCAAAGGGCAAATCGCTCACAATAAATTTTTCTGGAGCTCCTCGCCGAACGCTTTCGGTATGAAGAGCCATCATTTCTAAAGTGGCAGGCAGAGTCGAGGGATGGCCATGAACAACTTGGGCCACACTATCGCCTACCAAAATAATATCAATATCTGTCTTAGCTAGGATTTGGGCCGTTAGGTAATCGTAACATGTTAACATCGAGAGGGGCCTTACACCCTTAAGGGACAGAATTTCGCCTAGGCTCACGGACTACCTCCTTGAAAATTTTGATTGTTAGTTTGTAGAGTTCCTGCAACTGATTATCACGAAGACTTTGGATATTTCTTTGAAGAGTCTCTTCATCTGATCTAACTATCGGGCCAGTAATTGCCCCCTCTCCGCTCTCCATATAGTTTTTAAGACTCTGTAAAGCTAAACTTCTGAAGTCTTTTACCGGGATTGGTAGGCGCTGCTGCCAAAGCGAATCCATAGCCAATAACATAAGAGATATGCCCGAAGACCCCAACACACAAAGCGAATGGTATAAAGCGCGCTGTGCCTCTGGGATTTCAGAAAAAGCATTTTCGCGAAAAGCCGGCAAGTGATCGCAAAAGCTCGATAAACTGTTGGGACTCACAAAGCGGATATGATCATAAAACTGTTCGTCATAAAGTTTTTCAGAAGAAAAAGTCATTAACGGATGATACGAAGGTACTGGTTCAATATTAACCACCGCCGAGAAATGGCAAACGCTTGCCTGCGGCGCCCGTAGAGAAATTAGCTCAGCGGCTTCTTGAAGGTCTGCGTCGCGTGTTGCTAGAAGTACGTGGGTTGGAGAAATTGAGGTAGAGTTTCTCTGACTCTCTGAGATTTCTCTCCACGATCTGAAAGACACTTTCCAGGCAGGTTGTTTTTTTAATTGTAGCCAATGAAATAAATGGCGGCCGAGTCGGCCGTCTCCCACAATCAAGTAAGAGGTATTTGGAGGCATGGGTACCTGTCCTTTCAGATCAAGTCCTTGGATCTAGACGAGAATACCTGAAATCGTCCAGGGTGCAAACGTTCTATTGGCGAGTGTTGACGAGTGTGATAGCGGTTAAAGTATGAAAAAATGGCTTTGGATATTTATCGGAATTGTTATTGGTGGTTCGGTGTATGCGATTTTTACCTTTGGTCTTCGGCCAAAGACAATACCGGTTATCAAGCCTTCGAACTTCGAAAACTTTGGGGCGATTGGTGCGACCGCGGCAAAGCTTCTTTGGCCCAGATTGTCTCAATATTCCAATGTAGTTTTTCTTTTCGAGAACCGAGACTTTGGATCTGAGCAAATCTATTTGGCATTTCAGGTGGAACTCAAGTCTAGAGAACTTGAGTCACAACCCTCGTTTTCGCAAATTCCCCTCGTCAACGAGCTTTCTTCGCTCTCCTCAGGGCAACTCAATGTGTATGTCGTCAATCTGCAAACTTATTTGATCGCAGCCGATGCTGCCGAAAGGTGCGATCAGCTACCGCTTCTGGCCTTAAAGCAAATTGATTGCTCCGTTATCGTCCAGCGCTCCAAAATAGAGAACTCCACAAAAGTGAATCACGGAGAACTTGCCGCTACCATGGAACAAAAGAGTAAAGATGAATTCGTCATTTACTACTTGAAGTAACTTGAAAATTCTAGTGAGAATTTACAAACCAAAATGTCTCGAAGCTACTCACTCTCAACAAGCTCTTTAGGCTCTGTAACAATTGAGCGCGGCTCGTCTTCTACTTCATGGGCGAGAATTCTTCTGTATCCTCTAAAGTAGGTTCTAGATGAACACGCCAGTAGATCAGCCAGACAAGGCATGTAAATGCACGCGTATCTCTCTAGCTGAGAGGCAAAAAAGCTTTCTTCGTTGCCAATTCTCATCATTTCGCCCCACGTCGGGTTAAAGTGTTGCTGGTACTCAACAATCAGAGGAGAAATTTGGGCATCTATCTGTGATATTTCTTTGAGTACCTCTTGAATGTCTTCGCTGCCTGCATTGGCATCTCTTAAATCAACAAGTTTTTGTTCAAGAGGCTCCTTCTCTTTCATTTTTTCATTGATAATTTTGGTGAGTCCGGAAGCTTTTCTGCGAGCAACTAGCTCACCTTCTAATTCGTCAACGACAAGTCCGGTCCTCCAATTGCAATCCTTTTTTAAGCGAACTATGTCGCCGTAAATATGGTCGCCAATATAAAGAATATCTTCGGCGCTGACCTCAAGACTTTTTGTAAATAGGGAGGCCGAACCGCCATGGTAAACACCTGGGGCGAGTTTATCATCAAAGATTGTCATCGTTCCATCATCAAGGTTTACCTTAAAGAAATTCAGTTTATCCCAAAAAAAGCGAGGTTTTTGAGCTCCCACTATGACGATTTCAAAAAGCTCAGTCCAGCTCTTGTGCTCACTAAGAAACGGTGTAATCGCAAAGTCGAGAAGTGCCTTCGTGTAGTCAAAATAGGAATTAGTAAGGACGAACAATTTTTTTCCACTTCGTTTATAAATCTCAAGACTTCTCACAACATCAGGTTCGCAAACGACGAACTGACTGAGATTGCTTTTGACTTGATCTTTTAGCGAGTTATCTCGGTGGACCTCATCGAGGCACTGCTCAATATCAAATGAGATTGTCTCGTAACTTGGTAGTGAGTCTTTTTCTTTTAATTTGTCTTTGTAGTCGACGATCTGAGCGAACAGCAGAGCAAGTGATATAGAAAAGGCTGTATCTATGGCAAGAAAGTTGGGATCTGATAAATCTATATACGTTGTGCCATAGATTCTTTTTTGTTCGGCAAATTCTACACGACTAAGGCCGTGCATACATTCTCTAATTCCGCCAAATCGATTTACCTTTATCAGGTTTCCGCGGCCGCGATCGATGATAAGCCCCCGTATGACTTTATCGAAAGCAAAACTTAGCTGGCGAAGGGCAGAAGGATAGTTGCGCGTCTCGATGAGTTTTTTAACGATCAAACTGTGAGAAAGCTTCTCAAATTCTTCACTGTTGTACCGGACGAGTGTGTGGTCCATGTCAAAACCAATATACTGAATACGTCGCAAGTTAAGTGTTCGATTCACATAAACTTTTGGTTTCAATTGGCTCATTGTGTGCATCTCCTTAGGCCGGATGTTGTTCCCAGAGATTGATTATGTCATAATCTGAGCTTGTGATTGAGAGAAAACGTCCGAAGAAGTTAACAGATTCTGAAGCTATGGCAATGGCCATCGAGGAAGCCAAGAAAGGGTTGGGGCATGTTGCGCCGAATCCACCTGTTGGCTGTGTCATACTCGATAGAGAAGGCAGGCTCCTCTCAAAAGGTTTTCATCAAAGGTTTGGCGGTTCCCATGCTGAGATTGAGGCTTTAAAAGGTATTTCTGCCGATAGTGTTGAAGGGGCATCCGTTTTTGTGACACTCGAGCCCTGCTCCCATTTTGGTAAGACTCCTCCGTGTGCCGACAAACTAATCACTCTTGCTCTTCGCAGGGTTGTTTTTGGAGTTGTCGACCCTAACCCTGAAGTTTCGGGCCGCGGGGCTGAGAGAATTGCGAATGCGAACATTCCTATTAGCGAGTATGAAGACGAAAACGGAGCCAACCTAAAAGGCGATTTAGAGGACCTTATAGAAGTCTTTTCAATGAATCAGCGTTTGAAAGCTCCTTTTGTCAGCTTGAAAGTCGCGAGTTCACTAGATGGCCAGATGGCCTTGAAATCTGGAGAAAGCCAATGGATCACCAACGAGGCCTCTCGCCATCACGCTCATTTTTTAAGGGCTACCCACGATGCGGTAATTATCGGCAGTCGAACAGTCGAGATAGACGATCCAAAGTTGAATATCAGAAGAAGCGACTTCGCAGATCGGACTAACAAGGTAGTTGTAATGGATCCAGCGGGCAGTTTATTTAAGAAAAGAAAGGATCTTGCCCTTTACAAGGTAAGAGATCCTAAAGAAATTTTTTTCGTTGTTTCAGACAAGATGCCCGCCACGAACTCTGATGAGGTGAACATCATCAGACTGGCAGAGGAAGAGCCTGGTCAGTTCGATCTTAAAGAATTGTTGAAAGTTCTGTTTTCTACGGGAGTTAAGTCCCTTTTGCTAGAAGGTGGAAGCCACCTCTACGGAAGTTTTTTGAAGCAGCGCCTCGTGCATAGGATCTTCTATTATCAAGCTCCGATTCTATTGGGATCGACCAATGGGTTGTCATGGAGCTCCGGCATACGAGTAGGCCGAATGAGTGAAAGAATCTCGCTGAAGCGGGTCAAGATAGATCTTTTCGGAGATGACATTCTTGTTTCAGGTAGAATCGACTGAAAATCTATTTGTAGAATAGCAATAGTTACTGCTGTAGTCCTTCCCAAGTCTCAGCTAGTTTTTTTTGTAAGATCGCCTTTGAAAAGGGCTTTAAGAGATAACCTGTGACGCCACCAGCGATGGCCTCTGTAATCGTGCTCTTTTCTGCTTCAGACGTGACAATGATAAACGGAGTCGCGGACGCTGAAGGATGCCTGCGCACGTGCTTGAGGAAGTCCAAGCCGCTACCACCGGGCATATTAACATCACAGAGAACCAGGCCAACAGGAGAATTCGATTTAATAGATTCTTCGAGCTGACTGGTAGCCTCGGCTAGATTTTTGGCGGAGATAATCGATGTGTATCCGATTTCGCCTAAAAACATCTTCATCTGAGCGACTATTGTCTGAGCATCATCTACGACGAGAATCTTCGTATCAATCGGAAACATGGCTCCTCCAAAATACATGATAATCAATGCGGGCCCAGAATGTGAAGTGCAATCGACCTAAACTTGACTTTGATCTCTTGTACTTAAATGCTTAATAAGAGTGAAAAAACTTTTAATCCTTATTTCATTGACGGCAATGATTGGTTCTCCTCAAGCAACGGCCCAGGAGACGTCAGTAACCGATTTAGATCCAAACCATCTTGTGAGAGGCATCGAGTTTGGAGCTGGGTACTACGTTGTTCAAGGCCTCAACTTTAAATATGCAGCTGGCACAACCGACGTTGAAGAAAGCTATGATGGTGGATCGAGCGCTTCCTTTTTACTGCGATATTCGAAGATAGTTGAGGAGGGCTTCGGGTTTAACATTGGGGCCGTCTTTGAGCTACCCCGGACTTTTAAGGGGGTTACTGTTAAAACTGAAACTGGCGAGATGAATGTGACTGAGAGCTCTCAGTTTTCAAATTTTGTCATCGAAGCAAACGCCACCTTTTCGTTCGAGAGGGCCTACGTTTTTCTTGGACCCAATTATAGTATGCCCTTTTCGGTCGGAGGCTTCCGAGGAGCCGCCTTTGGCGGAGACTTCGGTGGTCAAGGCGGCATTGGTTGGCCTATCGGAACAGGACTTTCTAATCTCGACTTTGGTGGAGGAAGAATCACTATCGAACTAGCGGTTCAATACTACCGGTATTTCGTAAAGGATTATAGAGTTCAGGCAAATGTAGTTGGCGGTGGTAGTCAGTTTGTTGATATTACAACAGATGATGGCAGCATGACGGGCGGCAGTCTGAGACTTCTTTACAATTTTCCGTGATATAGAACTATTGGGTCTTATTTGAATGAATGGTTTGTTCCGGTAGCCTCACGCTCTCTAATTTGTAGAATGCGAGCGGTTTTTTCATTCTGAATATCAAACACCACATCGTGCTCCGAAATATACACGCCGTAACTCTTGTTGTGATGGCATTTTCTGCGATCAGATTCTGCCCGCGGATCGTTACGTAAGCACTCCATGATCAAAGTCTGACTTTGATTGTCGAGTTGATCAAAGTTCGCTTTCGCTGATTCGGCAACTTCTACTTCAAAAGTCTCGCGAGAACTTTCCGCACCCTCTTGAGAAATCCAACCCGAATTTGCGTCGCGAACAGAGTCCCAGCGAGGGATGTACGGTTTGATGTCTAAAATCGGAGTCTGATCCAAAATATCGTGCGCCTGTATGTGGATAAAGTTTCCCTCAATTCTGTCGAGTTTAACAACACTCATCCCAATGGCATTCGGGCGGTGTGGTGCTCGTGTAGCAAATAGACCTATTCGACGGGTCGAAAAGTGAGGTGGTGTGATTTTAGCCCTAAAGTTGGTCGAGTTGTTGTCATGAAAGTGATAGAGGACCCAAACGTGCGAAAACTTCTCGAGGCCGTCTAAGCTCTTTTCTGGCTGAAGGGCACGAGAAAGCTCAATCCTTCCGTGGCTTGAGGGCACTAGGCCAGGCTGTCTTGGAATAGAAAATTTCTGCTTAAAACAAGAGTGAAACAAACCAATGGGTCTGTATTGAATTTGGTCGACGGGCGAATTCTTTAGTTTGCGAATAGTTTGCTCGAACAGAATTTTTAACCACTCCGATTCCTTCTGAGTCGGCAAAGTTCTCAGAAAAAATGGTTCAATCTTTCGTAAAATATTCTTTTTTTGTAGAGACAAATCCACGCCCAATGTTTCTACCCAACTTCGGAGCGCTTCGGTCGGGAACCGAGTTATCGATCTAAAATCATCTTTAGGAATCAGGGCGGATGTATCAACTTGCGGTTCTGTGACCGCCATTTTATCGATTTCTGAACGCAAAATAAAGAGCGCCAACATAACTGCATGACTCAAGTTATAGCTGCTGGTAGTTCCAAAGACAGGAAGGCCGCAAACATATGTTGATCCATTCACTTCATTAAAAAGTAGGCCATCGTCTTCTGAGCCAAAGACAAAATGTAGTTTTAATTTGTTTTTAATATCGAGTTGCGATGCGCGCTGAAGGCAGGAACCTAGCGCCTCCGATAGGTTGCCGCGCTCTCTGGCAGCAGTGGCCTTACCACAAAAGGCCACTGAGACATGAGGTGACTCCGCTCTTAAATAGTCTTCCATAGAACTATATTTTTTGTGTTGATTAAGGGCGTCTTGGCTTCGGGCGGCACCCAGCTGGGCTTCGAAAGTAATTTCACATTGAGGCTCTACAAGCAGGAGACGTTGGGCTCCGAGATTGGCCATAACTCTTGAGGTATAACCGATGTTTCGAGGATATTTGGTTCTGACAAGAACGATCGAGATCTCAATTTGCTCATGCAGGCTCATTGCGAGCCGACGATAGCAAGCCCCTCCGCAATTGGCACCTGAAGATCCAAATTTTGTGACTGAATTTTCTTTATTTCATCCCTTACAGTGCTTTCCAGCTGGGAGAGTCCGGGGTTTCGATGAGAAATCTCTATGATCTCGAGTCTGGCCAACCATTCTTTAGGAAACTGCCGACTCAGTCTTTCGTGTATACCCTCTATTTGGTGTAAAAAAGCAGGTCCAAGACTCGCGCCTTCTCTGGCTTTTCTTAGTTCGCCATAAATTTGATCGAGAGCTTGCGACTCTTCGCTTTGAGGAGGCGGTTCAACCTTTCTCACAGAAAAGCCTTGAGTTTCTCCGTAGGCCAGACGATCGGGGACTCCGGCATAGACCGATTTAGCCTCATTCACAAAAACGAGATCAAACTCACCCCAACTCGGATCAAATAGTTTTTGTGACCCCTGCTCTATAGTGCAATCAAGGAGAGTTGCGTAGAGAGGGAGTCCATTCCTATATTCTACATGTTTAATTTTTCCATTGAGCCGAACTCCCGAGACATACTTGAGTTTGGCGATCGACCCTGCCTTGAAGTTCTTCGCATCAAGTTCTTCTTTGGTCATGGTCGCAGGGTATTTTTCGAATCCCTCTATGGCACCTGCGGGGCAGCTAAACCCGTCTTTGTGGCGGGTTATCCCCTGGCCTGCAATTTCAATGTCTTTGATGCAGAGCTGGGTGGGGCCAATCCATTTTAGAAAACTTAAGCGCCCCTGATACAGTTCGTACCTCTCAAGAACTCCGCCAATCTGAAGTCCGTTTTCAAACTCGACCGTATTTGCACATTTAGAAACAATAGCTTTGTCGAGAGAGGTCGGGCCGCCTAAAGAGTATGCCATTTGCTTAGCCATTTCTTCTACGACAAGGGTGAGAGCTTCGAAGTGCGGTGTCACAAAAAGTTGCGGCTGTGGCTCGGTGATATCGTAACTGTAGTGGATGCAATCAAGTGAAAACGGTATCTTCTGCACCTTAGGGCTCAAGCAAGCTTTGCCCTCAGCCACAGACGAAAGTAGGCCGGCGCCAAAAACTTTTGGATTTTCAATTGAGCCAATAAGGCCGTACTCTGCTGTCCACCAATTCATTCTTGCGAGCAGAGCCCCCTCCGACGGTGGCCCAGAGATCTTATTAGCATTTTCTAACCGCTCTTCGGCCCGCTGGATCTGTCCTTTGGTGGCTCTCGGGCTCTCTTTGATGTCAGAAAGCTCTCTTATCGCGTCGTAGATCTCCAAGTCCTCACTGTTCAAGATGGCTTTTTTTGCAACTTGGGCATACCGACGCAAATATTCTGAAAACTCTGGATCGATAAGAATGGGAGCGTGGCCCGCGGCCTCATGAACGATATCGGGTGCGGGTGTGTAAGAAAGGTGTTCGAGCGAGCGCATATCTTTGGCTATTGGTAAAAATCCCAGGGCTTGCATCTCCATAAATGCGGCGGGAGGTATAAAGCCGCTAACAGGTATCGCTTGCCACCCGAACTTCGAAAGACACTCGGATATGTGACTGACTTGAGGAATACTATCTTCGGTTATTCCAGCGGCTTTTAGACCGCGCAAATAGCAGGGATGGGCGTGCTCCGAAAAATAACTTTTTAGTTGTCTAAGTATGTATCTCCAAGTTGCTTGTTCAACAGAAGTGTACCGAGTTGTTGATTGATCAACCACAAACTTTCTTAAGTGTGCCGGAAGTTGAGTTTGGGGCATGCCTTCGCCTTTCGCACGAGTTAAATGGAATTGGCTTCACAGGTAAGGATCTTTTTGCCTCAGATAGTTTTTAATGTAGTCTTCAATTCCAAGCTTTAGGTCCCATAGAGGTAGAGAAATGCCGTACTCGCGCAAAGAATCCATTCTTGCCTCTGTAAAGTATTGATACTGCTCTCTAATGGCCTCGGGTATGTCAATCCACTGAATTTTTGGTGGCAGCCCCATCGATAGAAAAATCTCATCGGCAACGCTCGTCCATGTATTGGCTTCGCCAAATCCCATATTAAACAGGCCGGAAATGTCGGGCCTTTGCCAAATTTCATAAATCCAGCGGGTTACGTCCTTGATGTAAATAAAGTCTCTCTTTTGCTCCCCATCTCGGTAATCTGGTCTGTGTGATTTAAACAACCGAATTGTTTCGGTAGAGCTGACCTGATGAAATGCCTTGTAGATGACGCTTGATTGCTCACCTTTGTGATACTCGTTGGGTCCATAAACATTCGAAAATTTAAGACCCACACTTTGAGGGGGTTTTTGGCTTTGATTTTCAACCCATCTATCAAAAAGAACTTTTGATAATCCGTAAGCATTCATTGGGTAAAGCTGATGTGACGAAGTTTGATCTGAGAAACCGCGGCTACCATCGCCATAAGTGGCACAACTGCTTGCATAAATAAATCGCTTATTAAAATGAAGGCACCAATTATAAAGATTCTTTGAATCTTCATAATTGTTTCTCAACAAGTAGTCGAGATCAGTCTCGGTGGTTGAGGAGCAAGCACCTATATGAAAAAGCCCGTCTATTTCTGGCTTAAACTTTTCGAGAAAAGCAAAGAGGTCTTCTCGCCGGATCCAATCTATCACTTTTCTCTTCGACAGGTTTTTCCACCGAAGATCGTTCTTGAAAAAATCCGTCGCAATTATTTGATCGAACCCATTTTGATTGAGTTCCCAAATGAGGGCGCTACCGATAAAACCTGCGGCTCCAGTCACAATCCACATAAGCTCAGAAGCTTAGTCTAAATGACTTTGAAACTCAACTCATGGTGGCAAAGGGGTGCCTTGGCCGTTCGCAGGAGTGGAATAGATGCGGCGAGTCCCACAAGTGACTCCGTACCATTTGTAGATGCGGCGAGTCCCACAAGTGACTCCGTACGATTTAGATGTCTTCAGAGGCGTCTTCAACGCATTGAATTAGCTTTTGAAGTAGTTTACGTGACGGGGTTGCTTTGCCTTTCACGACACTCGAGGCGGAGTCACTTTGTCGGCGAATGGGGGGCTTCGACTGATACTCAATAAAAGAATCAATGACTTCTTGAATGTATTTAGTGGGGAGCCCTCTTTTGAGATCCGACATCATTTCGTCAACCGCGAGGGAGATAGAGTTGCCAGTCATTCGATCTGGGCGGTTGATGTGCTGGCTCCGCGAGATGATTCCTTGAAGCCAGTCCTTCGATTGCTCGTGTCGTTCGATCGTGCGAATCATCTGAATATAAGATGCCTGAAGAGTTCTAATTTGCCTTTGCACAATCTGTGTTAGCTTTCGATCTTTAGAACTAGCTTGCGAAGAAATGATCCAGTCAAAAACTTCTTTTGAAGATACTCTGTACCGTTTAGATTCGTCTTCTAGAGCAAGAGGCATTTCGCGCAAGAACGAGCGCATATTATAGATGGCTGGTTTATTAATGCCATCCTCAACTTTTTGAGGCTTCGAGGCTGTTTTCTTTTGCTCAAGTCGCTTAAAGCTTTTCTCGAATTCTTTAACCTTTTGTTTATGAAACTGCTGCAAGAAAGTGATCTGTAATTCGTCGAAACCGCACTGTCTGAGTAGTTCTGTTGTCCGGGTATGATTAAATACGGCATCGAACCTTTTTAAAGAGGGGTGTTGGTGGAAGTTTTGAATTGTTCTTTTTTTTCCGGACTCAATGTAGTCTGCTATTTGCAGAAATGTTTGAACGATGTATCGGGCCTTACCTTTTTGCTCATTGAGATTCGTACTAAATCTATCAACGTCATCATATCGATATTGATCATGTCTCAAGCCAAATTGACGAATGCTGCCGTAGTCAATGATTCCGGCATCAGCCAGTATGTTGTCGCCGTCCCAATCCATCCACGCAAAAATATAGTTGGTTTCGAGAATTGCTACAAAAGAGGCAAAGTCTAAAGCGATTTGGTGAGCCATCTTTCTGTATTTTTTTGTATCATTTGGAGAGATCTTCCATCGTCCGTTACGGTGTTGCCTTTCAATCAAATAGTCACAAGCTTGTTTGAGTGATTCGTGGTCGGACTGCTTCAAGAACGAAAATAGGTGAGCGGGCCTTATGAGGTTAGGGGCTGCGCGAACTCCAATGCCTACTCCGCCGCCCAAATCAATAATGGTGAGAAGCCGCTCGGTAGGTATATTTGAGCGATGAAATACTTCTGCCATAATTGCGGTTCCGTAAAGTTCGTCAAGCTCTGCAAGGCCGCAGCCATAGCCGAACTCGTTCTGACCAGTTCTTAAAAACTTTCCAGCCTCTTGAACTCCGGGCGACAGGCGAGTCACTCCGGTTCCGCGACTGCTGACATCCCACGTGACACCTTTGTTTCTAATTTGCCCATTCCAAATGCTTCGGCCATCGCCGGAGGTAAGCCCGCGTTTGTCAGGATGTTGCAGCTGCAGGTACCTTGTTGCCATGTACATTTTTGGTTTTATAAGGCCCTTATCAATGCGGCGCCGATTGATTTGATCGTATTCGTTAATGATTTGAATCGAAAATGCTTCGAGAATTTTTTGTTCAAGATGGCTATTTAGTTGATGTGGGTGTTTGGCAGGTATTAGGCCCATATCAGCGGCCAATTCAAAATTCAAAAACGTCACGCGCCCCCTCTGGAGGTTTCGAACAGGGTAGAGCACGTATCCCTTGGGCACCGCGGCCATGTAATCGTGCTGGCCGTTTAACCGATCAAAACCCGAGTAAGGAGATTTTGAGGCACCGTGAGAGGTCTTCGATTTGTTTGCTTTGCTGGCTGTAGGCTCTGGTTTACCAGGCGACAGCTTGGAGATTCTCGTTTGCGGATGATGATCATAGTGCCGTGCTTTTGGTGAACCGAGTTTCTTCATCTCCAACTGTATCGGGAATCATAAAGAAATCTTGGAGGTTTTATACCAGAATAAGAAACCTGAACTCGACCTTAGTGGACCCAAAGATACATAGACTGTGCCTAAGGATAAGGTTGCACTCACGGATTCATCGCCTGTTCCTAAGTATACGTAGGTTCCGCACGAGCATTGATGGGCCGTGCTTAAGGATATAAGGTTGCACTTACGGATTCATAGGCGTGCTAAGGATATGTAGCTTACACACAAAGATTTATGGGCTGTAGCCAACCAATCATTTTACCTATGAAAGGCTGGCCGCTGAAACTTCTTCAGAAAAAACGATGGGCGCTAGCCCCCCGCCGGGTGTTTTGCTGTTGGTCATTTGCCCAGAATAGAGGCGTGCAATCGCAAGCATGGGGCCACGAAGCCCAATAAACAATCGGATATCAAACTTAAACCCACCAACCTCAGTTGGTGGTGAATACTCCTGAATGAGATATCTTTCACTTCCGCGAGCAATCTCATCAAACTTTGTTCGGCTCACGGAGGCGCCTTTGTAAACGGCCTTCCCGCCGTAACTGTTTATAGGCTTTAAAAAATATTTTTTCCTGTTCGCCCAAACCTCGTCAAGATCGCAGTCTGAAAGTGGTTTCGTATCTAAGAAGATGTTTGCGGAGCTTAACTCAGAGGATTTCTGTGAAAGCGCAAGTAGATTGAGTTTGTCGGCCCAGACTGCATAATCAAAAGGATTGGGCGAAAGCGACGAACCAGAATTCAAAAAGTGATCTTTAAGAGCATGACTTCGCGAATCTGTAAGATAGAAATCTGTGAGTCGGTTATAAATAAAATCAAATCGATTCCAATCTTCATGGCTAGCGGTCCACGGGTCTAGAATTTCGCAATTGTACCCCCAGCTTTTAAAAAGAGACTGATAACAAAGAAATTCATAAAACGCTTTTTGCTCTTGAGGTTTTTCGTCAATAATGGCGATTTTAATGTCTGATTTAGAGAGATTGATTCTGTCGTTGATCTCGGTTTTTAAGCTTTCAAAAGGCTCTGCACTAGCAAGAGGTCGGGTTGCCAAAACCTCCGCAGGGTTTGCCAAAAGAGGAGTGCTCTCTTTAGTTGGTGATAATTCGTTGGCATAAGAGTTTCGGGCCTTAGCAAATTCTGTGAGCAAAGTTGCGGCAATAAACTGAGAGGCATTTGTATTGATTTCGATGAGCTTTAGCCCACTCTGATTAGACCAATGAAAATCGAGGCAGGACATAAAACCTGGGTTAATTAGCTCCCCTCTTGAAACTTTATCTATGGCGAGTCTGAGAGATTTTTGATGAAGTGAACTTTCTGGGCTGACATTTTCACGGTCTACGTGGATTAACAAAACCTGTTCAAGAACAGATTTCTGATTGAGAAGGTCGCGCACTGTTACATAAGATTTCAAGAGCTCTTCGTAAACCGAGTATGGGAGTTTTAGAACTTGAGGGCTAAAAACTCCCTCTTGGATGGCTGGCGCCCTCAAGAAACCCTCAATGTGAGCGTGTTTCTTCGCCACAAACTCTACAAATTCTTTTGAAAACTGCAATTGAGATTCGTAACCCATCATTATTCATTCAGCATTACAGATAGCCTTGATTAGGGAGCCGCCTTTCAAGCGGCTCGCCGAATTGTCTAGTTACTTTTTAGACGACCCATGTGTTTGCGGCCAACCTCATCCGCCAGGCTTAACAAAGTCTTTTCCTGGCTTCCAACCTGCACCGCAGAGTTCACCAGATTGTAAGCCTGTAAGCACGCGAAGTATTTCGCCAGCATCGCGACCAACATCCAAATTGTGAATCCCCATGTATTGCACAAGACCTTCTGGATCGATGATGAAGGTGCCCCTTGTTGCAATGCCGCGATCTTCTAAAAGAACTCCGAAGTCACGAGATACTCGTTTTGTGATGTCGCTGATAAGTGGGTAGCCAAGATTTCCAAGATCGTCTTTTATCCACTTTTGGTGTGAATAAACCGAATCAATACTGCAACCAAATACTTCCGCGCCAAGCTTTTTGAACTCGCCCAAGCTGTCGCGAAACTGAGTTATCTCTGTGGGGCACACAAATGTAAAATCAAGTGGGTAAAAGAAGAGAACAACCCATTTGCCTTTGTTGTCTGCTAGATTAATGTTTTTGATTTCTCCGCTATCAAACACAGCAGGGGCAGTAAACTGGGGAGCGGGTTGACCAATAATAGGCATATCGAATTCTCCTTTTTGGCAGTTGTTTTAAGCTCCTAGAAAGTCCTAAACAAACCTACGAGTCAACGTTCAAAAAAGCGTATGAGTCATCGAGCACAGGGCGTCATAACAAAAGGCTTTTCGCTAATGGATCGTTAGATGGTCTTTGGCAAAACAACTTGAATTGAAGTAGGAAGAGCAATGGGATGATCGGCACCTGCTTTTGCCAAAAAAACGTTTTGCTAGCGTTCTAGGAGGGTTTTCTATGCGATTGGTGTCTTGGAATGTAAATGGAATAAGAGCTGCTCAGAAAAAGGGTTTTCTGAATTTTATGGAAGGCGCAGGAGCCGACTTTGTAGGAGTTCAAGAGACTAAGGCTTGGCCAGATCAACTCGATGAAGCCGTTCGCGACATTAAAGGCTTTCAAAGTTATTGGTCGAAGTGTGCAAGAAAGGGCTACTCGGGAACCGCCGCTTTTTCAAAGGCACCTGTTGCAGAATTCTCTGATGGAATTGGAATTGAAGCCTACGATAGTGAAGGTCGATTTTGCATAACTAAAATAAATGATGTTACTATTTACAACGTTTACTTTCCGAATGGGGCGAGCGGAAAAGTAAGGCACAATTTTAAAATGTCGTTTTTGACGGATTTTCTTGCTCACCTCAAGCGCAAGATTGATAGCGGTGAAAAATTGATTGTGATGGGAGACTACAATGTAGCCCCTCAAGACGTAGACGTTTACGATCCCATTAAACTAGCAAAAACCAGCGGCTTTCTGCCCGAAGAAAAAGATTGGTTTCAAAGCTTTTTAAAAGCGGGCTTTGTAGATACGTTTCGACATTTTCATCCTAACAGGAAGAACGTTTACTCTTGGTGGAATCAAATCGAGCGAGCTCGAGTCGGTAATCGTGGCTGGCGTATCGATATGATATGCGTTACTCAAAATTTGATTCCTCAGCTGAAGGCTGCCGACATCTGGGACAAAGTCGAGGGCTCCGATCATTGCCCGGTACTCGCCGAAATCGATATCTGACGGTGCTAGGTTGGTCTCTAAGAATTAAAGTAACACCAACATTAACCTTCAATGGGAGGTGAGGCGTAGAGAAGGCGTCCGAATTCTAAAGGGCCGGGCAACCTTTTATTGTTCGCAAATCTGCCGATAAAGCGGTTGGGGGCGTTATGAGCTGGCAAGAAGTAGATTTTTTGTTTCCGTTTGTGGTGTTCGCCTATGGTTTCCTCATCTCTATAAGTCTAGGCCACCCGTGGGCGCATGAAACTATTAAAAAGCGTGCACCTGATATCTTATTCAAAATGATGGAATCTCACCGAAAGCTCGCTTTCGCGTGTTTGTGGGTTGGCTCGCTTTGGTCCTTGCAGAACCTTTGGCTCTAGGGGCGATCTGCGCCGAAAATGCGGCAGATCTTGCCTGCGTACCTTTTGCCGCGAAGTTCGCCGGCGGCATCGTGCTTGTCAGATGATTCTAAGATTTTTTCGATATTTGAGATGAGAGCATCTCTCTCTTCCGCTGTGTCCGACAGTTCAAATTCCCCGTCGGCGCCAGCTAAAACCTCAAATGTTTGATTTAAAAGATCAAAGAATTCAGAGGTCGATAAGTTGAGTCCCCCTCGAGCCCCCCTATTGTAGTGAACGGCCATTGAGTCAGCGGTAATCTCTGTCTCGGTCGAAAAAAGTAGGTCTAACAAAGTAAAAGCCGGACCGAAGGCTCTCATTCGTCTAATGCGAGTTATCTCTTCATTATGTCTATTGGGACTTTGATAGGAGAGAAAGTAAACTAAGGCACTCGCCGCCATAAGTGGCGAGGTGCTGGCGGGGTCGATGCCTCCCAACTGGGCAGCTGTAAATGTAGCTAGGAATACCGCCAACGATGAGCCCTGAGCGAGTCGTACACTCAAATCATTCAGAAATTTTCTTAGCTCTCGTTTTGGAGTCTCACTATCTAGGGAGGATCTTGAAGCTTCCAACGCCATTATATAACTATTGCGACCAACTTCATCGACCGGGAACTGAAACCTATTCGAGAACAAGATCCTCTTTGGCAACGGATTTAATGAACTATCCAATATGTCGAATTCGCCAAAGGCCGCCGATTGAGAGGTAGTGGATGAGAGCTTCAATGCGTCAGCAAAATCTGAAATCCGTTCAGGCGGAACCGTGTAATCCATCAGCCTCATTTCAACGACTAAGTTGGTTCCAACCGTCTCGTATTCGAATTCGATGGCATCCAGTCGTGCATGTTCTCTGCTTCCATTTATCTTCGCAATCATCAACGGCCAGCTGTCAAAAAGTCGAATAATTTTTGGCGATCTGAAGGTTGCTACGTCAGCAACTCCATTTGAAACTCCAGCAGCGACTAAAAAACAAGCGACTGCGATGTGCTGCCAGTTCAAGATTTGTTTGCCTAGTTGAATCAAAGATTTCATCACGCTCTAGCCTTCACGTTTAGGTACCGCTCCAAAGTTAGTTGAAAGACAAACCCAGAAAAGTACGATTTGTGTTTCGACATTATATTGGATTAGGCCTCGAGGTGTGAGGGTAATGATTACCGTAGGTGTACAAACCCTAGACAGTGCAGATGGTACTGCAGATGGTACGGAGTCACTTGTGGGACGCATCGCGTCCGCAAATAGGACCTGGCACCTGAAGAGGGGGGTTTGACTCCCGTGCGAGAGGCCCGTAGTCTTTCGAACCTATGGCTTCAAATCAACTGGGGTGGTCGAGCGATTTGCTGGAGTCACCAGTCAAAAAAACTGTTTCGGCACAAGAGGCTTCTCCGGGGACTTCCCGAGACGCCACTCAAGAAAAGAGTGATGAAGTAAAAATTCTCTCCGTGAGCGATCTCAATGAGCAGATTCGCGGCTTGCTCGAGGGTACATTTGGGCTCATCTGGATCAAAGGTGAAATTTCTAACTTCAAAAAACACACATCGGGGCACTGTTATTTTAGCCTCAAAGACAGCAAATCTCAGATAAACGCCGTTATGTTTCGCGGTAGTGCAGCGCAGTTGCAGTTTCGTCCGACAGATGGAATGGAAGTTGTTATCCGCGGCAGAGTTTCTGTTTATTCGCCTCGCGGGAACTACCAAGTTTATGCGGAACTTATGGAGCCATTGGGTTTGGGCAGTCTGCAAGTAGCGTTTGAACAGCTTAAAGCAAAATTGGCAGCGGAGGGCTTGTTTGATCCGGCCAAAAAACGACCACTGCCCGCACTTCCGCGAAAAATTGCCGTGGTGACTTCTCCGACAGGAGCTGCGGTGAGAGATATCTTGTCGGTTTTAAAGAGACGATTTGCCGGGCTTGACGTCACTATCATTCCCACAAATGTCCAGGGTAAAACGGCTGCCCAAGAGATTGCCAATGCCATAGACCTAGCAAATCGCATCGCGAAAGCCTCTGCGCAAAATGCCTATGAAGTGCTCATCATTGGGCGAGGCGGCGGCTCAATGGAAGACCTTTGGAGCTTTAATGAAGAGATTGTTGCCAGAGCCATAGCGGCCTCAAGTATTCCGACGATTTCGGCAGTTGGTCATGAAGTGGACTTTACAATTGCTGACTTTGTTGCAGATGTCAGAGCGCCAACTCCCTCTGCTGCTGCTGAAATAGTCATTCGAAGTGCCCAAGAATTTACCGATAAAATTCGAACACTGCGAGATCGAAGCGCCCTATCTATGAAGCGGTATCTTTTGTCTAGGCAGCAATTGGCGCAGGGGCTAGAGAAGCGCCTTGTAGACCCCAAGAGAAAGTTGAGAGATCTCGTGCAGCGCCTTGATGAACTACAGGGACGTCTCGAGATAGCAACTGTTAATTACTTTGAAAGGTTAAGAGCAAAAATTGAATCAATCCGCTCTAGAGTCGATAGCCCTGAAAGAAAGATTTTGAGATTGAGAGACGAACTTAATCGATACGGCGCTCGCATGAACACTCGCGCACACAATGCGGTTACGACTTTACGAATGCGACTTGAGACAAAAGTTGGTATTCTTGAAACCTTAAGTCCACTTAAGGTACTTGGTAGAGGTTATTCAATTGTAAAAAAGAATGAAGAGATTATTAGAGAGGTTGCTCAGGTAAAATCTGGAGACTCTTTAGAAGTGATACTGCATAAGGGCACGTTGGACGTCACTGTAAAATAGCAAAGGAACAAATATGGCATTTGAAACAAAAATGAAAAGGCTAGAGGAAATTGTTCAGCAAATGGAGTCGGGAGAGTTGAAACTTGAAAACTCACTTTCTTTGTTTGAAGAGGGTGTCAAGTTGGCAAAAGAACTCCACTCTCAGTTGAGCGACTCTGAACAAAAAGTGAAGTTACTCGTAGGACAGAGCGAAAACGGAACAGAAAAAACGACCGAGTTCGTTGCTGACAAGAACAGCTAAAACTCCCCCCTAATAAAGAGAGCGCATGTTAAAGCGGATAGATCTGCTTCTTGTGGAGCTTGGCATTGCAGAAACGCGATCAAAGGCGCAAGATCTCATTGGGGAGGGCGCGGTTGCCGTAGACGGCAAGATGATCCTGAAGCCTAGCGAAAAATTTTCTGAAGATCTCATGCGCGAGAGCGTTTTTCTTAAAGAGTCCCAAACCCAAAAGTATGTTTCACGGGGCGGCTTAAAAATTGAGTCCGTTTGCCGTAGATTTCCGTTACTTGCAGCCCTTCAGGGCGCCGGTTGTATTGATATCGGCCAGTCAACTGGAGGTTTTACAGATTTTCTACTGAAGTCAGGTGCGAAAAGTGTTGTCGGCATAGAGGTCGGTAGTGGCCAGATACACCCATCACTGCGCACGGATCCGCGAGTTGTTACTTTAGAGAAGACCCATTTTCTTTCTCTGACGACTGAGGATTTACGCCGTTTAAAGCTGGCAGAGACCTATGGTATTGGGGTTTGGGATGTTTCGTTTATTTCGAGCTTGCCGATTGTAAAGCATTTGGCTGAATTTCTTAAGACCAACGCGTTGGCAGTTGGGCTCATAAAACCTCAATTTGAATACTCTAGATACACAGATGATTTAAAAAAATTTTCTGCGCAAAACATCGCTAATAATCTTTTCGGCGATCTGGAAGATATGGCTAAAACTGCCGGGTTTGAAACGATAGAATTTTTTGAAAGCGGGGTGGCGGGTCGTGACGGAAACCAAGAGTACTTTTTGATTCTTAGAAAAATAGCTTCAATTAAAGATGAAATAAAGTAGACTCACTCACTGGGAGAAACACGTATGTCTTTTCGAATTTCTTTGAGTGTTATTTCGATTGCTCTAATTGCAGTCAGTTGTACTCATTCGGAGAAAAGGCAGGGATCAAAATCAACCGCGGACAATCAATCAGGAAGCCCGCGGTCTGACACGGAAGCGAAAGAAGACGTGGATCTTTCGCAGCAACCAACAATATCAGAGCACAAACTGGGATTACTCCTTGGACCTGGCGGTTTAAGAACCGCAGCGCAGCTGGGGCTATTAAAAGCACTCAGCGAAGAGAATATCAGAGTGCATGCAGTGGCGGGTCTTGAGTTTGGAGCTTTGATTGGAGCGCTGTTTTCTGAAAAGGCTCAGCCGCTAGGCGCGGAATGGAAGCTGCAAAAACTAAAGCGCTCCGACTTGCCATCAGAAGGGTTGCTATCTCGAACAATCAAACCCGAGAGCGTAGATAAGCTGAATAGTTTTTTAGATAAGTCCTTTTTGGCTGTGCGGCTTGAGGCTTTTGATGTGAAGTTTGCCTGCCCTACGTGGAGCGCTAGGGGCAACCAACTTGTCATGGAAAAACAGGGCACAGCTAAGCAGGTGATTAAAAACTGTGTTGGCTTTTTGCCTTACTTTGCGGCGAATGATTTTGTGGCCGCTCCATGGGCAGCACCTGAGGCAGTAAATTGGCTTAAAGAGCAGGGCGCCGATATCATAGTGTATGTGGATGTCTTAGGTGGGCAGAGCCCTCTTAAAGCCGGGACTTACGATGATCCGTGGTCAAAGTTGATTTGGGGCCAGATCAGTCAGGCACTTTATAAGCTTCCAAACGTGACAGAGAAAGTGTCACTCTTAAACTCCCAAAGCGAATACTTAAGTCTTGATTCAATGAGAGAATCCATTCAAGCGGCCTATCAAATCGGAAAAGACTTGTCGCAGAGGTTGAAGTCCAAATATGGTCTTTGACCGACGCACCTAACTCCTAACGAAAGAGATATTTATGCGTCAACCTCAGCAGCCCACTGAAAGATTTGTCGAACGAAGAAACCGGCTCCGTCAGTCTCTTCAAGAAAGAACAGCGTTCATTGTTTCTGCCGCCTTTGAGAAAATCAGAAATGAAGACGCACATTTTTTGTTTCGTCAAAACTCTTCGTTTTTCTACCTTACAGGGTTTGACGAGCCAGAAGCTTTATTTGTGTTCAGGCCTTGGATGTCACCTGAGGCTGTCATGTTTGTGCGCGAAAAAAATCTTGAAAGAGAAACGTGGGATGGCTTTCGTTTTGGACCGGATTTAGCGAAGAAGGCCTTCGCAATGGACGAATGCTATTTGACAACTCAGATCGACGAAAAGCTTCCAGAGCTTATCGCCGACTGTGAGCAGATCTATTTTTCACTGCAAGACAACTTTGCGAGACAAACTCAGATTTTAGAGGCCGTTGAAAAAGCACGCCTTACAAGAGGGCGAACTTCTCCGGTCATGGCATCTGTGATGGATCCGCGATCAATACTTGCAGAAATGAGATTAATCAAATCTCCCGAAGAGCAAGAACTCCAAAGAAAAGCCTGCCACGTTACAGCGTTAGGACATAGGGCAGCTATGCAGGCCGTTCAACCGGGCTGGAACGAGAGGCAACTGCAAGGGATTTTTCAGTACGCATTTGCGATGAATCAATGTCCGGTGATGGGCTACAATCCAATTATCGGGGGCGGAGAGAACGCCACTATTTTGCACTACAACTTTAACGACCAAGTTTTAAACAAAGGTGATCTTGTTCTGTGCGACGTTGGCGCAGAATGGAATTTTTTCTCAGGCGATATCACACGGACATTTCCGGTGAGCGGAAAGTTTTCTGCTGCTCAGAAGGATCTCTATCAAGCGGTCTTAGATGTGCAAAAATGGGTGATTACGCAATGTAAACCGGGGACGAGGCAGGCAGCTCTACAAAAAATGACGATTGAAAAAATCACGGACGCATTACTACAACTAAAGTTACTTCGGGGCGACAAAGAGGAAATTATCGAAAAGCAGGGGTACCGCCGATACTACATGCACGGTGTCTCGCACTGGCTTGGAATGGACGTTCACGACCTAGGCACCTTTTCAGTAAACGGAGAGGAAAGAGCGCACGCACCAGGAATGTGTTTAACGGTGGAGCCGGGTATTTACATTCGCACAGATGATGAACTTGCACCTAAAGAGCTGCGTGGTCTTGGTGTTCGAATCGAGGATGACATACTCATCACAGAAAATGGCTGCGAAGTTATGACCTCTGCTGCACCCAAAGAAGTTGCTGAGATTGAATCTCTTATGGCCGAAGATTTTGACCCTAAAGCTTATTTCCCAAAATGAGTGTAAGGGCTCTGTTGACGTTTCATCCAAACTATTGCGTTTGCTCGCTACGTCTAATGAAACGACAACAGAGCCTAGATAAACTTAGGTCACGTTCTATGGCTTAAGTAAGGAAAGCGCCCGGGGTAAGTGGTTTTTAGCGAAATCAAGGTGCCAAGTGCTCGAATCTTCTTTGTACCTAAATGATTCGTCGTTGCAGCCACTTATTGATTCGATTTGTCTAGCAAGCCTTCGATTGTTTGCTAATTTTTCTTTTTGGCCGTCGTCAGGGTTTAGCGCGACATAGAACCGTCCACTAGCATCGCTACAGATAAGGCTTGCTAACTCTACGAACGACTTCCGGTACCCATAAAGAGAATCTAAAAGAATAAATGCTTCAAGGTTTTTCAGGGAATCTAATGTGCCTTCTATCCGCCAAGTGCCAATTCTATCTAGTGTATTGTAAGCTCCGCTATGGCCAGATAGTCCAAACGACAATTTAGCATCCCTACCTAAGGTTTTCTTTAGGACGTCGATCTGCTGGCGGAAAAAATAATCGCTCTTTGTGGAGTTCGTAAAATAATCTTTGTAGGTAGTATTCTGGCCGCGACTCTCTGGCACGATGATTATTGAATTGGAGGCTGACATCTCACTGAAAGAGCGAAAGTCGCCTCGCACCCCCTGAAACGGTGATGAGTTAGCGTCAGTCCACCAACCATGAAAGTAAAATAGAACAAGCACTCTATTATCAGCCTGTAGGTTGCTGGGAATATAAAAGTGGATAGGCTCAGGGTAGAGATTTTGCTGAAGAACACAGTGAAAATCGGAGCAATGAGACGCGAACGCATGGAGATTCTCATAAACATCGGCGGCAAACTGGGTAGTATCGGGGCTTTGCGGATTGTCGCGCCGCTGACTTTCTTCCGGAGCGTTCGGTGGATTCTGTTTTAGTGGGGGTTGGTTAAACCCTGAGTGCTGAGTGCCACACCCCGCATGAAACACCAGCAGCACCGACGAGACTAACAAAACCAATCCGAATCGCATGCTCTCAGTTTAGATTCTTTAAAAGTTTGTGAACAATCATAGGCTAGAAGAAGTGGCCTAAGGCCTAGCCTTGGACTCTTTCGTACTTGATTGGATTGCCGGCTGCGGTTGTCAGTTGCTAATGGGATGCTTAGGAGGCCGCCCTGCGGATGCAGTGTAGGGAGGCAATACCTAGAAATCTCACTCCAGCATAAATTTTACACTTGGTTTGCGTAACGTTTTAACTTTGGGTAGCAACGGGAGTGAATTTTTTAAGAAATTAGCCTAGGCCTGCTGGGGCTTTTGCCGGTGAGAGTCCAACTTTTATTGGGGGATAATATGCTAATCCAAATACACCTGGCGATGCGATTTTTATTAGTAAAATTGATCTGGATTCTTTTAACTTGCTCGATAGCTAATGCAGGTGATTGGACCGCCTCAGCTCGTGTTCTTGCTGGTTGGGATTCGACCTCAAGCAACACCTTAATTTCACTGAAAAACGGATCGCGATCGCTTTTTGCTGAGAAGAATTTTTCTGCAATGGAAGATTTTGCCGCTGAACATTTGCCTGAGGGCCAGCAGACTAGAAATCTGATCTACCTCTTTGGTGGACCGGACGTCTTGTTTCCGCAAGTTTTGTTCCCGAACTATGAAAAACTTCTTTTAGTCGGACTAGAGCCTCCGGGTGATTTGCCAAACTTAGCTCAACTGGAAGATGTGCAGATTCAGCAAAAAATTTCGGAGATTGCTAGGGCGTACAGGAACTCACTGAACAACAGCTACTTTATTACTTCTCATATGGCAAAAGACCTTGCCGAGCTAGGTACAACAACGATGATCGCGACGGGTTTAGTTGCGTTGGGCTTTGAGCTTCTCGACATAGAGAAAGTTGGTCTATCCGTTCTTGGCGAGGTCGTCTCTGAGCCTACTACAACCGGAGGGTCTCCTGTAGGAGTTCTCGTTCGGTTTCGACGTCCTAACGGTTCGATTGCGGAGGTATATTATTTCCGGTTCGATCTTTCAGATGGCAGTCTGAACGCCCGGCCACACTTACGAGAGTTTATCACTCAAAAAGGCTTTGATTCAGCTTTTTATAAGGCGGCAAGCTATGTTTCAAGCAACATTAATTTTGGAAGAATAAACGAGCTTGTTCTGAATCAGGCGAAGCTTCTTGTCCAGGCCGACGATGGAATTCCCTTTGATACTATCGCGAAGCGAGCAAGCGATTGGTCATTGCGCTTATACGGGGTCTATACTAAACCGCACTCTATGTTTGGGGTGAAGTTTCAAAAGAGTCTTCAGGAGTTATTTGGACATCAGATATGTGACGCTGCGCCCGAAGAAGCCCAGAACCTTTGGTTTAAACTTTGGAATGAAGAGGCGTGTGATAGCAAATACGAGTCTATGTTTTTAAACGCCAATTGGCATGGCTATCTTCCTTTTCGCTTTGGCTATGCGGCGGTCAGCGGACCTAATATAGTGAACTGGAATGAAAAAATTAAGTTCGGCACTCTCATGGTATTCTCAAAACCCTAGCGGTGAATGCGTAATCGATAAACTTTGCAGTCAATTTTTCATTTATGGATTCAGAATCGGATCTAGAATTCGTGTGTGAGCCATCCCTTTTTTTTGGCAACTTCATAAAGCTCAAGTTCACTCTTTAGTAGGCTTCCCGTGTTTGAACGGGAGCGTACCGCTAGAGGTTTTATAGTGGAGGCCTCAAGAAGCTCCAGATCTCCGGAGGTATTGCCACTGCAAAACACGGGAGCCACCCCATTCGTGGCTCTCAACAAGGCTTCTAATTTTCCTTTACGCCAAGTCACGGGGCCATCTTGAATTTCGGTGACATAGCCGCCGTCAATTAGAGTGGACACTCCCAGAACATGATCGAAATCAATTCCAAGTGCTTTTGCAAATGGCTCAACAGACCACTTAACAGAAGCGGTTATTATAAAAACTTGAAAATCATTCTCTTGCAGAAAAGAAACTAGCATTCTTTGGTCGTTAAAATAGGGCCAGGGATTGGCCGTCGCGCAAGACTCCGCCGCCAAGGTTCGCACGTCCTCTATCGGCATGCCTGCGTGAATTTGCGCCAGCCAAAGATACGCGGTGGGAGGATGCTTCTCTTTTAATTTTAAGTAGTGATCGAACGGGTTTTCGAATTCATTGAGTGAATCAAATAGCGGCATAAGACTGCCCGAGCTCAATGAATTTTGACGAGCCTCAGGTTTTTTTTTGCTCTCGGCTATCTCGAAATTAAAAAAGTGCTCGCCGACATCTGCATTCCACAGCGTGCCATCGGCATCAAAGGCCGCGACACGCTTTACTTCAGGCAGATCAACCGCACAAATACTTCTTTTGAGCTGCGTCCAAAGATCGCTAGAAAACGCATTCATTACGAATTCCCTTCATTTAAGAGATTCAAAGTTTTTGGCTGAATAATATTACTTACAACGGTATATCTAATGGAGGTTCTTCATGTCTATAAAAAGGAGTCAGGGTGTCCGGTGATTTTAGAATCTTGTCGGTGCAAGATATCGAGTCCATTTTGCGTTTTGAAAGAAATCAGCTTGAAAAGATCCATGGTGAATCGCCAGAGGCGACTTTTGCCGAATGGTCTGCTCGCTGGCGACAAGAGCAGCTCGAGCATTATCTTAAGCTCGGATGGTCGCTAGGAGTTTTTAAAAATGGCGATCTTGCGGCGTACTTGCTAGCTCAACCATTTGTGTTCTTTCAAGGAATTACCCAAACGCTTTGGGTGGAATACATGTCTTGCTCAAACAAACTAGATGGTATGACGCTTTTAGATTCTATCGTGCGGTATTCAAAAGAAAAACATTTGCAGCGTGTCCTAGTTGAGGAATCGATAGTGAGCGAATTCGAGCTTGCCGGATTTAAAAATCGTGCGGTCGTTTTTAAGGCAGTTGAATTCTTAACAACAAAAGGGCCTACTTGAAATATGAAAACATTCTCTAAGTCGGATCGAGATAAGCTAACAGAAAGGTTAGATGGGGCCCATTACGATCTAGTCGTGGTGGGAGGCGGCATTACCGGTGCCGGTGTTGCAAGAGATGCTGCAAGTAGGGGAATGAAAGTGCTTGTCGTTGAAGCTAACGACTTTGCGTCGGGCACATCCTCAAGATCCAGCAAGCTGATTCATGGCGGAATTAGGTACCTTGAGAATCTCGAGTTTGGCCTCGTGTTTGAAGCTCTTGCTGAGAGGGCTTTGCTTTTTAAGATGGCGCCTCATTGTGTTCACCCCCTGCGTTTTTTGCTTCCTATTTACCAAAACTCCCGTGTGGGCATGACCAAAATGGGAATGGGCATGTGGCTTTATGATTTGCTAGCGCTGTTTGAGGTGCCAGAGCTTCATGAACGACTTGATTGGGATGAGACTTTAGATAGATCCCCGCAGTTGAGATCTATGGGCCTTATGGGATCTTACGTCTACTCCGACGCATATATGGATGACGATCGGCTTGTCATCGAAACTTTGCGCAGTGCTGTCCAGATGGGTGCTGATGCGATTTCGTTTGTGAAGGCCTCAGATGCAAAGTGGTCTGGCGATATTTTAGACTCATTAGAGCTTGTCGACGAGTTGACGAAGAAAAGATACAGAGTGTTTGCAAAGCATTTTGTGAGCGCCGTTGGCCCTTGGACAGACATCTTTGGTCACTCAGTCAAACCCAGGTGGAAGAAGCAGCTGCGACCAAGTAAAGGCATACATCTGACTCTGCGTAAGGAAAGATTTCCTCTTGAGTGCGCGGTTGTGATGGCTGTTGACAAGGAAAAGCGAATAATATTTGCGATTCCTCGTCATGAGATGGTTATCATTGGAACAACGGACACGGACTTTTCTTCAGACCCGGCAAGTGTAGTTACACAAAAGGAAGATGTTGAATACTTGCTGAGAGTGGTTGGCGAGTACTTTCCGCTGGCTAAACTGACGGCACAGGATGTGATAGCCAGCTATGCGGGGGTCAGGCCTCTCGTGGCCGACGAGGCCGAAACCGAAAGCAAAACTAGCAGAGAGCACAAGATATGGTCAGAAGGAAAAAACTTAACCTTCGTAGCGGGCGGCAAATACACGACCTATCGCAGAATGGCAGAAGACATCGTAAAGATGTGTTTAGAAACCTTTTCTGTCGAAGATCAAGTTCGATTTGCCCAATCGGGTACCACAGAGCCATTGAATCCGTTTTGTTCTGTTGAAATGCTAAAAAGGGCTGCGGATGACCCGAACACAGATGGCGTTTCATCAGATTTAGCGAATCTGCTTAAAGAGCGACACGGAGGCGAGTGGCAGCGCATTCTCTCAAAAGGAAAGTTCTACGGAGCGCAGTCTCTGCTGGAGTTTGAGGTCACGCAAGCCGTTGAAAATGGAATGTGCTTTCGGTTAGTAGATTTTTATCTCCGGCGTTATCCGGCCTATTTGTCACTTCCCCAAAATGGGATGGACCAGATGGAGGGCTTGGCCGCATTTATGGGCCGAATAATGAACTGGACCGACTCCGAGATTGAAATGCAAAAGCAACTTCTTTTTGAGCACCACAAAAGCGAACAAGGTTGGCGAGAGAGCTTCTAAAGCGACTGAATTTGGCCCATAGTTTGAGGATTCGCGTTCATAACGCGGATGAAACGAGAAGCCGCCAGAGTGTTGACTCTTCTTTTGAGGAAACCCTAAACTATTCGCAGCCTCTTGTTTTTACAAAATGGGTCAATAGAGAATTGGCCGTAACAGTTGGATTGCTTCATGAGTTTTTTCGACCAGATTTCTGATTATTTCTCGAACGATATTGCTATCGACTTAGGAACGGCAAACACATTGGTCTACGCTAAAGGCCGGGGCATTATTCTCAATGAGCCCTCAGTCGTAGCAGTTCAGAAAAACTACCGAGGAGTTCAAAACCGCGTTTTGGCTGTAGGAAAAGAGGCCAAAGAAATGTTAGGACGAACTCCTGGCAGTATTGTGGCTATCCGGCCTATTCGAGACGGAGTAATTGCTGATTTTGAAGTCACTCAGTCCATGCTCAAGTATTTTATTGCAAAGGCCACCCCCAAAAAAGGTGTTATTAGGCCCCGAATCATTATTTCGGTGCCTTACGGCATTACCCAAGTAGAAAAGCGAGCGGTTAAAGAATCGGCACAGTCCGCAGGAGCTCGCGAAGTCTACATTATTGAGCAACCCATGGCCGCTGCAATTGGCGCGGGACTTCCCATTACGGAGCCAAGCGGAAACATGGTTGTTGATATTGGTGGTGGTACGACTGGAGTTGCTGTTATTTCTCTTGGAGGAATTGTTTATTGTAAATCGATCAAGGTTGCAGGAGATAAATTCGACGAAGCGATCGTCAATTACGTTCGGCGTCAGTTCAATCTTCTCATTGGCGAGCCAACGGCTGAGAATATTAAGATTTCCATAGGCAATGCTTTTCCGTTCGAGAGTGAACGTGTGATGGAGATTAAGGGTCGCGACCTTGTTGCTGGTGCCCCCAAAACAATCGAAATCACGTCTTCGCAAGTTCATGATGCCCTTATGGATCCGCTTATGGAAGTCATCGACGCCGTCAAAACTGCATTGGAAAAGACGCCTCCAGAGCTAGCCTCTGATATCGTAGACAACGGAATCGTACTGACTGGGGGGGGTGCTTTGCTCTCTAACTTAGATGTACTTCTGAGAGAGAAAACCGGGCTACCCGTTTCTATTGCAGAAGATCCTCTTACATCCGTGGTTCTAGGCGCAGGGCGGGTTCTTGATGAGCTGGATCTTTTGAGACAGCTGACAAGTGATTAGACGGACGATTAAGAGGTCCGATTTAAAACAAGGATAGCAGCTCCATGGTTTCTTTTGAGTCAGATATCCTCAAAATATTTTTCCTTAGCTCATTTGATGCAGACAGAACTGTTACATTTGCCAAAAGATGTTTATCTCAGGTTCGCAGGGAAACCAAAAATTCCGTGTCAAATGAAGAGGCAGTTGTTATCGCTTCGCCAATTATTGTAAAATACTGGTTTTTGCTTCGAAAATCTTTAGACCGTCATCACCGGATGTCTTATCCAAAAGCAGGCTTCGAGTTCCCTGAGAAGATTGATTTCGGGCCTTGGCGAGAGTTTCTTTTGAAAGCTCGAGATGAAGAAATACTTGCGGTGCTATTTTTGTTAGTTCTCAAGTGGCCTTCGGCGGCGGTGAGTGAAGGGCTCAACGCAAGTTTGGGTAGTTTGCACACACGAGTATCTAGGGGGCTTGAGTGGCTCATTAAAGTCTCAGATTTTGCTTCACAGCCCGATTTTCAGAGGGGCCCCACATGAGGCCAGAAAAACCAACAGAATTTCAAGTTCATCACATGTGTTTTGATTTGGCTTTTGGTAGCGCTACCGAAGATCAACGCAAGCGGTTTGAGATGGCGGGGGTTGGTCGCTTAGAAATAGAGCGACGAGTTCAAGTCATAAAAAAGTCCATGGCCTATATAGATCTCGTTTCGCAGATCGCACCCAACCCCAGCACACTCGACCTGATAGCTTACGAAAGCTTTCCGACAAGAATACAACGACGCTGGTATGAGACATCGATTTTATTAAGATGGGCCATTCCATCCACCTTAGCTATGTCAATTGGCCTATTTGTAGTTTTGACGAATCCTCAGTGGTTCCCTTGGCTTTCTTTAGATCCCCAAGTGACGTTAAGTGAAGTCGAAATAGCTGAGGTAAAGCGCTCTGATGTGATCGCCGGAACCTCAGATAATAATGAGGAGTCGACAGACAGCGCTAATCAAGAGTCCATTCAAATTGCAGCACGTGAAGAAACACACCCTGCCCCGGCGCCCGAATCGGCTGAAATTGAGGGACCTGTTATTGCAGCGAAACCTGAGCAAATCAAAGCCACAACTCCTCCTGTTAGGCCAAAGCCAAAGGGTTTCGTTTATCGAGCGCACATGAACACTTCAGAGGTCAATGAAGTTGCTACCCTGATTAGCAATAGAATTGTTGCACTTGGTGGAACGAAGGCCGGAAATGTGGAACTCGGTTGGGAGCAGCCAAAGGGGCGTTATTTTCACTTTTCAGTCGGAGCAGAACACTACGACGAAATTTTTAATTTTCTGCAGCAATTTGGTACCTTACGCATTAGCAAAGATCCGCACCCTAGGGTGATGCCAGAGGGGCAGATCCGCTGGATTCTTTGGCTTGAATGGGCCGCCGGTGCTCAGCAACGTGCTTCAGACGTAGCTGCGCCAAATCAACCACCAATAGAAGCAGAGCCGCAAGAGGATACAAATTCTCAAATCATGAAAGAGGAGGAGGCTTCTGAGTAAATCTCGAATCGCTTCTATCAGAAGTGTCGTTGGAGTTTGGTTTTTTATCTTCACAATTTTTCCTGTGGCAGTTCTGACATTCATTTCAATTCGCCAGTTTGAACAGTCGATCAAAGAAGAAATGCACAGACGACTAGACTCCAACCGCAGAGAGCTCAGTGCACTTCTTACAGAAATAGAAAATTATCTATTCGATTTTGGTCAGGTAAAGAGTCGAGACCCAAATTTGGCATTTGGCATGAGCTTGAATCAGAAAAGTGCTCTTAGATCCAAACTCAGTGATTGGATTGTGGATTCAAAACTCAGTCGCCTCAGTGCATTTGATTCAACAGGAAGACTTCTTATTTCTTACTTGCGAGAAGGCAATTCTGTAATTAAATCGCAACACAGTCTAGAGAACGCTGATGTCTTTATTCCCGAGGCAGTTCGAGAGGAGCTCGAGTACAAGGAGCATGTTCTTTACCGTGATGCCAGCCGTCGGTTTGGTCTAGAACTCATCACTTACAATCGTGTTCACAATTCTTCGGGAAAAGTGGTTGGGTTTCTTGAGCAAAGTATCAACTTATCCGGTGAATATCTTAAAGACCTTAAGGAGCGATTGCTTGTCGATCTGGTTGTTACTGACTCGCAGTTAAATCCGGTTGTTTCAACGGATGATCAGTTCTTACAAATCAGTCCCGGAATGTTTACAGCAAATCAAGAACCATCAGCATTTAAGATAAGAGATTTAGAGTACTTTATTGCCCCTTTACAGGTTGATGCACGTGCGGGGCAATTTGCTTTAGCCGCAGTTAGTTCGCTTGAAGGATCTAAGATAACTGTTGAGCGGTTGACTCGTCTTCTAGTAAGTGTTTCGGGAGTTCTGATTTTTATACTTGCCGTTACTTTGATGGCATTGTCGCGGTTTGTTGTGAAGCCGCTTAACGAGCTTGTTGTTGCTGCAGAGAGAGTTGCGGGAGGAGACTATGCTCCGTTGAAACTTCGACGCTGGGCCCCGTCAGAAATCGAACGACTCTCGGTGAGCTTTGGGCAAATGGTCGCTCGAATTAATGAATCACGAGCCCAACTGCAAGAAAAAGTGCAGCAGCTCCAAGTGGCCAATGAAAATCTTAAAGAGACCCAAGCGCAGCTGGTGCATTCAGCAAAAATGGTGGGTTTAGGCCAGTTAGTGGCGGGGATTGCGCACGAACTGAACAATCCTATTTCATTTGTGTACGCAAACATTCGGCATCTTAAAGAACACACAGCAAAGTTGTTTGACACGATCAAAGAATTTAGTGCTAAGGCGGGCGTCAAGGAGGCGCAGGCCATCCTGTCTAAAAATGAGTTTGAGTATATCGAGGCGGACTTGCCTAAGTTGATTTCCTCTTTTGAAGAGGGATCTCAAAGAGTTAAAGAGATAGTAACGGGACTTCGAAGTTTTTCTAGATCAGAAGACCAGCAGGCGCACGGATTTGATGTGAATGAAGGGCTTAAGACAACATTAAGTTTGATTTCTGGAGAACTAAAGACACGCATCAATGTGAAAACCTCATTTGGAGATCTTCCAGAGATACAGTGTGTTTCGGGGCAGATAAATCAAGTTTTTATGAACATACTCACGAACGCTGCCCAGGCGATCCCAGGGGAGGGGGAGATCTCGGTTGCGACAAAAAGCAAAGGTGATTTTGTAATTGTTGAAATTGCAGATAACGGCGAGGGAATGAGCGCCGAAACTCAAAAGCGAATCTTCGAGCCCTTCTACACAACAAAACCTGTGGGAGAAGGTACAGGCCTCGGCTTAAGTATTTCTTACAGCCTTATCCAGAAGCATGGGGGGAAAATCGAAGTCACTTCAAAACCTGGTAAGGGCACAAAGTTCACGATCAGTCTTCCTGTTAGCGCTAATGTGTAATTTGCATTCACGTGCAGTTCGCACTAAAGCTTAAATAGATCCAGACAAATGACTGCGGCGTCTTCTTCATCAGAAACTTTTATTGTCTCGAAAATTTCAGAGAGAGCCTTGGTGAGTCGCTCCTTTACGTATGAGTAATCCTTTTGAGAAAGCGTAAAGGCGGCAGAATAGCGAAGATCATTCTCATTCATTCTATCTAATGAGAGCAGCGACTTGAGTCTCCAGTTGCTATGGTGCCTAATTATATGGGGAGAAGATTTGTCGAGATGTAGCAAAGGGCGAATGAGCTGGTATCTCTGCCCTTCTTTTTTACATATTCCGGACTGAGTTAGAAAAGATAAGATTTCATCGACCTTGGTCTGCGGAATTTCAAGTTTGCTGGCAATGAGCTCCCGTGTCTGAAGCTGCTGCACTGAGAGCAAGATATGAACGGCGCCGTAGTGCCAGCTGCTATAGTAAAGTGCCTCTGCCTCTGCTGGCAATGATTCGGGTATTTTCAAGCGGCGTTTGAGGGTGGTGAATTTTTTTTGCCTGTGATCGAGTTGTCTCTCGATAAAGCTTTTTAGGGCTGCCGTCCCTGCACGTTCAAACTGTATCAAAAGCAAGAAGAACTCGGTTTCGTAATTATTAAGTCCAAAAAAACGGGCCGCAGCCTCGGCTTGTTCTTGATTAAAATGACCGCTGCCTGAGGTAACGTTAGAAATGTGTGAAACTTGGCAACCAATAAAGTCTGCAAGCTGCTTGCGTTTGCCGCGTCCACTGCTCTCGCCGGCCTCAAGTAAATCAACAAGGCAGCTCTTGTAATCTCGATATTCGTAAATGTTAGACTTCATATACTCAAAATTTCAGTATTTCTGAAATTAAACCTTCATTTTTCAGAAAATTTTAATAGCGACCCATTGTCAAAGTCACTAACGTAATAAACACAGGTAAAACTCAAAAGAAGTTGAGTTATCAAATTATCACGGAGGAATTATGAAAAAATGTCTCGCATTGTTAACAATTGTGGTCCCGTTCTTTGCTGCGGCAATGGCGCAGGCAGGTGCAGTGACAGGTGGGGGCGGAAAAGGTGTGATTTGTCGCGATTCAAATGGGGCAATCACTTTCGCCGAATTGTTAGATCTCTTCGAAGCCAAACAGGTATATGGCTTAGAGGTAAGGGAGTATACGGGAACTTTAGAAGAGGCGATAAAAAATATCAAATCTGACATAGAAGGCACGATGACTCAGCCAGAGATCCATCTTTTCCCTCTCTTTCGTAGAGTGCAGAGCATCCTAAAGCTCGCCACGCGTGAAGTGGTTTTAAAACCAGTCGATGATGCAGCGGAGGTTGTGCTTCCAGTGAACTGTCATCTAGAGCAAGTTGCGAACTACGTTGATGACAACCTTTTAATTGTAAGTTCCGAAATATGGGAAGCTTTTGATGTTACGAATAAGGCGGCACTCATTGCCCATGAAGCTATCTACAGGATGGAGAGATTCGGTGGCTCAACAAACTCGCGGAGGGCGCGAAAGATCGTCGGACATTTGTTTGCCGGGTATCCCTTTAAAAACGTGAAAGAAGGCCTACCTGTGGGTGCCAAGAGATGTAGTGCACACCGAGGGGATCGCACCACATTCCAGTTTGCGTACTTTCCAGCGGGAGCAGGAAATCTTACAGCAGTTCAATTCTTTCTTTTTGATGGGGGAGTTGTATTCAGTAAGAAGACGGCCATCATGCCAATAAAGCTACCTTGGCTTCCAAACATGTCAGGCACTTGCGGTCAGCCAGAGGATGGATGTAATTTTACGGGCGGAGATACCAGCTCCAACTTTGAAGGTGAGGGATTTGTGAGCTTTGGTTCAGAGATGCGTGTTTCAAATGGAGTACCACAAATGAAGCTCTATTTGAGCATAAACTCCGAAAAGCACTATTTGGATTGTTTGCCAGAGTAAAGATCTTAGAACCAAAAATAAGTCTGATTAAAAATGGTACGTACTATTTTTACACAGACTTATTTTTGGTCTTGCCCCTTGATCGAGATAATAACCGGTCAAAGTCGCTGGAGAATTACAACAGTGTCTCACTTTGAGATTTTGCCTCGTACTTTGACAGTTATCAAAAGATTTGACGACTCCTTAGGACGCCCGACACGTGAAAGCATATTGGTCGGGCCCCATATTTGCACCCTTATAGTGATGTTAGAGAAATCTCTATTTTTGGGGGCGTAATATGAGAAATACTTCGTTGATTGCAGTTAGCTTGCTCTTGGTTGTCGGAGCGGTATTCGTTAGCGAAATGGACACACCTTACAGAGTGCTCGATGCCTCAAGCGGTAGGGTGGAATCCATACACTTTTCTGAGAGGCAGGCTGCAAGTGCCCTTTCGGCGCAGGAGTTTTCGGCGCAGCTCAATCAACGTGTAAATGAGTACCTTTTTCAGCTTAATGCAAAGGTGGAAAACTCAAATACTCGAAAAGCACTCTCGCAAAGAGTTCCCGCGTCTTCTAAAAAACAGCACAAAAACAAAGCAGCGGTAAAATCCCCAGAGGCTCGCTTTCAGCCGAACATGGACAAACCTAATTTCGATCAAGCCGTCTCTCATAAAGACATGATACCTGCCCCCATTCCCGGAGACAAACAAAGCTCTCATCTTGTAGCCGAACAGGTCGAACAATCTATCATTGCTATGAAAGAGAGAAGGGGCGAAGAATACAAACTGCTTGCTGAGCAGAAGGCTTTTATTGCTGAACTTCGAGCGAATGCTTTTAACAAAGGCTATAAGCTTGTGATTGACGAACAAAATCTCAAGTTGCTAAGAGTCGAAAAACTCAATTAATCATAAGAAGCCCTTCGACGATGTACTTCGAAAAAACATTCTAAATCCTTAGACAAAATGCATCGTCTGCGGGCGTCGAAGACTCGTTTAAAACGAATTTAAAAAACGTCTCCACCCACGAATTGAGTAAATCATAAACTGTCTTAGTTCGCCGAAGCCAGAATCTGTTGTTGAAAACTCGGTGGATCGTGTGTTGATTGTCTGAAAGCAAGTTTTTTTGCAAAATCGAAAATTTTCCTAGGCGCCCTTAATGCCTCCAAACCACATTACAATTTGTGAACGCAAATTTTTTTTCTGGACGATGGTGTTAGAATTTGAATTTTTATACAAAAATGGCGTCTAATGGTTGCATTCCTTAGTAGCTATGGTTTGCTATGGATAGTTTTTAGAAGGACCTAAAAACTATATATAGTGGTTCAATTGATGATACGGAGCAGCACTGAAATGACTACAGAACCTTTATTGGAGCCCAACCGAAAACGCTTTGTTTTGTTTCCCATCCAGCACGACGCGGTTTGGGAGATGTACAAGATGGCAGAAGCCAGCTTTTGGACAGCTGAAGAAATCGATCTCTCAGCAGATCAGGCTGACTGGCAAAAGCTGAGCGATGATGAGCGCCACTTTGTTAAGCACGTCCTCGCTTTTTTTGCCGCGAGTGACGGAATCGTTAACGAAAACTTGGCCATGAGATTTTGCAGTGAAGTGCAGATTCCAGAGGCAAGGTGTTTTTATGGCTTTCAAATTGCCATCGAAAACATTCACTCAGAGACCTACAGCTTATTGATAGACACCTATATCAAAGATAACAAAGAGAAGCAGAGGCTGTTCAATGCTGTGGAGCATATCCCTTGCGTGAAGCGAAAAGCCGAGTGGGCGCTCAACTGGATTGAAAGTAGCAAGTCCTTTGCTGAGAGACTGGTTGCCTTTGCGGCTGTTGAAGGCATTTTCTTTTCAGGAAGTTTCTGCTCTATTTTTTGGCTTAAGAAGCGCGGACTGATGCCGGGCCTAACCTTTTCAAACGAACTCATTAGCCGCGATGAAGGACTTCATTGTGATTTTGCCTGTTTGCTCTTTAATATGCTCAAAGAAAAGCCAGATGCGGCTACGGTAAAGCAAATTGTTCTTGATGCTGTTGAAATCGAAAAGGAATTCGTAACAGACTCGTTACCCGTCGATCTCATTGGAATGAACTCTCGTCTTATGTCGCAGTACATAGAATTTGTGGCCGATAGACTCATTGTGGCTCTTGGCTTTGAAAAAGTGTATAAAGTCACAAATCCGTTTGATTGGATGGAGTTGATCTCACTTCAAGGTAAGACCAACTTTTTTGAAAAGAGAGTGGGCGAGTACCAGAAATCTGGTGTGATGTCGGGTAAAGATACCCAGGTATTCTCACTAGATGCCGAATTTTAGGTTTTTGTTCGTTTGGAGGTAGTTCCACCTTCAGACCTTTCGAATTTTAAATGTGAAGCAAACTTTCTGATGGGGGAAAGTTTCCGCTGATTATTCTCTGGGAGGGGACATATGTACGTCGTAAAAAGAGATGGTAAAAAAGAACCAGTTAAGTTTGATAAAATTACCTCGCGAATTAAAAAGCTTTGTTATGGTTTAAATTCAAAGTTTGTGGACCCGGTAGAAATAGCAATGAAGGTGATTCAAGGAGTCTACGATGGCGTGACAACTTCAGAGCTAGACAATTTAGCAGCAGAAACTGCGGCCTATCTCACGACCAAGCACCCAGATTATGCCACTTTAGCTGCTCGCATCGCCATTTCAAACTTGCACAAAGTGACCAAAAAAAGTTTTTCAGAGGTTGTAGAAGATCTCTACAATTACATCGATCCAAAAACGAACGAGCCCGCTCCGCTTATATCAGATGGCGTTTACCAAATAGTCCGAAATAATGCTGATCAATTAGATTCTGCAATTATCTACGATCGCGATTTCAATTACGACTACTTCGGATACAAAACTCTCGAGAGATCCTATCTCTTAAAGTTAAACGGTAAAATTGCAGAGCGACCTCAGCAAATGCTGATGAGAGTGGCCGTGGGGATTCATAACGAAGACATTTCGGCGGCAATTGAAACCTACAATCTTATGTCTGAAAAGTGGTTTACCCATGCCACTCCCACTCTCTTTAATGCCGGAACGCCTAAGCCACAGATGAGCTCCTGCTTTTTGCTCACGATGAAAGATGATTCTATTCCGGGGATTTACGACACACTCAAGCAGTGCGCAGAGATCTCGCAATCTTCCGGCGGGATAGGGCTATCGATTCACAACATACGTGCAACGGGAAGCTACATTAAAGGTACCAACGGCACCTCCAATGGCATCGTGCCAATGCTCAAAGTCTTCAACGATACAGCTCGTTACGTTGATCAAGGCGGCGGCAAAAGAAAAGGCGCGTTTGCAATCTATCTTGAGCCCTGGCACGCAGATGTTTTTGATTTTTTAGATCTTAAAAAGAATCACGGCAAAGAAGAGCTTCGTGCCCGTGATTTGTTTTATGCCCTTTGGATTCCAGATCTTTTTATGGAGAGAGTGCAAACAAATGGAGACTGGTCTTTGTTTTGCCCTAACGAGGCTCCGGGCTTAAGCGATGTATGGGGCGCTCAGTTTGAAGAGTTGTACGAGAAGTATGAGGCAGAGGGTAGGGCTCGGAAAGTCGTTAAAGCTCAAGAGCTTTGGTTTGCGGTTTTAGAATCACAAATTGAAACGGGAACTCCCTATATTCTCTACAAAGATTCAGCAAACAAAAAGTCTAATCAGCAAAACCTAGGTACCATTAAATCGAGCAATCTTTGCACGGAAATTATCGAGTACACTGCGCCCGATGAAGTGGCAGTTTGCAATTTGGCCTCTTTAGCACTTTCTCGGTTTGTTGAGGATCAGCAATTTGATCACAAGCGTCTTTATGATGTGACAAAGGTGGTGACCAAGAATCTCAACAAGATTATCGACCTCAATTATTATCCTGTAAAAGAGGCAAAAACCTCCAATATACGCCATCGACCAATTGGCTTAGGTGTGCAGGGGTTAGCGGACGCCTTGATCAAAATGCGCCTGTCATTTGACAGCGATCAAGCAAGAGCCGCTAACCGAGAGATATTTGAAACGATTTACTTTGCAGCTTTAACGGCGTCTTGTGAGTTGGCTGAAAAGCTTGGCCCTTATGAAACCTACGAAGGTAGCCCCGTCAGCCAAGGTGTTTTGCAGTTTGATATGTGGAATGTCACTCCTACGAAAAGGTGGGATTGGGATGGTCTAAGAGCGAGAATTAAGAAATTTGGCGTGCGCAACAGTTTACTTGTAGCGCCGATGCCCACGGCGTCGACGTCTCAAATTCTTGGTAACAATGAATGTTTCGAGCCGTACACATCAAATATCTACACGCGAAGGGTGTTATCTGGCGAGTTCACAGTTGTTAACCACTACCTGCTGAAAGATTTGGTTGAGCTAGGTGTTTGGAATGAAAATCTGAAAAACAAAATCGTCGCAGCTAACGGATCGATTCAGTCGATTGTCGAGATTCCGGCAAGTATCAAAGAGATCTATAAAACAGCTTGGGAGATCAAGCAAAAGGCGATCCTTGACATGGCGGCTGATCGCGGAGCTTACATTTGTCAGAGTCAAAGTTTGAATATCTTTATGGAGGTAGCAAACTTTGCAAAGCTCACTTCGATGCATTTCTATGCATGGAAAGCAGGCTTAAAGACCGGGATGTATTATCTTCGAACTAGACCCGCAGCGGATGCCATTAAGTTTACTGTCGATAGCAAAGCAGCCACCGCCACCGTCGCCGGCAAGAACGTGCAAGCTCTTACCGAAAACGCGCTAACCGTTAAAACTGGCACCGAATCAAGTTTCACAGAAAATTCAAGTTTAGCACCTAACCAAGGTGCGAGTGTTTCTGTAGAAATGGATGGCGGCGTGCTACCAGAAGTGACGCTAGAAGCTTCTAACTACGAGAAGGTGCGGACATCAAAGACTGCCGAAGAGAACATGCAAGACATGCTATGTTCGTTAGAAAACCCTGAGTCTTGCGAAGCCTGTAGCGGCTAGTAGAGACTTCAAGGCTGAAAGGAAGGTTGCTGTGCTGAACAGATTTTATAATGTTAAATTTCTCAAAAGATCGAGTAAGGTCCTATTCTTAGTGCTCGCCTCTGTTTTGCTTTCGAATGTTGCTAGGGCGGCGACCGATTGTAAATACGAGGAGAACTGTGAGTGCTCTTATCCTGGTATCACTCAAAGGTGGGCAGTTTCATTTTGCGCTGCCAAGCTTGAGGTTAACGTAGAAGAAAATATGGATAAGATCGCCAGCTGTATTGAAAAAGCGAAGCCCAATCGATATCCCAAGATGGACTCATGCGCTAAGAATAAGTTTTGGCGCAAAAGCTTATGTATACTTAATAAGAGGTACTTTCAGTCGGAGCGAGAGTGTATGACAACACAGAAGGGTATACCTAGAATGGTCGGAGAGGGGCTAGATCTCGGCCACTAATTTACTTTCGAAGTGCTTTTAGTCAGCGAGATCCGCTCCAATATGTCAAAGCCTTAATAATGCATTCTGTAGCCGAAGTTGATTCCGAAGCCGTTAAACAAAGCGGGCTCGCCAGAAATGGCATCGGAGCGTTTGTGAGACATTCGCCACCCTAGCTCCACGAATGCAGATTCTGTTTTTGCTCCAAACGGAATGTAGCGGGAGGGGCCCATAAAAAAATCAGCACCGAAAGTCAGCAGCATTCCCCAGCTGGCGGCACTTCCATCAGCGTTCTTAATTTTTGAATCCCAATTGATGAAGTTTACACCCAATTTAGAATACCCCTGCACTCTATCTGCCACAATGTTGGTTGCCCGCAATCCGATAGCAGACTGCAGATGAGTCGAGTCCTGAAGTTTGTTATTCGCATTAAGAACACTATCTGGTAGCTCAATGAAGCCAAGGTCGAGAAAGATGCTCATAAGGTTTGCGTCTTGTGGTCCCCATTTTGAAAAGCCAGGGGAAGTTATATCAAAACCGCCTTGGTAGCCATTTCTTAGGACTCCGAATCCAGCTCCCCACTTCCAACTCTCCAATGATGTATTCGAGTCTTGAGCAGATACAATCGTCGCTGAAAGCAAAATGGAATATACACTCAAAATTCTTATGAACGACTTCATAAAGCCTCCAAAAAAATAAACAATTTCGGTAGCTGAGAAGAGGCCAACGAAGAAAACTGGTGCGCTCGAGAGGATTCGAACCTCTGACCACCAGATTCGTAGTCTGGTACTCTATCCAACTGAGCTACGAGCGCACATAGAAGGCCTATCTTAAAGGAGCGTCGACCATAGACATTCTGTGATGGAAAATCAAGATCCCAAAGCCGAGATTTTGCTTTACACGCCCTCGGAGTTTCGTCAGCATGGCTCGCATATGGCAAACTCTTTCATCGAAATTTGGAAAAGGTCTCTCCAAGAGGCTCACTTGACGCTCGAGGGCTTTCTGGCGAATCCCCTGCAGCTTGAAAAGTGCGCTCAGTTTTCGGCACTTCTCCTGGAGGCTTTTAGAGGCGAAAAGAACGTATTCTCCTGCGGCAACGGAGGCAGCCATTGTGATGCAATGCACTTTGCAGAGGAATGGACGGGCCGATATCGCAAGGATCGAAAGGCTCTAGGGGCCCTGGCACTTGGAGACCCAAGCCATGTAACCTGCGTCTCAAATGATTACGGGTTCGAGCATATCTTCTCGCGGCAGCTAGATGGGCTTGGTAGGCGAGGCGACGTTCTAGTGGGTTTTTCGACCAGCGGCAACTCCAAAAACGTCATTAATGCTTTCGAGGTGGCCAAGAAGAAGGGGATAGCGACAGTTGCCTTATTGGGCCGAGATGGTGGTGCCTTAGCGAAGATGGCAGACTTGCCAATAATCGTGGCGGCTCAGACCTCGGATCGCATTCAAGAACTTCACATCAAAATTGTTCATATCGTCATAGAGTCGGTCGAAAGGGAACTTTTCCCTGAAAACTACGTTTAAAAACTCTTGCCGCACGTCTTGCTACGATGATCGCTCGCTTGCCTACATTTAGGCGGTGTGGCAGAAAGGGAGCTCAGTAAAAACTCATTCGGAGGAGTGGGTGAGTGGCTGAAACCAACAGTTTGCTAAACTGTCGTACGGGGTTAACCCGTACCGGGGGTTCGAATCCCCCCTCCTCCGCCAATTTCCCCATCGTAAATCGGGGTTAGTCTTACTAAGTGCTGAACATCACAAGCAAAAGAAATCAAATACTTACGGCATCCGAAAAAATACCCCTAATCAACTAAAGTCACTTTTAATCAGTTGTGTGGACAAATTCTGGACACGAAATGGACACGAAAATCTAAGCCACTATTGGCGTAAGCCCAAGCAATCCGAGTGGGTTTAGTCTTAGTTGTAGGGGCCGAAATACTGAGTGCCTTTTCAGAAATGGACACTCGATGGACACGCGGACACAGAGCTGAATTTTTTGATTTAAGCATCCATCCGACATCTTTAAAGAATTCGCAATATATTTTAAACTTGAAACAGAGGTCTTTAACCCTTCGGATTCGAACTCCGCAAATTTGGAAAAACTAGGGCTTTTTGAAAAGCTTCAAGGGATCTTGTTCGCCAAGTGCTTTCGCAAGGGCCGTAACGGTACTAAGCCTTATATCCCCGATCCTTTCCTGTTCAATCTCTGATACGGTATTCACTGCCAAGCCTGCCTGATTGGACGGTGGGCATTTTTTTTCAGCCAATCTCGACCAACCTTTGTTTGATTTGCTGCCGATGCAGACCCTATAGAGGAAAGGGCTTCATTTTCGTGAATCTGCCAAAGAAGCGCACAAAGAACATGAGCCATGAACTCTCGCGTTCTGGCTTGATAAAGAGTGATACCTTCTTCCTTAAGGGAATAAAGCACAAATTCGAATAAACGCTTTCGCGTAAGTTCCACGTTCTTAGCACAGATATCTATCGCCCAAAGAGTATTCAGTGCATTAGCGACAGCGACCAGAATTGGCTTCGGAGAGCCGCCTCTTTCAAATTTTCTTTTTAATTCTTTCACTCGGCGCATGAAAACTGGCAAAGCGATGTTGCCATGTCCGCAAGTTGGTTCAAAAAAGATTGCAGTCTCGTCGGTCCAAACTTTTGAATTCAAGGTGCTCAGTAATTGTTGGACATACTGCTCAGGAGTGAAGACCTCACCCATATTCCTAATTCGTTCGCGACTGCGGTGGTTTTCAAAATCAATGATGATTGCGCTGTTGTTCATCGGTGGCTCCCCAAGTAGTTCCGTGGCATGGCCACTTAGTTCCTATCGGTAGTCCCGTGGAAAGATTGAACTATATGATAATGGACTAGAACTATGCGTCGTCTAACCAGACATAGGTCTACCCCCTAGAATTAAAAGTCGGGGGAGATGATGGTTCTTGGAAAGAAGGTTGCACAAAATGTGAAGGCTATCCGTTTAAGACAGGGTCTTTCACAACAGCAACTAGCTAATAAAACAGGTCTTACCGTAAGGTATATATCCCGAATGGAAAACACGGCTCCGAATGTGACCTTAGATGTACTCGAAAGGCTTGCGGCGGGGCTAAATTGTCCAGCAGCAGAACTGTTAGGTGACGGCGGTCCAGATTTTGGTCTTAAGAAATCAACCGAAATGCTCGACCAAACCATCAAGTTTTTGCAGAGCTTAAGAAGCCGGATATAGATGGATGGCGATTAAATAATGATGAAGTTGCTCAATAAATTTGTGCCAGAATTTCATCGCTCGTCTCGGACCAAAATATCTTTGCATTGTTTGCCGGGCCACTGCTTTGTCAGGCTCCCGCATAAGGGATTCTTTTATTTAAATCCAAAGCGCCCTATACTTTTTTAATACAGTGTATTAAGAGACATACCCTGTCGTATTATAAGGAAGATCTTATGAATCCCCATATCTCTTCAAAAAAGGCCAGCAAAAAATCAGGCACAATCCTGCAGATCAAACTCAACCTTCTTGAAGCGCATATCCCCATTTGGCGAAGAGTTTTGTTGCCAGCCTCATTTAATCTGCAGCAGCTTAATGAAATTTTTCAGATGGCCATGGGATGGAAAAACAGCCATCTCTATCGATTCGAAATCAATGGCGAAGAGTATGGCGATCATGAGGCAGAATTTGAAGACGAGCCCGAAGTCAAAAAAGCAATTCACCACACGCTGTCAGACATTGTGGGTAAAACAAATCGCTTTTTATACTTCTACGATTTCGGAGATAACTGGCAGCACGAAGTATTGATCGAGCAGAATTCAAAGTGGGATGAAAACTATAGTTACCCAGTCTGTATTGGCGGAGAAAATGCCTGTCCACCGGAAGATTGTGGTGGCAGCGGAGGATATGAGGAGCTGTTAAGGCAGCTTGCAGACAAAAACGACGAAGAACATTCTTCGACAAAAAGATGGCTCGGTGGTTTTTTTGATCCGCGCTCATTTGATCCCAACCGAATCAATCATGATCATCTTTGGATGAAAAAGTGGTAACAAGATGCCAGCTGGAGAAATCATGATGGTGGTGATTATTCCCTGATCTTAGGTAGCTTGAAAAAGGCAATGGTCCTTGTAGCCGAACGCGACTCAGAGCTAGCGTAAATACGCTTATAAAAAAGCCGAAGTTGTTTCTGGACTTCTCGACGACAACTGGTCTTGGGAAGAAGGTTGCCAGGAACTTAAGCTATGTTCGGTAGTTTACCTCCTTAAACGGCGGCATTTAAGAAATAACTGTGTAAAATCCACATATTGTGAAGAGGCCCATAATTGTGGTTTACTGCGCCCTATTTCAATCTAAAAACTGAAAAACATACAAAGTATCAGTGACTTGGGTTGTTCATCTAAGTTGGCAATAACTATTGATAAATAATCAATGGAAAACCAACTTTGTAAATTTTGACGCCCTGTAGTGCAGTAGGCGGCGAAATGGAGGCCCTTGAATGGCACAGTGTAAAATTTCTAAACAGCCCCTACTCTCGCGACTTTGCGAACTATTTCGCAGCTCTTCTGGCCATTTTAGATCTTCTTTTTTCATTTTAGTCGTAGGATTTTTGCTGGCTCCAGCCCTGAGTTTGGCGCAGCAACAACCTTCCCCAGCAGAAATTGAAACGGTTCGGCAGCTTCTGATCCGGCTGAAGTCATCTGACAAGCGTCAATCAAGTGGGGCTGCTCAAGCCCTTGGCAGCTACACATATACAGAAGTCAATCAAGCTTTGATCCATGTTGCGCTGGCGGAGTTATCCCAATCCAGCCCCAATACTTTTGTGATTGGAAATGCCATAAAATCATTGATCAGTCTGTCAACCCCACAAAACATTCCTGAACTCAAACAAATCAAAGCACAAATTGACCAACTCGTTGCCCAAGGAACCGCCAACCGAGCATTTCCTCATATCGGCGCAGAAGTGGACCAGGCGATTCAGGCCGCAGGCCAAAGAAGAGATGCAGATTTACAGCGGCTCATTCGACAGACTGAAGGACGCGCTCCGGTCGCTCAAGGTGTTTTGTCTGATATGCCTTTGCTAAAACAGGAGTTAACGAATGTCCTAACAAGCGGACAGCGACCAGATGTAGAGGAAGCGGCAAAGATCGCGCTTCTTGCGACGGGCAGTTTCTTAAGCGACGAGATTTTGGAGCAATTAAGAAAAAATGAGCAGTTCGAAATTTTTGGTCGTGATAAAGAAACCGAACAAGCCATCGACACCCTCACACGGGAAAAAGGCAAGAACCCGATTCTTGTCGGCCCACGAGGAGCGGGCAAGACGACCATCGTTCAAAAAATTGCGAGAACCATTTTAGAAGGCAACCTACCAGCACATGCTGTTTATCAGAGTGAACTTGCGGGGGCATTTATAATTGAAACCACTCCGGGCAGGATTTCACGACTTGCGAAGGCTAATGATAACAACTCCCAGGCTGCCGCTCTTGAAATGTATTTTGATGCAATTTTGACTTTGGAAAATAAACTTGGAATCAAGATCGTTCTTTTTGTGGACGAAATCCATACTTTCGGTCCGGGTCAGGTTGAGGCCATGAAGCCTTATTTGGATTCCAGAACAAAGGCCATTAAACTCATCGGGGCCTCGACGAGTGTCGAATATCAGAATGCTTTTAAAAGTAATCCGGCCATTCAAAGACGCTTTGATCCCATCGGAGTGAGCGAACAATCCGTTGCAGAAGTGAGAAAAATCATCATGGCTTCCGAGAAACCAAGAACCGAGAAGCGTTATGGCTTTCGGGTCACTGATGAAGCTATCGACGTCATTGTCAACAATGCCAACCGAGTTTACCCGGATACTTCTCTTGTGGATGCTTCCTCCAAAATGCTGATGACGCTTTCATCTGTTGAAGCGAGAAAGCTTGGCAACCAAAGGGCAAGACAGTCGGTTGAGATTACGGAGGGCATGGTCTATGAGTTCATTCAAGCCAAGCTCGGATACCCCGTTAACCCTCTCGATGTTCGAGCACTTCAAAAATACAAAGAGGATTTGCTTAAAACTCTGAACGAAGAAGTGATCGGTCAAGAGCGCATGGTAGGTGATATTACTGATGAGTGGATACGCCTTCTTAAAAACAACAGAAAAGGTGTGCGCAGCGTTTTAGCTTTAGGTCCTACGGGTGTTGGTAAATCTCATTTAGGGCGCGAACTGGCCAAAAAAGTTTTTGGCTCTGAAGGGGCTTTCTTAGAGGTCGATGCAAACCAATTTAAAGAAGGAAGTTTAAGCAGTAACACGTTCTTCGGTGCTCCGAACGGTGTTTTGAGTAGCGATAAAACGGCAGGAATGCTCTTTGATTATTTGGATGACCCAGGAAAAGGAAAGTTCGGCGGCGTGATTCTGATCAACGAAGCCGAACGCGCCCATACGGATTTCTGGGAAAAGATGATGGAAATCATGGACACTGGAAAGGCCACAGGAGGCGATGGTAAGGAGCGGATCTTAAGCCGTCATCTGATCGTCTTGACATCCAATCGTGGAGATTTAGCTCTTTATCCGCGCACCTTAGAAGATTGGACAGAGTCCGAATATAAGGCTCACATGGAGACGCTGACAGAAGAGCGTTTGAAGTCTGTTTTTAAAGAAGCTACCACAGGCCGGGATCAATTCAGACTTCCCGACCCAATTTTAGCGCGAATTGACAAGTTTACTGCCGCTGAACCAATGATACCGGCCAAAATAAGGTTGATCGCCATTCAAAAAGCCATGAAGGTGGTTCGCCAGGTTGAATCTTCATTTAAAATCAAAATTGAGCTTGATCCCAGCGTTCCCGCTGAAATTGCGAAAGCTTCTTATCAAAAAGGGCTTGGCGCACGACCCGTCGAAAAGAAAGTGGTCGATTTGGTTGAAGCCGCGATTGATCGTTATTTGGTTGAGAATGATACGAATCGTGGGGATCAGCTTAGAATCTCTTTGGCTCAAGCCGGTCAGACAGCCAGTATCAATGTTCAAGGGCCAAGAGGCACAACGACACTTCCCATTCCCATTTTGATCAAGCAGGATTTGTTAAGCGATCAAGAGTTGCTCTCGCGCTTAGACGGACTGGATAAGGAACTAAAATCAAGAATTTTTGGTCAAGATGAGATGATCGGTCGGATCAAAGATGCGGTCATTGCCCATCAAGCCACTCAAGGAAAACGACCTTTAAGCATTTTCGCTATTGGAACAACTGGGACGGGAAAGACCGAGACTGCCAAGGCACTTGCAAAATCCCTTTATCGGTCTGAATCAAGAGTCATCGTGCTCGATATGGGAAAGATCATTTATGAGGGCGAGTTTAACAATATTTTTGGCTCTCCAGCCGGGCACGTCGGATCGCAAGACGAGCGAATTTTTGAACAGTTTTTGCGAGAGAATCCCCAGGGCGGCGTGATCGTTTTTGATGAAATCTCCAATATGGGCGGGAAAGATCCGGCACAAAAGCAGGCTCTTTTCAAAAAGCTTTACTCCATTTTTGAAGAAGGCACTTGGACATCGCCCGCAACAAACAAAACCTATGAATTATCCAAATACACGATTCTCAACACGGGCAATGACCTTGAAGCACTGCTACAAGGAATTTCTGCTGACGATTTAAGATTGTCGATTTGGAATAAAAACAAGTCCCCTTCCAATGTGAGATCACTTCTATTGAAGGCGGGTGTTCCTGAGGCATTTTTGGGTCGGATGGCTGATATCATCCTTATGAAGCCTCTTTTGAAAGCTGAAGTGAATCAGGTCACTCGCAAAATTTTAATCGAGCAAACGAGAGAGTTTAAAGAAAAGGGTGTCGACATCAAGTTTGAAGAAAGTTTTGTTCAAGACATTTCGAATAAATTTTTTACTCAGGATCAGGGTGCAAGATCGATTCGTAATTTGGTTGAGTTTCGGGTCAAATCTGCAATCACCCAACTGATCATTAAAGCTAGAGGCATTCAAAACCTCCAGGGAAAAACCATTTATTTGTCCATTGAAGACAATCAAGTGAACAGAACTTACGTCCGGCCCTCTGACCCGGAAAGAAAGGTCACATTAAAGGCGTCACTCAAAGGCAAAGACGCTTTGGGCGTTACTTTAGACGCCACGGAATTTGCGTCAAAAGTGAATCTGCAAACTCGCAGAGAAGTTTTAAGGACGTCTTATCACGAAGCCGGTCATGCCATCGTCAACGATCCGGCTATTACGGGCGAGCGCGTAGCGATGATCACAGTCATCGGTCAGGATAACTATTTGGGTTATGCCCGCTACGAGGAGATCACGGGCCGAGCGCAGTCGCCGACAGAGCAAAAAGTCATTGTGGAAATGGCGAAACTCCTTGCGGGACAGACCGCTGAAAAACTCGCTGGATTTCAACCGAGTGCGGGTTGGGCCAACGATCTTGAAAAAGCACGGTCTCTTGCAACCCGATATGTCTTGGATTGGGGACTGGGTGAAAACATGGCCTCAGTACAAGTAGATGAAAAAGGTAAGCCGAAACTAAGCGGGGCCAAGGCCAGACAATTTCAAAAAGAATTGGATCGAGTTTTCAGCGAAGCTCAGACTTTGGCTGAAAATGTTTTGCGAGAGAAGTGGAGTTTTGTTCGCGCCGTTGTTGGAGAACTTTACGCTAAGGGACAGATTACAGGTCAGAGATTTTCGCAAATTGAAACTCAACTTAAGCAAACTCCAGGACTTTCCAAATGGATGAAGAAAGAAGGATCAGACCGACTTATCCGTCCTCGTGGTGGTGCGAATAGATGCGCTGATTTGTTATCAGGTAAACTTTAAAAGGTGGGGATCCAAATGGTAGAAAATAACAAATCAACAAAATTGATGAGTCCCAAGGCCTTCTTGTCGGTTTTTATCTTACTGGCTTTCGCAGCGGATGCCTTTGGTGCCACAGTGCTTTCGAATCGGTGTGCCGATCTCTTAAGTGGCCGTGATGTACGGATTAGCCGTGAAGTTGAAAGGCCCCGCCTTGCCAAGTCCTCGCAAAGTGGCGTTAGTGAAAGGGAACTCTTCGCGCACGTTTCAAGTAAGATCATTCTCGTTCCTGAGTTTCAGTATATTCGAGAAACCGCTCAAAAGATGGGCTTAAGGGTTTGGCTTTTCGGCGGGACGGCATCGAGCTTTCTTCATTATGTGAAGTGGGATCTGGCGAGAACTAAAGGGCTAATGGATCTTCAGAAAGACCGTTTTGATTTTGATTTCACAAACATTTTCCGAACTACGCAGGATTTGGATATTGTTGTAGACGCCACGGTTGATGTTGCAAGGCAATTTCAGAACACAATTGCCCAAAGATTCCCGCACTTCTTAGGTTCCAAGGCCAACAAGTGGGAAGTGCGAACCCTTAGACATCGGATGGGGACTCCCGGCCAGCTGGGTTTTAAAGAGGCTCTCTTGAATGATGCAGATTTCAACAATCAAAATACGGATTCTAACTCCGTCGGTATGGTTGAAGTGACGTTGAGCAAGGAGCCCGTTGTTCGGGATTTGCGACATTGGGATCAAACAGGCAGCGTCTTTTTAGAGGATACACTCAATAACCGCATCAGTTATTTTAGAAGTGATCGTCATTTCACCACGTCACGGGCGAAAGCCGGTGAAAACCCGGAGATTTTGTCTGTCCTTCGCCTTCTGGTGAAGGCCTTCCAATACGAGCTTAATTTCTCCGATTCCGAGTTTAGACAGATGAAAGAAATCGTGAGTGGATTCAACCCAGAGAACGTAACGAACAGCGCTGCTTTAAGAAGGATGCAGGATACAGCAAAAAAACTTGTCATACATGCTGTTAACATTGAATACGCCATCAATAAGCTGGACGAACTTGGACTTAGAAAAAAACTGATTGCGATGGGCAATAAAAGCGAACAGGGCAATTTCGCCTGGTGGTTGAACAGGGAGCCTTTAAGATCAAGGCCTGTTGGAGAAGGCAGAGGTAAAACAGCAAGAGAGTTGAGTATTCAAGTTGTGGCCCACGAAACCAATAGCTTTTTGGCATATGAATCGATCACGCGGGCGCATAGTGGGGAGCCCAATGTTTTGATCTCCAGACAGAATGCAGTGGGCGAAGCTGCAGCTTATGGAGATGGGTTTTATACAAGACTTGGAAAGGTGGGAGCCAGAGGCACTGGGCTCACCATTAGATTTACTGTGGATCCGCTGGCTCGTGAAGGAACGGATTTCACAAGCAATGGGGAATACATTGTCTTCAAGAACAAGAAAGCTTTAAAGATCATTCAGGAGTCCCTTAATTTCGGCCTGGATGACCTGATGCGTTTGGCTGAGACTAATCAAGAAGTTCAGGTTGATAAATCGGACTTGGGACTTCTTGAGAAACTGAAAAGAAGGCTGAATGCCGCCCGGATCACCGACGAACTGGAAAGACTTCTCAATTCAAGGTCAGAGAGTGATCACAATAGACTTGTTCAAATATTGAGTGCCTTTCAGAACTCAAGCGTTTCAAAATTGATTTCCGAAGACGTGATGGCGTCGGTGGTAAAGAACATTTATGGTCGTGTGGCACAGATGGCACAAAGCTCAAAAGAATCGGACATTTTGAAGTATGTGAAAACAGTCGGCCCGATTCTTAAGACAGTGGATACGGTTGGCCTACTTAAAAATCGAGACTTCATTCAATACTTGGAGCGCTTAAGTAGCGGTCGAGGCAGTTTTGATCTTCGTAAAGAGGCCGTGTTTGAAATACTTCTCAATGCTGAAAATTTTGAAAACAGCCTTAATTTTAAAAGAGATTTGTCTCAAGCTGAATTGAGAGTCGTCACGACTGAGATCAGGGAATGGCACAAATCGCCTGACGCCAGAAAAAGAAAATTCGCTGTCGAGTTGAACAAGAAATGGTCAGAGGCCATCGAGAAGGGCGAAGTGAAAAGGCTTGAGGCCCTGGTTGACTCCAGTTTTTTTGAGATCAATCACAAGAACGTGAGCGAAGTGTCCATGCTCCAGCTAGCTGGCTACTATAAGCAAAACAAGGTTATTGAGTGGTTGGTTTCAAATCCAGAGTTTGATTTTAATGCGAAGAATGCTCGTGGTTTTACGGAAGTCGAGCAGTTGCTCCTAAGCGGGAAAACAGAACTTGCGGCTGCCATTGCGCGGGCCAGACCTGAGGTTCAGGTCCGACGATTTCAGGTGAAAGAGCGAAATGTGAATGAAAAAACGAAGGAGTATCCTGAGGGGACTCCCATCGTTGATTTCGTGCGGATCGAACCCTCCTCTTTTATGATGGGAGATGGGGCGACAAAAGTTCTGACCTCGGTTTCAAAACCTTTTGAGTTCATGTCTGTGGATGTCACACAAGAAACCTATAGAGTCGTTGTCGAGCTTTTAAAACAAAATCTTAGAAGTGGAGAGTACAATGTGCTTGAGGCTTCGCCCTCAAACTTTAAGGCTGAAAATCATCCTGTGGAGCAGGTTTCCCATGACGACGTCAGTTTATGGAAAAAGGGCCTCAATGAATTATCAAAATTGGATGATTCCCAGGTTCAGCAGACGCTTTCGGCGCTATTCCCCGGCCACAAACGTGGCAAACAATACAGCCGCCCGACAGAAGCGCAGTGGGAGCTTGTCTCGCGCTTAGGTGGAGTTGCAGAGAGTGATTATGCCCATGGTAAGGGCGAGACAGGCTTAGGTGACCATGCGGTTTATAGCTCAAATTCTGGCTCAAAAACACAACCTGTTGGGTTGAAGAGGCCGGTCTTTTATAATGGTAAACCAATTTACGATCTTCATGGCAATGTTTGGAAATGGCTTGAGGATTGGTATGATGGAAGCCTCGCTGGTGGTACGGATCCCATGGGTCCTGCATCGGGCTCTGACCGCGTTATGCGTGGCGGCAGCTGGGGCAACGATGCGTCCTTCCTGCGGTCCGGTGGCCGTTTCTACTGGGGGCCTGGCGTTCGCGGCGGCAATGTGGGCTTCCGCCTTGTGAGGACTGCCGAGTAATTCTTGTCCCTTTTACTCTTGTTCCCTTGAATCCCCGCGTAGCTAAAATGTAACTGGAGGAAAAGCGCAGGCCCCGCGAAGCGCGGGCCGTAGCCCTCCAGTTACATTTTGGCGAAGCCAAAATCGCGCTAAATTTTTGAACTATTATGCGGCGCATATAAGGCCAGTTTATGCCTTTGTTGAAATTTCAACTCCTGAATTTAAATTAACGACTAGCCGAAAGTCCTAGCTCAAGTGTCCTAGGCAGGAGGGGGATCCTTCGGCGGGTGTTCTTTTTTAGGTAAAATGTTAGTTTAAAAAAAACACAGCCAATGATAAACCCAAAGCCGCATCGTAGATTTTTCATCTTGATTACAGTTCAACATTAAAAAGATTCTTTGGGGGGCGAAGTGCTAATCAAAGTCATCTCTTTATCTTTTGATACTGCCTTTGGTGGCTTCAAAGATGAAGAAGTGCGGGAGTTCTTGAAAGATAAGGAACTGATATCCGTACAGGATTATTTTTTTATTAAAAATGATATGCCTTATTTGGTATTTGTTCTTAAGTACTTCCCCCATCGGGCGGAGGTAGACCCTAAATTATCCACCAAAGAAAAAAAAGAGGAGCCATGGAGAGCGAGTCTATCTGAACACGACATGGGCCTTTTCAATTTGTTGCGGGATTGGCGATCTCAGCGAAGCAAGAAAGACGGGGTTCCTCCCTATATTTTGTTTACTAATCAAAATCTCGCAGAAATCGTCAAGAAACGGCCCCAGTCTCTAGCTGAATTAACTCAGATCAGTGGCATTGGGAAAGGGAAGGCTGAAAAGTACGGCGAAGAGATTTTAAAGATTTCAAAGGTTAATCTCGGCACTCAAATAGAGAACGCCGCTGTAGCGCAGGTGGAGGAAAATGGAAAGTCCACCTAAAGAATTTCAATCAGGAGCCAAAGAAGATCTTCCGATATTCATCAAGTGGATGGATTTTCTTAAATGGCTTTTGGTAACGACAGATAACTTTCCCAAGAAAGCCCGATTTACCTACACTGACCATCTGACAAACTTGGCACTCCTTATTGTTGAGGATCTCATTGAGGCTCGCTATAGCAGGAGCAAGTATCAAATTCTCCGTCGCGCCAATATGAATCTGGAGAAAATCAGAGTCCTCATTCGGATTTGTTATGAACTAAAACTTTTGCCGAGAAAATCATATGAATACGCATCACTTTCAATTAATGAAGTTGGCAAGATGCTTGGGGGCTGGATGAAACAGCAAGGTGATCATGAAAAGGCACGGTAACTTATTTGAAAAGATTGTTACGTTTGAAAACCTTCTTTTGGCATCAAAAAATGCGATCAGAGGCAAGAAGGATAAAAGGGCGGTCGCGTCTTTTTATTTCCATTTGGAAAATGAACTCTTATCTCTTCAGTCAGAGCTTCTTTCTGGGGATTATCATCCCAGACCGTACATACAGTTTGAAGTTAGGGAGCCCAAGGTCAGAAAAATCTGCAGCTCCGATTTTCGAGATCGCGTCGTCCATCATGCTATTTGTAATTTCATGGAGCCAATTTTTGAATCGAAATCAATTTATGACAGCTACGCCTGTCGACAGGACAAGGGCGCTCATTCTGCTGTGAAACGGTGTCAGTCTTTTACCAGAAGATTTGGCTATTTTCTCAAATGTGACATTCGGAAGTTTTTTGAAAGTATTGATCACGATATTTTGAAATCAATATTGCAGAGAACATTCAAAGACCCGAAGCTCCTGTCCCTGTTGAATATAATTATTGATCATCGAGTGGAGGGCAATTTGCCTGGGAAGGGGTTGCCCATTGGAAATCTCACCAGCCAGCATTTTGCAAATTACTATTTGGGGTTTTTGGACCACTTCATTAAGGATCGGCTCCAAATCCCAGGATATGTGCGGTATATGGACGACTTTATTTCGTTTTCAAATGACAAGGAGTCCTTGAATCGCCTGTTGTCAGAAATAGAAAATTTCACCGAAAATGTTTTGAAACTTAAGTTGAAAGATAAGGTAACAATCATCGCACCTGTATCCGAAGGTGTGCCGTTCCTCGGATTCAGAGTATTTCCGGGACTCATCCGTATTAAGCGTGAAAACCTTGTGCGAATGAGAAAGAAAGTCCATCAGAAGGAGCAGCTGTATCTTGAGGGGAAAATTCCCGAAAAATCCCTTATTCAATCCGTGAACAGCATTGTGGGTCATGTTGCCCATGTGAATTCACGGAGCGCACGAAGGAGGATTTTTGAAAAGTCTTTGAAAATGGCGTAATGACCAGTTCAAGGGGCTCTAACCGCGTTATACGTGGCGGCAGCTGGAACAACAATGCGTCCAACCTGCGGTCCGGTAACCGTAACAACTGGAGGCCTGGCAATCGCAACAACAATGTGGGCTTCCGCCTTGTGAGCACATACGCAAACTGTTTTCTGCCAGAGGGTGCCGTCTACGGATTGCACTCCCGTGCATAGGCTATGTCCAGGTCATTACCCAGCGCCGATGTGAAAGCGTCGGACGAATAGCACCAGGCCGCAGCGTCAAGTAGCCCGCAAGGGTCGAAAGCCGCTGCGGTCATTTTTTTGATCAATTATTTGAGTTTTTTTTCATTGGAGCACTCAATGCTTCCAAAACAACCTGGCCTAATTTTTCAACTGCAGGTTTGTCGACCTTATAAGATGTCTTGGGATGTTTAAAGAGACTGTCATCGTATCCACCACCGGAAAAAATAACGACCGGCACGTCAATTTCTAGTTGGTTCATATGATTTAAGATGTCTTTTCCGTCCCCATTCCCCATTCGGCATTTGGTAGTCGGTTATCACAAGATCAAAATCAGCATCGCTATTTAAAATTTGAATGGCCTCTCTTCCGCTCGAAGCCAAGGTGAATTCAAATTGGAATTTATTCTTTAAAAAATTAACCGTCAGCATTCGAAAATCCTCGCAGTCTTCGACCAGAAGCACTCGATAACATTTGTCCCCACCGTTTTTCATTCCAAACCCCTAAAACCATTACTCCTAATCGTAACATTTTACGATCTGTCGAAATACCAAATAGTTACTCCCAAACCTTATAATTTTCTTCCTGGACGAAAGGCGGATTATGCCAAGAATAGAAAAGAAATATGATGATAAGTTTTTAGTGAAGCTGATGGGGCATGTCGGCAAGATGCTGCGCTACTATAGAGAACAGGCAGGCCTATCTCAAAATAAGCTTGCGAAACTCTCTGGGGTTTCGATCTCGACGATCAACGAAATCGAAAATTGCGTGGTCAATGATGTTAGATTTTCCACTGTCACCACTTTGGCGAAACATCTAGAAATAGATCCGTTGAAACTGATTGTTCCAGGAAATTTTCACTTATCTGAGGATGATAAGAAGGACTTTCGCACGGCAATCAAAACCCTTGATCGCATTAATCGACGCGTGAATTAAGTTTGAATTGATCCCGTTTATTTTGTAAATCGTAGAAGTTCCCCGTATTTACTGATTTAGCTTGAACTGGTAGGGGGTTTTTGCAGGAAGTCCAGCGTGCAGCTCTTGTACGAGGGCTTTGAAGTACTCGCGGGGATTTACGTTGTTAAGC